>Ga0209220_1000474_pt1 | contig 13635 bp, 13 predicted proteins | sample BlaSpr_A8_OM3_M3_FD_187984 | JGI IMG/M metagenome (GOLD analysis project Ga0209220, IMG submission 187984) | Forest soil microbial communities from Thunder Bay, Ontario, Canada - Black Spruce, Ontario site 2_A8_OM3_M3 (SPAdes) (version 2) | ecosystem: Environmental > Terrestrial > Soil > Boreal... | reverse complement strand
CGAACAAATGACCAGCGAGCTGAAGGTCGATCCTGCGTCCCTGTACCAGGAGGAGATCTTCACCGACCGCCGCGTCGGCACCATCCGGCGCCTGACCCCGATCAAGAGGGACGGCACGCGCGATACCGCGCGCGCCGTGCTCTACATCGGCGAGACCCAGGTGCTCACGCCGGCGGGCGCGCTGCCGATCGGCTTCGAGATCGGCGCCGGCTCGCTGGATGAGGCGGCGGAGAAGTTCGGCCCCCTCGCGAAGGAAGCGATCGAGCGCACGGTGAAGGAGCTGCAGGAGCTGCGCCGCCAGGCGGCGTCGTCGATCGTCGTCCCCGGCGCCCCCGGCGTCGGCAAGATCCAGATTCCCTGATCTAGGCGGCGAGCCGCGCGCGGCGGTAGTCGAACTCGATCGGACGGATCTCGCCGCGGAAGATCGCCTGCACGCGCTCTTCCGGGAGCGGGCGGCTGAACTGCGCGTTGCGCATGCGGATGCGGTGCCGGAGCTGCTCCGCGATCAGCTTTTCCATCAGCCGCCAATCGGCCTCCGCAAGCCCTTCCTGCGCGATGCCGACGATGCCGCCGAGCATGTGCTCGAATTCGTCGTCGTACACCTTGGCGCAGGCTTCCGCGATCTTGTCATCGACGCCGGGTTTGCCTTTCAGCTGCATCCCTTCGGAGAACAGCGTGCAATAACCACCTTCGCTCAGCTTGCAGGCACGCATGCCGAGCGCGCCGTGCTCGTCCTGGTGGCGGTAGCGAAGCGCGGTGAGCGCATCATCCTCCGGCCAGGAGTCGAGGCCCTTGGGATGCATCTTCGGCGTTCCCGCCGGACGGATCGAGTCGTAGAGGTCGGCAAAATGGCAGTAATGGCTGAACTCCGCCTTCAGCCCCTCGACGACATCGAGGATCTCGTGACGGTCGATCGAGATGTCGATCTCCAGCGCCTTGTCGGCGAGGTTGCGCAGCTGGCCGAGAAACACGCCGCCGCGGTCGTACTTGCCGACGCCCGAACCCCAGAACTCCTTGAAGCATTGCCGCTGCAGCCAGAGCAGGTCGGTCTCGAGATTGCGGATCGGCGAGCTCCAGTAGGTGCGCACGACTTCGGCCTCGCCCGCCCAAAGAGGCGCGGCCACGCCGATCAGGCGCTCGATATTGGCGTGGGTCATGGGATTAAGATAGGACGATGGATTCGAAAATCATAGCCGAAGTGCGCGCCTGGGTGAGCGCCGCCCAGCGCGTCGTGGCGCTTACCGGCGCGGGCATCTCCACCGACTCCGGCATCCCGGACTTCCGCGGCCCGCAAGGCGTCTGGACCAGGAATCCGGTCGCCGAGAAGATGTCGAACATCCATTACTACCTCGCCGATCCGCAGGTGCGCAAGGCGTCGTGGCAGAACCGCCTCACGAGCCCGGCGTGGAGCGCGAAACCGAATCCGGGGCATCTTTCGCTCGTGGAGCTCGAGCGCGCCGGCAAGCTCTACGCGCTCGTCACGCAGAACATCGACGAGCTGCATCAGATCGCCGGCAATTCGCCCGAGCGCGTGATCGAGGTGCACGGCTCGATGCGCCGCTTCATGTGCTGGGACTGCGGCATGCGCGGGCCGATGCAGGGGGTGCTCGAGCGCGTTCGATCAGGCGAGGAAGACCCGCATTGCAGGACCTGCGGCGGCATCCTGAAGAGCGACACGATCAGCTTCGGACAGCAGCTCGTTCCTGAAGTGATCGACCGCGCGATGCAGGCCGCGGGCGAGGCCGACCTGTTCCTCGCCGTCGGCTCGAGCCTCCAGGTTTACCCGATCGCCGGCACCGTCGAGGTGGCGCGCTCGGCGGGAGCGAAAATCGTCATCGTCAACGCGCAGCCGACGCCGTTCGACGACATGGCGGACGCAGTGCTTGCGGACTCGATCAGCGAAGCGCTGCCGCGGATCTGCGGCCTCAGCCCAACCCGAGGAAGCGCTTCGCGTTCGTTGAGCTGATCGCGGCGAGCGTGTCGCCGTCGACGCCGCTCTTTTCCAGCGTGTCGAGCGGATGGAAGTCGCCGAGGGCGAACGGATAGTCCGTGCCGACGCAGATCTGCGTGGCGCCGAAGCTATTGATGACGAACTTCACCGCCGCCGGATCGAACACCAGCTCGTCGTAGTAGAAGCGCCGCGCGGTGGTCGCCGGCGATTCGCTGAGCGACTCCTTCGCCTTCGGAATCATCTTCCAGGCATGCACGAGACGGGAGAGCAGGATGGACATCGCGCCGCCACCATGGCTGAAGGCGATGCGCAGCTTCGGATGGCGCGCGGCGATGCCCCCGGTGATCATGGAAGCGCAGCCGAGCGCGATATCGCCCGGAAAACAAACGGCTTGCTCCGGGAACGCGCCGACGATGCGATCCTCGCCCGCCGGATGCAGGGCGTGCACAAAGATGGCGGCACCCATCTTTTCGGCTGCCGCAAAAAACGGCTCGAAGCGTGCGTCGCCGATCGACACGCCGTTCACATTGCTCGCAATCTCGACGCCGGCAAATTTCAAGGTTTTTAACGAATATTCCATTTCCCGGATGGCGGTCTCGACGTCTTGCAAGGAGACGCCGCCCAGGCCGATGAAGCGATCGGGCGCCTCCCCGATCATCGCCGCGATCTGATCGTTGACATAGCGGTTCATCACCTTGGCGTCTTCGAGCGGCAGCCAGTAGGAGAGCAGCTCGGGCATCGGCGAGATCGCCTGGCGCGTCACGCGCATGCCACCCATGTCCGCGATGCGACGCGGCACGCTCCAGGAGCCCTCAGCCACCGTGCGGTAGAGCTTGCCCTGGATCATCACATGCTTGTGGCAGGGCTGCGCATCGGCCATCGAAGGCCAGGGCACGTTGGCGCTTTTCCCCGCGTACGGGGGAAAAGTCTCGGGAACGATGTGAGTGTGGATATCGATACAGTCGCGCATGGGTCTTGCATTATGCTAAAAATCCGCCGATGAAACGCCTCCTCGCCATTCTGTTTCTCGTCCTCGCTGCGCCTCTTGCAAGCGCGCAGTCGTGGCCGGCGAAACCCGTGAAGATCATCGTGCCGTTCGCGCCGGGTGGCAGCGCAGACACGCTCGGGCGGCTGGTGGGGCAGAGGCTCTCCGAGCAGCTGAAGCAAAGCTTCGTGGTCGAGAACCGCCCGGGCGCCGGCGGCGTCCTCGGCTCCGAACTCGTCGCGAAGGCGCCGCCCGACGGCTATACGCTGGTGGTCTCGGGCATCGCGTCGCATGTGATCGCGCCCATGCTTCCGCAGGGGACGCCCTACGACCCGGTGCGCGACTTCACCCACATCGCGCTCTTTGGCGGCCCGCCCGCCGTTTTCGCCGTCAATCCGTCGGTTCCGGCCAAGGACCTGAAAGCATTCGTTTCGCTCGCCAAGGAGAAGCCCGGAACGCTGTCGTACGGCTCTCCCGGCAATGGCACTCAGGGCCAGCTCGTCGCCGAGCTCTTCAAGCGGCTGGCGGGGATCGAGATCCTGCACGTGCCGTACAAGGGCGCGTCGGGAGCAGTGGCCGATCTCATGGCCGGCCAGGTCACGGCGGTGTCCACCACGCTCTCGACGGCCGCCGGACCGATTCGCGCCGGACGCGCGCGCGCGCTGGCGATCAGCGCCGCGCAGCGCTTGCCGGATTATCCCGAGGTGCCGACCTTCGCCGAGATGGGCTATCCTGATCTCGTCGCCACGGTCTGGTTCTCGCTTTCGGGACCGGCGAACCTGCCGCCCGAGATCGTGAGCCGGCTCAATTCGGAGGTGCGCCGGGCGCTGGAGCTTGCTGAGACCCGCGAGCGCGTAAGGCACGACGGCATCGTGCCGAACCGGCTCGACGCCGGGGAATTCACCGCGTTCGTCAACGACGAGCTGCGCCGCTGGGGCCCGATCGTGCGCGCCTCCGGAGCGAAAAATGATTGAAGGCGTGATCTACGCGCCGGCCGATCAAACAAGGCGGTACTTCGATAAAAGGCAGTGGATCGACCTGACGGTTGGCGAAGCCTTAAGGCGCACCGCCGCCCGCGTGCCCGATCGCATCGCCTTCGCCTCGGAAGAGGGCGAGCTCACTTACCGCCAGCTCGACGAGCAATCCGACCGCCTGGGCGGCGCGCTGCTGGAGCTGGATGTTCGTCCCGGCGAGCGGGCCATGTTCCAGATGGGTACGGTGCTCGACACCGTGGTCGCGCTTTCCGCCTGCTACAAGGCCGGCATCATCCCGGTGTGCTCGGTGCCGCAGTACCGCGAGGTCGAGATCGGCCAGCTCGCGCGGCTCTCCGGCGCGACGCTCTACTTCGTGCAGGCCGACTTCAGCGCGTTCGACCTGGTCGGTTTCGCGAAAGGGATGCAGCAGAAAGTGCCGTCGCTGCGGCATTTAATCGTAGCCAGAGGGAAAAATGACCAACAGAAGCAGTTGATTCAATCGATTTCCCTTGAAAAGGCCAGAAAGCACCTCTCGAAGGTACAGCTCAGCCCCGAAGACTGCTTCGTGTTCCAGCTCTCCGGCGGCTCGACCGGGGTGCCGAAGATCATCCCGCGCTTTCATGGCGAATACCTCGCGCACTGCGACTCGTGGAACAAGATGCACGGCATGGAAGAAAGCTCGGTCGCGATCTGGAGCTTGCCGATCGTCCACAACGCCGGCCAGATCTTCGGCTACATGGGCGCGATCCACTGGGGGCGCACGACCGTGCTCACTTCGCGCATCGATATTGCGCATATCCTCGACATGATCGCGAAGTACCGCGTCACCAACGCGATGAGCATCGGGCCGATCGCGCCGCAGCTGCTCGCGTACAAGGACCTGGCGAAGCACGACCTCTCGTCGCTGCGCTACTTCGTCGCGTTCAGTCGCGCCGATGCCATCGAGGCGCATCTGGGGGTGAAGTCGGCCAATCTCTATGGCATCACCGAAGGGCTGGTGCTCATCTCGCATCCCGACGACCCGCCCCGCGCCCGGCATCTCACGCAGGGACGGCCCGGCTATACGGCGGAAGAAATTAGAATTTTAAAAGCAGGAACTGAAGAAGAAGTCACGCAGGGCGAAGTCGGCGAGCTCTGCTTCCGCGGGCCTTCCAGCCTGCGCGGCTATTACAACGCCCCGGAGCAGACGCGCGAAACGCTGACGGCTGACGGCTTTTTCCGCACCGGAGACCTGGCGAAGGCGCACCGCATCGAGGGCAGGCTCTACTACTCCTTCGAAGGCCGGCTGAAGGACAACATCAACCGCGGCGGCGAGAAGTTCGGCACCGAGGAGGTGGAGAACTTCATCCGCCAGCACCCGGCGGTGGCCGACGTCGCGATGGTGGCGATGCCTGACGAGATGCTGATCGAGCGCGCCTGCGCCTACCTGGTGGTGCGGCCGGGGATGAAGGCTCCCGATGCGCGTGCCCTCGGTGCCTTTCTGGAGAGACTCGGTTTGGCGAAATTCAAATTTCCGGAGCGTATCGAACTGGTCGAGTCCTTCCCGGTGACGCGGGTGGGCAAGCTCGACAAGGCGCAGCTGCGCAAGAACATCGCCGACAAGCTGGCGCGCGAAAAAAATGCTGCGGCTTGAGCCTCGCCTGCGGGCGATCGTCGAGCAGGAGTATCCGCGCTTCTCCGATGCGGAATACGCCCGGCGGCATCAAGCGCTCGCGGCCGTGATGGGTAAACATGATCTGGATCATTTATTAGTGGTCACCGACCATCGCACCGGCAACGCGCCGCAATGGGTCACCGGCTGGCCGGGAACCGTCGAGGCCTACGTCGTGTTCCGCCCCGGCGAGAAGATGACCCTGCACGTGGAGTGGTACAACCATTTCCCGCTCGCGACGCGGCTTGCGCGCGACGCCGACGTGCGCTGGGGCGAGCACCGCGGCATGCAGAAGACCATCGAGGAGCTCGAGCGCCGCGGCGCGAAGCGCGTGGGTCTGATGGGGCCGCTGCTTGCCCGAAAACAAAAGGAATTGGAAAAGCATTTCTCCCTGGTCGAGCTCGACGCCGAGTACGTCCGGCTGCGCAGCATCAAGTCGCAGGAGGAGATCGACTGGCTGCGCATCGGCGCAGCTTTCAGCGACGCCGGTTTCAAGAGTCTCCTGGAGGGCACAAAACCGGGATTGTCCGAGCGCGAGCTCGGCAACCTGGTCGAGCGCGCTTACGTCGGGGAGGGGGGCACCACCTTCATTCATTACATCGGTGTCACCTCGATGGCGCAGCCGCAGGTCTTCGTGCCGCCGCAGTTCCATTCGGCGCGGCGCGTGCAGCGCGGCGACGTGGTGTTCTGCGAGCTCTCGGGGGTGTGGTGGGATTACGCCGGGCAGGTGCTGCGCAGCTTTACCGTCGGAGCCGAGCCGACGCCGCTTTACCGCGATCTCCACGCCGCCGCGGAGGCCGCGTTCGATGCCGTTACGGCGGTGGTACGCCACGGCACGACGATGCAGGAGATCGTCGAGGCCGCCGGCGTGATCGAAGAGCGCGGCTTCACCGTCTGCGACGACCTGATGCACGGCTTCGGCGGCGGCTACTTCCAGCCGATCGTCGGCACGAAGAGCCGCCCGGCGGGCCCGCTGCCGGACATGACTCTGGAGGAGAACATGACGCTCGTCGTGCAGCCGAACGTCATCAGCCGCGACCGGCCTGCCGGGGTGCAAGTGGGGGAGTTGATCCGCGTCACGCGCGACGGCTTCGAGCGGCTGCACGCCGCGCCGCGGGGATTTTTCCAGGCATGAAACCAGTCCTGATTGTCGGCGCCGGTCCCGTGGGTCTCGCCACGGCGCTCTCGCTCGCTCACCAGGGCGTGCCGGTGCAGGTGATCGAGGCCGAGCCCGCGCTCACGCTCGACCAGCGCGCCGGCTCGTTCCATCCGCCGACGCTCGAGATGCTCGCGCCTTTCGGTGTCACCGAGGCGATGCACCAGATCGGCATCAAGGTGCCGCACTGGCAGATCCGTGACCGCAGGCAGGGCGTGATCGTCGAGTGGGACCTCGGCCTGATCGCCGACCTCACGCGCTACCCGTACCGCTTTCATCTCGAGCAGCACCGCCTGACGCCCATCCTCTACGAGAAGCTGAAGGCGTTCCCGCATGCGGAGGTGCGTTTCTCGACCGGCTTTGTCGATGCCAAGCAGAGCGGCGACACCGTGACCGTCAAGACGACGTCGGGGGAGCTGAAGACGCCCTGGCTCGTCGGCTGCGACGGCGGCCGCAGCACCGTGCGCAAGCACCTTGGCACGCCGTTCGACGGCTTCACCTGGCCCGAGCGCTTCGTCGTCATCAGCACGCTCGCCGACTTCGCGCAGCACGGCTTCACCTCGAACGCCTACGTCGCCGACCCGCGCGAGTGGGCGGCGGTGTTCCATATGCCGGGCCTGTGGCGCCTGGCATTCCCGGTCCATCCCGAAGAGAACGAGGCCGACGTGCTCGCAGACGACGCGGTCGAGGCGCGCATGCAGCGCTTCGTCGCGCAGCCCGAGCCCTACGACATCCCGTACGCGAGCATCTACCGCGTGCACCAGCGCGTGGCAAAGAACTGGCGCGTCGGGCGCATCCTCCTCGCCGGCGACGCCGCGCACCTCAACAACCCGCTCGGCGCCTTCGGCCTCAACGGCGGGCTGCATGACGCGATCATGCTGGCCGAGTACCTCGGTCGCGTCTGGCGCGGCGAGGCCGACGAGAGCCTGCTCGATCGCTATGTGCGCCAACGGCGCATTGCGAACGTCGAGTTCGTGCAGACGCAATCGATCGGCAACAAGAAAATGCTCGAGGAAAGCGACCCGGCGGCGCGCGAAGAAACCTTCGCCGAGCTGCGGCGCACCGCCGCCGACCGCGAGGCGGCGCGCGACTTCCTGATCAAGTCGTCGATGATCTGGAGCGTGAGGCGGGCGGCCGAGATCGCCTAGATCTCATTGCTGGAGAGCATTCGCGATGCGATTCGGACTTAACTTCTTTCCCTCCTTCCGCCCGCAGGACAGCACCACGGCGGATTACTACCAGCAGTGCCTGCGCATCGCCGAGCGCGCCGACGCGCTCGGCTACAGCTCCATCAAGACGGTCGAGCACTCGTTCTACGATTACGGCGGGCATTCGCCGAATCCCTGCGTGTTCCTGTCCGCCGTAGCGGCACGGACCCAGCGCATCCGTCTCATCACCGGCGCGGTCATCCCGGCGTTTCACCACCCGGCGCATCTCGGCGGCGACCTGGCGATGCTCGACAACATGAGCCAGGGCCGGCTCGACGCCGGCTTCGGCCGCGCTTTCCTGCCCAAGGAGTTCGAGGTCTACGGCGTGCCGATGTCCGAGAGCCGCGAGCGCTTCGAGGAATCAATCGGCATGATTCGGCGGCTGTGGACTGAAGAAAGGGTCACCGCGAAGGGAAAATACTGGAATCTCGAAGACGTGCGGCTCATGCCGCGCGTCGTGCAGAAGCCGCATCCGCCGGTCTGGATCGCGGCCATTTCAACCGAGGAGTCGTTCGTTTACGCGGCGCGTAACGGCTTCAACCTGATGATCGTGCCCTACGCCGGCAAACCCGGTCAGCTGCAGGAGCTGGTCAAGTTGTACCGCAAGGTATGGACCGGGTCGGGCCACAAGCCTGGCGCCGAGCAGGTGCAGGTGGCGCAGTTCGCCTATGTCGCCGAAAAGCGCGCCGAAGCACAAGGCGGGTTCGAGCGCATCTGCAAGCGCTACCTGGAAACCTTCGCCGACGCCGTGCAATCCTGGCAGGGCAAGTCGTCGGACCAGTATCCGGGCTACGGCAAGATGGTCGCCAGCATCCTCGCCACCACGCCGGACAAGATCGTCGCCAACGGTGGCGCATTCGTCGGCACGCCGGAGGAGGTGACGGGTCAGATCCGCGCCTGCATCGATGCGTTCGGCCCGATCGAGCCGTCGATGCAGATCAACTTCGGCGGCTCGACGGACCAAGAGGCGTTCCGCACCCTCGAGCTTCTAGCTCAGAAGGTGATGCCGCACTTCAGGAACTAGCTCTGCGGCGGCGGAGGCGGCGGCGTGCCGGGGGGCGGCGGAGGCGGCGGCGCCATCGGCCGCGAAGGCCGATACGGCCGGTCATAGCGGCCAGCAGCCATCGGTATCTGATGGCCCTTGGCGTACATGCACTGCTGGTAGCCGATGTCGTAGCGGCCTTGCACCGTGTATGCGCTCTGCGCGGCCGCGCCGGTGCCGGCGATCGCGCCGCCAGCGCCACCCAATCCTGCTCCGGCTACGGCGGCCTGGCCGCTGCGGCCGATCGCGGCGCCGGCAAGCGCGCCGATGGCTGCCCCGGCCGCCGCGCTCTTCACGCCGGCATCCGCTCCAGCCTGCTCGGCCGCCTTGCCGCCGGAGTACTCGGCGGCGTACTGGCGGCACTCGTAGTCGTCGAAGCGGAATTGATCGAAGCTCTTGTTGCTGCCGGGAAGCACCATCACGCTCGGGCCGGTGGGCACCGAGGCGCAGGCAGCGAGCAGGAGCAACGCCGAGCCGCCAAAAATCAATTTCTTATTCATCGCGCGGGGGGTGGCGCCGGTGGCACTTGCCTCCAGCCGCCAGGGCACTCCTGCACGTACGGGTAATAACCGCGCGTCTGTTCGCAGTAATACCACATGCCTTGCTGCTGGGGTGCCGGGTCGCTGCGCTCGACATAGACCGGCGGCGCGGCGGGCGCCACGGCTACCGGTACGGGGTAGTACGCCGGCGGATAGTAATACGGCGCGTAATACGGCCCCGGCCAGTACCCCGGAAAGCCGAAGTTGAAGCCGAACGACACCCGTGGCCCACCATGGTGCCAGGCGAAAGCCGAGCTTGCGGTCATCGCTCCGGCGACCAGCGCCAGCACGGCCACTATCACTTTTGACGGTCTTTTCATAAGAACCTCCGTCTCCTTGGACAGCAGCCTACACGCCCCCAGTTCCGGAAGGGGTAACCGATTGTTACAGCGTGTTTCTCAGGGCTTGGGCTGGGGCACGATCCGCAGGTAGGGCTTGGGGGCTTTCCAGCCCGCCGGGTACTGCTTTTTGGCATCCTCGTCGCTCACCGAGCCGGCGATGATGACGTCCTGGCCCTGCTTCCAGTTCGCCGGGGTGGCGACCTTGTGCTTCGAAGTCAGCTGCATGGAATCGAGCACGCGCAGCACTTCGTCGAAGTTGCGGCCGGTGGTCATCGGGTAGAACAGCATCAGCTTGATCTTCTTGTCAGGGCCGATCACGAAGACCGTGCGCACAGTTGCGTTGTTCGCCGCCGTGCGCTTGCCTTCGCCCGACTCGGCCGCGGGAAGCATGTCGTAGAGCTTCGCCACCTTGAGATCGGCGTCGCCGATCATGGGGTAGTTGACCGCGGTGCCCTGGGTTTCCTCGATGTCCTTGGCCCATTTCTTGTGGTCGTCCACCGGGTCGGCCGACAGGCCGATGATCTTGGTGTTGCGCTTGTCGAACTCGGATTTCATTCTGGCCATGGTGCCGAGCTCGGTGGTGCACACCGGCGTGAAGTCCTTGGGATGCGAGAACAGGATCGCCCACTTGTCGCCGATCCACTTGTGGAAGTCGATCAGGCCCTCGGTGGTCTGCGCCTGGAAATTGGGTGCCTCGTCGCCGATACGCAATGCCATGGAGTTCTCCTTACGGGGGTAAGCAAAAATTTTAACGCCGCGCCAACCCTTTCCGCCACAGGGACTTTGCAGTAGAGTAGGCGTAATTTGTTTGGCACCCAAACAATATGCCGCGCACCCTGCAGCTGGGCCTGAGCGTCAACGGCGAAGCCGTCGAGCTGTCCTTCGCCGCGTACAAGACGCTGCTCGAAGTGCTGCGCGAGGACCTCGGTCTCACCGGCACCAAGCATGGCTGCGAGCTCGGCGAGTGCGGCGCCTGCGCGGTGCTGATCGACGGCCAGCCCCAGCTCTCCTGCCTGGTTCTTGCCGCGGAGTGCGAAGGTCGCGCCGTGGAAACGGTTGAAGGCCTGGCCCGCGGGGCCGAGCTGCATCCGCTGCAGGCCGCATTCGCCGACCTCGGCGCCGCGCAATGCGGCTACTGCACCCCCGGAATCCTCATGACGGCCAAGGCGCTCCTCGACAAGGAAAAGACGCCCACCAGAGAAAGGATAAAAGAGGCAATCTCCGGCAACCTTTGCCGCTGCACCGGTTATCAGCAGATTTTCGAGGCGATCGAGGAAGCCGCGCTGAGGCTCGAGCATGAACGTCATCGGTAAGCCGCGCCGCCGCGTCGACGGCCGCGCCAAGGTCACCGGCCAGACGCGCTTCGCTGACGACATCGTCCTGCCCCGCATGCTGCACATGAAGCTGTTGCGATCTCCCCATGCCCACGCCTTGATAAGAGAAATAAACGTCGAGAAAGCGAAGCAATGTCCCGGTGTCCACCTGGTGCTGACCGGCAAGGACTTTCCGGTCACCTTCGGCATCCTGCCGGTCACTCAGGACGAGTATCCGCTCGCCCCGGAGCATGTACGCTACGTCGGCGATCCGGTCGCCGCCGTCGTCGCCAAGGATGAGAAGACGGCAACCGAGGCTCTCGATCTGATCGAAGTTCAATACAAGATTCTCGACACCATCAGCAGTCCGGAAGAAGCCCTCGCCAAGCCGGAGCCTCGCATCCATGCGTACAGCGAGCGCGGCAACATCCACCGCCTGCAGGCATTCGAGTTTGGCGACGTCGACGCGGCGCTGGCGAAATCCGATCACGTCTTCGAGGACCTCTTTTTCTACGAAGGCAACACCCATCTACCGATCGAGCAACACGCGGCGGTCGCGGCGCTCGATGGCGAGGGCAAGCTGACGCTGTGGTCCTCGACCCAGGTACCGCACTACGTGCATCGCTGCCTCGCGCGCGTGCTTCGCGTGCCCGCGTCGCAGATCCGCGTCATCGCCTGCCCGAACGGGGGCGGTTTCGGCGGCAAGTGCGACGTGTGCAATCACGAGATGGTGGTAGCCAAGGCGGCGATGCTGCTCGGGCGGCCGGTGAAGATCTGCCTCAACCGCGAGGAAGTGTTCTACATGCACCGCGGCCGGCATCCGGTGCTGATGAAGATGCGCACCGGCGTCACGCGCGACGGCAAGCTCACCGGCATGCACGTGCAGACGCTGGTGGACGGCGGCGGCTACGGCTCGTACGGCGTCGCGAGCACGTTCTATACCGGGGCGCTGCAGACGGTGACCTACGAGCTGCCGCGCTACAAGTTCGACGCGGCGCGCGTCTTTACCAACAAGCCGCCGTGCGGCCCGAAGCGCGGCCACGGCACGCCGCAGCCGCGCTTCGGCCAGGAAGTGCAGCTCGACAAGATCGCCGAGAGGCTCGGCATGGACCCCGCCGAACTTCGCCTCGGGATCGTCGCCAAGCCCGATTCGCTCACTGCGAACTGGCTGAAGATCGGCTCGATCGGTCTTGCCGAGTGCATCAGACAGGTCGTCGCACGTTCGGATTGGAATAGTAAATTCAAAAAACTTCCATACGGTCGCGGCGTGGGCTTGGCCTGCGGCTCCTATCTGTGCGGCGCCGGGCTGCCGATCTACTGGAACAGGATGCCGCAATGCGGCGTGCAGCTGCTGCTCGACCGCAGCGGCCAGGTCACCGTCTTCTGCGGCGCTACGGAGATTGGCCAGGGCTCCGACGATGTCCTCGTCGCGATCGTTGCCGAAGTGCTGGGCATCGACCCGATCGAAGTGCGCTGCATTACCGGCGACACCGGCATCACGCCGGTCGATCTCGGCTCGTACTCGAGCCGGGTGACGGTGATGATGGGCAATGCAGCCATCCAAGCCTCTCAAAAGTTGAAAGACCTGATCGCGATTGCGGCTGCAGAACAGCTCGAAGTGGCGCCGGACCGACTCACGTTCGCCAATGGAAAAGTATTTTTTGACAATAAAAGCCTTAGCTTCATGGAAGCGGTCGGCTTCGCCGAGGAGAAGTTCGGCACGCTCGGCGCCGTCGGCTCGTACAAGCCGCCGCGCTCGCCGGGCCGCTACAAGGGCGCCGGCGTAGGCCCGTCGCCCGCCTATTCGTACACCGCGTGCGTCGTCGAGACCGACGTCGATCCGAAGACCGGCTGGATCACGGTGCCGAAGATCTGGATCGCCCACGATATCGGCCGCACCATCAATCCGGTGCTCGCGCGCGGGCAGGTCGAGGGCAGCGTGTACATGGGCCTCTCCGAAGCGCTGATGGAGGAGCAGGTATTCCGCAGGCTGCCGCCCAAGCTTTCGAGCGCGCTGGTGCACAAGATCCCCTCGCTCCTCGAATACAAGAGCCTGACCTCGCTCGACATGCCGGAAGTCGACACCGTGCTGATCGAGGATCCGGATCCCAATTGCCCGTTCGGTGCGAAGGAAGCCGGGCAGGGGCCGCTGCTGCCGGTCATGCCGGCGGTTGCGAACGCAATCTACGACGCCATTGGCGTGCGCATCGACGAGCTGCCGATTACGCCGGACAAGGTATTAAAGGCATTGCAGCTGAAGGCCCAAGGCAAACCGGCGCGCGTCGGTCCCGAGCACTTTCCAGCGGTCCCCTACCCGGAACCGCTCATCGTGCCGCCGCCCTGGGAAGGCGGCGACGGCAAGGAGATCAAGAAAAATGATGCGGCTGCCGTGGTTTGAGTACCGCACGCCGCGCTCGGTGCGCGAGGCGGCCGGCATCCTCGCCGCCGAAGGGCCCAATGCCATGCTCATAGATC
>Ga0209220_1000470_pt1 | contig 13692 bp, 14 predicted proteins | sample BlaSpr_A8_OM3_M3_FD_187984 | JGI IMG/M metagenome (GOLD analysis project Ga0209220, IMG submission 187984) | Forest soil microbial communities from Thunder Bay, Ontario, Canada - Black Spruce, Ontario site 2_A8_OM3_M3 (SPAdes) (version 2) | ecosystem: Environmental > Terrestrial > Soil > Boreal... | reverse complement strand
CGGGCGCGCGCAGCTAACAAGTTGACCTGATCGCCGGAGTTGATGCTGTGAGGCATCCCGGCGATGAACCACGAAGGCGACCTGACGCCGCCGCAACCCGACCTGACGCCTGGGGCCTCGCCCCAGGCCCTGTCGACCGTTGTACCGTCGCGCTCCTGGTTTGGTCGCTACGGGATCATCGCGGGTGGAGCGGGCGGGGCATTGGTGGTGGGCGCCGTCGTGGTCGCAGCCGCGCTGCTCCTGGCCCAGCCGAATCCCAGCATCGAGAAGATGGTGCCGGCGACGCACGACGTCCTGGTCATCGGCAACCTCAATCCGTCGCTCGCGCAGAAGGTCAACTGGTTGCGAGCGGTCCACAGCTTCCCCGACACAAAGACGGATGCTGCGATTTCGGCCAAGCTCGATGAGGCCTTTAAGGCCGCCGGCCTCTCGTTCACTAACGACGTGCAGCCGTGGCTGGGTGGAGAAGTCGGGGTGAGCGGCATGGTGAATATCGAGAGCACCGCCGACTCCCCATTCGCCCTGTTCGCGACGTCACGCGATGACACCAAGGCGAAGGCCGTGCTCGCCAAGCTCCGGGGCGGCAGCTTCGGCAAGAAGTACACGTGGCGCGACGAGACCTACAACGGCATCACCATTTCGTCGGGCACGCCGACCGTCACATCCGAGAAGCCCGTCGCCTATAGCTTCGTCGACCACACGATCGTGGCCGCGAGCTCAGCGGCGATGATCCACGAGATCATCGACGCCGATCAGGGCCGGAGCGCCCGGCTCGTTGATTCCGCCGACTTCAAGGCCACGATGAAATTACTTCCCTCCGACCGGCTTGGTATGGGCTATATCGCGGGGAAGTCGTTGGTCTCGGGCGTCAAGAAACAAATGGCCAAGCCATCGGCGCTGGGCCTGCCAGGGCTCAAGACCGCGGACGACCTCAACGCGCTGCAGGGAATCGCCGGCGCCGTCTCGGCAACGACCACCGGGGTCGCCTTCGACGTCGCCGTGAAGCTGGACCAGAACAAACTCTCGCCGGCGACCCGTCAGGCCTTCGTGGGCACGGGGCGCCCAGATGCCGTGCTGCGTTGGATTCCCAAATCAAGCGATGGCTTTCTCGCGGTTGCCAATGTCGACAAGAGCATCCAAAGCCTGCTCGACCAATATGGCAGCGATCCGAGCGTCAAGGCTGGGGCCGACGCCGTTGGTCTCACCGGCCCGAAGGGGATCCTGCCACACCTGACCGGCGACCTCGGCGTGGAGGTCGAGCTGGGGAACAATTCCGTCCCGAGCGGTGCGATGCTGATCGGTACCAATGACGCGGCAGCGATGAATGCCTTCTTCGCGAAGCTCCTCGGCATTGCAGGGGCGCTGGGCGCCGGCGTCGGCAACACTCAGGGCGGCGTTCTAACCCCGAACCTGGGCCGAATCACGACCAGCACCTACCGCGGAGTCGTGATCACGTCCTGGAATTCCACTGGTCTGGGCGGTGTGGTCCCGTCCTACGCGGTGCTCGACAAGATGGGGATCCTCGCCTCGAGCCTGACCGAGGTCAAAGCCGTCATCGACGCCCATCTCGCCGGGTCGAACATCACGGCGGACCCGACCTACCAGGCCGCCAGCGCCGCCTCGCTGGCGCAGCCAACCGCGATCATGTACGTCAACATGGCGCGGGTCGTCACCGCCCTCGAGAAGCTGCAGACCGGCTCGACCGTGCAGACGAAAGCCGTCCCCTACCTGGCTCCCCTCAAGGCCTTCATGCTCACCGCGACCGGCCAGGCTGACGCGGCCGTCGAGCGCTTCTTCGTCGCGATTAAGTAGCAGGTCTGGCGAAGCCGGGCATACCCTTGCCAGCCGTTCAGCGACTCTGCTACGCTGGTGACTGACGTGTCAGTCAGTAGCAGAGCGGCCAGCGAGGCGACCCTCACGGAACGGCAATGGGTGCGCCGCGGCGAGTTGCTGGAGGCCGCCCGCGGGGTCTTCGAGCGTGACGGCTACCACGGCACCACCGTTAGTGCGATCGTGCAAGCGGCCGGCCTCTCCCAGGGGGCTTTTTATCTGTACTTCCCGGATAAGAAGGCGGTCTTTGCCGCCCTCCAGGATGAGATGGCGACGCTCCTCCGCCGCCGGATTTACTGGGCCACCCGCGACGAGGCCGATGCCCGGCAGCGGCTCGAGTCCGGGTTGAAGGCGTATTTCGAGTACTACGAGGAGTACGCGGCCTGGAATCGCCGGCTGACGATCGAGGGGCTTGCCATCGACGAGAGCTTCGAGCGCCGGCAGACCGACCTGGCGCAGACGCTCGCTTCGGCCTTTCGGCCGACACTGGATCAGCTCGGCGTGCGTGAGACCGAGCTGGCCGCGTTCGCCCTCCTCGGCATCGCCGCGCAGACCGCTTACTGGCAGCACTTTCAGCGCAACGACGAACCACCCATGAGCGCCGCTGCGCTCGCGCAGGCATGCGCCGGCCTGTTTCTCAATGGCGCGCCGTCGATCCCAGCGCATCCACCACAAGGAGGCTCACATGCCTGAAGCCAAGGAAGTATTCACCGAAATCCAGAACCGCATCAAGGCCCACCCCGAGAAGTCCGCGGGTCTGAATGCGACCTACCAGTTCGATCTAAGCGGCGAGTCGTGGACGCTGAAGATCGCCAACGGCGCCCCTGAACTCATCCAGGGGCCGGCGCAAAGCCCGAACACGACGCTCATAGCCACGACCGACGACTGGATGAACATCGCGACCGGCAAGCTGAACCCGGTGACGGCATTCATGCAACAGAAGTTGAAGGTCAAGGGCGACATGGGGCTGGCGATGAAGCTGCAGGGGCTGTTGCAGTAGTGACGGATTCGCGCTGGGTCGGCCGGAGCTACGAGACGGCGCCTTATGAGGTCACCGAGCAATCCATCCGCGACTACATGGCGGCGGTCGGTGACCTGCGTGAGGACGGCGAACTGATCGCGCCACCGACCTTTGCCATGGTCTACGGGTTCGACGCCTACTGGCAGCTCTGGACCGACCAGGAGGTGGCGCTGGACGTTGCGCATCTCGTGCACGGTGAGCAGCGCTTCAGTTTCCAACGGCCGGTGCGCCCGGGTGATCGGATCCGCACCACGGGCCGCCTGATCGCGATCAACACGAGGGGCGACATGGAGCTGGTCACGTTCGAGCTGAAAGCCAGGGACGCGGAGGACCGTCCGGTTTCGGACGGCACGGCTCTCTTCATCATTCGGAAGCCATGAAGACGATGAGCACGCTGGACTTCGAGCACGTCAGTCCCGGGCTGGCGTTGCCACCACTCACCAAGCACGTGACGGTCGACCAGATCCGGCAGTACGCGGAGGCCTCCGGCGATCGCAACCCGATCCATCTGGACGAGACCTTCGCGCGGTCTGCCGGCCTCCCCGGCGTGATCGCCCATGGGATGCTCACCATGGCCTTTGCCAATCAGATGGTGACCGACTGGCTGGGCGACCGGTCGTTGCTCAAAAGCTTGCACGGTCGCTTCGCGGGAATGGTCCTGCCCGGCGATGACGTGACCTGCTCCGGCAGCGTGGCTTCGAAGGACGACGAAACGCGACGCGTTGTGATCAATTTGGTCGTGACCAATCAGCGTGGAGAAAAAGTCTTCAACAAAGGTGTGGCAGAGGCCGAGTTCTCGCCACAAAAGGAGCAGTAGCAATGCCGCTTGACTTCACCCTGACCCCTGAGCAGGAGGACATCAAAGCGCTCGCCCACGAATTTGCGGAGAAAGAGATCCGGCCGGTGGCGCCGCACTATGACGAGACTGAAGAGTTCCCGTGGCCGGTGTTGAAGAAGGCCCACGAGGTCGGGCTGACGCCGGTGGCGTCGATGCCCGAGGCCTACGGCGGCGGCGGTCTGGACATGATCTCCAACATGCTGATCGCCGAGGAGCTGCACTGGGGCTGCGCCGGCATCGCGGTGGCGATCACCGGCACCGGCCTGGCAGCGACGGCGATCCTGGCGATGGGCAACGAGGCGCAGAAGCAACGCTGGATCGGCGAATTCTGCAATGCCAAGAGCCCGGTGGTCGGCGCCATGGGTCTCACTGAGCCGGGCACGGGGTCCGACGCGATGGCGATCACCACCACGGCGAAGAAAGTCGAGGGCGGTTACCTGATCAACGGCACCAAGCAGTTCATCACCAACGGCGGCATCGCCGATCTGCACGTCATCTTCGCCACCACGGATCCGAGCCTCGGCGCTGCCGGTATCGCCGCATTAGTTGTCGAGAAGGGAAACAAAGGGCTCAGCATGGGCCGGAAAGAAAAGAAGCTCGGTGTCCGGGCCTCGCATACCGCGCAGGTCATCCTCGAGGATTGCTTCGTTCCGACCGGGAACCGGCTGGGCGGCGAGCCCGGTGATCCCGATGCCGGCCCCGGCGCGCTCGGCGCCCTGCAGATGCTCGAGTACTCGCGGCCCGCGGTCGCCGCTGGTTCGATCGGCATCGCTCGCGCCGCCTATGAGTACGCGCTCGACTACGCGCAGCAGCGCGTGGCCTTTGGCAAACCGATCATCAAGCACGAGGGAATCGGCTTCAAGCTGGCCGAGATGGCGATCAATATTGACGCGGCGCGCCTCCTCACCTGGCGGGCGGGCTGGATGGCGCAGAACAATATGCTCTTCAAGCGGGCCGAGGGCAGCATGGCGAAGGCCTTTTCGGCCGATATGGCCATGCAAGTCACCGTGGAGGCGGTTCAGGTCCTCGGTGGAAACGGCTACATCCGCGAGTATCCCGTCGAGAAGTGGATGCGCGACGCCAAGATCTACCAGATCTGGGAAGGGACGTCGGAGATCCAGCGGCTGGTGATCTCTCGAGCGATCTCCGGCGAACGGCGCCCGTTGACACGCGAACAACCGAAGCCGCAGATCCGGAAGGCGAGCTAGCGATGATCGACCTCAAGGGGAAGGTGGCCTTGGTTACGGGCGGGTCGCGCGGGCTGGGTCGGGCCGACTGCCTGGCGCTGGCGCGGGCTGGCGCCGACGTGGTCGTCACCGACATCCTGATGGAAAGCGACCCGGGGCTCGAAAAAGCCGCGGAGGCCTCGCAGAGCGCGCTCTCGCAGGTGATGGCCTCGCAGAAGGCGGTCTATTCGGAAAAGACGTCCAGCGAAATTCGTGACATGGGCCGGCGGTCCGTCGCCCTGAAGATGGACGTGACCGATCGCGAACAGGTCAAAGCCGTCGTCGACCAGGTGATCAAAGACTTCGGCAGCCTGGACATTCTTGTGAACAATGCCGGAACACTCGACCACATGGCGGCCGTCGAGAACCAGGTCGACGCCCTCTGGGATCGCGATCTGAAAGTCAACCTGACCGGCGCGTTCAATTGCTCGAAAGCCGTCTGGCCGCACATGAAGGAGCGCAACTGGGGCCGCATCATCATGATGTCGTCGATTGCCGGCGCCCTCGGCGGGTTCGGCCAGGCGAGCTACGCCACCACGAAAGCCGGCCTCGTCGGGCTGGCGCGGACGCTGGCACTGGAAGGCGCCCGCTACAACATCACGGTCAATGCCATCGTGCCGGGCATCATCGGTACCGAGGCCTTCAAGATGGGTCGCCCCGACATGAACGAACGCATGATCAAGCGCGTGGCTCTGCGCCGGCCGGGTGAACCGGAGGACATTGCCAATGCGATCACGTTCCTCTGCTCGCCGGCCGCCGGCTACATCACCGGTGTCGCCTTGCCAGTCACAGGCGGCCTGGACCTCTTCACGTTCTGATGGACAGCCTGCTCGAGATTTCCACCAGCGACTTCGTGACCACGATCCGCATGAACCGGCCGCCGGTCAACGCACTCGTGCCCGAGCTGCAGGAGCAGTTGATCGAGGCGCTCAAGCGGGTCAAGGACCAGGATGCCACGCGCGTCGTGGTGCTGACCAGCGCCATCGATCGCTATTTCATGGCCGGCGCCGATATCAAGGCGATGGGCGGTGACGGTGGCTTCGATCGGGAGAATCCCGCGACGCTGGAGCGGGTCGCGCAGATGTCGCGCCGCAGCCAGGCCGCCTTCGGCGAAATCGAACATTTTCCGAAGCCGCTGATCGCCGCCATCAACGGGCATGCCCTCGGCGGTGGCTGTGAGCTTGTCCTCGCCTGCGATTACCGGCTGATGATCGATGACGGCCGATCGACCATCGGTCAGACGGAGACCAATCTCGGGTTGATCCCCGGCGCCGGCGGGACGCAGCGGCTGCCCCGCCTGGTCGGACGCGCGCGTGCGACCGAGATGATCTTCGAGTCCACCCGCCTCAAGGCGCCCGAAGCGGCTGCCATCGGGCTCATCAATGCGGCCCTACCGGCAGAGGGATTTCACGCCGCGGTTCTCGAGCGCGCTCGACGGCTTGCCCAGGCGGCGCCCATCGCGATGCGGCTCGCCAAGGAAGCGCTGCTCGCGGGGCTCGACCGGCCCCCGGGAAAGGGCTATGAAGTCGAAGCCGAAAACTTTGGTCGCGCGGCGATGACCGAGGACGCGATGATCGGCATCATGTCCTTCGTCAGCAAGCAGCAACCAGACTTCAAAGGCAAGTAGGGCGTCAATTTCCCTCCCCCTCTGGGGGAGGGCAGGGTGGGGGCAGTAAGCAGACGCCCGTCCGGGCGTTCTAACTGGAAGGAACCTCGAATCACAGGAGGATTGCGCATGCTTCGATCCGTATTCGTTGCGGCTACGGCGGCCGTGCTGCTTGCCGCCGGTGCCCTGAGTGCCGCCGCCGGCAATCGGCATACCGGTCAGGCTGCGGCCGTACGCGGCCAGGCGATCACGAGCCTCACGTCCGGGGCCACGTCGGAGATCAACGCGCTCGACAACGAGGAATCGGCGCAGGCCGCCAGCGTCGAGGCGGCGAGGGCCGCCGCGGCTCAGGCCGCTGCCGCGCAAGCGGCTCCAACGCAAGCCGCCGCCGCGCAGACACCATCGTCGGAGGAACAGGTCCAGGCCGGCGACCAATCCGGACCCGACACGGCCGACGAGCAAGACAACGAGAGCGAGAGCGGCGACTGAGCGCTTTTGCTATACGAAAGGCGGCCCGTCGGGGCCGCCTTTTTTGTTTCAGCCGACCGGCGCGTACTGCGTGACGCGGTCGCGGATGGCCCTGATCACGGCCTCCACGCGCTCGGCGTCGGGACCTGAGGCCCGCAGGATGAGCTCACGGCTCTCCGTCTGCGGGTACGACCCCAGGGAGACATCGGGATACTCGTGCTCGAGCGTCTGCATGACGTCGTGGAACATGCTTTCCGGCGCCATCCGGTAGTGGAGCTCACGCACGACGTCCGCCCGGGCGCCGGCCAGGTAGCGAAGCTCGACCTCTTCGTAGACGGCCCGGAGCTCGTGCGGCACCCCCGGTAGCGCGAACAGATAGCGCTCGTCGCCGAGGCCGAATGCCAACCCCGGTGCCATGCCGGCGCCGTTGGGAATGAGCGTCGCACCCACGGGCAGCGTCGCCATTCGTCGATTACCGGCGTTCAGGGCCGCGGTGCCGCGGCGCGCGGCCATGTTCCGGATGAACATCAGGTTTTGCATTTGCGCTCCGACCTCCCGCCGATAGGCCAGCGGCCGATCGAGCGCGCGTCCCAGGGCGATGTATGTCAGGTCGTCGGGCGTCGGTCCAAGCCCGCCGCAAACAAAGATCCGCGTCAGTTCCGAACGCTTGATGTGCTCGTGAATCGCCGAGACGATGTCGGCATCGACGTCGCCCACCGTGGTGATCAGCCGGACGGGAAACCCGCAACGAAAGAGTCGCATCGCGAGCCAGTTCGAGTTGGTGTCGACCGTAAAGCCACGCAGGATCTCATTCCCGACCACGATGATGCTCGACTGCGGCACGCGCCCCATAATGACAGGGAGTGCCCAGATCCGCTTACGAACGCAGCAAGGGCGTTGAGACCGTCACGTGGCGCGAGTTTCCCCTGGGAAAAGGCATCGCGCTCTCGATTCTCGATGAAACCGCGGCGGCCGGACGGCAAGCCAAGGGGCAGGCGCTGCTCGACGTCCTCGATGAAGCCGCAGGTCTACCTCTCTGCAAGCTGACGGTGGCCGATCGTCCGCAGAAACATCGAACGCGCGGGGGACGTCTCGAGCTGAAGACGTACGGTTACTACCGGATCGCGTGGGAGTCGATGCCGCGACGGGGGACGATCCGGATTTACAACCTGACCGCGATCCGCCAGCAGGTGCTGGCGCCGAAGGTCTTTCTCGAGACACTGCTGCACGAGTGGGTGCATCACTACGACTTCACCGGCTTGCAACTCGAACGCTCGCCGCACACGTCAGGCTTCTTCAACCGGATTCGCGACCTGGCCGAAACGCTCGGGGTCGGTTACGTGACGCCCCCCAAGCGCGAGTCGCCGGCCACGGACGCCGCCGACGACGTCGTCGTCACCGGTCCCGACCGTCTGCGGCCCGGTGGGGTACCACCGCCGAAATGGATCCGGGACCAGGTGCTGACGCTGTTCGGCCGCCCGAGGACATAATCGGGCTGACGCTACAATACGTCGGGCGTTTTTTGGTGCACCCACACTAAGGAAGGGAGGCGCTGACTCTGTTCGTCGCGGCCGCGATCACCATTGATGACTCGACGTCGACGGCTGTCCTGGCATTGGTCAGCGTCGCGGCCTTGATCGCGCTCGCCTATGGCGGATATCTGACCCGCTGGGTACTGATGGCCAATCCGGGAAACGAAACCATGCAGCGGATCGCGCGCGCCATCCAGGAAGGCGCGGCCGCCTACCTGAACCGGCAGTACGGCGTCATCGCCGTAATTGGGGTTGTCCTCGCCCTGGTCATTACGTTTGCTGTCAACTGGCAGACCGGCGTCCTCTACGTTGTCGGTGCCGGTTGCTCGGCCCTGGCCGGTTACGTCGGCATGAATGTGTCAGTCCGCGCCAACGTCCGCACGGCCCAGGCAGCCACTCAAGGCCTCGACCCGGCCCTGCGCCTGGCATTCCGCGGCGGGGCCGTCACCGGCCTCTTCGTGGTGGGTCTCGGCTTGCTCGGGGTCGCGATCTCCTACTGGATCTTTCAGAAACCCCAGTCACTCGTTGGCCTGGCGTTCGGCGCCAGCCTGATCAGCGTCTTCGCCAGGCTGGGCGGCGGGATCTTCACCAAGGCGGCTGACGTCGGCGCCGACCTGGTCGGCAAAGTCGAAGCGGGTATTCCTGAAGACGATCCTCGCAACCCCGCGGTCATCGCGGACAACGTCGGCGACAACGTGGGCGACTGCGCCGGCATGGCGGCCGACCTGTTCGAGACCTACGCCGTCACCGCCATTGCCGCCATGCTGCTGGGCAGCCTGCTGTTCCCCGGAAAGGTCCAGTACGTGCTCTACCCGCTGATCCTCGGTGCCATCTCGATCATCGCCACTGTGATCGGCACGATGTTCGTGCGGCTCGGCCGGGGTACCTGGATCATGGGCGCCCTGTATCGGGGCCTGGCGATCAGTGCCGTGCTCGCGCTGGCCGGCTTTCTCGCGGTAACACTCCTGATCGGGCTGAACTTCAATCTCTTCTGGGCCGCCGTCGTCGGCGTTGTCGTCACGATCGCGCTGGTGGCCATCACCGAGTTCTTTACCAGTGCCGACTTTCCGCCGGTGCGGCTGATTGCGCGGGCGTCGACGACCGGCGCTGCCACCAACATCATCGCCGGGCAGGCGATCGGCATGATCAGCACGGCGCTTCCCGTGCTCGTCATCGGCGTCGGCATTCTGATTTCGTACTTTCTTAACCAGCAGCCCTCGGCCGGTGATTTCGGTCTCTACGGGATCGCGATTGCCGCGATGTCGATGCTCTCCATGACGGGCATCATCGTCGCCATCGATGCCTATGGGCCGATCACGGATAACGCTGGCGGCATCGCGGAGATGGCCAACCTGCCCGAGTCGGTGCGCAATATCACCGATCCACTGGACGCCGTGGGCAACACGACGAAGGCCGTCACCAAGGGTTACGCGATCGGCTCCGCCGGGCTGGCTGCGCTCGTGCTGTTTTCTTCCTACACCCAGGAAGTCGGGCGTGGCGCGCACATCGCATTTGATCTCACTGATCCGCTGGTGATCGTCGGGCTCTTTTTCGGCGGCATCCTGCCATTCCTGTTCGGGTCGCTGAGCATGCTGGCGGTCGGCCGCGCCGCCGGCCAGGTCGTGGTCGAAGTCCGCCGCCAGTTCCGCGAGATCAAGGGTCTGATGGAAGGCACCGCGCAGCCCGAGTACGGTCGCGCGGTCGACCTCGTGACGCGCGCGGCCCAGCGCGAAATGATCATCCCCGGGCTGATCCCGGTGGCTGCGCCCCTACTGGTGGGCTTCACCCTGGGCCCGAAGGCGCTTGGCGGCCTGCTGATCGGGAGCATCGTGACCGGCATCTTCCTGGCGCTCCAGATGACGTCTGGAGGCGGCGCCTGGGACAACGCCAAGAAATACATCGAGGACGGCCACTACGGGGGAAAGGGGACCGAAACGCATGCGGCCGCTGTGACCGGCGACACGGTGGGGGACCCCAACAAAGACACGGCGGGGCCCGCCATCAACCCGATGATCAAAGTCGTCAATATCATTGCCATCCTGATTGCCCCGATGGTCGCCGCGCACTCCCTGATTCGCTAAGTTCGATCACCCTCCCCCTCCGGGGGAGGGCAGGGTGGGGCTGTAACTCGCGCCAATCTTGAAATAAACTTGATGCATGGACGAGTACATGCTCGAGATCAACGATTTGCGCCGGCGGATCGCCAAGCTCAAGTTCGAACGCGCCTCGGTCACGATCATCGAGGAACTCGAAGCCCAGCTCCGAATTTTGCGATCGATTTACGACTCGGCCACGGCGCTCTTCGCGGCGGGCGAGACCGACGGCCGGCTACAGGCCAGCTTTCGCGACCGCCAGCTCGGCAACTGGACGTTCGAGAACGTCTATTTCTACGTCTACGAACAAGCGGTTGCTCTCGAGCCCGACGGCCATGACCTCGCCACCTTGATCTGGCACCACGATTACGCGGCCCCGCTTCTCGGCTCGGTCGCAGCGAAATAAACAAAAAGGGGCCCTCAGCCGGGCCCCCGTTATCCTGAGACAGACCGTGCGGCCTGAGATCAAGCCTGAATTGGGGGGGTTGCCACAGCTCGCATCACCGGCGGCTGCCTCGCGCCGACGGCTGTTGCTTCCGCTGGCATTCACCGGTGGGCTCGCGAGCCTGGGTATCGAGTTTGCTGCGTCGCGGCTGCTGGCGCCCTTCTTCGGGCAGTCGCTCTTTATCTGGGGGACGCTGATCGGGCTGATCTTGATTTACCTGACCATTGGCTACTACGCCGGCGGGCGGCTGGCCGATCGGCGACCTGACTCGCGCTTGCTGTTTCAGATCACGGCAGCGGCCGCTCTGCTCACGGCCGCGATTCCAATCGTGTCGAGACCCATCCTTTCCCTGGCCCAGACTGGCTTCGCCCAGGTGTCGGTCGGCCTGGTGCTTGGCTCGCTGCTCTCGGTGATCATTCTCTTTGCGGCGCCGGTCATCCTTCTCGGCATGGTGTCGCCGTTCGTGATCCGGCTGCGGATCCGGGAGCTGGAAACGGCCGGCAACGCGGCGGGCGCCGTCTATGCGCTGTCGACGCTGGGCAGCATCCTGGGAACGTTCATTCCGGTGTTTTGGCTCATCCCGACCTACGGGACGCGACCGACGATCTTTGTTCTTGCCTTTCTATTGGGCGCGATCTCGGCCGCCGGCCTGTACGAGCGCGGCCGGCGGCGACTGTATTTACTTATCCCCGTAGTGATCGTCGCGTTGGCGCTGCTGTCGGGAGGCGCCATCCGTGCCGCCACCTACGGGACGCGCGTTTTCGAGACCGAGTCGGCTTATAACTACATTCAGGTCATCCAGAGCGGCACCGAGACGCAGTTACTCCTCGATGAGGGCTCGGCGGTGCATTCCATCTACGATCCAACCAGCCTCTACACCCACGGCTACTGGGACGATGTCCTACTGGCGCCCTACTTCGGATCCGGCCAGGTTCCGCGGCGCGTTGCCCTGGTCGGGCTCGCCGGCGGGACGGTTGCCCGACAATTTACGGCGATCGACGGGCCGATCCCAATCGACGGGGTCGAACTCGACCCGAAGATCGTCGACGTCGGCCGGCGCTATTTCGACATGACGGAGCCCAACCTGCACGTCACCGTCGCCGATGGGCGCTACTGGATGGCGACCCAGGCTGGCCGCTACGACGTGATCCTGATCGATGCCTACCGCCAGCCCTACATCCCATTTTATTTGACAACCCGCGAGTTCTTCGAGAGTGCCAAAGCCCACCTCCAGCCCGATGGTGTGCTGGCGATCAACGTTGGTCGCACGCCGACTGACAATCGGCTCGTCGACGCCCTGAGCGGCACGCTCAACGCCGTTTTCCCGAACGTCTTTACGATCGAGACCAACCACCGGTTCACGAACACCGTGATCTACGCGACATCCGCCCCGGCCACCGTGGATCGATTCCTGGCCCGGGCCCACGCGGAGACCAACCCGAAGCTATTGCCGATCATCGCCGACGCGCTCGTGACCGGCAACATCCGGCGGGTCCCGGCGAACGGGATTGTCTTTACCGATGACCTGGCCCCGGTGGAGCGCCTGATCGACGACATCATCCTGAGTTACATCCGAAGTTCGCGGTAGACTGAATGGCGATGGCCGTGACGCAACTCTCAGAACAGACGGTCCTGGAGGCACTTGCCGGGGTGCAGGATCCGGAGCTTCACCGCCCGATGATGGAGCTCAAGATGATCCAGGACGTGGCCGTGATCGACGCCGGGACGATTGGCATGCGGGTCGTCCTGACGACGCCGGCCTGTCCCCTGAAGAACAAGATTCACGATGACATCGACGCGGCGCTGGCCACGCTGCCCGGCTCGCCCAAAGCCGAGATCAAATGGGACGCCCAGGTCTCGCGGACCGGTGGCGTGCCGCAGAAGCAGCAGGTCGAGGGCGTCAGAAATATTATTTCCGTCGGCGCCGGGAAGGGTGGCGTCGGCAAGTCGACGTGCGCCGTGAACATCGCGCTGGCCCTGTCGCAGCTCGGCGCCCGAGTTGGCGTGCTCGACGCCGATGTCTATGGTCCGAACGTGCCGATTCTGCTGGGCGCCGAACACGAGAAGCCCTACGCCGAGAACGAGAAGATCATCCCGATCCAGCGATACGGCCTCAAGATTATTTCGATCGCGTTCTTCATCGAGGCCGATAAACCGGCCATCTGGCGCGGGCCGATGCTCTCGGGTGCCGTCAGGCAATTTCTTTTCGACGTCAACTGGGGCGAGCTCGACTATCTCGTCGTTGACCTGCCCCCGGGTACAGGCGACGTGCAACTGACCATGTCGCAGAGCATCCCGATGACCGGCGCCGTCGTCGTCTCGACCCCCCAGGACGTCTCGACCGCCGATGTCGGCCGGGCCATCCAGATGTTCAACACGTTGAAAGTCCCGAACCTCGGCCTGGTCGAGAACATGAGCTACTTCGTTTGTCCCCATTGCGGCCAACGCGAAGAGATCTTCGGACACGGCGGCGCGAAGTCCTTGGCAGAGCGCATGAACATTCCGTTCCTTGGTGAGATCCCGCTGGATCGGCGCATTCGCGAGGGCGGCGGCTCGGGCGTGCCGCTGATGGTCCACGAGCCGGATTCGCCGCTGGCCGCGGTCTATCGCGACGTCGCATCGCACCTGGCGGC
>Ga0209220_1000469_pt1 | contig 13721 bp, 14 predicted proteins | sample BlaSpr_A8_OM3_M3_FD_187984 | JGI IMG/M metagenome (GOLD analysis project Ga0209220, IMG submission 187984) | Forest soil microbial communities from Thunder Bay, Ontario, Canada - Black Spruce, Ontario site 2_A8_OM3_M3 (SPAdes) (version 2) | ecosystem: Environmental > Terrestrial > Soil > Boreal... | reverse complement strand
CTCAAGTGCGAAAAGTGCGGCGGCGTGATGCGCCGCATCCCCGAGGTGCTCGACGTGTGGTTCGACTCCGGGGCGATGCCGTTCGCTCAGCGCGGCTACCCCCGCCAGGGGAAGGAGGCCTTCGAGCAGACCTTCCCGGCCGACTTCATCTCCGAGGCCCTCGACCAGACGCGTGGCTGGTTCTACTCGCTGCTCGTGATCTCGACGCTGCTCTTCAAGCAGAACTCCTATCGCAACGTGATCTGCCTTGGGCTCGTCGTCGATCCCAAAGGCAAGAAGGCTTCGAAGTCGCGGGGCAACGTGCTCGACCCGAACTTCCTCTTCGATAACTTCGGGTCCGACGCGGTGCGCTGGTTCTTCTTCACGTCGACGCAGGTGGGGGAGAACTACCGCACCGGCACGGACACGCTGCGCGAGACGGTGCAGCAGTTCTTCATCCCGCTGTGGAACTGCTACTCGTTCTTCGTCACCTACGCGCGGCTCGACAACTTCGACCCGTCCTCGTCGGCCGTGCCGCTCGAGCAGCGCCACGTTTTGGACCGCTGGTTGCTCTCGCGGCTGAGCGGCCTGGTCACGAGCGTGAACGGCGGGCTCGACGCTTACGACGCGATCGAGCCGGCGCGCCGCATCCAGCGCTTTGTCGACGACCTGTCCAACTGGTACATCCGCCGCTCGCGGCGCCGCTTCTGGAAGTCGCAGTCCGACAGCGACAAGGCCGCCGCGTACCAAACCCTCTACGAGACGCTGCGCACGCTGTGCGGTCTGATGGCGCCGTTCACGCCGTTCCTCGCCGACGCGATCTACCGCAACCTGTCCGACGAGCGCTCGGTGCACCTCACCGACTTCCCCTCGGGGCTGGCAGCCGAAGACCCGGCCATCGAGACGGCCATGGCGCGCGCCCGGCAGGCGGTAGAGGCGGGTCTTGCCGCGCGCGACGCGGCACGGCTCAAGGTCCGCCAGCCGCTGGCGGGCATCGCGCTGCCCGGCGAGCCGCTGCCCGAGGACATCGCGGCGATCGTGCGCGAGGAGCTGAACGTGAAGACCCTGACCTTTGGCGCGCCCGAGGTGAAGCTCGACACGGTGATCACCGAGGAGCTGAAGCTCGAAGGCCTCGCCCGCGAGGTCGTCCGTGCCATCCAGGACCGCCGCAAGAAGCTCGGCTTCAACGTGGAGGACCGGATCGACACGCGGTACGACGCTGACGGGCTTCTTGCACGGGCCGTCGAGCGGCACGCCGACTACATCAAGACTGAGACGCTTTCGGTCACGCTTGGGCCTGGCCGTGAGGACGGCTTCGACGGGGAGCAGATGATGCTCGAAGGAGAACAGATCTGGATCGGTCTCAAGCGAAGCTCGTAACGACCGGTCGGATCCTGTTCGTCGCCGTCGCCCTGGCGGTCTTCGTGCTCGACCGGATCACGAAGAGCCTCGTCGCCGCGCAGGTCGCCTATGGGACGGAGGTGCCTGTCATCGGGCACCTCGTCGGCATCACCAACGTGCGCAACTCCGGCGCCGCATTCGGCTTTGCCCCGGCGGGCGCGGCATTCTTTCTCCTGGCCTCCATCGCGGTCGCGATCGGTCTCGCGGTCTACGTCGCGCGGAACCCAGGCAGCCCGGCGACCGATGCGGTGCTCGGCCTGATCATGGGTGGAACGCTGGGCAACGGCTACGACCGCATCACGTTCGGGACCGTCACCGACTTCATCAACTTCCACTTCTTTCCCGTCTTCAACGTCGCGGACTCGGCGATCACAGTCGGCGTGGTCCTCTTGATCGCGAGCTACTTGATACGAAAGCCAACCGCCTGATCGCGACCGCCCCCGCACCAAGGCTCGACCGCTTTATTGCGGAGCACGAGCCCGAGCTCAGCCGCTCCGCGGCCGCGCGCCTGATCAAAGGCCACCTGGTCCTGGTGAACGGCCGCCCGGCTGACCCGGCTGACCGCGTGGCTGCGGGCGACGTGGTCGACTTCGAGATCCCCGAGGCGTACGTCGTGGAAGCCGGCGCGGAGGACATCCCGCTCGACATCGTCTATGAGGACGAAGACATCGCAGTCATCAACAAGCCGGCGGGGATGGTCGTCCACCCGGCGCCGGGCCACTACACCGGAACCATGGTCCATGCACTGCTCGGGCGCGGCGGCGCCTGGTCTGCGGTCGGTGGCGCGGCCCGGCCTGGCATCGTGCACCGCCTCGACAAGGGGACGTCTGGGCTGATCGTGGTCGCGCGCAACGATGTCAGCCACCGGTCGCTTTCCGCGCAGCTAGAGGACCGCTCGCTGAGCAGGACGTACCTCGCCATCGCGCGAGGGCGCTTGAAAGACGACGCCGGCGAGCTCGAAGGTCCGATCGGCCGGGATCCCCGCGAAAGGAAGCGAATGGCTGTCGTGGCGGGAGGCCGGTTCGCGCGCACGAGGTACGCGGTCGTCGAGAAGAGGCAAACCCATACGCTTTTGCGCTGTGATCTCGACACAGGGCGGACGCACCAGATCCGCGTCCACCTCGCCGCGCTGGGCCATCCGGTGGCCGGCGACGCGGAGTATGGAGGTCGCGAGCCTGGTGCCGAGCGACCCATGCTCCATGCCTGGCGGCTCCGCTTCCGTCATCCGCGAAGCGGAACCGACATGAGCTTCGAGGCCGCGCTGCCGGCGGACTTCCAGGACTTCTGGGAGTCGGTGAGATGAAGCGAGGCCTTCTCATCGTCATCTCGGGCCCGTCGGGGGTGGGGAAGGACACTGTGATCAAGCGGCTCCTCGAGATGGATCGCAACCTTATCTACTCCGTCTCGGGCACGACGCGTCAGCCACGGCAGGGCGAGAAGCCGGACGAGAACTACACCTTCCTGACCCGGGAAGAGTTCGAGGAGCTGGTCCGGAAAGGCGCGTTCCTCGAGCACGCGACGTACAACGGCAACCTGTACGGCACGTTCCGAGACCGCGTCGAGAAGGCGCGCAACGCGGGCCGCGACGTGGTTCTGAAGATCGACGTCCAGGGCGCGGACCAGGTCCGGCGCCTCGTTCCCGACGCGATCTCGATCTTCGTGGTCGCTCCGTCGGAGCAGGAGCTCGAGCGGCGGAAGGTCGGGCGCGGCAGCGAATCCCCGCAGGATAGGGCCTCACGGGGCAAGATCGCCGAGCGCGAGATGACGCGCGCCGCCGATTACGACCATGTGGTGACCAACGACGACGTGGAGCGGGCGGCGGCGGAGATCCACGAGATCATCGAGCACGCCCGCGGCGCGTAACTTAGCGCCATACCTCCATGCCTCTAGACCCAACCCCTGTCCCCGACGAGCTGCGCGGCCTGCGCATTGCTCTCCTCGTCTCGGGTGGGATCGCGGCCTACAAGGTCGTCGACCTCGCGTCTGCGCTGGCCCAGGCCGGATGCGACGTGCGTGTCGCCATGACTCCGTCGGCCACGCGGTTCGTCGGGCCGCCGACGTTTGAGGGCGTCACAGGCAACCCCGTGCTGACGGGGCTATTCGGTGCGGACGGCGCGGCCGAGCCGCACGTGTTCCTCGGCGATTGGGCGCAGCTCATCCTGGTCGCGCCGGCCACCGCCAACGTGATCGGGCGGATCGCCGGCGGCCGGTCCGACGACATCGTCACCGCCACGCTGCTGGCCGCGCGATGCCCGGTCGTCGTCGCTCCCGCGATGAACGACGCGATGTGGATGAAGCCGGCGGTGCAGCAGAACACCGACGTGCTGCGTCACCGGGACATCACGGTGGTCGAGCCTGCCTCGGGTCACCTCGCGAGCGGCCACGTGGGGACCGGGAGGCTGGCGAGCACGGCGACGATCTTCAACGCGATGGTCCACGCCGTTCGTGTCAGGTACGACTACGCGGGCAAGCGTGTGGTTGTAACCGCGGGCGGGACTCGCGAGCCCATCGACCCGGTCCGCTTCATCAGCAACTACTCGAGCGGCAAGATGGGGTTCGCGCTTGCCGCCGCCGCCGCGGATCGCGGCGCAAAGGTGACGCTGGTCACGACCGCCCCGCATCCGCAGCATCACGGCATCGACGTGCAGCGGGTGGACACCGCGGAGGAGATGCTGGCCGAGCTTCGCTCGCAGCTCCGCGGCGCGGACGTGCTGCTGATGGCCGCTGCGATCGGCGACTTCCGGCCGGCGAAGACCGCGCCGAGCAAGATCCGACGCGAGGAGACGCCGAGCCTGACGCTCGAGCTGGTCCCGATCCCTGACATCGTCGCGACGCTTGGGGCGGAGAAAGATCTCGCGGGGGTGTACCGGGTCGGCTTCGCGGCCGAGGACTCGGACCTCGACAAGAAAGGCGTCGAGAAGATGAAGCGCAAGGGGCTGCAGGCGATCGTCGCCAATGACATCTCGCGGCGCGACATCGGGTTTGGGAGCGATTTCAACGCGGGCGTGCTGCTGTTCGCCGACGGGAAGCGGCACGAGCTCGAGAAGATGACCAAGCGCGAGATGGCCGACAAGATCCTGGATGCGATCCTGCCTAGGCTCACGGGTGTTCCCTCTCCCCTTCAGGGGAGAGGGTCAGGGTGAGGGGCGAGGGAGCAGATTGCTCTACGCGGAGGTAGCGGTCGAGGCGGCGCGCGCCCTCGGCCGGGAGACCTTCACCTACTCCGTGCCGGAAGGCGTCGAGGTCGTCCCGGGCCACCGGGTGACGGTCCCATTCGGCCGCCGCGACACGTACGGGTTCGTCGTCTCGCTCGGCACCGACGAGCCGGGGGTGGAGACGAAGCCGATCATCTCGGCGGGCAACGAGCCGCTCCTCCTGCCGCACCAGGTCGCGCTGGCGCGCCTGGTCGCGGACCACTACTGGGTGCCTTTGATCGAGTGCATCCGGGCGATGCTGCCGCCGCGCATCCGCGCCTCTGGCTCGACAGGCTCGGAAGCCTCCACCAGGCAGCGCCGTCACACCCGACTGCTCGAGCTGGCCACCGGTCCCGCCGGTGCGCCGTCAGATCGGCCCCAGCTGACACTCGAACAGAACGCGGCCCTGGATGTGATCGAAGCCAACGCGGTGACGCTGCTCCACGGCGTCATCGCGAGCGGCAAGACCGAGGTCTACCTGGCCGCGGCGGAGCGCGCCCTCGCCCAGGGCCTGCGTGTGCTGCTCCTCGTCCCCGAGATCTCCCTCACGCCTCAGCTGGTGCAGCGCGTCCGGGCGCGCCTCAGCGTCCCCATCGCGGTGCTGCAGTCACAGCTGACCGAGCTGGAGCGGGCGCAGCAGTGGTGGCGGACGCGCCGCGGCGAGGCGCAGGTCGTCCTGGGCAGCAGGTCTGCCGTCTTCGCGCCGATCCCGCGCCTGGGCTTGATCTGCCTCGACGAGGAGGGCTCGTCCGCCTACAAGCAGGATCGGACGCCGCGCTACGAGGCGGGATGGGTCGCCAGGCGGCTCGCCGCCGTGACCGGCGCGAAGCTGGTTGCAGGGTCGGCGACGCCCAGCGTGGCGACCTACTACCAGGCCACGCAGGGCGAGATCGCGCTCGCCCGCATGACGCGACGCGTGAGCGGCCACGCGGCGCAGGTGGAGCTGATCGACATGCGCGACGAGGCGGCGGAAGGAAACCGCCAGCCGCTGTCCCGCCGGCTTGTCGAGGTCGTCACCCGGACGCTGGAGAACGAAGAGCAGACGATCCTCTACCTCAACCGGCGCGGGCTCGCGACATTTGTCATGTGCCGCGACTGCGGCCGTTCGGTGCAGTGCCTCGGCTGCTCGGTCGCGCTCGTGCAGCATGCCGAAATCGACGGGCTCGTGTGCCACTACTGCGGCTACGCACGGGCGATGCCTGCGGTCTGCGATTTTTGCGGCAGCCGGAACATCCGCGCTCTAGGCATGGGCACACAGCGCCTCGAAGGGATGGTCAAGAAGCTGTGGCCGAACGCGCGTGTCCTGCGGCTCGACAGCGATGTGGCGCGAGGTCCCGACTCGTACTTCCACATCTGGGAGGCCTTCAGCGAGCGTCGGGCGGACATCCTCGTCGGCACGCAGCTGGTCACGCGCGGGCTCGACCTGCCGTCGGTCACGTGCGTGGGAGTTGTGGACGCCGACCTTCCGCTCCACTTTCCCGACTACCGGTCGGCAGAGAACACCTTCTCGCTGGTGATGCAGGTCGCGGGACGCGCCGGGCGCGACGGCCGTCCGTCGTCGGTCGTCGTGCAGACGAGCAATCCCGAGCACTACAGCCTGCGATGCGCCGCCACCGGCGACTACGACAGCTTCTACTCCGCGGAGCTCCCCGCGCGAAAGGCATTCGTGTTCCCGCCTTTTGCGGACCTCGCCGTGATGACACGCACCGATCGCGAGGACGCACGCGCGGCGTCGTCGGCGCGCGACGCCGCTGAGGCTCTGTCGACCGGGTTGCTTCGCGATGGCATCGAAGGGATCCGGGTCATGGGTCCCTCACCGGCTTTCATCCACCGCCTGCGCGGCGAGTACCGTTGGCAGGTCACGCTGAAGGGCAGCGGTCTGGATCGCGCGCGGCACCTCGCGCCGCGGGGCAAAGGCTGGAGCTACGACGTGGACCCGGCCACATAGGGAGGCATCGCGATTGCGCGACGCAGCGACTCGGAAGGCGGACGTGCTGGCGGCGCTCGAAAAGCAGAAGGACGTGTGGCTGGCGACCTCCGACGTGGCCGGTCGGCCGCACCTCATCGCGGTGTCGGCGTGGTGGGACGGCCACGAGCTCGTCATCGCGACCCGGGGCACGACGAAGACCGCGCGCAACCTGGCCATGAACCCGGCAGCGAAGGTCGCGCGAGGCGCGCCCTCGGACGCGATCGTGATCGACGCCCAGATGATCGACAGCAGCGCGGTCGAGGACTCGACCGCGCTTGCGAGCGGGTTTGCCGCCGCGGTGGGCTGGGACCCCCGCGAGGCGGGCGACGGTTGGATGCTCTTCCGACTGCGGCCGACGCGCATCCAGGCCTACCGCGGATATGACGAGATCAAGGGCCGCGACGTGATGCTGCGCTCCCGCTGGCTCGTGTAACCACGCCAGGTTTTTGCAGGTCGTGGGTAAAATCCAATTCGTGGTCCGTCCGATCCTCACCTTCGAACATCCCGTGCTGCGCGAAAAGGCGAAGAAGGTCGCCCGAATCGACGCTTCCATCCAGCGCCTGCTCGACGACCTGACCGAGACGATGCTCGACGCGCCTGGCGCCGGCCTGGCCGCCAACCAGATCGGGGTCGCCCTGCGCGTATGCGTGGTCAAGGGCGACGACAAGCAGATCTGGGGCCTGGTCAACCCGGAGGTGGTCAAGAAGGGCGGTTCGCAGGTCGGCTTCGAGGGCTGCCTGAGCAAACCCGGATGGGTCGGCGAGGTCGAGCGGGCGGAGACGGTTGTCGTCAAGGGACGCAACCGTCATGGCAAAGAGGTGCGCATCAAGTCCTCCGGGTTCACAGCCCGCGCGTTTCAGCACGAGCTGGACCACCTCGACGGCGTGCTCTTCACCGACCGCTTGACCAGCCTCGACACGCTGCGGCGCGTCGAGGAGATCGTCGGCGAGGGCGGCGACGACCCCGTCGAGGCCGCGTAGGGGTAAAGCACCTTCAAGATCGTCTTTGCCGGCACGGCCGCTTTCGCGGTGCCGTCGCTGAGAGCGCTTCATCAGCAGGGGCACGACATCGCTCTGGTCGTCACTCAGCCCGACCGCCCAGGCCACCGCATGAAGCTGAACCCGCCGCCGGTCAAGGTCGCCGCGCAGGAGCTCGGCCTGCCGGTGTATCAGCCGGAACGGATTCGCGATTCAGATGCGGTCGAACGGTTGCGCGCGCTGAACCCTGACCTGCTCGTGGTCGTCGCCTACGGCCAGATCATCCCGCGGTCCGTGCTCGAGATCCCGCGCCTGGGAGCGGTGAACGTGCACGCCTCCTTGCTGCCACGCCATCGGGGTGCTGCGCCTGTCGCCCACGCGATTCTCGCGGGCGACCACGAGACAGGCGTCACCATCATGAGGATGGACGAGCAGCTCGACCACGGACCGATCCTGGCCGTGCAGGCGACACCGATCGACGCCCGCGAGGATGCGGCCAAGCTGACCGCCCGTCTCGCTGACATGGGCGCGAAGCTCCTGGTCGAGGCGCTGGCCAACTTCGGGCAGCTGCGCGTGGTGGGGCAGGAGCACACGCGCGCGACGCCGGCACCTCGGCTGAAGAAGGAAGATGGCGAGCTCGAGTGGGAGATGGGCGCCGAGGAGATCGACCGTCGCGTGCGCGCCCTGCAACCATGGCCCGGCGCAACGCTGCCCACCGCACGCGGGCGCGTGAAGGTGTTGAGCGGGCACATCGAAGGCGACCGCTACGTTCCCGATGTCGTCCAGCTGCCCGGCAAGAAGCCGGCGCCGGCGCGGCAGGTCCTGGGCGATGCCTGAAAGAAAGGACGAGCGCGACGTTGCGGTCAATCGCCGCGCGTATCACGACTACTTCATCGACGAGAAGTACGAGGCGGGTCTGATGCTCACCGGGACCGAGGTCAAGTCGGTGCGCAACGGACGTGCCAACCTGCGCGACGGTTTCGTCCGGATCGACAACGGCGAGGCGTGGCTCGAGAACGTGCACATCTCCCCGTACGCCCAGGGCAACCTCATGAACCACGAGCCCATGCGGCCGCGCAAGCTGCTGCTCCATCGCAAGGAGATCTCGAGCCTGATCGGCAAGGTCAAGCAGAAGGGCTACACGCTCATCCCGCTGCGCCTGTACTTCTCGCGAAACCACGCGAAGGTGGAGGTTGGGCTGGCACGCGGGAAGCGCGAGTACGACAAGCGCGAAGCCATCGCCGAGCGGGAGGCGAAGAGGGAGATCGCGAGGGCGGTCAGGCGGGGCTAGGAGTCAAGCGGCGAGGTTGATGCCGATCGCCCGCAGGCGCTTGTTCAAAGACTCGATGGCAAACTCCACGATCTCGCTCTCCGTGTGCCCGTAGTCCGTCACGTAGCGCGGGTCAGGCGGGTCGAGGGTGCCGGAGATCAACGGCAGGCATTCGACCAGCGTCTTCTGGATCAGCGGCGCGTAGCGCTCGGGGTTCTCGCGCACGGCGTCCTGCAGAAGCTTGATCCCGAAACTCACGTGTCGCGACTCGTCACGGGCAACAGCCGTGAAGCCGCGGTAGAAACCGCGCTCCGTCAAGCCCTGCTCACGCATCGCCTCGAGCTCGAAGCGCTGACCGGTCAGCGCGATGGTGGCTTCGATGACTATGTGATAGAGGGTCACGCCCTCGACGAATGCGTCGAAGTCCTTTGGGTTGCTCGCGAGGCGCTGGGCCGTCGCGGGCAGGCGATGGTAGAAGAGCTCGTTGTAGCCCTCGTTCGCCTGGGGGCGGATCTCGACGAGGAGCTCGGACATGTTGCGAGCGTCAGTCCCGCAAACCTCGCGCCACCACCTCTCGAAGAAGACCGTGTGCCGCGCTTCATCCACCATCTGCGTGGAGAGGAAGACCTCGATCTCGGGCGTGGGCGCCGCCCACACGAAGGGTGCGAGCGTCGCGGTGACGCGCTCCTCACCGTTGAAGAAGAGCCGGTGTGACCAGAGCGTGGCCTTCCTGTCGATGTCGGTCGCCTCGAGCCAGTCCTGCCGATCGAGGGTGAAATCGATGTCCGCCACCCTCCACTGCTGGGACTCCCAGCGCCGGTAGAGGTCCATGTAGCTCGGCATGTTCTCGATGCCGCGGTCGATGAAGGAGAGGACATCGTCGATCCGGATGTCGCCCAGCTCTTTGAGGTTGGCCCGCGCGATGTGCTCCAGGTCGACAGCCATTGCGGTTCAAGTGTAGGGGCGGGGTCGGATGGGTAGAATCAGTTCGCAACGGGCTCGGCTTCGTGGGGGCGTCCGGTCTCGACGGGGCAGTTGAGCTTCGGGATTGCGAGCCGATGGCGCGTGCGTTACAGCGCAGCTTTAACAAAAGCGAACAGAACTCCCGCTCTCGCCCTCGCTGCGTAAGCAGTAAGGACTAGAGCCCCGGGACATTGATCCCGGGCGCCGCCCCCGGTCAGTCCGGCGGACCGAGGAACGGCGTCAAATAGACCGGATCGCTACCGCAGGGGCGCCACGGCCCTGAGGTAGGACATTCACCGGGGCTGGCTGAAGCGGATCCCGTCGGGAGGAGCCGCCAAGCGAGAACCAAAATCCTGGACACGCTCGTAGAAATCCCGGAGGAAGCTGCTTCGGACGCGGGTTCAACTCCCGCCGCCTCCACCAAGCCGTTGGTGATCCGACCCGACTCAGGGGGTCGGTGACGTCGCCGGCTCTTTGCAGAAGAAGCGAGGCACGAAGGAAGTGGCCTCCGCGCGCACGGCGGGTCGCAACTCTTCTGGAACAACCCGCGGGTCTGAGTGCGTGCCCAGCCAGAGGGTGAAGTAGTACTCGACGCCCCAGGCCCCAAGCTCCGCGATGGTGTTGTCGTTCACTCCGGCGCGGTCTCCGGTCGTGCAGGTGTGCGTGTAACCCTCGTTGTGCCGGGCCTCGTGCACGTAGAGGGCGGCGAGCCATCGCACCGAGTCCCAGGGCGCGAGCGTGGTCGACAGGACGGCCAGGTTCTTGGACTGGATTGCGATCACAGCGCCGGGCAGGCAGCAATAGCTGTCCTGGTAGTCGTTGGCGAAGGCCACACCGTGAATCGCTTTGGCAAACCACTGGTCGAGTGTCAGGTCGGTCCAGGGTAGCGGGGCGTCGAAGCGGATCCAGGTGAACATCAGCACCGCCTGGTAGGCGCGTTCCTGCAGAAGTGTCAGGTCTCGCGAGCCCTCCGCCGCCGTGCAGACGAGCTGGCCGGCGGTGGGATCTGAGGTGAACGTCATCGACAGCGACGCGTTGACCGAGGCGAGCTCCGCGGATGTCGGGCACCGGTCGAGAAGCTGCACGATCGTTGCGACGGCGGGTGTCGGCGTCGGCGGCTGCGTCGCCGTCGAAACCGGGCTCGGGGTGACCCGCGCGGCCGGCGGCTCGGCTCCGCAAGCCGCCAGGAGCGTCGAGGCGGCAAGGAGGCCAAGAAAACGCTTCACCACATGTTGTGCAACGCGGTCACCAGACATTCGGTGACGATTTCCATGAGGGGATCTTGGCAAGGGGAATGGCGCGGCAGCCCTGTGTGTTACGGATTCGTGAGCAGCAGCTTCCAGGACTTCAACAGGGACCTGATCAAGGACCTCCGCGCCAACAGTGGGCACGTGACAAGCGGCCCCTTCAAGGGGCGCGACGTCCTGATCCTCACCACAACCGGGGCCAGGTCAAAAGAGACCCGCGAGAGCCCGGTCGTCTATACGCGGGACGGCGGGCGCATCGTCATCGTCGCCTCCAAGGGTGGAGCGCCATCCCATCCTTCCTGGTACCACAACCTGGTCAAGCACCCCGAGGTCACCGTGGAGCTGAAGGGCGAGAAGTTCAAAGCCAGGGCCAAGGTGATGGACGGCGACGAGTACGAACGGCTCTACAAACAGCACGCGGACATCAATCCGGGGTTCCACGACTACCGCCGAAAGACCTCGCGCAAGATCCCCGTCGTCGTCCTCGAGCGAACTCCGTAGCCGACCCGGCTAAGGAAGGCCCAGCCGCCGAGCAACCGGAGTAACCTTCGCCGGGTGCCCGACCTGAGCCATCTCTGGCAGCGTTTCGTACTCGCCAGCGCGCTGATTTTCGGCCTGCTTCTTGGCGCCGGCGCCACAGTTTTCGGCTACAGCAACACAGCGTCTGTCTCGATCGGGTGGTCGGTGTTCCGGATCAACGGAGTGCCTCTCTGGGCGGTGGCGATCGTGCCCCTCGTGGTGATGCTTGTCGCCGGCACCCTGTACCACTGGTACAGCAGCTTTCATCACTTCACGCAGCACATGCGGCACCGCCATCGTGTCCACGAGCTGGAGGCTGAGCTCGCGACAGTTCGCGCCCACCTCGACCAGCTCCTCGAGATGCCCGACGCGAGCGGCGCCAAGCTGCCGCAGAAGACGGTGGCCGTGGAACCGGCCCCTGACTCCACCCCGGCACTTCCGGAGGTTGCGAACGGAAATGGCGCCGACAAGGCGAAGCGATCCCGCAAGCGGGTCTCGCTGACCACCGATTCCGAGCCGGTGACGGTGAGCACCGTCGCCACCTCAGAACCCGATGCGGAGGCCGAAACCAAGCCCGCCGTAGAATCCGCCAGCCAGAGCTGATGAACGACTCGGACAACCGTGACATTTCGGTTCGCCGGCGAGCAGGCCGTCTAATCGTTCCGAGAGGGCAGGCCCCCGCCGACCGCACCCTGCTCGAGCGAAGCGCCATCGAAGAGCTCAGCCACCACGCCGACCCCTGGCGCGTGCTCCGCATCCTTTCCGAGTTCGTCGAAGGTTTTGACGCGCTCAACGATGTCGGGCCGGCCGTCACCGTGTTCGGCTCGGCGCGGTCCAAGCCCAATGACCCCTACTACAAGGCCGGCATGGCGATCGGTGCCGCTCTGGCGAGGAAAGGATTCGCGGTCATCACCGGCGGCGGTCCCGGAATCATGGAAGCGGTCAACCGCGGCTGTCACGAGGCCGGCGGACTCTCCGTCGGGTGCAACATCGAGCTGCCGCACGAGCAGTCTCTGAACAAGTACGTCGACCTCGGCGTGGAGTTCCGGTACTTCTTCGTGCGCAAGAACATGTTCGTCAAGTACGCGAGGGGCTTTGTCATCTTCCCGGGCGGCTTTGGCACACTCGACGAGCTGTTCGAATCGCTGACGCTCGCGCAGACCGGAAAGATCGAGCACTTCCCGATCGTGCTTTTCGGTTCGCCCTACTGGAAAGGACTGCTCTCATGGTTGAAGGAGCAGGTGCTCGCCTCGGGTGCGATCGCACCAAAGGACCTGAAGCTCATGACGCTGACCGACGACCCCGAAGAGGCCGCCGCGATGGCGACGCGGCCGCTGCCCGTGAGAGTCGACGAGCCGCGCGAGAAGACAGGGGAGCCGAAGGCGGCCCCGCAATAGCCCCGCTCGACTTCTTCTTCCTGAACGACGGCGGTCAGGACGCCGACTCCGTCGCGCACCGCGTCGCCGCCTTCCTGGACGGCGCGGCCCGGACCATTGACATCGCGATCTACGACCTGCGACTTGACCAGTCGCCGTCGACGACGGTGCTGGGTGCGTTTGAGTCCGCGGTCAAGCGAGGCGTCGCCGTCCGGTTGATGTTCAACCAGGACCATGTCCAGACAATACCCGTGCCGCCTCCGTCCGAGATCGACTGGAATTTCATCAACCAGCTCAAGTCGATCGGCGTGGTGTGGAAGCCGATACCCGGCGTCCCGGACCTGATGCATCACAAATATGTGGTACGCGACGGGGCCTCGGTGCTCACGGGCTCGACCAACTGGACCAACGACTCGTGGAGCCGCGAAGAGAACGCAATGTTCACGATCGAGTCGACCGAGGTCGCGAACGACTATGCGTCGAACTTCGAGGAGCTGTGGAACCGGCCTATCGTCGCGCTGTCGGGCCGCATCTCGTCGCCGTGGACCGCGCTCGCCGACGGTACGCGGGTGCGTCCCTATTTCTGTCCCGGGCGGAGCGACAAGCTCGTCCACGCCATGTCCCGCTCGATCTCCTCGGCCGAGAAACGCATCCGCGTCTGCTCGCCGGTGATCACGTCGGGGCCGATCCTGGGCACTCTCGCCGAGGTCGTCCAGGCGGCCAAGGTGGACATCGGCGGTGTGTACGATGCGACGCAGATGGACGAGGTCATGCATCAGTGGGCGAGCCAGGGCGGGACCGCCTGGAAGATCGCCGCGTTCCACAG
>Ga0209220_1000467_pt1 | contig 13750 bp, 10 predicted proteins | sample BlaSpr_A8_OM3_M3_FD_187984 | JGI IMG/M metagenome (GOLD analysis project Ga0209220, IMG submission 187984) | Forest soil microbial communities from Thunder Bay, Ontario, Canada - Black Spruce, Ontario site 2_A8_OM3_M3 (SPAdes) (version 2) | ecosystem: Environmental > Terrestrial > Soil > Boreal... | reverse complement strand
GAACCGAACGACATCCGACTTTATTGAGAGCCCCGAGTCCGAATCAAGCGAGCTCCCAGAGACGGCGCAGACGCGCCAATAGTCCGTCGGTCAGCGGTGGTTTACCCCTGCCGCTGACCCCCTTTTGTTTTCATTCCGGCTCCGCCCATGTTCAGAGCCCCCGGCGAGGCGCTGAGTGCCAGCGCCTCAAAGGACGAAGTAGAACGTCGCCCCCTCGCCCACGGCGCCCTCCGCCCAAGCTCGTCCGCCATGCCGGTTGACGATCCGGCGTACCGTGGCCAGCCCGATGCCAGCGCCTGGGAATTCGCTTTGGCTGTGCAAGCGCTGGAAGGCACCGAAAAGCTTGTGCCCGTAGATCATGTCGAAGCCGACCCCATTGTCGCGCACGAAGGTGCGCGTCTCGCCATCCACCAACTCGCTCCCGACCTCGATAGACGTGGCCCGCTCCTTGCTCGTGAACTTCCATGCGTTGTTGATCAGGTTGCCGACCAGGATGCGCACCAGGCGTCGGTCGCCCGACACGGTTAGACCGTCAGCGATCTTGACCTGCACTCGCCGTTTGGGATTCTCCGCACGCAGCTCGTCCGAGACTTCGGCGGCCATCGCCGTCACATCGACCGGCTCCCGATGGATCTCGCCACTGGTCAGCTGGAACAGGGTCTGGAGTCCGTCGAACGCCGATGTCATGCGCTCGCTCGCCCGCCTCATTCGCACGAGATAGTCCTTTGCCTTTTCGTCGAGGCTGCCGCCATAACCCTCGACCAGGGATCGGCTCAGGCCGTCGAACGTCTGCAAGGGCCCGCGTAAATCGTGCGACACCGAGTAGCTGAACGCCTCCAGCTCGCGGTTGACCGCGGTCAGAGCGGCGGTCCGCTCCTGAACGAGATCCTCCAGCTGCGTTCGGTAGCGGCGCAGCTCCAGCTGTGCCTTGTAGAGCTCGACGAACACCGCGACTTTGGCTCTGAGGATCGCGGGCACGACCGGCGCGAAAACGAAGTCCACTGCGCCGAGGTCGTAGCCCCTGCCCATGTCGGTCTCCGCCTGGTCAAGGGCGGTGACAAAGATGATCGGGGTCAGCTCGGAACGCGGACGCTGGCGGATGAGCTGGGCGGTCTCGAATCCGTCCATGACGGGCATCCGGACGTCGAGTAGGACGACAGCAAAGTCCTGGCGCAGCAGCTGTCTCAAGGCATCGGCGCCCGAGGCCGCCTCGATCACGTTCTGCCCGAGAGGCGAGAGGATGGCTCTGAGGGCGAAGCGCTTGGTGGCGTCGTCGTCAACGATGAGAATGCCGACAGGAGACTCTGTTGAGCCATTGCTTCTCTGGGCATCGCGGACGGCTGTCATTGGACCTTCCTGTACAGGCTGATGGCGTCCGCCACCTGGTCGTAGCGGCTGCTCTCGGGATTGAATGTGAACGACTCGCGGCTGCCGATCGCGAGATAACCTGCGCGCACCAGGCTCTCGTAGAAGAGGCGGTGGGCGCGCTGCTGCAGCGTGGGCCTGAAGTAGATCAGGACGTTGGTGCACACGATCAGGTGGAAGTCGTTGAACGACGCGTCCGTGACCAGGTTGTGCTGAGCCCATGTGATGCGGCGCATGAGTGAGCGCCGCATCCTGGCGTATTGACCTGAGGCCGTGTAGAAGTCCGCGAGTGCGCCACGTCCGCCCGCGCGGATGTAGTCGGTCTCGTAGCTCCTGATGCGGTCGAGCGGGTAGACGCCCGCCCGAGCGGTTGCCAGCGCATCGTTGTTCAGGTCGGTCGCGTAGAGCCTGCACCGCTCATGAATGCCTTCCTCTTCGAGAACGCTCGCAACGGAGTAGGCCTCCTCCCCCGTAGAACAGCCGGCGATCCACACCCGGACCGATGGGTAAGTGCGCAATACGGGTACGACCTCCTCCCGGATGCTGCGCAGGGTATCGGCCTCCCGGAACATCCCCGTGACCGGCACGCCGACAGCGCTCAGGAACCGCTTCATTGCCGATGCGTCATGCAGCAGGCGATCCTGGTAGGCCGAGATGGTCGCCACGCCTTCGCCGGCCATGCCCAGGGTCAGGCTTCGCCGGAGCGGTGCCGGGGCGTATTCACGGAAGTCATACCCGTACCGCATGGAGACGCCGTCGAGCAAGAGCTTGATCTCGATCTCCTCGAGGTTCGATTTCGCCTGCACGGATTGGATTGCCATCAATCGCTCATTGATTGAGCCAGGTTCGGAGCATCAACAGCAGATTGGTCCTATTCACCGGTTTGGCGATGTAATCGGAGGCACCTGCTTCGATGCATTTCTCGCGGTCTCCCTTCATCGCCTTGGCGGTGAGGGCGATGATCGGCCGCTCATTGAATGAAGGGAGCTTGCGCATGGTGGACATCGTTTCGTAGCCGTCCATCTCAGGCATCATCACGTCGACCAGCGCGATATCGATGTCGGCGCCGTTGCGCAGCGCCTCAATCGCATCGATTCCGCTGTCTACTGACGTGACCTGCATTTGCTGGCGTTCCAGCATCGCGGTCAGCGCGAAGATGTTGCGAATATCGTCATCGACGATCAGCACCCTCTTTCCATTAAGCGAAGCGTCGACAGACGAGGCGCCGGGTGAGCCCGGCTCAGGGAACTCGGCCACCTCTGCTTCGTCCGCCTGCAGGATCGCGGTCACCTCCTCTCGAAGCCGTTCCGGTGAGCGCACCTCCTTCACCACAATGCTTTTCGTCGCTCGGCCAAGGCGCAACTCGTCTTTGCGGGTTAGGTCCCTCGCGGTGTAGACGAGCACCGGAATCGACCGCAGATTCTTGTTGTTGCGCAGGTGGTCGATGACCTGCCAGCCGCTCATGCCGGGCAGCCCGAGGTCCAGCACGACGCAGTCAAACCGCTGGTCTTCCAAGGCCGACACCGCCTCCTCGCCGCTGGCCACAGCGGTGGTGGTTGCGTCGATCGGCTCCATCACATCCACGATGTGGCGCCTCTGCACGGGGTCGTCCTCGACGACAAGCAGGTTTTTGACGCGCTCCTTTTGACGACTGGCGGGCTGAAGCTCGGCAGCGCCGGCATCGCTCCGCCACGCCGCCGATCCCTGTGCCGCCGATCCATTACCTGACCCGTTTGTTGATGCATCGGATGCCGTGCGCCGCGCCGGCGACTGCGACTGCGGCCTGGACGCGGGAACGTAAACGGAGAAGGTGCTGCCCTCGCCCAGGGTGCTGTGAAGCGTGATCTCGCCGCCGAGCAGGCGGGAAAGGTCTCGGCAGATCGAGAGGCCTAGCCCTGTGCCGCCATATTTGCGACTGGTGGTGCCATCGCCCTGCGCGAAAGCCTCGAACACAAGCGCTTGCTTGTCGGAAGCGATTCCTATCCCGGTGTCGGTCACCCTCAACGCGATCACGCCGTCAGCCTGGTTCAGGGTTTCGTTGCCCGCACTCCAGCCCGACGTGACCGGCTCGGCACAGAACTCGACGCTCCCAGTCTCAGTGAACTTGAACGCGTTGCTCAGCAGGTTGTTGAGGACCTGCTGGAGGCGGTGTGGATCGGTGGGGATCGTGGTGGGCAGGCCGGGCTTGAGCTCGATCGTGAAGCGGAGATTGGTCGCATCGGCGACGTGCCTGAAGGTTCGGTCGAGCATCGGTTGCAGCTCCACCAGTGGCCAATCGACGACATCGAGCGCGACCGCACCCGATTCGATCTTCGAAATGTCGAGGATGTCGTTGATCAGCTTGAGGAGGTCTGTGCCCGACGACCGGATGATGGTCGCGTACTCGACCTGCTTCGGCAGGAGATTGCGGTCGGGGTTGTCCGCGAGCTCTTGGGCCAGGATGAGCAGGCTGTTGAGGGGCGTCCGGAGCTCGTGGGACATGTTGGCGAGGAATTCAGACTTGTAGCGTGACGTGAGCGCTACCTGCTCGGCTTTCTCCTCGACGAGGATCTTGGCTGCCTCGACTTCGTCTCGTCTCGATTCGATCTCCGCGTTCTGCCGCGACAGCTGGCGCGCTTTGGCTGCCAGCTCCGCGTTGGTGCGCTGTAGCTGGTCCTGCTGGCTCTGAAGCTCGTTCGCCAGCGACTGTGATTGCTTGAGGAGCTCTTCGGTACGGCTGTTGGCGTCGATGTTGTTAAGGACGATTCCGATGCTCTCGGTGAGCTGCTCCAGGAAATCCTGGTGGGTCGCGCTGAACCGGTGGAACGACGACAGCTCGATGACCGCCCGCACGTTGCCCTCGAAGAGCACCGGCAGGACGATGATGTTCACCGGCGACGCTTCGCCCAGGCCGGAATTGATCTTGACGTAGTCGGCGGGGACTTCGGTAAGGAGGATGCGCCGCTTCTCCAGAGCGCACTGCCCTACCAGGCCTTCACCAAGACGAAACTCCAGTGGTAGGTTCTTGCGGCTCTTGTACGCGTATCCAGCCTGGAACGCGAGGTGGGCCTCTTTTCCATTTGGGCCGACCATGCTGTAGAACACGCCGTGCTCGGCATTCACCAGCGGGGCGAGCTCGAAAAGGATCATCTTCGAAACGGTCATCGGGTCGCGCTGGCCCTGCAGCATTCGGGTGAACCTGGCCAGGTTGGTCTTGAGCCAGTCCTGCTCGGTGTTCTTGTCGGTCGTCTCCTTGAGGTTGCCAATCATTTCGTTGATGTTGTCTTTGAGAGCGGCGACCTCTCCGCTCGCCTCCACGCGAATCGACCGGGTCAGGTCCCCGGTGGTGACCGCGGTGGCCACCTCGGCGATGGCCCGCACCTGAGTGGTCAGCGTGGCCGAGAGCTGATTGACGTTGTCCGTAAGGTCTCGCCACGTTCCGGCCGCGCCCGGCACCTTGGCCTGGCCGCCCAGCCTTCCCTCCACACCGACCTCGCGGGCCACGGTCGTGACCTGCTCGGCGAAGACGGCCAGTGTCGCGGTCATGCTGTTGATGGTGTCGGCAAGCTCCGCGATCTCGCCCTTGGCCTCGAGGCTCAGCTTCGTGTTCAGATCCCCGTTAGCCACCCGAGTGACGACTCGCGCGATGCCGCGGACCTGATCGGTGAGGTTGCTGGCCATCGTGTTGACGTTGTCGGTCAGACCCTTCCACACGCCGGCCACGCCCTTGACGTCGGCCTGGCCGCCCAGCTTGCCTTCCGTTCCCACCTCATGAGCGACACGGGTGACCTCAGCTGCGAACGCGTTGAGCTGGTCGACCATCGTGTTGACGGTGTTCTTGAGCTCCAGAATCTCTCCGCGCACGTCGACGGTGATCTTCTTCGAGAGGTCGCCGTTGGCGACCGCGGTGGTGACTTCGGCGATGTTGCGCACCTGGCCGGTGAGGTTGCTCGCCATTGAATTGACGTTGTCGGTGAGGTCCTTCCAGACCCCGCCAACGCCCTCGACCTCAGCCTGGCCGCCGAGCTTTCCGTCAGTACCCACCTCGCGGGCGACACGCGTGACCTCGCCGGCAAAAGCGTTCAGCTGGTCGACCATCGTATTGATGGTGTTCTTGAGCTCGAGGATCTCGCCCTGACCCTCGACCGTGATCTTCTTCGAGATGTCACCTTTGGCGATCGCGGTCGTGACCTCGCCGATGTTCCGGACCTGGCCGGTGAGGTTCCCGGCCATCAGGTTCACGTTTTCGGTGAGGTCCTTCCATACGCCACCCACACCACGCACTTCAGCCTGTCCGCCAAGCTTGCCTTCGGTTCCCACCTCGCGTGCCACACGAGTCACCTCGTTGGCGAACGCATTGAGCTGATCGACCATCCTGTTGATGGTGTTCTTGAGCTCGAGGATCTCTCCTCGAACGTCGACGGTGATCTTCTTCGAGAGGTCGCCGTTGGCGACCGCGGTCGTGACGTCTGCGATGTTGCGCACCTGGCCGGTCAGGTTGCCGGCCATCAGGTTGACGTTTTCGGTGAGGTCCTTCCAGACCCCACCCACACCACGCACTTCAGCCTGGCCGCCGAGCTTGCCTTCGGTTCCCACCTCGCGTGCCACACGAGTCACCTCGTTGGCGAACGCATTGAGCTGGTCGACCATCGTGTTGACGGTGTTCTTCAGCTCGAGGATCTCGCCCTGGACGTCAACAGTGATCTTCTTGGACAGATCGCCCTTGGCCACTGCGGTGGTGATTTGAGCGATGTTGCGAACCTGGCCGGTGAGGTTGCCGGCCATGGAGTTGACGTTGTCGGTCAGGTCTTTCCAAATACCGGCCACGCCCTTGACGTCGGCCTGACCGCCAAGCTTGCCTTCTGTTCCCACCTCGCGTGCCACGCGGGACACTTCGCTGGCGAACGCGTTGAGCTGGTCGACCATCGTATTGACGGTGTTTTTCAGCTCGAGGATCTCGCCGTGGACCTCGACCGTGACCTTCTTCGACAGGTCGCCGTTGGCGACTGCGGTCGTGACGTTGGCGATGTTGCGGACCTGCCCAGTGAGGTTGCCGGCCATCAAGTTGACGTTGTCGGTGAGGTCTTTCCAGACGCCGCCCACCCCTCGCACATCGGCCTGACCGCCGAGCTTTCCTTCGGTGCCCACCTCGCGCGCGACGCGGGTCACCTCAGAGCTGAACGAGCGGAGCTGATCGACCATCGTGTTGACCGTCTTGGCGGTCTCGAGAAACTGACCTTGCAGGCGGCGCCCGTTGATCTCCATGGGCATGGTCTGTGAGAGGTCGCCATTGGCGACGGCACGGATGACCCGGGCGATCTCGCTGTTGGGCCGCACGAGATCGTCGACCATGTCGTTGACCGAAGCCAAGCTGGTGGCCCAGGCTCCCGCCGCGTCGCCATGTGTAGGCCGCTTGATGTGGCCCTCCTTACCGACCTGCGTTCCCAGGCGACGCAGCTCGCGCTCGAGACGCTGGTTCGACTCGATCACGTCGTTGAGAGAGGCCGCGATCTTGCCTGCCGCCCCACTTGCGGCGGGCATGCGGACTGTGAAGTCGCCGCCCTTGACCGAGGCCAGCACGCTGAGCATGGTCCTGGTGTCAATCGCGTCTGGTGCCGTCGTTCTTGCCGCCATGGATTAGTGACTCCTCCCTCTTGTCGTTGATTTGGTCTTCACCGCTTCCCTCGCTTCATCCGTGCCAGGTCATCGAGTGCTTGGTATCCAGAACTCAACCTTCGCTCCCGCGCCTGGCTCAGTTCTGATGCGACACCAGCCACCGGCGAGCTGCGCTCGCTCCTTCATAGCCGTCAACCCGATATGGCCCGGCAGGTAAAGGGACTCGGTGACCACGAATCCGGTTCCATTGTCTGCAACGGCGACGGCGACCCCGCCATCAATCATCTCGGCCGATACTCGGACGCGAGTGGCGTGCGCATGCTTCTCGATATTCGTGAGCGCCTCCGAAACGTTCTTGAACACGACCGACGAGACGTCGGCGGGGAGGTCGCCGTCGAGCTGAAGATCGACGTCGAGCTCGATGCCCGCCTGGATACGGAGCGATTCCAAACGCTCGCGTATCGCGTCGAACAGGCTGACAGGAGGGTCCAGCGACTCAGGGCTGACGTTGGAGAGAAGGCGGCGGAGCGAGTCTTCGACCTTTTTGAGGGTGGCCTTGACCTGATCCAGCTGCGCAGCGTTTGGTCCCGCTCCATAAGCAGACTGAGAGATGCGCTCCAGCTGCAGCTCGGCAGCCGTCAAGAGCTGCAAGGAGTCGTCGTGGAGGGCGCTGGCGAAGCGACGGCGGGCCTGGTCACCGCCTGCGGCCACATTGTCGAGCAGGCGGCGCCGGGCCGCCTCGGCAACCTCGAGCCGTTCGACTGTCACATCGAGCTCCTCTTCCGCCTCGCGGTACTGCCACACGAGCCCGGTTGCCACCGCGGCGACTCGCAGCGCCCAAACGTCGTCATTCGTAAAGCCGCGCCGGGAGTCGTATGCGGCCAGCGCGCCGATCCGCCTGTCGCCCGCCCGCCATGGGACCGCGACAGAGTTGCGAATCCCCACCAGACCATTGGCGCGCCACAGGTCATCCAGCTCCGGCGACGTACCGTTGGACAGGTCTAGATCGTCCGCGAAAAACGCTCGCTCAGCGGCACCGCCATCTGCCGCGAGATCGAATTTAAGGCTGCGAATTGGGGAGTTTGCCGCGAATCCATAGGGCTCGAGCTGTAGGGCGAGGACGCTCCGATGACCCATTCGCCAGAACGCGATCTTTCGGGCCCCGGTGAGCCCAGCCATGGTCTTGCCCAGCCGGTTGAAGAAATCGGGCAGCTCGAGGTCGGCCTGCATAAGCGCCGAGACCGCTGCCAGCGCGACGGAGGCCGTGATCTGAACTTTCGCCAGGCGCTGGGTAGTGCGTGACCGCCCGGAAGCGTGGGTCGCGCCTGGGCTCGACGGCGAGCCGCCATCCGAACCACTCGCCTCGTGCCGGTGGCCGGCCGGCATCGTGACTACCTCCATATGTCCCCCTCCCGCTGGTTATGAGTCCGTACATCAAACCGCCCGCGGGAGGGTCCCGTCACCGTACAAGTGAGGTAGGGACCCGGCCGGGAGTTCCCGGCCGGGTCCAGAGGTCAGACTCGGATACGCCGAGCGTCAACCGCGCCGATGAGGGCCCAACCGGGATCAGTCCGAGCGGGGACGGAGCCCCTCCGAGCGGGTGTGCTGCGAAAACGTGACGCTGCGAGAGAGCGTGAGCGCGGCCAGCCTTGCCAGCGCGAGCGCAACAAGCGAATAGATGAGGATCGCGATGATGAGGGATAGCTCGAATATCGTCTGCCCGCTGACGTACGTCGGCAGCAAGCCATGGAACGGAGCGAGCAGAAAGTCGGTCACGCCGTAGGTCCAGCTCGCGAATCCTGCATGCGGGTTCGCACCCAGGATCTTGAGCACCAGGCGGATCAGCAGTAGGCCGTCGATGATGCCAAACAGAAGATAGATCGCCTCTGTGACGCGGCGCGCCGGAGTCGATGTCCTCGCGATGGACGCCTCTCGGATCGGGGCTGCGCCGGCGTCGTTGGTGACGGTCGACTCTTCGCGGACAGTGCCTGACGGTTCGTCGCTAACGAAACTGGTTTCCTTTTGCTCCATAACGCAACCTCCTTTTCGAAACCTGGTGAGATCTACTGAAATAAAACGCCGAGGTGAATGTGACTACCGAGAGAGCTCATACGGCCGGTTCCGTACGCCCGCTTAAGCGGCGCGCCATCGTGGTCAACCGGCGGCGGAGAGAGCCCCACGAGCCGCTGACTCCTCGCTCGTGGAGACGCCGCTCGTAACGCGGAGCGTTGGATTCGGCGCACAGACGGCACCCGCATCCGTGGCCGGTGTCGGGCAACCGCCTGCCGTTTTTGTCATACCTGGCCTGAATCATCGCGTCAGATCAGCAAACCACCGGAATCCGCTCGCCACGCTCGTCCTCGCCGTGCTGGAGCACGGCGCGCAGCCGCTTCTTGGCCACCGCGAGCCGAGAAGCAATCGTGCGCTCAGGAATCCCCAGTGATTGGGCGATGGCCCGGTTGGTATAGCCGTGATAGTGGCGCAGGACGATCGCGGCCGCCTGCTTCGGCGGCAGGCCGGCCAACGCGTCCGTGAGGTCGCGGCTCTCGATCAACTGCTGCGGGTCGGGCGCCACCCCGGGGTGTCCGATGCGCCTGATCACCTCATCCACCTCGCGGAGCCGCATCTTTCGCCGATACGACACCGCTGCGTTAATTGCGATGCGGTGCACCCAGGCTTCCGCCGGTGCGATCGGCTGCCATGTCCCCCACTTGCGGAACGCTCGTTCGAAAGCATCCTGAGCGCAGTCTTCGGCCGCCGCCCTTTCACCGAGCACGGCCGTCAAGGTGCCGAGGATCTTGCCATACGAAGTTGCGTATAGCCGTTCGAAGTCCGCTTGGTCTCCTGCTTTGTAATCCGCCGGCTCGCTTTCCTGGGGCGGGACGAGTAGTTCTGAAGTCGCTGCCATGAGGATGGATCCCCCCGATCTGTCGACTGCCGGTGACGGATCAACTGTTTCCTATCGACCCGGTTCAAGTCACCGTACGGTTGGGCGGATTTTGGCTCGCACAGTTGAGGTAGATCCGAGTTGAGCCGGCGCAACGGCGACTCGGGGTCGAGCGCTATTCGATCAGAGCCAGCTCTCGCGCCTTGACGATCGCCTCGAGCTTGGAGTGAACGCCAAGCTTGCTGCCGAGGCTGCGAATGTGCGTCCGTACCGTGGCATAGCTGATTCCCAGCCTGTCGGCAATTGTGCGGCTGGAAATCCCCTCTGCCATCAGGCGCAGTACCTCCGTCTCACGGGCGGTGAGGCTATCCAGCTGCGAATCCATCTCTCGCCGCTTGTTCAAAAGCGCGGCAATGGTGCGCGGCGTGATCAGCGTGCCGCCCGCGGCGACAGTGCGGATCGCATCCACCACCTCGGCGGCCGCGCGCGACTTGTGAATGAAGGCGCTCGCGCCCGACTCCAGCGCCGCAAACCGCGCCGCGTCGCTGTCCTCGCGCGTCAGAAAGATCAACTTCGCTTCGGGTCGGACGTGGCGGATCCCAGCGCCCGCGTCGGCACCGGTGCCGTCAGTGAGGCGGAAATCCACGAGCACGATGTCAGGGCTCACCTCCACTGAGCGCGCGATCGAATCCGCCACGGACGCCGCGGTGCCAACGACGGTCATGTCCGGTTGGTCGTTCAGCAGCGCTGCGAGCCCGTCTGCGACCACCTGGTGATCCTCAACTATCAGAATCCGGGTGGGGCGCATGTTCAATTCGCGGTCGGGAACCAGAACTCGACTGTGGTGCCAACGCCCGGCTCGCTCTCGATCTTGCACCAGCCGCCCGCCAACAGGGCCCGCTCGTTGAGAGCAATCAGGCCCAGGTGGCCGGGCAGCTGATCTCGCTCGGCGACGACGAAGCCCCTTCCGTCGTCGGCGACCATGCCGTGGATCCCGCCATCGAGCATCCTCACCGCAACCTGCACTCTTTTCGCCCCTGCATGCTTTTCAACGTTGGTCAGGGCCTCCGCCACCTGCCTGAAGACCGACGTTGTGACCTCATAGGGCAGCTCATCAGGCAGGTCCAGCTCCAGCTCGGCATCGATGCCTGTCAGCGATCGCAGCATCCTCACCCTATCGCGGAGGGTCTGGTCAAAGCCACCCGGAGTGTCGAGCGCGGGAGGACGAAGCTCGAGCAGGAGGCGCCGGAGTGCCTCCTCCGCCTGCTGAAGCAGGCTCCGGGCGTCGCTGACGGGGGTCGGGCCGGGCGAGCCGCCAACGCGCTGGAGGTGCAGCTCAGCGGCCGTGAGCTTCTGGAGCGCGTCGTCGTGGAGCTCGTCCGCGAATCGCTTGCGCGCCTCGTCGACCGCGGTGGATACACGGTGCTTCTCGCTGCGGTCGAGGTCGGCGCGCACGTTGACGAGGGCGTCGACCATCTCCTGCCGGCGCTCGCTCAGGCGAGCGATCTCCAGTAAAGCGGCTACATGATTGGCCAGGACCTCAAAGGCTGCGAACTGGGTGGCTGTGAACCCTGCCTCGTTCACCACGCCCATCGTGCCGACGTCTCGCCGGCCGACCACCAGAGGGAGCCCGCAAAAAGAATCAACTGACGCGGCTCCATGGCCACCACCGGGCACTGCCAGCGCATTCGGGCCCGACGCTGCGGTTGTCAGCAGGCTGTTGATCTCGTCGTCGAACAGCCTTGTCGCAGGGTTCACCGCCCGCGAGTAGATATGGCGGCCATCAACCACGTCGTCGTTCAAGCCGATGAACGCAACGGACGCCCCCGTCAGGTCGAGCGCTATCGCCAGCGCGCTCTCGGCGATATGCGCCTGATCTCGCAAGGCTGCGAGCTCGCGCATGCCCGCAGCGAGGGCCTCAACCTTCTCCCTCGAGCCACTCTCCTGCCTACTTAAGGCCTTCAACTCACCTCGCCGGTTGATTGTAGCCAGCATTCCGGTCGGGTCCAGATCGAGTCCAGGCGAAGGTAGCCAAATACTCCTTGGTAGAGCGGCGTTATCCATCTGGAATGGATGCCCGGAGGGCGATTCGAATCACCCACGAGGTGGTGAACGTAAAACCCTTGGTCGTCCTTGCAGCGAGGGTCATGACACCCGGCCGCCGCCGTTTGGAAATGGTCAAGCTGGCGCATGAGCTTGACCGCCGCGGCAGCGTGGCGGGGATGGATGACCTACTTGAACAGCGCGAGGACCTTGGCTGGCGCCTTGGTTACCGGCTGCGATCCCACCCGCCAGCGCCGGAAGGGAGGCGGCTTGACGACGACCGCATCGAGCATGCGACGAAGCTTGAATTCGAGCAGACGATCGAAGTCATCCATCTGTAGTAGAAACGCCTCCCTCAGTGGGAGTACTCACAACCCGATGATCAGATCGAGAGGCGAAAGCCTGGCAGCTTGATGTGGTTCAGCGTCAGGACGCTCTTCGGCAGCTCGAACCGGCAATGCACCAGGCCGGCGAGCGGAAGGTATTGGCACACGCGTAGGTGGCCGGCGGCGCTCATCAGGAAAGCGGCATCAACTGGATCGAGGCCTCCGTTTGCGAGCACATCGACGGCTTTCGCCATGGCCGCTTTTGCGGCTTCGTCAAACGTGGCGCCGCCCGCAATCACCGCGATGACTTCACCGGTCTCGACGATTGGAGTCGGGAGCGACCAGCCCGGCACGACCGTGATCCGGGCCTGAATTCGCCCCGCGATCTCGATCCCGCTGAGGAACACCTCGCCGTCACCCATCGCCGCATGGACATCGCCGAAGTACACCATTCCGCCGTCGAAGAACGTGGGGAGAAACACTCGGCTCTGGGCCGTGACAAGGAGGCTGTCCATGTTTCCGCCATGCTCTCCGCCGCGGAAGGTCGAAACCGGTTCTCCGGCAGGCGCCACACCGATCACGCCGATCATCGGCACCACTGGCACTCGGAAGGGGCCGACGTCAGCGTAGGAGTTGTCACAGATGACGATGCGCAGCTGCGGTTCGTTTGTGACCGCGAGGCTTGGGAGGCCAGGCCTGGAGACCATCAGGCCAAGGCGGCTGTCAATGCGCAGCTCCTCGATCTCAACGCAGATGGTGTCGCCGGCCTTCACTCCGTCGATCGCCATCGGGCCTGAAGCAGGGTTGACAAAGCGCGCATCGAGCAGATCGCGGACCTGGTCGGGTCTCGTGATCGTCCCCGTGCGGCAGTCATGCGTCTCGACCACAAAGGATTCGCCGGCCGCGACTGTCGCCACCGCTTCATGTCGGGAGTCGAGCGCATATTTCGGGTCGGCCCGGCTGACCGTCTTCACGTGCACATCATCGTCCGGCCCCGGGCTCTTGCCGTCGCGGCAGGGCCAAGGCGCCCGAATGCGGCACGATCATGGCGTGGTTCACGAGCCGGCCGATGCCCTCGATCTCGATCATCACCACGTCTCCGGCCTCAACCGTGTAGGGAGGCGGCGGAACCAACGAGGTGCCGGTCAAAAGCCATGCTCCAACCGGCAGCGGATAAGCGGCGTGGAGCACGGCGGTCAGCTGCGCGGGGTCGCGCACCATCTCCGAAATGTTGGAGGTGCCGTCGAACACAAGCCTGTCGCTACGCGTAATTCGCATTCTTACTTGCGCGTGCGATGGATCAGCACCCCAGGCCAGCACGGCCGCCGGTCCGATCGAGCAGCTCCTGTCGTAGACCTTGGCCCGGGGCAGATAGAGGGGGTTCTCCCCCTCGATGCTGCGGGAGCTCATGTCATTTGCGCACGCATACGCAACCACCTGGCCGCGACTGTTGGACAGCACGGCCAGCTCTGGCTCCGGAACATTCCATCTGGAGTCAGGCCTCACGCCTGCGCTGCCGCCGTGTCCGACGACG
>Ga0209220_1000466_pt1 | contig 13759 bp, 7 predicted proteins | sample BlaSpr_A8_OM3_M3_FD_187984 | JGI IMG/M metagenome (GOLD analysis project Ga0209220, IMG submission 187984) | Forest soil microbial communities from Thunder Bay, Ontario, Canada - Black Spruce, Ontario site 2_A8_OM3_M3 (SPAdes) (version 2) | ecosystem: Environmental > Terrestrial > Soil > Boreal... | reverse complement strand
GTTGTGTAGGTGAATTTATCGGCGGCATTGGTCGCGCTGGTGCCCCCGGCCGAGGTCGCGGTGATGTCGACCGGCGTGGTGCTCGCCGTGCCGGGCGGGCTCATGATCTGGAGCAGGTTGTCAGAGTTCGCACCCGCCGGCACCGGCGGTGCCGTACCAAAACGCACTGACGTCACGGGACCGAGATGCTGTCCGGTGATCCAGATCAACGTTCCGCCTTCGGCACCCCCGCTGTTGGGGGCAACGGCCGTGATCACCGGCACCGGGGTCGGCGTATAGGTGAACTTGTCGTTAGGCCCTGTAGGGCTAATCCCGGCCGGGGTCGAGACGGTCACATCGACGGTGGTGTTCGCCGCTCCAGGAGGAACCGCGTAGACGACGGCGAGGTTGTCGCTGAAGGCGCTGACGTTCGGGCTGCAGGAGGCTCCGAAATTTACGTTGAAGGCGCCGGTGAGCCCGCTTCCGCTGACGTAGATGGTGTTCGCGCCAAAGCCGAAGCCGAAGCCGCCGGACGCGGGTGCGCTGGTCGGGCTCACCGCCGTCACGACGGGCGAGGAGGGCGTGACGAAGGTGAACCGATCCGCGGGGCTGGTTACGCTGGTCCCGCCCGGGGTGGTGATGGTCACGTCGACCGTCCCTGGCGCTGCATACGGAGTGAGGACGGCGACGGACTCATCGGACGACACGCCAAAGCTATAAACGGGAACGGAAACCGTGCCGAAGTGCACGGCGCTGGCCGCGGTGAGGCCGCGTCCGTAGATCGTCACCGAGGTGCCGCCATAAGTTGGGGCGCTGTTGGGACTGATGGCATCGATCGCCGGCTGCGGCGGCGGCCCGTAGGTGAACAGGTCGGCGGGTCCGGCGGAGGTCTGGCCCATCGGCGTCGTGACCGTCACGTGGACGGCCGCTGGATTCCCGCCCTGCGCCGGTGCCGTCGCGGTAATCGAGCTGCCGCCGAAGCCGACCAGGACGGCGGAGGCCGCGGAGGTGCCGAAGGCGACCTGGGTAGCGCCGGAAAAATCCTTGCCATAAATCGTGACGTTCGTCCCGCCGAGCGATGATCCGTGACTGGGATGCAGCCCGTAGACCGCCGCCGGACCAGGCGCGACGTAGGTAAATCGGTCGGCGAGCGACGTCGGACTCGTACTGCCCCCTGCAGTCACGGTGATCTCGATCGGTCCGGCAAGGCCCGCCGGGCTGGTCGCGTTCATCTGGCCATCGCCGAAGACCGAGAAACTTGGCGCGGGCGTTGCTCCGAATTTGACCGAAGTCGCACCTGTGAATCCGGTACCGTAGATGCTCAGGTACGTCGAGCCTGCCGTGGGGCCCTTGTTCAGCGAGATGCCGTCGATGAAAGGACCCGTTCGCGCCGTCGGCGTCCCCCAGGTGAACTGGTCGGCGGCGCTCGTGGCGCTGGTTCCTGAGCCGGTGGTAACCGTCACGTCGACGGTGGCCAGGTTTGTCCCCTGGGCCGGGCTGGTGGCGTAGAGAAGGGTGTCGCTCACTCGCACGACAGTCGTGGCATTCGTCGTGCCGAACGTGACCGCAACCGTACTGCCGCCCCGGAGGTTCGTCCCCGTGACATAGACGGTGGTGCCGCCACCGGTTGGCCCAATGTTCGGACTGACATAGGTAACGGTCGGCGCCGGCACCGCGGTGTACGTGTACTTGTCGGCGTTGGTGATGCCGCTGGTGCCACCCGGGGTCGTGACCCGCACGTCAACCGTGGTCGAGATAGATGCGTCTGCCTGCCCGCTTGGCCCGGAGTCCTCGATCAGGTTGTCGTCGATCACGCTGAACCCGTGTGGACTGGTCGTCCCGAACGCGACGCCGGTGGCACCTAAGAATCCGCTGCCGCTGATGAAGACGGTTCCCCCACCATAGGCCGGCCCGGAGTTCGGACTAACTGCGGTAACAACCGGGGTGGGAGGGGCCGCGCCGCTATAGGCGAACGCCGATGGGGCCGTTGCCGTCCCGCCAGGCGTCGTGACGATGACGTCGACCGAGGTGCCGGCCGTCCCGGATGGGCTCGTTGCTCGGATCAGGCCGTCGTTAATGACGCTCCAAGGCGCGGTGTGAGTGCCGAAACTGACCTGCGTCGTGCCGGTCAATCCGCTACCACTGATGTACACCGTCGTGCCCCCGCCCGCCGGCCCGCCGGTCGGACTCACAGTGCTGATCGCCGGGACCGGCGTGGCGAAATACGTGAACAGGTCGGCAGCGCTGGGCGTGCTCGGCCCCGCTGTGGTGGTGACCGTCACGTGGACCGGGGCAGCGACCGACCCAGATGGAGCAAATGCAGCCAGCGAACTGTCGTTATAGACGAAGACGGACGACGCTGGGGTGGCGCCAAACGTCACCGTCGGCGTCGGCGGGGGCGTGCCGCCATTCCCGGTGAAGCCGCTGCCAAATACGTAAAGCCAAACGCTACCCGACGCGGGGCCGCGGTTGGGACTGAGCGCGTTGACCACCGGGGCGCTCGGGGCGGCGTAGGTAAACTGGTCGGCCGCGCTCGGGGTCGGGCTCACCCCGGCCGGACTGGTCACCGTAATCTCGACGGTTCCCGCGGCGTGAGCCGGGCTTGCGGCCGTCATCGAATTGTCCGCGTTGACATGGAAGCTGGTGGCGGCGACGCCGCCAAAGCTCACCGCCGTCGCGCCGCTAAAGCCCTTCCCGGTGAGGAAGACCGTTTGACCGCCCCCGGGTGTTCCGCGGTTCGGGTCAACCGCGTAAATCAGTGGTTGGGTCGGCGCCGTGTAGGTGAAGCGATCGGCAGCGTTCGGGACAGTGGTCGCGCTCGCCGTGCTGACGGTGATCTCCACGGTGGCGGGACTCGCGCCCTGCGGCGGGCTCGTCACCACCAGGAAGGTGTCGGCGCCGAACACGGTCGATGCGGCGACTGTGCCGAATTTCACCGCGGTGACCGCGCTGAGACCGCTCCCGTAAATCTGGACACTGGTGCCGCCCGCTGGGGAGCCACCTGAGGGGGCAATCCCATTGATGAGTGGCGGACCGGGCGGCTCATACGTGAATTGGTCCGCGTTCGTGACGGCGCTCGTGGAAACCGGGGTGACGACGGTGACATCGACGATCGTCGGGTTCGCGCCCTGGACCGGGCTGGTTACGAATAGGGTCGCGTCATCCGCCACGAAGAGGTCGGTGGCCGGGGTGCCGCCGAACTTGACGGCGGTCGTCCCCATAAAGCCGCTGCCGTAGACGGTGACGTGGGTGCGGTCGGTGCTTGGTCCGTGGTTGCTATCGATCCCACGGACGACGGGGGCCGCGGCTGCCTGGTAGTGGAACATGTCAGCGAGACTGGTTGCACTCGTTGCCCCGGCAGTCGTCGTGACCGTCACATCCACCGCCGACGGGTTGGTTCCCTGGGCGGGGCTGGTGACAAAGATGGTGCTGTCGTCCTGCGGAAACACGCTGATGGCCGCACCGTTCCCAAACTTGACGATCGCGACGTTGCTGAGGCCTTTTCCACGGATCGTCACCGGGGTTCCTCCGGCGGCACTCCCGCTGTTCGGCGTGACGCCGTCAACTTCCGCCGGCTGCGGACTGACATAGGTGAACTGATCCGCCGTGCTCGTCGAACTCGTGCCCGCCGGCGAGGTGACGGTGACGTGCACGGTCTGGCCCAGGGTGCCGGGCGGACTGAACGCAAAGATCTGGCTGTCGCTGATGGCATTGAACTGCACGCAGCCGATGGCGCCAAAGTTGATCATCGTGACCAGGCTGAGACCAGTGCCGTAGATGTTGACCTGGGTCCCGCCGTTCGGCGGTCCGCTGTTGGGGTCGATCGAGGTCACGGTGGGGACGCTTGACGCGGCGTGCGGTGCGACCGGACCAACGGTGCGCGCTGGCCGCCCAGCCGGCGGGGCGCGGGTCGGCGCGCCGGCAGCGAACGTGAAACGATCAGCGGCCGTCCAGCCGCTGGAGCCCCGGCTCGCAACGACCGTAAGATGCACGCTCGACCCAATGGGACCCGCCGGGCTAAAGACATCGATCTCGCGGTCGCTCTTGACGACGAATCGTCGGGTTTCGGTCTTCCCAAACCGGATCAGCTGGGTCTCGCTGAAGCCCGTGCCGAAAATCGTCACGATGGTTCCGCCCTTGGCCTTGCCCGTACTGGGCGTCAGCGCGCTGATCCGCGGCGCGTAGGCCGGACGGTAGGCGAAAGAGCCGGCCCTCGTCCGGGCACTGCGCGCGCCGCTCGGTCCGGCAGCCACCGTGATGTCGACGCTTCTGCCGGGATCACCAGGCGGGCTCGTGGCCACGATCTGCTGGCTGCCGTTGACGGTGAAACTCGCCGGCATCGAGCCGAACCACACGCCGGTCACCTGCGAGAATCCCGCGCCGGCGATTGTCACCCGCTCGCCGCCTTCGGCTGAGCCTGAGCTCGGGATCACGGACGCAACGGCCGGCGCCGGCGCGCTCGCCGCCATCACCGGCAAGGGAGAAACGAATGGCGTTGTTCCAAGACTCGCGCAACACAAGCTGAGTGTTAGCGCGACAATCCCTCGACCCGCTCGCAGACCGCTGACGCCGATGTCCCCTCCCCGGCGAAACCCTTGACCGACCCGTTCCCCTCGGTGCCGTGTTTATAAACCGGTTTGCCTAGGTAGTCAAGGGCCGGGTCCGCCGCGGGACGGCCCGCGGCGGATCAGCTTGAGGTCAGTCAGGCTATCGCGTGAAGGAGCTGGAGTGTTGGGTGGTCGCGCCGATCTGCGGCGCGTTCACGCCGGCTCTGTCTGGAATGAGCCTGACGGTAATCCTGGTGGGCGAGAAGGTCGTCGATCCAGCAGGGATGGGGCCGGCGCCGGCGACGATTGTCACGCCGGGCGAATTGTTGTTCGCCTTCCACTGCACTTTGATGGTGTACGCGGTATCCATCACGAGCGTCTGGATCGTCTCCAGATAAGCCGCGTTCGGCGAGAAGGCGCCGGCGATGCTCCCACTCTCTTTCCAGGCGACGACCTTGTTCGTCCCGAACGCGCCCCCGGTGATGGTCGCTGCGATGTCCTGGTTATGGCCGCTGACGGTGGTCCACAGGTCGGCGCTGATGGTGATGATCGCCTGACAGCCGAACCGCGGTGTAATTGCCAGCTGCAGCTTGGTGTTATCCAAGTCGGCCCAGGTGACTCCATCACTGTTTGACAGGGTGTACTGGAGCGTGCTGACCCCCGTAAACAGCGTCTGTCCGAGGCCGCCAAAGTGGAGGGCACCCCAGGTACTGGTCCAGGCGTTCTTGAGCCAGAGAATGTCTCGGTTATCCATCAGGAGGTCGCCCTCGGATCCGCCCGTGGGATTGGCATTGATGGAGACGTTGTATCCGATCTGCATATTGGCCCGGCCGCCGGAACCGGCGTAAAGACCGACCCCGGTTCCAGCTGAGTCCGCGGCGACCCCGATGTTGCGCCCAATCCCACTGACGCCTCGGTCGAAGTTGGCGGTGCCTGGGGCGTTCAGCCCATAGCCTGCAGGGGCCGTGGGGGTGCCGCCGGTCCCGTGGGCGATGTAGGCTTGCGCGTCCACCACATCGGCAAACGCAGTGGCGTAGGCGTCCTTCGTCGTCGCTTTTTCCAGGATGGCGGCGCCGGCGAGTCCCGCCAATCCCAACCCGGCCGCCTTCATGAAGCGTCCCCGGGTCAGAGGGCCGGTGTGACCGTTACCCTCCGGCTGGGTCGCATCGGTTGTCTGATGCCCGCTTCCCAGGCGCGCTTCGAGCGCCGCGGCTCGCTGCTCGGCCGCGGCCGTCCTCTCCTCCAATTGCGTAAGACGCTGCAGTAACGCATCGACGGTTGGTTTCACCCTCATGATGGTCCCTCCACGAAATTGAGCCCCCAAGCACACCTGGTCGTTGACTGTACGGAGCGTAGTCTTGGGGAAGACTAGGAGTTTGTCAAGCTGTGCCATGGCGTTTCGTCGCCACGATGCCGAATTCGGTCTCGAGCCCGAGCCGTTCGCCGAGCGCCTGTAAGACCCGTGCCGGGGTCGACCAGTAACGGAATTCTTGTACCCCGTCAAATTCCGGTTCCAGGACGCCGACCACAGCCTTCGAATCAACACCGTTCCTGACGGCGTGATACTCCTCGTAATCAGACGGTTCGGTCGCTCCATAGACGCCGCGCAGGCGCCGTCCGAGCGTCCGCAGCCCCCGACGGAAGTCTCCGCGGGTCACTCGCCAGCCGAAGTACGCGGCGCGGCCCATCGTGTGGTGCAGGCGCGGCATGGTGTCGTACCGCAGTGGGTCTTGAAAGATCACCAGGCTCCCGCCTGGACGAACGGCTTCCATAGCCGCCCGAACGACTTGGAGGTAATCCGGAATGTGGTGCAGGACGGAGGCGAAGCTGACGACGTCGAATCGCTCCTTGTGAGTCGCGAAGAAGCGATCCCCGTCCATGCACGCCACCTCCGCTGTGATCCCGGACGCCGCCGCACGCGCGGCGAAGCGCTCGAGCATGACCGGCGACGGATCGACCGCGACCACGCGCGCGACACCGAGCTCGAACCAGGGCGCCGAGCCGAGGCCATCGCCGGCTCCGAGCTCGAGGACGGACATCGTCGCGATCGAGGGTCCGGCGGATTCCGCCGCCAGCGTGATCAGCCTTCGATGGAGGTTGCGAAGACCCTGATGCTTCAGATGAGGCGAGACCAGCAGGCCCCGCTCATCAATCTTGTCGAAGGCGGCGACATTCGTCCTGAGCGCTCGATCGCCTTCGATCGACGGGTCGCCGCTCACTCCGGGGTGGGGGTATGAACGCGACCGAGTACGGTCGCCCGAACTCTGGCGATTTCCGCCTGGTCGAGATGAGGAGCCTGCCAGCCCCTGGGACGCTCCGCAACCACCAGCCAGGAGTCACGCCATCCGGGAAAGACGCGGGTGACCATTCGATAGAGGGGTCGGATCATTGGAGGAAGGTTGACCAGCATTTGATGGCAGCTTCGGAGCTCCAGCACACGCAATCCGAGAAATTGTGCCAGCTTCACGAGGTCGCCCCGAACGTACTCGCGCATATGGCCGCGCCAGGGACCGGGGAGCCAGTAGTAGTAGGCGAAATCGGGCAGATTCGTTCCGCCCATCAGCAGGGCGAGGCGCTTGCGGACATTGCCCGCGTTTGGAACGGTGATGTAGAGGAGGCCGCCATCCCGAAGCAGCGTGATGAGGCGGGTAAGCAATTCGCGCGGGGATTCGACAAGATGTTCGAGGACGTCATGCATCATCACCATGTCAAAGGAGTCAGCCGAAAAAGGAAGATCATGATTCACCACCTGAAAATCGATCCCTTCGGCCCGGGCAAAGTCGGTAATGGTGTCCCGCCGCGTCCGATGCCAGTCGTCCTGGAGATCGTCGCACGCCGTGCAGCGATAACCGAGCCGCTGGAGGACCGCCGTTTTGTCGCAAGGCCCTGACCCGAAATCCAGGATCCGGCTTCCAGCCGGCAAGTGTCGCTCGACCGTACGAGCAACCTCGCGATAGACATCTGGGCGGTCCATGTATCCAGGGAAGGGGAAATGATCTTGTACCGCTCGCAGCGCGCGGTCCAGACGCTCCGAGGGGGTGCCACCCAGGTCGTTCACTCGGAAAACTCCGAGGACAGGAGTGATAGGCCCAGGAGCAAGCCGATCGGGACGTACAGGTAGCGATCGACGAGCTGATTTTCGGCCACGCCATTGACCAGAAAGACCAGGATCGAGGCGGAAAGCCCCGCCACCAGGGGACCCATCGCGGCGGGCACGACAGGATTGTGACCGAGGCGCCAGGCCAAACGCAACGTCCCGACTATATAGGCCGTGAATACGCCCAACGCCAAAAGTCCACCGGCCTGCAGCAGCTGGAGATAGATATCGTGGGCCCGCACGATCAGCTGGAATCCGTGACCAACGATGGGGCTGCTGGCAAAGTCCGATAGCGCTTCGCGATAGAGGGCGAGGCGGGTACCAACGGTCTGCCCAGTGTCCACCCCGGCGAAGCGCTCCAGCGTGATGAAATTGGTGTGGGTTGCCAGGGCAAGAGTTACGGCGACGAGGCCGATGCTGATCAGACCGCCGACGTAGAGGGTGATCCGGCGGCGGTCGCGCCCGGCAATGATGAACAGCAACACCAGGCCCGCCAAAGCTCCGGCAAACGCGGCGCGAGACCCGGAGAGGAGCAGACCGATCGCCATCGCGGCGGCGAGCAGGCCGTAGAACAAGCGGCGGCGTCGGCTGCCGGGGCTCGCCATCTGCGCAATCGCAACCGGCAACGCCATGGCGACGACGATCCCGAGGTGATTGGGGTGGATGGTGAGGCCGGACATGCGATGCAGGAATTCGCGGCTCAGGAGGCCCCGGCCAATTGCTGTCACGCCCAGAAAGTCGAGCAGGGCAGTCAGGCCGTTGAGACCTGCTGAAATCAGCCAGAGATCGGTGAATAGCACCAGCCACCTGGCGGACCTCGAGGCGGTGCCGATGATGAGTGGAGCGAGGAGCGCGGCGACGCCGAACTCCGCCACCAAAGCTAGGCTGTCTGCCGTCGCCCCCGACACCGCCAATGAAATGATGCCGCTGGCGACAAGCGTCAGGCCACCGACTGTGAACCAGAGTGGTGGGCGCGGATGCACGGACGGTTCGATGACCACCGCGACGAGCAGAAGGACGCCGGCACCCAACAGGAGCGCGTCCGACAGCGTGGCATGGGTGTTGACACGGACCGCGTTGAAGGTCACGGTCGCCAGCGCCGCCGCGACCGCCGTCGACGCGATGGCGGCAAGCAGTCGTGGCCTGGTCCTGCTCAGGTTACGGTCCGAAATGGTCGCCGAGGCGAGCCGAGTAGTCATGCTGGGGCTAGGGCTTCATGGCAACCGTGCCTCGAGCGTACCCAGCTGGGCTCTGTCCCGCCCCGCGTTCTCGAAAGAGATCGAGCCCAAGCACGACGATCAGGCTAAACACCGCCGAACTCGTCATGGCAATCGCCACCCCTTCGAGCCCCCTGGTCGGGATCAACAAGGCCAGCGCCGGCACCAGCCATGCCCACGAAGCGATCTCGGACACCGTGCCGGCAATCGGGAAACCCGTGCCTTTGAGGGCTTCTGTCAGGAGCCGCCGTCCAGCCAGGAAGACGACGCCGATCAGCATGATTCGAGCCGGCAGAACAGCGGCCGAGAAGGCAGGCCCGAAGAACAGCGGGACCAGGAGTCCGACCGCTGCCTCGAGCACGATCACCACCGCTACTGACAGGGTGACCACCAACCCAAACAGGCGCCACATCGAGCGCCGGGCCGACCGCCGATCGGGCGCCCCGGCAATGTGCGGATAGGCGACCATGCCGACACTCTGAGCAATGAAACGCGGTAAGTTCGTGAAGGCGAGGGCGACGACGTACACGCCCAGGGCGGCGGGCGAGAGCAAGAGGCCGACGACGGCTTGATCGATGCGGAAGGTCTCGACCGGATAGATCGAGCCGAGCAGCCCGCGAACGCCGAAGGTCAGGAGTTGACGACGGCCAGGCACAGCGTCATCGGAGGACGTCTTACCGGACCGCCGATGTGGAGACACGCCTCGGATCGCCACCAGGAGGGCGGCGCAACCGCCGAGGGCGGTCGCCGTCATCAAGGCCAGTGTAACCATGGGCAAATGCCGGGTCTGTGAGAGGAACAGGAATGCCGCCGCCAGCGCGGTCAGCCACGGAACTACCGCTCGAAGCAGATTGAAGGCGAGGAATCGCTGCTGGCCCTGCAGGATGCCGAGCCCATAGTCAAGCGCGAGTTGAGCCGGGACCGCGACCAGCGTGAAGAGGCTGGCCAGCTGTACGGGCCCCGGCTTCCCGGCGTCGTACCACGTGAGTACGGCGATCTGACACACGAGCAAGGCGACAACCTGGAGAGCAGCGGGGGCCATCAGCGATCTGGTCAGCGCGGCCGCATGACCAGGGTCCCTGGCGACGAAATACGCCATCGCGAAAGGAAGACCAAGCCCGCCCACCTGGGAGAGGATGGCCGGCCAGAGGAGGAGCAAGGCCAGATACCCTCGATTTTCGGGACCCAGCGTCCGGGCGAGGAGGATGCCGCTGATGGCCAGCGCGGCCTGGGTGACGACGCCTGCCACCAGTGAGCCGGCCACGGCTTGAGACAGCGGCGTGCCGATGACCCGTGCAACCAAGGGACCCATAGTATTTCTTCAGGCGCGATGCGGGTACGCCCGTACAATTCAGCCAATGCCGACGTACCAGGCGGACGCGATCGTGTTGCGGCGGCTCGACTACGGCGAAGCCGACCGAATCCTGACCTTACTGACGCGCGAGCATGGCAAGCTGGCGGCCATTGCCAAAGGATCGCGACGTGCGAAGGCCCGAAGCGGCAGCGGGCTCGACCTGTTCACCCGGTCGCAGATGATGCTCGCGAAGGGCCGCAACCTGGACGTCGTCGCCCAATCGGAGCGCCGCGGCGATACCCGGAACATCAGCGGCGACCTGCAGCGCACGGCGTATGCCTGCCTGGTCGCGGAGGTCGCCGACAAGGTGCTCGAGGATCGGCACCCGGTGGACGATGTCTTCGAGCTGGTGGCCATGACCCTCGACCGGCTCAACGCGCCCGAGCGGGTGGCTCGCGCCGACGCCGCCTGGTTCCTGATGCGGATTCTCGAGCTGCTCGGTTACCAGCCGCAGCTCCAGGATTGCGCCGGCTGCGGGACCGCGCTGCCCGAATCGCCGGCCTGGTTCTCACCCTTGCTCGGCGGCGTCCTCTGCGCCCGCTGCGGCGGCCACGACCAGGCCGGTTCGCCGGTCTCGGTCAATGGGCTCAAGGTGCTTCGGGTGATGGCCGCCGGCGGCGAGGCGCTCTTTGACCGGCTGAAGCTACCGGCGGCGCTCCTGGACGAAGTCGAGCAGGCGCTCGAAGCTCAGCTCGAATACCATCTCGACCGTCACCTGAAGAGCATCGAATTCATCCGGACGATCCGCTGATGGCTACCGAACCGGAGACCCCCCACCCCGACCCTCCCCCGCCAGGGGGGAGGGAGATTATGGAAAAACTGGTGTCCCTGGCGAAGCGACGTGGTTTCTTCTTCCAGTCGAGCGAGATCTACGGCGGGCTCCAGGGCGTCTATGATTTCGGCCCGCTTGGGGTGGCGTTACGCAACAACATCAAGCGGGCGTGGTGGCGCAGCATGGTCGAGCTGCGCGACGACGTCGTCGGCATCGATGCCGGCATCCTCATGAACCCGAAGGTCTGGGTGGCTTCCGGGCACGTCCAGAACTTCACCGACCCGCTGCTGGAATGCAAGAAATGTCATCAGCGCTTTCGCGCCGACCAGGTCAGCGGGCCGCGCCACGAGGAGGACGGTGGCGAGTTCACCGAGGCGCGGCAGTTCAACTTGATGTTCAAAACCTTCGCCGGGCCGGTGGAGGACTCGAGCACGCAGGTCTATCTCCGGCCGGAGACCGCGCAGGGGATCTTCGTGAACTTCGCCAACATCCTCAACTCGACGCGGATGCGGCCGCCCTTCGGCATCGCACAGATTGGCAAGGCCTTCCGCAATGAGATCACCCCGGGCAACTCGATCTTCCGACTGCGCGAGTTCGAGCAAATGGAGCTGGAGTACTTCGTACCACCGGCGGACGAGATGAAGTGGCTCGAGTACTGGAAGGAGCAACGGCTCAACTGGTACCTGGGCCTCGGTATCCAGCGGGAACACCTGCGGCTGCGCGCTCACGACAAGGACGAGCTTGCGCATTACGCGCGTGGCGCCTTCGATGTCGAGTACGAGTTCCCGTTCGGCTGGTCGGAGCTGGAGGGAATCGCCGCGCGCGGTGACTATGACCTGACGGCTCATCAGCGGGCGTCCGGAAAAGACCTCTCGTATTTCGATGACATCGTTCGGGAGCGCTACATCCCGCACGTGGTCGAGCCCTCGGCCGGCGTCGACCGGACGATGCTGACCCTGATGATCGATGCCTATCACGAAGAGGAAGTACGCGGGGAGCGGCGGGTGGTTCTCAAGTTCCACCGCTCGGTGGCCCCGATCCAGGTAGCGGTGCTGCCGCTCTCGCGCAAGGAACCGCTGACCCAGCTGGCTCAGCAGGTCGAGCACCAGCTTCGGCCCCACTTCCGGACGGAGTACGACGACACCCAGTCGATCGGCAAGCGATACCGCCGCCACGACGAGATCGGCACGCCCTTTGCCGTCACGATCGACTTCGAGTCGATCGACGACCGGGCCGCCACCATCCGCTCCCGGGACGAGATGACGCAGGAGCGGGTGCCACTCGATGAGCTGGTGCCCGCGCTGACGCAGCGGCTGAGCTGACGGTTGCCCGATCGGGCGGCTCGATTGCCCGACGAGGCATCAAGCGGTGCCTAGCCTCCCGTCCCTGGAGTCCTTGTTCGCAGGGAGTGCTGCCCGGACACTGTCCGAGTGGGCTTCCCTCGCCGTAACCCGGCACGCCCGTTAAGACACCGTTTTCTTAGCGGGCTGCTCGTTGGCGCGATGGCGCTGCCGGCGGTCGCCCTCCAGGCTAGCCCGGCGGCGGCGAGCTCGCCCATCAGCGTGATCTCCTCTTCCCAATGGATGGAGCCCCTCTTCGGTGGAATGCAGGTGGTGCATATCGTCGGTCAGATCCAGAACACGAGTGGCGGTGACGTGGCCCTCGTGAAAATCAACTTCACCTGGCAGAACGCCAGAAATATTGAGATCGGTCACAGCTTCACCATCGCGACCAAGAAGGTGCTCAGAAATCAGGACTACTCACCGTTCGAGGACATCGCGTTTGTTGACCCCGCGCTGCATTACGATCACTTCGTCGTCGGCGCGATCAGCTACAGCCGGCCGATCGGGCAACCTTATGGCCTGGACTCCGCCTTGATTCCATGCCCGGTCACAGATCCGCCCGACGAGGTCTGTGGCTCCGTGACGAACAACGGAGTGCTAACGGTTGAGGGCGTCAACGCCATCCTGACCTATCTCGACACCACGGGCACGACGGTTGCCCAGGACCGGTGGCTCGTCGACAACGACCTGGGAGGCTCAACGTTCGCGCCCGGCGACACGGGTCATTTCAAGGGCGTGCGCGTTGACAACCACAGCCCGGTCACCGTGGTGGCCGACGCCGAGCCCGCCTATCCGCTCGAGGTCAACCCGGACACGCTCGACCTGGGCAGAGTCAACGTCGGCACAACCGGCCAGCTGGACGTCACCCTCTATAACAATGGCAGCCTGCCGATCACCGTCAATTCCGTGCAGGCAACGCCCAGCCCTGAGTTCACAGCCTCCACCGACTGCCCGAGCACCGGGCTGCTCGCCGGGCAGGCCTGCCATGTGACGGTGCGGCTGACGCCAACCCAGGCCGGGACGCGGCCCGGAGGGTTGACCATCAGCGACAATGCCGCGGGCAGCCCGCAGACGATCGGGCTCACCGGGATCGGCGTGGCGCCAGTGGCGAGCATCGCTCCCCCGACTGGGCTCGACTTTGGAAACCTTGCCGTCGGCACGACGAGCGTGCCCAAGCCGATCACCATCACCAACGTGGGGACGGCTCCGCTGATCGTGACGGGCAGCACCATCACGGGCGACTTCCTTCGGGTCGACCCGACCGCATGCGTCGGCTCTCTCGCCGTCAATGCCAGTTGTGTCATCAACGTTGCCTTCGCGCCCAGTTCGCAGGGGCCGCGCACCGGGTCGCTCACCCTGACCGATAACGCGCTCGATAGCCCGCAGCACGTGGCCTTGACTGGCTTCGGCCTCGGCAATGGCATCGTCTTCAACCCGCTGAGTCTCACCT
>Ga0209220_1000464_pt1 | contig 13772 bp, 14 predicted proteins | sample BlaSpr_A8_OM3_M3_FD_187984 | JGI IMG/M metagenome (GOLD analysis project Ga0209220, IMG submission 187984) | Forest soil microbial communities from Thunder Bay, Ontario, Canada - Black Spruce, Ontario site 2_A8_OM3_M3 (SPAdes) (version 2) | ecosystem: Environmental > Terrestrial > Soil > Boreal... | reverse complement strand
TGTGATCAGCATCGCAGGAACACGCGCAACGCAGTACTCAGTTCACGCCGTAATTCATCCTGTGGACGATGATGTCGACTTCTGCCCGCTCGTCCTCGACGTCGAAAATATTCTCGCTGACGCGATCGTCACAGGTGTCTGCTGCATTGGCCCGCAACGCGGCGGATTCGGCCTCACGCCAGGCGATCGGAAGTTGGGGCGCATTCCGGCGGCGAATGCGGCGTGTTTCATGGTTTCCTCTTGCAGGACGGTTTGCCAGCATCGTCGCAGCATAGGCTCTAATCCGGCGGCGATATGTGCGCGAGCACACATTACGGCGGCATTTCCCGTGGAGCGCGCTCCACGCGGCTTCGTCAGCTTTCGGCCCAAAGCGGGCACTGGCGAGCGGTCAGGCGTAACATCCTTCATCCGCCACTCCTTGGCGGGCAAAGGGAAGCAATTATGAGAAAACTGGCTGCTGCAATATTGGCTTTGCTTACACCCGCGTTCCTGGTCGCGGGGATCGTCGTGAATTCGGCGATCGCGCAGGAGAAGGCAAGCAAGTCTGTGGTCAAAATGAAGGTCCTGCTTGAAAATGATAAGGTGAAGGTATACGAAGTGACATACGCGCCGGGAGCTGAAAACAAGGGCATCGCCTCCTCCACGGTGCGCGTTGTCCGGGCATTGAAGGGCGGTACGCTTCAGCGTAGCTACGCTGATGGAAAGAAAGAAAAAGTGGTGTGGAAAACCGGAGAGGCCAAACAGGTCGATCCGGGTCCGGCCTACACTACGAAGAACATCGGCAAGACCGAGTTGCGCCTCTACGTCGTCCAACTAAAGTAACGGTCGCCGATGGGTCCCGACGCGCCACGGGCCAAACAAAACGCCCGCGATAAAGCGGGCGTTCTGCCAATGACCAAGCTAACGCTGGGTCATGTACCACCACACCGCCGCCACGATGATGATAACGAGGACCACCGCGCCGGTATTCGATGCGCCGGCAGGCAGTGACTCGAGTCTGTTGGCAAGCGCCGCGATCTCTTGATCGCTCATTGCCTGGACGCGGTTCCGGGCCTGCGCGGGATCTATCCCAAGCGACTGGAGTTGGCTGACTACATCCGAACGGCTGAGCACGTTGAGCACGGTCGTGCGATCTGCGCTGTCAGCAGACGAGACGAATTGTTCGGTGCCGATCATTCCTGCGTGCGCCATTTGAAACGGCGCCCAAACCATCAGCGCGATCAAGATGCGGCAAAAGGTGTTTTGCATTAAGCGGTTCATCTGCGCTCCAGAAGTTGGTTGAGGGGAGAGGGTTCACGGCCAGATTGCCGTGACACCGAATCTAGTTTCTGTCATTCCGGAAAGTCAAGAACGAATGCGTTTATTCATCCCGAGCGGCAAAAGTGTGTTGCGAGGTTTCGAATCCTGACATTTCGCTGAATGCGATCCAGGCACGAACAGTGCTGGACCTAGAGCTTCACCGATATTTATCCGCAAGTCCTGAGTGCTACCAAGACCAACCGAGGTGCGGCGACTGCACACTAGACACTTTTCCCTGACCGTCGAAAAAGACCGAACCACGGCCCAGGCCGGGGTATACGTAGTACCACACCAGATCGCCGTTGATGCGCATTACCCGCTCGGGCTTGCCGAGCACCGCGTCCACTCGGTCTTCCGATGTACCAGGCTGGATCTCGGACCAATTCCGCCGCAAAAGAAAAAGAGAGGATCCCGCCTGTTTGTCGGGCGGATTCGTCGCTGCTGCGTTCGGTAGCGGCCGGGTGAGATCCGGATTTCCGTTTTCCAGCGCCCTAATTCTGGCGTCGAGGTCGTCCAGGGACTGTCTCATCCGGGCCGCTTCTTGTCGGAGCCGCGCAAGTTCGTCCGTGGGGTCGGCACGGGCCGGAAGCGCCGTCAGCGCTGCGGCGATTACGAACGCCACAAGGCGTCCGCTCCACTCAGGAGCCAGCGTCGGTCCGCTGGACACGTGCTCTTATCTTCCCTAGCGCGACATCAGGTAAGCGCTGACCGCTTCCATCTGCTCGAACGACATGCCCGTGCTGATGATGTGCATGATGGGCGCGTTGCTACCCTCCCGCAGCGAGCTCTTGAACAGGACGAGCTGCTTGACCAGGTACTCGGCGTGCTGGCCGGCGAGCCTGGGAAAAGCCGACTTGCCTTCCGCGTTTTTCCCGTGACAGGTGATGCAAGCCTGCACCTTCGCTCCAGGAATGCCCGCCTCGTAGATGGCTTTGCCTTGCTGCACCAGTTTGGCATCCACGGTCTTGCCCGGAACCGGTTTCTGCGCGGAGTAATACGCGGAGAGCTTCTTGATCGTGCCATCGTCGAGCTGAGACGTCATTCCCCACATGTACGCCTGGGCCATCGGGTCGGCGCGCGTCCTGTCGCGGAAAGCCTTCAACTGGCCTTCCAGGTACTCTGCTTGCTGGCCCGCCAGCCGCGGGAAAGCGGGCGAGATGCTTTCGCCTTTGGGTCCGTGGCACGAGGCGCAAACCTCGGTTGCAAGCTTGCGCGCATCGGACTCTTGGGCCGACGCCGAAGGAGCGATGCAGGAAATCGTCAGCAGCGCGACCGGGATCAAGAGGTTTCTATTCATGTCGATCTCCCGCTTTCGGGGACTAGAAACTCAGCCAGCCGAGCAGATAAAGCGTGTTATTGTCGCGCGCGTTCCTGCCGTTACCGTCGTAGTTTGAGCTCGCGCCGTTGAACTTCTGGTAGGCAACGTACTGCACGAGGAGCTTTACGTTCTGCCAGGGGATGTAGCTCAGCTCGCCAACCCAGCCGTTGCTGTTGGGGCTGTTGTTGCCGAAGCCGAAGGTCGGGCTGGCCGGGTATAACAGCGCGTCGGAGCTGCCGGTGGTCGAGAAACGCCCCAACGCAGCGCCGTAAGTGCGCCGATAGTAATAGCTGCCGCCCAGCCTGAATGTCTTCAGGTCGTTGGTCGCGTTTTCCGATTCGCCGAGCGCGAAAAAGCCGTCGAGATGTTGGCGCTCCTTGATGTAAGTGGTCTGCGCCGAGAAGACGTGCTCGTCGCCAATGTATTGATACTGGCCGTCGAGCGCCGTATCGCGGAACCGGTTGGTGGGCGGAGCAACCGGTTGCCCTGGGGGGCTGAGCTTCGCCTCCATACCGTACATGCCGACCGACAGCGAATTGCGATTCCACTGATGCTCGTAGGCGAGCCGCCAGTACGGAGCGTTGCTCGTGAGCGTGCCACCCGCCGTGCTGTCGAGGGGCCCCGATAATCCATTGACGTTGAAACCCTGGGGCGACGAACGGTACATGCCGAACTCGGCGTAGATAGAGTTCTTCCACCACAGGTAGCCGGTCAAGCCCGCAACGCCCCGGCCCGTAAGCAGCCCGTCAATCTGCGTGATCGCTCCAGGCACCGGTGCGGCGCTGGTCTTCTGGTCGAAGGGCGTTTGCCATGCGGGTGTGCTGTTCCACACGTCCTGCACCGTGGGGTTGTTGTTCATGGTAATGCCCAAGGTCAGGGGGCTCGCCCCCAATGCAAGTTGTTTTGCGTAGCGTATTTCGGAGTTGTCCCAGTGCACGTTTCCGGACGCGCTGTCATAGGTTATCTGGACAAAAGCGCCCAGCCCCGACGCGATCCGCCCGGCGTAAAACAGGCTGGCCTGTTGCGGAAACAGCACTTGGCCGTCCTGCGCATTGGCGCCCGGCACCGCGGAATCCGGCAACGCTTGCTTGGTCTTGGTGTATGAGGTCTGGAACATCATCGACAGCGGCGGCACCTGGTTCAGCAGCAGCTCATACTCCTTCGATGACGTAATTCCCTGGACTTGGGGGAGGTTGTCGATCTGATAACCGTTTAGCTTGAACGAGCGGCCGAACGGCGTGAGCTCGGGAAACACGGTGTGGCAGGCCTGGCACGCCATGCCGGTTTGCCGCGCGAAAGATGGAACTGCATGGGACTGTCCGGGAAACCCCAACCCGAAAGCAACAACAAGTGATGCAACCGGAACAATGAACTTCGCTTTCCGAGTCTCCACGACCGTCTCCTTCTGTCACCAGTTGGGAGCACGCTATTTCAGTCGGGCGGGCTGGGGGTTGATCCAAATCAAACCAATTCGCGGCGTCGTGTCAGGTTGGTGCAAGCCACACCGTTCACGGCGAACTCTCGGTTCACGGGTCGGTCGAATCAAGAAAGAAAAGGTTGGTATGCGCACAATACTGATCGCCATTGCACTTGCTGCGTTCGCGCCCGCTGCTGCGGCCCAGAACGTTTACAAGTATTCCGACCCGAGCGGACGTGTCACTTACACCGATGACCCCACAGCGGGAAATGGCACCGCGAAACGAGTCGAGATTCCGTCACAACCCTCCCAACCCGGCGCGAAGCCAGCGGCGGGGTTGAGCAAAGCCGATAAGCAGCTGCTTGAACAGGCGGACCGGCGCGCAACCGAGCTCGACCGTGCCACCGCAGACACTGTTACCGCGTTCAACGCTCTGCGCGCGGCCGAGGCGCGGCGCGAGCAAGGCGTCGAGCCCCTCGAGGGCGAACGCTCCGGCCGCCGGTATCGCCCGGAGTACTGGGAGCGTCAGCAGGCACTCCAACGCGATACCGAAGAGGCACGAGCGCGGCTCGATGATGCGCTCGCTCGGCGCAACGCGTTGCGCTAGGACGCGTGAGCGGCATGCGTAGGAGAGCCTTCGTGGCCTCCGGCTTGGGACTGGTGGCGGCGGCCGCCAGCGAAGGGCTCGTGGGGACCTTCAAGGGAGCGGGCCTCCGTGCCCAACCTGCGGTCGCGCTGGCCGCCCAAGGTAACCCGGCTGGACCTCCGCAGGGGAAGTGGATCAGGCTCGCGCCGTTTCCTCGAGCAACCGGAGAGTTGCTGGGGGCGGCGATCAACGGCAAGCTCTACGCTGCGCAGGGGCTCCTGCCCGGGTTCAAGCCGGCCGGCCTCGTGTACGAGTACGATCCTGCCAGGGACGCGTGGACGGAAAAGAAGCTGATGCCACATCCGGTCCACCATGCGGCGGTCACGGCGCTGAATGGAAAAATGTACCTGTTTGGCGGCTTCGACCTTCCTACGGCGGGGCCGCCGGGCTGGAACCCGGTCAATGATGCCTGGGAGTACGATCCGGCGACGGACGGCTGGCGGGCGCTGGCCCCGATGCCGACGGCGCGCGGTGGCGGCGTGGCCGCCGTCGTGGGTGGGAAGCTCTACGTGATTGGAGGGGCCGGCTCGATGCCCGACGCGAGCACCCCGGCGATCCGCCCGCGCCAACCGCAACGGTCCTTAGGCAATGCGGAGGAGTACGATCCGACCACGAATAAGTGGCGCGCGCGTGCCCCGATGCCCACGCCCTGCAACCACATGGGCGGCGAGGCGGTGAACGGCAAGATCTACGTGATCGGCGGGCGGCTGAGCGGGGCGTTCATCATCGGCTTGCCGGGGAACATCAACCTGGTGCAGGTCTACGATCCAGCGGCGGACTCCTGGGTGACCAAGACCCCCATGCCGACGGCGCGCAGCGGGCTCAACACCGCCAATTTGAACGGCATCATCTACGCTGCTGGCGGCGAGGTGCAGACCAACAATTACCTGGCGGCGTTTCGCGCGTTCGAGGCCTACGATCCGGCGAGCGACACTTGGTGGCAGTTGCCCTCCATGCTCCTGCCTCGACACGAGTGCATCATGGCCGCCTTGGGCAATCGGATCCACGTCGCGGGCGGGTCCGTCCAATCGGCCATCGTCCCCCTCCCCAAGGGCCTAAGTTTCGATACCGATTCGCACGAGGCGTTTGAGGTAGCGCCCTAGGAGGGAGTCGATATCCGCTGAATGTCCGCTTTGGGTCGAAAACCGTCGTCACTGCTTCACGAATTTGAGCGTGAAGCGGTCGCTCTCGCCGATCGCCTCGTACTTCGCGCGATCCTTGTCCTTCAGGCGGTACGTTGGCGGTAGCGTCCACACGCCTTCGGGATGATCCTTCGCGTCCTTCGGATTGGCATTGACCTCCGAAGCGGCGACCAGCCTGAACCCGGCTTTCTCGATTCGCGCGACGGCCAGGTCCTGGCGCACGTAGCCCGTCTTCATCTGCGCTTCCTGCGACAGGTCGGTGCGCCCGCGATGATCGACGACGCCAAGCACGCCGCCCGGTTTCAGCGCCTTGTGGAAGGCGCGCAGCGCCTCTTCGATCTCGTTGTGTTCGAGCCAGTTGTGCAGGTTGCGGAAGGTGAGCACGAAATCGGCGCTGCCTGGCGCCGCGATGTCGTGCCGATCGGCGTTGAATTTCGTGACCACGACCTTACCGTAGAGGTCAGGTTCGGCCTTGAGCCGCGCCAGCAGCTTCTGATGGTCGGCAAGATACTGCGGCGCCGCCGTCTCGTCGCGGTCCGCCGCGATGTAGCGGCCTCTGTCCTTCAGGTAGGGCGCGAGGATCTCCATGTAGTAGCCGCCGCTGCCCGGCAGGATCTCCACGACCGTGCTGTCGTCCTTGATCCCGAAGAACGCTAGTACTTCGCCAGGATGCCGGAATCCGTCGCGCGCCACGTTGCGGGCGGTGCGATGAGGCGCCGACAGCCACTGCGCGAAATCGCTTGGGTCCTGTGCCCGCGCAGCAACACTCGCAAATGCCATGATCAACACGAGCGTCGCAACGAAAAGCTTACTGGGATTTTGCACGGTTCGAGTCTCCGCGTTCGAGGAGCGAGGATGCCGCGAGGCCGAGGACGAGGCCCCAGAACGGCGCACCTATGTGGAAGATCGGCACGTCGGCGACGGTAACGAGGAAGCAGATCAGCGCGCCGAAGCTGAAGCGGTCGCGGAAAGACACGGTGAAGGCGGTCTGCAGCACACGCAGCATGGCGAGGCCGGCGAGCGCGGCGATGAAGGCGGGCGGCGTCGCGAGCAGAAGCCGTGTGAAGAACGGCGCGAGGAGGCCGAAGGCGGCAGCGAAAAAGCCGACCAGCAGCGCGCCGGTGTAGTGGCGACGAAGCTCGCCTGAGCTGGAGAGCACGGCGTTCACCGGCCCGGTGAGGCAGGTCGACACCGCGCCGAAGAGCGCGGTCACCATCGAGCCGGCGCCGCAGGCGGCGGTGATCGCGTTGATGGGCGCCTCATGCCCGTTCGCGGCGAGGACCGCGATGCCCTGCGCGTTCTGCACCACGAGCACCGTGATCGCGAGCGGCACGACGAGCTCGACCATCGCGGCCCAGGAAAACTGCGGCACATAGAGGTTCGGCTGGGCGATGGCGAAGAGCGCGCCGGCCGGCGGCTTGAAGCTGCCGAGCAGCCACACCGCGAGGGCGCCGAGGATCAAGGCCGCAATGAGCGGGGGTACCACGCGAGCCATTCGGGGATGAGCAGAAAAGATAAAAAAGGCCGCCGTCATGGGCAGCGCGATCCAGAAGCCGTCGCGGAAGGCGAGCACCAGGTCGACGCCGAAGCGCAGGAACACGCCGGCGACCATCGCCATCACGATCGGCATCGGCACCGCTTCCATCGCCCGGCGTACCCAGCCCGACAGGCCGAGCAGCAGCATGAGGAGCCCCGTCGCGTGGTAGGCGCCGATCACCTCATGAAAGTTCAGATGCCCGAGCGCCGGCCCGACCAGAACTGCGCCGGGAATGCTCCACAGAAATACCAGCGGCTGGCGGTAAAGGAGCGAGAACGCGATGCTGATCAGGCCGTTCACGAAGAACGCGCCGAAGATCCACGATGCAATGTCGGATTCGGAGAGGCCTCCGCGAGCGCCGACCGCGAGGATGATCGCGACGGGTCCGGTGCAGGCGAACAGAAACGCCACCACCGCGTTGGCGGCGTACACGCCGCCGAAATCGTGAAGCACTCCACGCGGCAGAGGGAGGACAGGTTTTTCGAGCGGCATTTGTGCTTGTTCTCGCAGGTAGAATGCGCCGATGTTGCGTCGCACCCGATTCCTAAGATACCTCGGCTACGGGTTTCTCGCCCTGCTGGTGCTGACGGGCGGGTTCACGCTGTACCTCGACTCGCGCGTGCGTACCGAGTTCGAGGGCCGCCGCTTCTCCCTGCCGGCGCGCATCTACGCGCGTCCGCTGGAATTGCATGCCGGGTTGCGCATCGCGCAGCCGGACGTGGAGGACGAGCTGCGCGAGCTCGGCTACCACGACGCACCGCGTGAAGGCGAGTTCGGCTGGTTCATGCGCAGCGGCGACAAGATCGAGATCGCCCTGCGTCCCTTTGTGTTCTGGGACGGGGTGCAGCCGGCGAAGCGCCTGAGCGTGACGTTCGAGGGCGGAACGGTGACGGCGCTGCGCGACGCCGAGGGCGCCGAGCTGCCGCTTGCGCGCCTGGAGCCTTTGCCGATCGGCGGCATCTACCCGGCGAACAACGAAGACCGGGTGCTGGTGAGGCTCGGCGAGGTGCCGCAGCATTTCGTGCAAGCCCTGATCGCCACCGAGGACCGCCAGTTCTACTCGCACAAAGGCTTCGACCCGCGCGCCCTCGTGCGCGCGGCCTTGAGCCTCGCCTCCGACAAGGTCCAGGGCGGCAGCACGATCACGCAGCAGCTCGTCAAGAATTTCTTCCTGACCCCGGAGCGCACCCTGCAGCGCAAGCTCACCGAGCTCATCATGGCGGTGCTGCTCGAGCTGCATTACGACAAGAACGAAATCCTCGAGACCTACCTCAACGAGATCTATTTCGGCCAGGACCGAGACCGCGCCATCCACGGCGTCGGGCTGGCCGCGCAGTTCTATTTCGGCAAGGAAGTACAGAACCTCACGCTTGCCGAAGCCGCGCTGCTCGTCGGCCTGGTGAAGGGCCCGGCGTACTACGACCCCCATCGCCACCCGCAGCGCGCGCTCGAGCGGCGCAATCTCGTCCTGCGCGAGACGCGCGAACAGGGCTCGATCACGATGGAGGAGTACGCGGCCGCGCGCGCCACCGGCCTGGCGGTGAATCGCAAGCCCGCGATGGGCACTTCGCCCTACCCGGCCTTCCTGCGGCTCGTGCACCGGCAGATGCGCCGCGACTACGACGAGGCCGATCTGCACTCCGAAGGACTGCGCATCTTCACCACGCTCGACCCGCGCGTGCAGGGCGCGGCCGAGCGCGCCCTCACCAAGCGCTTGGCGCAATTCGACAAGGAGGGCCGCTTCGGCGAGCCCGGGCTCGAAGGCGCGGTCGTGGTCACCGACCCGCAGAGCGGCGAAGTGCAGGCGCTGGTCGGCGGGCGCGATGTGCGCTATCGCGGCTACAACCGCGCGATCGACGCCGTGCGTCCGGTGGGATCGCTGCTCAAGCCCGCGATCTATCTCACCGCGCTCTCCGAGCCCTCGCGCTATACGCTGCTCACGCCCATCGACGACGGGCCCTTCGTCTGGAAAAGCCACGGCGCGCCGGACTGGGAGCCGGCGAACTACGACAGGAAGTTCCACGGCGCGGTGCCGCTGCGCGTGGCGCTCGCGCAGTCCTACAACGTCGCCACGGCGCGCCTGGGCACCGAGCTCGGCATCGAGCGCGTGCTCGCCAACGTGCGCCGGCTCGGCGTCGAGCGCGAGCTGCGGCCATTCGCCTCGACCCTGCTCGGCGCGGTGGAGCTCAGCCCGTTGGAGGTGGCACAGATGTATCAGACGATCGCGAGCGGCGGCTGGCGCGCCCCATTGCGCGCGATCCGCGAAGTCACCACGCAGGAAGGCAAGCCGCTGCAGCGCTATCCGCTCGCGGTAGAGCAGGCATTCGCGCCTGAGCCGATGTACCTCCTGGCGGCTGCGATGCAGGGCGTGGTTCGCGAGGGCACGGCGCAAGGGCTCAAGAACTTCCTGCCGCCCGAAATCGCCGTCGCCGGCAAGACCGGCACCACCGACGAGCAGCGCGACGCCTGGTTCGCCGGATTCACCGGCGACCGGCTGGGCATCGTCTGGGTCGGCTACGACGACAACCGCGCCGCGCGCCTGACGGGCGCCGGCGCCGCCCTGCCGATCTGGGGCGAGATGATGGCCGCGCTCGCGCCGGAGCCGCTCGCCTTCGCCAAGCCGGACCGCATCGAGAACGTGTGGATCGACCCGGAGAGCGGATTGCGCGGCGGCACGAGCTGCGCCGGCGCGCTGGAGCTGCCTTTCATCCAGGGCTCGGCACCCGAGCAGCGCGCGCCCTGCTCCGGCGCCGTCGACGCCGCGGTCGAAGCCGTCGATGCCACCGTCGAGCGCGCGAAGAGCTGGCTCGAAAGAATCTTCGGCCGATGAAATACGCAATCGCTCTTGCGGCGCTCCTCGCCGGTTGCGCAACAGCGCCGGGGCCCGAGCCCGAACTCCCACCCGTCCAAACTCCCGAAACTGCACCTGCTCCACGCTCGGAAAACGTCGCCATCGCCGGCCTGATGGAGAGCGCGCGCGCCGACGTCGCGGCGGGCCGGCTCGCCAATGCCGCGGCCTCCCTCGAGCGGGCGCTGCGCATCGAGCCGCGCAACCCGCGCCTGTGGCAGGAGCTCGCGCGCGTGCGGCTGAAGCAGGGGCAGTATGCTCAGGCCGAGAGCGTTGCTGCGCGCTCCAACTCCTGGGCGGGCAGCGACAACGCGTTGCGCGCGGAGAACTGGCGCCTCATCGCCGAGGCGCGCGAGGCGCGCGGTGACGCGGAAGGCGCCCGGCAGGCGCGCGAGCTTTCGACCCGGTAAGGGCTGTCCCCGCCTACTCCTGACGGAGTTTCAGGGCACCGGGGTGCACAGGAAAGGGCATGTAGGTCTCCGGTCCAGCGCTGATATCGCTCAGTCGGCGATCCCCACCTGTAAAAGTATCTCGATGAGAGTCGAGCGTTTTTACGATGTCATGGGCCAGCTGAACGGGGAGATCCAACCGGCTGATGAGGAGATTCTGGGTGCCCACCACGTGGATATCTTTCTCGAGCCCGGCGTAGGCGCCCTGCCGGATCAGCGCGGCGCAGTAGGCGGCTCCGTACTTTTCTTGCAGCTTTGGGACCCCCTCCTCTTGCGACAGCAGCGTAGTCCGGATTTTCAGGAGTCCGGCGAGATGCTCAAACAGGGCCGGGGAAACAGGTCCGTGCCACGCAAGGGCGTCGATTTTTTTCTCCGCCAGCGCCCACATCGACTCCGATAACCCGAGCGCTGCTCGCTGCAAAGAGGTTCCGACCGACGGGTCAAGCGCCTCCAGAAGTCGGAGCGTCAGCTTTTCGGATCGGCTTCGAGCCGGGCCAACGGAGACCGTCTTTCCTTTGAGCTCCCCGATGCTTCGGATCGGACTTCCGCTAAGCGTCACGATGTGCAGATACTGAGCCGGGAGCAATGTCAGCAGCCGCAGCCCGCCGGCGTCCTGCGAGCCTGTCCCTTTTAATGCCGCGTAGGCCTCGTCACCCTCCACTAGGGCGAGATCCACGGTGAACCGGCCATAGGCAGTGTCCGTGCCGTTCGCGCGCAGTAACCGGAGAGTGTCTGCGGAACTGGCTATGACCGTGAGCTGCGACCTCTTCGCTGTGGAGACATGCCGCGAAATGAGCTCGACTACGGCCTGGCCCACCAGATGGTGGCCTTCAGCGCTGTAGCCGCTGATGAGAGTCAGGCCCCCGGTGCTGAAACGTCCCTCGTGAGCGCCTAAGTGAGCCAGGGAGACGCGCGGAAAGAACCCTGCCGCGGCAACGCCGGACGCCGTTGCAAGAAACTCACGCCGGTTCATCTTGAACCTCAGCCAGGTGCTGGTTCTATTTCTTGTCTTCGTTCGTGTCTTCGTCCCTGTCGCCGTCCCCGAAAACATCGAGATGAAGAAACGCCGACACCAGGAAGTTCGGCACATCCACCAACTGGTTGATGTGCAGGTCAACCGCGGTGCTGGAGAGCATGTAGGCCTGCTGGCGCGTCAGCCCCCGGTTGCGAACCAGGTGATCGATCATGTTGAGCGCCGCATTCCTGGCCGAGAGCGTCAGATCTTCGCTCTCGTTTTTTCCAGTGACGCGATTCACGGAAATGCCCGTCGTGGCGAAGAAGCGCTTCGGCACCGCTCGCTCGGGCGGGGCGAAGAAGTTGTCCCGCTCAAACTGGAAAGTGGTGATGTTCTGCCGCCTCGCCTCGCCTTTGCGAAGGGTGAACTTGACCACCAGGGTGACATTCATCTCCATCGTGGTGCCGGCGATCTCGCCGTCACCCTGCGCGAAGTGAGCGTCGCCCGCCGAAAAGAGCGCCCCGGGCACGAATACGGGAATAAGCAGCCTGCCGCCTTTGGTCAGCTGCTTGACGTCGATGTTCCCCGCGTTCTCGCGCGTGGGGATGGTGCGCAAGCATCGGCTGGCGAACGTCCCGCCATGCCCGCATACGCTTGCCGGTACCGCGTCGGCTTCGAGTGGCTCCAGCACGAACCCGCCACGCCCGGCAAGCTCGTGCTCGCGCAGAAAGACCTCCTCGGTCTTGGCGACGGACAAGGCGATTCCCGTCGTCCCCATCGAGGGCTCCGCGTGGATGCGGACCCCGGGCAGGTCGCGCGAAGTGGCTACGTCTCCCTTGATGTCCCAGTGCAGAATCGCCGGCCCCGGAACTTCGCTCCTGAGGAAGCCAAAGCCCGGCACGTTGATCGTATAGGCGAAGTCGTCAGAGATGATGTCGACGATGTGCACCACGAGAAGATCGCCCGGCTCAGCCCCCTGGATCGCGACCGGTCCGGTCAGCGGGTGGACGCGGTTGAGATTCAGCGGGCCGCCGAGACCGGTCGGGATCACGTCGGCCGCCGTGGACGTCGGCGTGATCTGCCCATCGAATGCGTCCCGCGTTTCCATCATGACGGTGTCACCCGGTTTGACGGTGATCACCGGCTTGATCGCGGGGTGGAAGCGGTTGTGGCATGCGGGATCATCGGCACACCGGGTGCCCGTCAGGCGAATCCTGAAGGTGTCGGCAGCAGCGACGCTCTCCAGGCCGAAGAACATAACCACTGCAAGGGATATGAAATGAAACCGGTTCCGCATCATCGCAGCCTCCATTTTTGGGTCGAGGTCGATTTAAAGCGGTTAGAAAACAGGGGAAAGTCAGGCTAGGCGCGTCCGAAACGGTTGTCAAGGGTGAAGCAGGACGGTTTCATCTCGAGCAGGGCTTGCTGTTGGAGCACTCGTCGTCGAGCACCGCGATGCCCTGGATCTCGATCTCCATGCCGGGACGCGCGAAGCCCGATACGGTGATCAGCGCGCTGCCCGGATAGTTGCCGTCGGGGAACATTTCCTTGCGGATCTCGATGAAGCGGTCGCCGTTGCGCGGATCCTTGATGAACACCGTCATGGTCACGAGATTCGCGAGGCTGCCGCCGGTGCGCTTGAGCGTCGCTTCCATCAGCGCGAACACGCGGCGGGCCTGCGCCTCGAACTGGCCCGAGATGTCCTTGCCGGCCGCATCGGTGGTAACGGTCTGGCCCGCCATCCAGACGATCTTGCCGCCCTTGGTGATGACAGCGGGCGAGAAGGCGCGCGACTTCTGGAACTCGCTCTTTTCCAGATACTCTGCCGCGAGTGCAGGAGCGGCGAAACCAAGCATGACGATCGCGGCAGGTATGATGTAATGGTTTTTCATAGGATCTCTCCCCGGGTCAGGCGTGCAAGGATATCTCGTCGGCATCGATATCGGCGGCACTTTCACTGACTGCGCCATCGTCGACCGCGCGGGCAAGCTGCTGACGACCAAGGTCCCCTCCACCCCCGCCGACTTCTCGCGCGGCATGCTCGACGCGCTCGGCGCCGGGGCGCAGTCTCTCGGGGTGTCGCTGGACGATTTCTGCCGCGACATCGCCTACCTGTCGCACGGCACCACAGTCGGCACCAACACCATAATCCAGAAGCGCG
>Ga0209220_1000463_pt1 | contig 13790 bp, 11 predicted proteins | sample BlaSpr_A8_OM3_M3_FD_187984 | JGI IMG/M metagenome (GOLD analysis project Ga0209220, IMG submission 187984) | Forest soil microbial communities from Thunder Bay, Ontario, Canada - Black Spruce, Ontario site 2_A8_OM3_M3 (SPAdes) (version 2) | ecosystem: Environmental > Terrestrial > Soil > Boreal... | reverse complement strand
AACGCCCGGTACTCAGAGCTCCGGTAGCGGTTCGGATCCTCGGGGCTAGCGGTCGAGGAAGTCGTGGAGGACGCCGTTGAACTCATCAGGGCGTTCGGCCTGGGGTGTGTGGCCCGCGCCGTTGATGACGGCGAGCTTGCATCGCTCGATCATGGAGTGCGCACGCTCGGCGTGCGCAAGCGGAAACAGCGGATCGTCGGCGCCCCAGATGAGCTGAACCGGGATCTTCAGCTCGTTCAACCGCCGCGTCACGTCGTGCTGGCCGCCGAAGAGAGCGCGGGGGTTGATGAGCGAGCGGACCGTCGAGAGGTATGCCGCGTGGAAACCGTCCGCCGCGTACATCTCACGCATGTCGGCGAGATACGCGTCGTCCATGGTCCTCTCGAGGTCGGCGCTGACGCCGATGGAGCGGCCGGCAAACCGCCGGATGATCCGAGGCGGGGCCCAGCGAAGCGCGTCGCGCGTGAGGTTCATCACCGCCTCGCCCACGCGCGGAAGCGAGACGAGGCCGTACGCCATCTGCGTCGCGCGGACCTTCGGCCGCCCGAGGCCGAGCGTGTTCACGAGCGCGAGCTTGCGCACTAGCCGTGGCTGCTCCAGCGCGACCTCGAGGGCGATCCGACCGCCGAGCGAGGTGCCCACCAACGCCGCTGACCGGAGACCGCGCTCCTGCATGTATCGCCCGATGAAACGGGCGAAGTAAGGGATGGTGTAGCGGGCGCGGGGTTTGTCGCTTCGCCCGAAGCCGGGGAGATCGGGCGCGAAGACGCGATGTCGCGCCGCCACTGCCTCGAGGTTTTGGCGCCACTCGATGTATCCAGACGAACCGAGGCCGTGGATGAATACGACCGGCGAGCCACGGCCGCCGTGGGTGTGGTGGATGCGCAGCGACCCGATGTCGACGAAGCCGGAATGCATCGTTTTGGCGGCTCCCCGCCGGGCCTCTATCACTGGGTGGGAAGCATACGTATGGGGCTCGAAAGTCCGGTGATCTTCATCCCCGACGTGAACCGAGCGGTGCTTGATCCGCCGATGACCGTGACCGCACCGGGTCCGGCCGCCCGCCATTCGCCGGCGCCCGCCGCCAGCCCTTCGACGGCGCCGACGGCGCCGTCGTGCCAGATCGCCGCCGTGCGCTCGTCGATGCCGAGCAGCGTCACATCGGGAAGCTCCCGCCGCGCGGATTCGATCCAGCGATGGCCGAACGTGTCGAAATGGGGCATTACCGCCGTGTCAGGCACGAGACCCAGGGCGTCGGCCGGCCGCCGGTTGAACCGGTTGGGCCAGGTGGCGCGGATCAGCGTGTGCCTGCACAGCGCCATGGCGCCGGCCGACGACCCGGCGAGCGCGGCTCCGCCAAGCCATGCTTCGAACATCGCGGTCCAGACGCGCGAACCGCTGAGCACCTGGGCCACGAGCCCGGGGTCGCCGCCCACGAGATAGAAGAGGCCGCCGCCCCGGGCGATCGAAGCGAGCTCCTTCGAGTTGGCGTCGGCGCGCTTCAGCACCGGCAGCACTTCGAGCGACAAGCCGAGCTTTGCGAACCACGACGTCGCGTGGGCGACCGCCTCGCCTGGCCCCTGCCTCGCCGCGGCGGTCGGCACGACGTAGGCGGGGCCGCGCGTCGCCGCGGCCGCCAGCATGCGGTCCTGCTCCTCGTTGCCCGGCTTGAACTCGTCGCCTCCGACGAGAGCGATCAATCCGGCCGAGTGTCCGGACACTCCATGCACGTCCGTAGGATATGGCGGTGTCAGTACGAGTCAGGATCGCGCCCAGCCCGACGGGTTTCGCGCACCTGGGCACCGCAAGCACCGCTCTCTACAACGTGTTGTACGCGCGCCAGAACAACGGCACGTTCGTGCTCCGTATCGACGACACCGACCTGGAGCGCAACCGGCCCGAGTACGAGCTCCTCATCTTCGAGAGCCTCGCGTGGCTCGGCCTCCATTGGAACGAGGGCCCCGACAAAGGCGGTCCGTACGAGCCCTACCGCCAGTCGGACCGGCTCGACGTCTACAAGGAAGAGGCGGCGCGCCTGCTCAAGGACGGCAAGGCCTATCGCTGCTACTGCACGCCCGAAGAGCTGGAGGCCGAGCGCAAACAGGCGCAGATGGAGAAGCGGCCATACATCTATTCGCGCCGCTGCCTGACCATCCCGCCGGAGGGGCGCACGGTTTTCGCTGTGCGCTTCAAGGTCCCGGGCGGTGAGGTCGTCTTCACCGACATGGTCCGCGGGGAGATGAAGTTCGACGCCGGGCTGATCGGCGATTTCATCATCGTGAAGTCGGACGGCTATCCCACCTATCAGTTCGCGAGCCCAGTCGACGACGCGCTGATGAAGATCACGCACGTCATCCGCGGTGAGGAGCACCTCTCCAACACGCCGTATCAGCTGATGCTCGTCGACGCCCTCGGCTACGAGCGGCCCACCGCGTACGCGCACATGCCGCTGATCCTCGCCGCGGACGGCTCGAAGCTCTCCAAGCGCAAGCACCCGGAGAGCAACCTGATCCTGTTTCGCGAGCAGGGGTATCTGCCCGAGGCGCTGATCAACTACCTCGCGCTGCTCGGCTGGAACCCGGGCACGGAGCAGGAGATCTTCAGCTTCGACGAGCTGGTGAGGGTTTTCACCTTCGACCGCGTGCAGCATGGCGGCGCTCGCTTCGACTGGGAGAAATTGAACTGGCTCAACGGCGAATACATCCGCAACCTCAGCGATCAGGAGCTCGCGGCTCGCCTGCGCCCGTTCGTGCCCGACGTCGACAAAGCGACGCTCGAGCGTGCGGTCCCGGCGCTGAAGACGCGCATGCACAAGCTCACGCAGGCGATCGACTACCTCGACTACCTGTGGACGGATCCAACGCCCCCCGCGCTCGACAGCGCGACGGTCGAGCGCGTCCGCTCGGCCATCGACGCGCTGCGTGACGTGGAGTGGGAGCCGGCCGCGATCGAGGCCGCCCTCGAGCAGGCGGTCGCCGCGTCAGGCGTCGGCAAGGGCAAGTTCTACACGCCGCTGCGCGACGTGCTCACCGGAAAGAGGGTCTCGCTTCCCATCCACTACACGCTTGCGTTGCTGCCCAAGGAAGTCGCGCAGTCGAGGCTCGAGCGCGCGACGAAGGCGCCGGTGTGACGCCGTTGATGCCGCTCGCGATCGTCATCGACCTCAACCCGAACATCGTCCGGCTCGGGCCGCTCCTGATCACGTGGCACGGCGTTTTCGCGGTGCTCGGAATCATCGCGGCGGCACGCCTCGGCTTCTGGCTGCTGGGCAAGGACGGCGTCGACCTACGTGGTTCCGGCGATGGGCTCGCCTGGATGGTCGTGCTCGGCCTGATCGGCGCGCGCGCCCTCTACGTGTGGGAGAACTTCAAGCTGTTCACGGGCGGGCAGTTCCTGCGGGTGTTCGCCCTCACCGAAGGCGGCATCAGCCAGTGGGGCGGCCTGTTCGGCGCCATGTTCGGCGCGTACATCTGGGCCCGCCTCTCCAAGTTTTCGTTCTGGAAGATCATCGACGCGGGCGGCGCGGCCGCAATGATCGGGCTCGCGATCGGCCGCATCGGCGACGTCATCAACGGCGAGCACCACGGGACGCCGACGACGCTGCCGTGGGGCGTCGAGTACGTCAACGCCGCCACGCTGGGCGAACCAGGCAAGGTCGTGCATCCGGAGGTCGCCTACGAGATGGTGCTCTGCCTGCTGATCCTCGGCGCGCTGCTGCCGTTCCACCAGCGGATCAAGGCGCGCACGCCCGACGGCGTGATCGGCCTGCTCTACTTCGCGCTCTACGGCGCGGGCCGGTTCTTCCTCAGCTTCCTGCGCACCGACCCTGGTGTCTTTCTCGGCCTGCGCCAGGCGCAGGTCGCGTCAGGGCTGGTGGTCGCGGTGGCGATCATCGCGGTGCCTGTTCTGTTCCGGCTGGCCGCGTCAGTCGCCGCGCCAGCTCCTGCGCCAGTGCCGGCGACTCCGGTTCGTGTCGAAAGTACACATGAACCTCTTCGTGAACAGCCAGCGCCGACCGCACCTCGGCGATCCAAGGCCGGAAGGAAGAGGCGGCAGCGTAGCCGCGCCGCAGGCGAAAATAAGCCACCGAGCTGACGTCGACCAGGGGCGCGCGCGGCCATTTCTCCTCGTCGGTGACGACCAGTGCGCCGCGGTGCTCGCGAAGCACGCGATACGTTTCGTCGTCGAACCAGGACTCGTGACGGAACTCGACCGCGGCGGGCCGGCCTAACGCCGACAGCAGTGAATCCAGCAGCGCGACGTTCTTCTGACGCACCGGCGGAAACTGGAGAAGGACCGGACCAAGCCTGACCCCGAGCGTCGCGATGCGCTCGGTGAAGATCCGCGCCAGGCCGATCTTATCGAAGGCCTCCGCCGAATAGGTCAGGCCACGGTTGGCCTTCATGCAGAAACGAAAATCTGGCGGGACGTCGGCGGCCCATTTCTGCAGCGTGGTCTCGGGTGGCGTGCGGTAGAAGCTCCCATTGAGCTCGACGCCGTTCAGCCTCTCGGCGTAGTAGGCGAGCATTTTCGAGCCCGGCAGTGACGCTGGGTAGAACTTTCCCTTCCAGGTCGAATAGCTGAAGCCGGAGGTCCCGGCAAAAAGCATCGAGGGTTACGAGACCGCGACGCTGCTGCGCATCACGCGTTCGTGCAGCTGGCCGCACGCCGCGTCAGCCTCGCGCCCGCGCGTGTCGCGCACGGTCACGTTCAGGCCCTGCGCCTCGACCATGTCGCGGAAAGCGCGCACCGACGCGCGATCGGGCGCGCGGTAGGGCGTGTCCTCGATGGGGTTGAACGGGATGAGGTTGACGTGCGCGAGCTTTCGCTTGAGCAGCGCCCCGAGCTCCTTTGCGTCGCGCTCGGTGTCGTTCACGCCGGCAAGCATCACCCACTCGTAGCTGACCCGGCGCCCGGTTTTCTCCCCGTATGCCTGCGCCGCGTCGACCAGCTCGCGCACGGGATACTTGCGGTTGATCGGCACGAGCACGTCACGCAGCTCGTCCCGCGCCGCGTGCAGCGAGATGGCAAGCGTGACGGGAATCTTTTCCTCACCGAGCTCTTCGATGCGCGGGATCAGACCGCTAGTCGAGACGACGATCCGCCGCGGGCTGATGCCCAAAAGCTCCGGGTCCGACAATCGCCGCACCGAATCGATGACGGCGCGGTAGTTCGCCATCGGCTCGCCCATGCCCATGAACACGACGTGAGAGAGTCTCCTGCCTTCTGCCATGAGCACACGCTGTGCGTCGACCGCCTGCTCGACGATCTCGTGGGCCTTGAGGTTGCGGCCGAAAGGAAACTTGCCGGTCGCGCAGAACGGACATCCGATGGGACAGCCCGCCTGCGAAGAGATGCACAGCGTCGAACGGTCGGTATAACGCATCACGACCGCCTCCACCGAGTGGCCGCCATCCAGCTCGAACAGCGTCTTGGTCGTCAAACCTTTGTCGGCCACCGATGTCGCGATGGGACGCAGCGAGGTGGCGCGGAGCTCGCGCTCGAGAGCGGTCCTGAGATCTTTCGGCACATCGTCCATCGCATCGAACGACTCCGCACCCCGCGCGAGCCAGCCCCAGATCTGCCTGCGGCGGTATGGCGCAGAACCGTGGGCCTCGAGCCACGACTCGAGCTCCTTGGCGGTCAGAGAAAGGATCGGCGGCCGGGAGTCCATGAACGCGCCTACTGTACCGATGGGCCGTACACGTCCCCGCGAACTGTGACGAGGCCGTCGTCGATCAGCTTGTGGAGGTGGGCCTTCATGGTCATCTCCGCAGCCACGGCCAGCTTCTCATCGAGCTGACCGTAGACGCGCCTCGTCAGCTCGGCCGCCGTGCCTCCCCCACGCCGCACCTCGGCCAGGACCTGCGCCTCCCGCTCGAGGCGATGGCGCCGGTACTCGTCGATCTTGGCCATCGCGTTGGTCACCGGGTCCCAGTGCCCGGGAAACAGGATCCGCGGATGAAGGCCGGCGAGGCGATCGAGCGAGCGAAGGTAGGCGGCGACGTCACCCTCGGGGTATGTGAGCATCGAGCTGCCCTGGCCGAGGATGAGGTCGCCCGTGAAGATCGCTCGGTCCTCGGCCAGAAGGAACGAGAGGTGGTCGGCGCTGTGGCCCGGCGTGTACAGCGCTGTGATGTTGACGTTGCCGGCGCGCACGACGTCGCCGTCCTGAAGCTCGGGGTGGCGGCGCACTGTCGCGTGATGGGGACGCGCGAAGCGCTCCGCGAGCGGCAGGTGGTCCGGGTGCGAGTGCGTGACCAGCACGACGGCGACGGTGCGTCCGGCGAGGCGACGCTCGAGCGCCGCGAGGTGGCTGTCGTCGTCCGGGCCCGGGTCGATCACCGCCACCACCGGCCCGGCGTCGATGAACCAGGTGTTGGTGCCCGGGCCGGTGTAAGGACCGGGATTCGGGGCGACAATGCGGGTTACAGCCGTCAACGCGATCGATAAGCCGGGAGGTAGAGGTCGACCACATCCGGAGAGCTCACGTCGAGCCAGCCGCCGAGCTGAACGTCGACGATCAGGCGCACGAGCGGCTCGCCCATCTCCGGCACCTGCAGCGGCTTGCGCTGGCCCGAGGCCGTGAGGCGGACCCTCCACCATGCGCCGCGGGGCTCGGCCTCGATCGTCAGCGATTCGCCGCCGAGCCAGTCACGCGCCCGCGTGAAGGCCTCGACGAGCAACGGCTCTGAGCCGAGGACCACTGCCTCGCCGGGCAGGCGGCGGATTGCCGCGGGCAGGGCGAGGTTCAGGACCGCCCCGAGGACGACTCCCCTCGCGCCATCCTTCGGCTCGATCGCCGTGGCTTCGAGCGCGGCCGCGCGGCGTCCGACCTCCTGAGCCTGCTCGAACAGGTCCTCGAGCATGTCCGGCCGCCCGAACGCGGCCTGGCGCGCCGATTCCTGCAGCGCGAGGACCGACGACCGCAGCTTGTGCCCGAGGCGGCCCAACAGGTACCCGCGCTGCTCGTCGGCCATGGTCCGCCCGAGCTCGGCGGACTGCCGGGCCGCACGCAGCCCCGACCGTTCCCCCCAGCCGACCAGGCGGCCGTTCAGGATGAGCGCCTCCCACGGGCCGCCCGGCGGCGGGAACTCCACGTCGGCCGGGCCGTGGCGAAGGTGCTCGGGGATCGATTCCATGCCGCCGCCGACGCGGACCCACATCGGCGTCGCCGCAGCGCTCACAAATCGCCTAACGCAAAATCAGGTGCGAATCCGAGCAGGGACGGTGAACTTGAAGGTCGTCCCGCGCTTGTCGCTCGAAGCGACCCAGATCCGCCCGCCGAACGACCGCTCGACCACCAGCCGGCAGAGATACAGCCCGAGTCCCAGGCCGCCCTGCGAGCGGCTGCGGCCTGCGGGTCCGGTCTTTTCGAACACCGTCTCGAGCGTCGCCGCAGGCAGGCCCTGCCCGCTGTCGGCGACCGTGATCTCGAGCCAGGCGCGCTGGAACTGACGCGCATCGACCGTGACAGGGCCGGTCGAGTACTCGAGGGCGTTGCCGATCAGGTTCGTTAGAACCTGGCCGAGGTGGGCCGGCTCGCAAAAGGCCGGCGACAGGTCGGGCGGGAGGCTGATCTTGACGGCGGACGTCCGCTCCGCGTAGCGGTGCTGGAGGACCGTGAGCACGCCGTTCAAGGCCGACTCCAGGTCGACCGGCTCCGGCACCGGCTCGAAGTGGCGCGTCTCGAGCTTGGCGATGATGAGCTGGCTCTCGACCAGGCTAAGCAGGCGGTCGGACGACTCATAGGCCTCCTGCAACAGGGTCCGGCGGCCGCCCGAGTCGATGCTGTCCTCCCACTGCATGATGCCGGCGAGCGTGTTCTTCATCGCGGCCGCGGGGCTGCGCACCTCGTGTCCGATCGCGCGCAGCATCAGGTCCTTCGCCTCGAGGGCCTGGCGCTGCGCTGTGACATCTTCGTGGAGGGTCAGCACCCCGGCGGGCTCGCCCTCGAGACCCGGGATGAGGACTCGCCGCACGTGCACCATGCGATCGGGGTCTCGCATCCGGAGCTCGAGGGTGCCTTCCGTGTCCGGGTCCTCGGCGGGCGTGGCGCCAGCGGCGGCGTACACCTCCTCGGGCTTGCGGCCCGGCATGTCGGCGGCCTGGAGGCTGTAGATGGCCTCGATCTCCGGGTTGGCGTAGACGATGCGCCCCGCGGCGTCCTCGAGCATCACGCCGACAGGCGAGTGGCGGAGGATCGCGTTCATCATCCGGCGCTCGCGGTCGAGCGCGTCGACGAGCTCCAGCTGGCCGAGCAGAACGGCCACCTGGCCGGCGAGCACCGCCGCGAGCCTTCGTGTCTCGGCGCTGCCCGTGGTCATCCGCGCGACCAGCAGCCCGACGAACCGCCCGTCGACCTGGATCGGAATCGCGAACGCGTCCTGGGGCGCTCCCAGCAGGTCGAGCAGCGCGCGCAGGCGCCGACCGCCGGCGGCGGACGTCAGGGCGCGCAGGAGCTGCGCGCTGTCTGTCACCGGCACCTTTGGAGACGCCTCGCCGTTGTCCGAGCGGCGTACCAGCTGCGCGTCCTCGAGCAGCCACAGCTCACCCTGCGAGCCGGCGAGGGCGCGGCTGACCAGCCGCGCCATCTCCGAGCGCGCCCGGTCGGGCTGGGTCGGGGTCAGCTCGGTGAAGGCCGCCACCGCCTCCAGGGTTCGGATGCGGCCGCGTGTTTCAGCGACGAGACGTGCGTTTTCGATCGCGACCGCGGCGTGCTTGGCGAAGTCGAGTGCGGCGGAGCTGGGCTCGGCGACAAGAGTCGACGCGTGCACGGCGCCGATCGCGCCGACCATCCGGTCGCCGTACCAGAGCGGGATCAGGTTCCACGCCTGGTCGTTCATGGTGCCGCTCACGATCCCGGCCGGCGCCACGCGGTCTTCCGAGCTGAGACCGGCCCACCCGAGCACCTCATCCGCGGCCGCGTCGCCGCTGCCGCGAGTCGCGGTCACACGTCCGTCGGTGTCGAACGCCCAGCAAACGGTGCCCGCGCATTCGAGCATCGTCCGCGCCTGGTCCGCAATGTTGGCCAGCACGCTCATCAGCTCGTGGCCGGCGAGAGCGGCCAGCTCCTGGATGCGGACGGACTGGGCCAGCGCCAGCTCGTTCGCGTGGTGGAGGCGCATCGTGCGCAGGGCGATGCCGACCACGGGCATGGCCGCCTCGAGGAGCTTCAGGTGCGTGGCCTGGAAGCGGCTGCCGTCGTTTCGCATCGCGGCCAGGCCCGCCACGACCCTGTCGCCTTGCGTGATCGGTGCCCACACGACGTGGCTTGGATTGCGGCTGAAGAGATAGCCACCGATCGGCCCCTCGAGATCGCCAGGATCGGCGACCACGGCCTCGGTGACGTGCGAGCCGCTATCGATCATGCGGCGGAAGAACGGCGCCGATTCGATGGACACCGGACCGATCGGGGTCGACTGCTGGTCGCGCTCGCCGGCAAACCCGGCCACCAGGCCGGCGACGTCCAGGTACGCCAGGACCATGTGCGTCGAACCGAGGTAGTCGCTGGCGACCGAGAACACGGCATCCGACAGCTGCCGCTCGTCCGATGCGCTCGCGACGCCAAGCTCGAGGAGGTGGAGCGCCTCCAGCCGCGCGCGTTCGGTCTGGGCCTGCATGAAGTGGTCGGCGTTGGCCAGGGCCAGGCTGACGTGTGCGGCGATGTCCTGCAGGAGCTTGATGTGCCACTCGTCGAAGGCGGCCTCCGAATACGACTGGAGCGACAGCATCGCGGTGATCTGGTCGCCGCTCAGCACGGGCACCCAGACGAACGAACGCGAGACGCGCCGCCGGTCTGTGGGTGGGCCGGAAACGAAGACGGCGGCGCCCTGACCGATCGTCCAGACCTCGCGCTCCAGCTCCTTGCCCTCGAAGCTGCGCGCCCACGGCGACTTGCGGACGAGTACCGGCTGGCCGGTCTCGTATGCCTCGCGTGACGGGCCGGTCACCGCCAGGGCGACGGGCGGCACGACCTCCTCGACGCCGGCGACGTACTGGTAGCCCTCCGCCACGGGTCCGTCGGCTGTCTGGGTGATGGTGGCGAGGATGAATCCGTCAAAGCTGAGATGGACCGCGAGCTCCTCGCGCAGCGTGCGCATGATCGACCAGCGGTCAAGGCTCGACGCAAGGCGGCGCCCGATCGCGTTGACCACCTCGAGCCTGCGTCGCTGATCCTCGATCGCCTCATAGCTCCGCGCGTTGCGGAGGGCGAGCGTCACCTCGTCCGAGACCAGCTCGAGGAAGGCGGCTGTCGAATCCTCGTACGCGTATGGGCGCGAGCACTTGATACCCAGCGCACCGCGCGCCTCACCACCCTCCTTGAGCGGAACCCACAGCGAGGAGTGCGGATAGTGCACGAGCACCGATTTGCCGTCGCGGACGATGTCGCGAGCGGTCGCGGCGAGCGGGGACTTCGGGGGCAGGAGGCGCGACCGCGGCACCGAGTTCGCCTCCAGGTCGAGGTAGCGGGCTCGGTCCGAATCGTCCTGCAGCGTCACCATTTCCAGCGAGTCGACTGGCAGGAGCTCGCGCAGCGTCGCGTAGAGGCCGGTCAGCACGCTCGTCTCGTCGAGGGTCGAGGTCATGGCGCGGGCGATGCTGTTGAGCGCCTCGAGGCGGCGCGCCTGGTTGCGGGTCAGCTCGTTGAGGGCGGCGTTCGCGAGCAGCACGCCCAGGCGCCGGTGGACGTCCTCCAGGAATCCAAGCTCGGTCGGCGGGACGCGGCGCTTGCGATAGGACTGGTAGATGACGCTGCCGATCAGCTCTCCCTGGTGGGACACCGGCACCCAGATTGCGAGTTTGGCCCGTGCGCGGGAACCGGGCCCCTTGCCGAACTCCTGGCGCCACGACTCGACCGGCAGCACGACCGTCTTCGGGCTCGCGAACTGCTTGGCGAAGGTCGATTCGCGGAGGGGCCGGCGGCGCACGTCCTGGAGGACGCCGGCATCCAGCACCACGGAGTGGTACCAGCCCTCGCGCTCGAGGACCTGGAGGTTGATCACGTCGTACCCGAAGCGGGGCTGCACTCCCCGGTACAGCACCTGAACGAGGTCCGCCTCGGTGACACAGCTGCCCAGCTCGTGGACGAGGGCGCTGGCAGTCGGAACGGGTCCCTTCCGAAGTCCGGTCGGAGCCGTCGGCCTTGCAATCGGGCGTGTAGCTCCCGCCGGCGTGGCGTGCGGCCTCGAACGTCGACGGGCGGGAGTTGCCATTCGCACCGATATACTGCGCCTCGGGCACGATGCCTTTCACACCCCCCAAGCCAATCGCGCCCACCCCCGAGGATCTGAGGGGGTCGACGGTTCTGGTCGTCGACGACGAGCGCGCCTGGCGCGTGATCCTCGAGACTGACCTGAAGATGCTTGGCTACAAAGTTTCGATGGCCGAGGACGCCGACCAGGCGCTGATCCGCGCGCAGGCGGACAAGCCTGAGGTTGCGATCATCGACCTGATGCTCCCCGAGCCGATGGACGGCTGGGGCCTGCTCAACGAGCTCCGGACACGCGGGCAGAAGGTGCCTGTCATCTTCTACACCGCTTACCCCGTGTTCCCCTCAGGGACCGACGACCCGGACGTGGTCGGATACATGAGCAAAGCAGTCGACCGCGCGGACCTGTACGCCCTGCTCCCGCCCGCGATCCGGCGCTCACGCGAGCGCCGAAACTCAGATGGTTAGTAGCCCAGGCCGAGCATGGCGAGCAGGTCGTCGACCCAGCCGTCGCCTGCCGCTACCGCGAGGGCACCCAGAACCACGAGCGCGAAAACCACGCCTTGGACCTTGAAACGCCAAGTCATCCCCAATATACCCCTTTGTTTTTCCAATCCGTACCAGGTCCGGCAGCAAGTATGACGAGATCCCGGTGAGTTTGATCGTTCAAGCGTAGTCAATCTTCGTTAATAATGATGTAGGGGACCTCTTGGAAAATCCCAGCATTCGACGCCGAAACAGCGGTTCCGCCAAGCGCGAGGTCCGCCTTCCTCCTCTGCCCCCAGGGCTCGAGGTGTACCGGCCGGCCGACGTCCTGGGATCGTCGGTCCTCGTCGTCGAGGACGAGGCCGCGATGCTGCAGCAGCTGCGGATCGACTTGCACGATCTCGGTTACCGACCTTCGGTTGCCGCCTCCGTCGCTGAGGCGCGCAACCTGCTCGAGCACGAACGCGTCGCCGCGGTGCTGCTCGACCTCGTGCTGGACGAGAGCGAAGACTCGGGCTTCGGGCTCCTGACCTGGATCCGCGAGCATCATCCCGGCTTGCCAGTGATCGTGCTCTCGGCGGCGCAGGTCAACTCCGCGTCCATCCGCCGGGCATACGAGCTGGGCGCCAGCTCGTACTTCGTCAAGGGCAACGTGCCGATGGCGCACATCTACTCCGACCTGGCGGCCAGGCTGGTCGAGCGTGGCACCGGGCGCCCCGGCACGTATCGCTTCGGCCGGCTGCAGTTCGACCCGACGCGACGGATCATGAGGATCGGCGAGCGCGAGCGACGGCTCACCCAGCAGCAAGCAGCGCTGGTGCTGTTTCTCGCCCAGGGCTCGAAGCCCGCGACCGCGCGGGACCTGATCCAGGCCGGGCTGTTTCGCAGCAACGCCGCCCATTCGACGGTGCACTCGGCCCTGCTGACGTTGCGCCGCCGGCTCGACGAGCTGGAGCCAGGCCTCGGCCCAACGTTCGTCCACGCGTCTGCGCGCGGTTACAGTCTCGTCGCGATCCATGACTGATTACGCCACGAATTCAGAGGCTGCGCCGTGAATTCGCGGGGACCCCAGGACGAACATCCGACGCCGCTGCCGAGCAAATCGATTCTCGACGACGTCGTCGACCTGCGCCGCTATTTCCACAAGCACCCCGAGGTCAGCTTCAGCGAGCACGAGACAACTCGCTACCTGACCGACCGCTTGCGCGAGCTCGGCCTGGACATCGCGCAGTCACCCACCGAGACCGGAGTCGTGGCCAAGCTCGACACCGGACGGCCCGGCAAGACCGTGATGCTGCGCGCTGACATCGACGCGCTGCCGATTCAGGAGGAGTCAGGGGTCGACTTCAACTCGCGGATCGAAGGCCGCATGCACGCGTGCGGCCACGACGCGCACATGGCGATCATGATCGGCGTCGCGCGCACGCTCATCGAGCGCATCTGGGACGTCAACGGCAAGTACGTGTTCGTCTTCCAGCCGGCCGAGGAGATCGTCGAGGGCGCGAAGGCGATGATCGGGCGAGGCCTGCTCGACGACCACCTTCCGGACTCGGTGATCGGGCTGCACATCATGAGCTTCCTGGAGTCCGGGACCGTGATCTCGCGGCCCGGGCTCTTGTGGGCGGGGTCCGACGCGTTCGACATCAGCTTCTCTGGTCCAGGCGGACACGGCGGAATGATGGGGCGCCGGGGCAACGTGCTCGCCGCGCAGGCGTTTTTCGTCGAGCGGCTGCACACTGTGGTCGAAGGGCTGGAGCACGATGGAGTGCAGTGCCACTCCACGATCGGCAACATCAGCAGCGACGGCGCCTGGAACATCGTGCCGCGCGGCGTGCTGGTGCAGGGCAGCCTGCGCACGTTCAACGACACGCTGCGCGAGCAGGCGCTCGACCGGCTGAACGACCTGCTGCGCGAGACGCAGAGCGAGTTCGAGGTGACCAGCAAGCTCGACATCGTGCACCGCACTGTGCCGCTGATGAATGAACCGAACATCACGCGCACTGTGCTCGAGGTCGGGCACGAGCTGATCGGCGACAAGGCGAGTGTGCTTGGCCGGCCGCTCACGGTGAGCGACGACTTTGCCGAGTTCCTG
>Ga0209220_1000462_pt1 | contig 13795 bp, 9 predicted proteins | sample BlaSpr_A8_OM3_M3_FD_187984 | JGI IMG/M metagenome (GOLD analysis project Ga0209220, IMG submission 187984) | Forest soil microbial communities from Thunder Bay, Ontario, Canada - Black Spruce, Ontario site 2_A8_OM3_M3 (SPAdes) (version 2) | ecosystem: Environmental > Terrestrial > Soil > Boreal... | reverse complement strand
ATACGACCAACTGGTGCTGAGCCATCTTCGCGCGGGCCAAGGGCAAGGGAACCTTGGCGGGAATCTCAACGCCCTCTTCCTTCATCGCAACGTTCCCCTGGAACTCCTGGCCGCGGTCGGTGTCATTGGTGCGGCGCGACGGCGGGATCGCGCGATCATCATGCCGCTGGCGTGGACGACGGCGTCTGTGCTGGCCGTGCTCTTCTACCATCCGCTGTTCCCGCACCATGTGGTGATGCTGTCGCTCACCCTTGCCCTGGTGGCGGCGGTTGGCCTGCGGAATCTCCCGGCGCTGGGCCCTCGCGGCGGGCCGGCGGCCGCGGCGCTCGTCCTCGCGACCGCGACGGCCGGTGGCGTCGTCGCGTTTCGCGACGTGCAGCTGGCCCTGACTCCCGATCTTCACGACGCCGAGATGACGGCGGCGGTGCAGGCGGTCAGCCGGCCGGGCGAGTACTGGATCAGCGACAACCCCTTCGCGGTCGCCGCGGCCGATCGCGACATCCCTGGGTCGCTGGTCGACACGTCTGGCCAGCGCACACGCGCCGGGTTGCTCACCGTCGGCGATCTCGAGGCCGCGCGCATTCGCTACGACATTCGCTGGGTGCTGGAGGACAGTTTTCGGCTGGAGGGGGTCCCGGGTTTTCACGCCTGGCTCGACGCGCATTACCATGCCGTCCAGCACCTTGGCGGCCGGGCGGTCATCTACCGAGCCATCGCCTCGAGCTCCTCGAACGTCGTCGCCTGCCCTTCGCGGAACGCAGCATCAAAAGCCGGGGCGTCGAGTTGCGCATGGATCGCGGCGAGGTCCTCATGACGAACCCGCTCGTCGGCGGGCGGTAGCACCCAGTGGCTTGATTCCAGCATGCGGTCGACCGCGCCGAATAAGCGGGCCGCTTCGGTCACCTGACCCTCCCGCAAGGAGACTCCAGCTATCCCGGCGAGGCTAGCGGCGATGTCGCTGCCGAGCCCCGAACGCCAGCGCAACAGAAGACTCTCCCGGAACCGTGCGGCCGCCGTCGAGCGGTCATCGGATTGGAGCGCGACATGCCCCAGGTTATGGAGGGCCCACGCGACGATCATGTCGTCGGCCATCGCGCGGCCGTCGGTAAGGGCCTGCTGAAACAGTTGTGCTCCGCCGGCTGCATTGCCTTCGCACCGGCTGACCTCACCAAGGCTTATGAGGGTTATTGCGACCTGCCACGGGTTATCGATGCTCCTGCGGGTCGTCAACGACTCCCCGACGAGCACTCGCGCGCGAGCGTAGTCACCATCCACGCAGGCGAGCCGGCCAAGGCTCATCAATGGGACGCTCCTCAGGCGGATTTCGCCGAGCTGGCTGTATATCGCGAGGCTCTCGGTGAGGCGGGCGCGCGCGGAATCGTAATCCCCATGCTCGAGCGCGCCATCGCCCAGGAAGGTCAAGAGCAACGCCACGCCTCTTCGGTCACCGAGCTCTTCCAGGAGCGCCCGAGACTCGCCCATCGCGCGATCAGATATGTCCCGATCCGGGAGCGCCCCTACCGCGATGATGAGCAGCGCGTACGCCAGCTCGCGCTTCTCCCCGAGCTCGCGAAATAACTCAACGGCCTCCCTCGCGAGTGGGACAGCGACCTTTAGATCGCGTTGTCGGCCCGCGAGGACGGCAGCCGCAAGGAGGGCACGGCCCCGGCCACGTGTCCGCGCTTTCGGATCGCTGCGTCCGAGCATTGCCGTGAGAATTCCACGCAGTTCACCAATCCGACCCCGAACGCCGGCGGGACCGATCAACGAGCCGGCCAAAAGCAGGGCTTGCTCAGTCCTGCTAGGGTCCGCCTCGATCCATTCGATCGCGGCGCGGAAGTTCTCGTACTCGGCCCCGTAATCGACGGACACGCGGTCGATTGGACGAGCCCACATCGGCTTGTCGACGGCGTCATGAAAGAAATGCTCGAAGTGTCGCCGGCGAAGGGCATCGGCTTCCCCGGAGTCGACGAGCTTCTCCCGAGCGTACTCACGGATCGTCTCGAGCATGCCGTACCGGGCGACGCCACCGCGATCGAGCATCGAGACGAGCGACTTATCGACAAGGTGCGCAAGGAGCTCGAGGATGGCCTCCTGCTCGATGCCCTCGGCGGCGCAGACGGCTTCGGCCGCCTCGAGGCTCCATCCGCCCACAAAAATGGACAGCCGACGAAGCAGGAGACGCTCGGAATCAGTGAGGAGGTCGTAGCTCCAATCGATCATGGCGCGCAGCGTCTGCTGGCGGGCGAGGACGGTGCGGCTGCCGCCGGTGAGGAGACGGAATCGGTCGTCGAGCCGCTTGGCGACCTGAGCGACGGAGAGGACTCTGACCCGGGCCGCCGCGAGCTCCAGGGCAAGGGGTACGCCGTCCAGGCGGCGGCAGATCCGGACGATGTCAGCGGCGTTCTCCTCCGTGAGGGCGAACGCCGGCTGATACGAGCTGCAGCGGTCGACGAACAGGCTGATCGCCTCGTATTCACGGAGTTCATCGAGAGGTGGGAGCGTGTCGCCGTCGGGGACCCGCAGGGCCGGCACCGGCATCAGCGTCTCCCCTTGAATATTCAAGCCCTCGCGGCTCGTGGCAAGGATGGTTAGGAGCGGGCAGGCACGGAGCAGTACATCGGCGAGCTGGGCGCATGCCGCGATCAGGTGCTCGCAGTTGTCGAGGAGCAGCAAGAGCTGGCGCTTGCGGAGCCCGGCGATGATCGTCTCGACAACGGGGCGGCCGGGCTGTTCACCGATGTGCACCGCCCCCGCAACCGCTGGCGCGACCCCGGTAGGATCGGTAACGGGCGCCAGCTCGACCAGCCACACCCCATCCGGATAGCGGTCGAGGACATCGGCGGCGAGGTGGAGGGCGAGCCGGGTCTTTCCGCTGCCGCCCGGGCCGGTCAGGGTCAACAGCCTTGTCGTCCTGAGGAGGTCGGCCGCTTTGGCCAGCTCCCGCTGCCTTCCAATGAAGGTCGTGGTCTGCGTCGGAAGGCTGTTTGGCGTCGCATCAAGACTTCGCAGCGGCGGAAAACTGTCGGGCAAGCCATCGATGACGAGCTGAAAGACACGCTGGGGCCGCACCAGGTCCTTGAATCGATGCTCACCAAGCTCTCGAAGGCTGAGTCCGGGCGCGAGCCCATCACGGACGAGCGACTCGGTCGTATCGGAGACCAGCACCTGGCCGCCGTGGCCCGCGGCGGCGATGCGCGCGGCGCGACTGATTTCCCAACCGACATAGTCGACGCCACTGGCGACGCTGGCCGGCCGCACCTCGCCGGTGTGGATGCCCATCCGGACGCGCACCGCCGCCGCGTGTGGCCAGTCGGTGGCGGAAAGTCCTCGCTGCATTTCCGCCGCGGCGGTCAGCGCCTCGCTCGGACTGGTGAAGACCACAAAAAAGGCGTCGCCCTCACTACGCACCTCGAAGCCGCCATGACCGGTCAGCGCGTCCCGAATGATCTGGGTATGACGCTCGAGGACGGCTTCCCACTTGTCGGTGCCGAGGGTGCGGATCCCCTCGCTCGAGCCCTCGATATCCGTGAACAGCATGGTGACGGTTCCCGCCGGCGCTGCGATGCGGCTTGTTACCGCCCCCACCCGGACCCTCCGCCAGACGAGGAGGGTACCGCTCCACCCCGGCCATCCTCCACTGCGGCGGAAGCCGATGTTTCCAGAGGAACTGGCGTCCGCTCGCGGGCGTAGCTGATCGCCGCGTCGACCGTCAGGCTCCCACCCTCCGCCAGAAGGCGTGTGAACTCGGTCTCACCAAGCTCAGTTCGCACCCGTAGCGCCTCCTTCTCGTACTCATCCTGCTCGAATGGTGGAATGGGTGCACCGAGCTCCTCCCGGATCCTATGGGCAGCTCCGAAGAGAGTGGCGGCTCGGACCGCATCTCCCCGCTGACTTGTCACCAACGCCACACCATGCAGACACGCCACGACCCCGAACTTCTCGCGCGGATCGAACGTCGCGAGCGCTTCCTCCAGTCGTGCGGTCGCCCCATTGAGGTCACCGACCTGGCGGGCCACGATCGCCAGTTCGCATAACGCCAGGCCAGCGCTCATCCCATCGTTGAACTCCCGGGCGATGGCGAGGCTCTCCTCAAAAAGCTCGTTGGCTCGCGGATAATCCGCGGCGGAGCGGGCGGCCTGGCCGAGCAGGTAGACCGTCAATCCGAGATCGACCCGGTCTTTGGCTCGGCGGACCAGATCTAAGCTCTCGTCCAGCAGCGTCGTCGCCGGGGTGTAATGACCCTGGCATAATTCGACCTCACCCATGAGGCGGAGTGCGATCGAAACCCGTCGCATGTCGGCAATTTCCCGAAAGCTGATCAGCGCTTGTTCGAGGAGTCGCATGGCGGGGGCATACTCTGCTCGGCGCAGCGCGACCACCCCCAGGTACAGGTACGAGAGACCAAGGGAGTCGGTGTCACCCGTCTGCCTCAAGTGTCGGATACTTTCCTGCTGGAGCCTGGCCGCGTTCGGATAGTCATCCTGGTTGAGGGCGACGGCGCCGAGCGTTTGGAGCGCGAACCCGATGCCCCAATCATCACGGGCGGCGGTGTAGAGATTCAGGCTTTCTTCGCCGTGCATCTGGGCCTGGGTCCACGCTCCCTGCCAGATGCCGAGGTAGCTGGACCACGCCAGCGCCTTGGCGCGAAGCGTGGAGGGAACGGCATCCTTGCGTCCTAACGCCCGCTCGAGCCAGAGGCGACCTTCGTTGAAGTGGCCTCGCGCGCGCCAGTACAACCCGAGGCCGGTTGCAATCCGGAGCGCCGCCTGGGCATCGTCGTGGGCGAGGCAACTATCGAAGGCGGCTCGAAAGTTCGCGATCTCGGTGTCGATGAGGTCGAACCATTGCAGCTGCGTAGGTCCGTGCAATTGGATGTCGGCCTCCTCGGCCAGCGCAAGGAAGCGCGCGCGATGCCTGTTCTGCAGCTCTTCTTCCTCTCCCGCGCTACGCGCTCGCTCCACGGCATATTCTCGGATCGTCTCGAGCAGCCGGTAGCGCGCTCCAGCCTCGTCGTAGACCGCGAGTGACTTTGATACCAGCGTGCCGAGCAGGTCCAAGACGTCTGCTGCATCGAGCGGCGTCCAGGCGCAGATCTCTTCGGCGAGTTCCAGGGTGACCCCGCCGGAAAAGACCGATACCCGCCGCAAGAGCGTGCGCTCCGGCTCGGCGAGCAGGTCATGGCTCCAATCGATGGCTGCCCGCAGCGTCTGTTGACGAGGGAGAGCCGTGCGACGGCCACCTGTGAGGAGTTTGAAACGGTCGTTGAGCCGAGTAAGCATCTGAGGCAACGAGAGCAGGCTCAGCCGGCTGGCGGCCAGCTCGATGGCCAGCGGAATGCCGTCCAGCCGCTGGCAGACCTGCACCACGAGTGGCGCGTTTTCCATTGTCAGCAGGAACGACGGCGAGGCCGCCTGGGCGCGATCGATGAACAGCGCCACTGCCGTCGACTCGGCGACCTGATCAAATGCCGGTAGCCGATCGGGGTCCGGGACCGCCAGAGAGGGCACCCGCCACGGGGTCTCGCCGGCAATGCCGAGCACCTCCCGGCTGGTCGCGATCACCTTCAGCTTGGGGCAGGCCTGCAGCAAGGATTCCGCGAGGATGGCGCACGGCTCGATCAGATGCTCGCAGTTGTCAAGAATGACGAGGGCCGATTTCGACCCGAAGTAGTCGATCAGCGCCTCGGTTGGGGTCCGCCCGGCCTGTTCACGGACGTCGATTGCCGACATCAGCGTCGGCGCCACGAGACCCGGGTCCCAGACAGAAGCGAGCTCAGCCAGCCAGACGTTCGCATAGTCTTCCAGGACGTCCGTGGCCAGCTCGATCGCGAGGCGGGTCTTGCCGATTCCGCCGGTACCGAGAAGGGTGAGGAGCCGTCCTGCCGCCAGGATTCCTTTTAGCTCTTGTAATTCCGCGGCACGGCCCAAGAAGGAGGTGAGTTGGAGCGGCAGATTGTTTTTGCGGACGTCGAGTGTCTTGAGCGGTGGGAACTCGGTCGGCAACCCCTCGATGTCGAGCTGGTAGAGCTGCTCCGGGCGGGGAAGGTCCTTGAGCCGGTGCTGGCCGAGATCCCGGAGGCTGGTGCCTGCGGGCAGGGCCTGTTCGACCAGCCCGTGGACGGTATCCGAAAGGACGACCTGGCCCCCATGGCCGCAGGCTGCGATCCGCGCCGCGCGGTGGACGTCCAGACCTACATAGCCGCCCGCGACGAGGCGACCTTCTCCGGTGTGGAGGCCCATTCGCAGTCGCACGGGTTTGCCGCCTGGCCAAGCGTGGGAGGCGAGGGCCTGCTGGGCGACCACGACCATCTGTGTCGCGTTGGCGGCGCTGGCGAAAACCACGAAAAACGAGTCGCCTTCGGTGCCGAGTTCGATGCCCTGGTTGGCCGTGATGGCCGCCCGCATCAGACGGCGCTGGTCCTGGAGGACATCGCCCCACTCGTCGCCGAGCTCCTGCAAGAGACGCGTCGACCCCTCGATGTCCGTGAAGAGGAAGGTGACGGTCCCGGTGGGGAGTTCCGGCGGGCTGGCCATGGCGGGCTTGTCCATTCCTTGAACGGCCGGGCCTAGCCGGGCGTCACGCTCGAGAGCCGGAGGAACCGGCCCGGTTCGCGAATCTTACCCGGGCCGGTCCTCCACTTCAAGTCAGGTCAGGTCAGTCGGGCGGCGCTTCCTTGTGCGAATCGAGCCGGCACTGGAGCGCCCAATCGGAGTGTTATCCGAGGGGTGCCGGCTGCAATGCAGCCGTTTCTCGTGTCGCTCCCAGTCGCGCACGTGATCGTCTGATGGCATGACGGCTGACCGTTACAGGGCACGCCCGGAGTGGGCGTGCCGTTCAGCGTGGCCATTTGTACCATGGTGCAGCCATTCGGGAACGAGTCGCAGTTCCCGATGATGTGTTCCGTCTGCTGGCGATTGTCCGAATTGTTGGCAAACATGTTTGTTGCCTGGTGGATCGGGAACTTGCCGCCAGCGGTTTGTACGCTGCAGCACTTCGGATCACCGAGTTGAACCTGAATCGTCCCGGCGGCGCCAACCACCCCTTGCTCCTGCTGGTCCTGGAACTGATTCCCGGAGGCAAAGTTGTGGTTCGCGGTTCCATCGCTTTGGGTGATGTCGCCGTCTTGATATGCGTTCTCGGTTTGGGTACCCGGCGCAACTTGGGACTGAAGGCTTTGCTTCTGAACCTGACCCAGGACCGCCGCGTTCGCTCCGGGTGCCTGCGTCGTCTGGTTAATTCCGTTTGCGAACCCTGAGGACCCGGCGAACTGGTTTGCAGTCTGGGTCTGCGTCGTGGAGCCAGCCTGGGATTGCTGTGAATCCTGACCGACCGCGGCAAAGTTCGACCCGCCCGCGCTGGTCTGCGTGAGGCCGGGCGTCCCACTAGCCGGTGAACGGACCTCCTGCTTGTTGTCTTGTTGTGGATCGTCGTCCCTGCGCTCCGCGTTCAGAGACTGAGTGACTTTTTGGACGACCCCTCCGAAGTTGGATCCAGAGCCGTCCATTTGTAGTATCGACGCCCTTTGTGTGCCCAGTTGACACGGGGGGGGCGCCGGGGCGATGGTCGGGGGGCTGCCTGGGCAAATCGTCGTCGACGCGCTCTGCTGGTTGATGCGCTGTATGACGAGTGCGTAGTTGTTCCGGGTGTTGGTGCTATTGGTTTGCGTGATGTCGCACTGCTCGTCCGCCACGGGCGCATTGCCGTTCTGCACGCAGACAGCGATCTTGGTCTGGTTGCTGAGTTCTGTCTGGGTGATCGTACAGGTCCCGGCGCCCGGATGGGCGTCTTCGGCGATATTCGAGTAGCACACGTCGTGACTGGACCAGCTGAAGATCGCCAGGAGAGTGTTGTAGGTAAAATCTGGGCCTGCAGTGGTGGCGGCCTGGGCCCCCACGCCCGAAGAAAGTAACCCGGTCACCAAACCGAGCGCGCCGACGAGTGACAGTAGTCGTCTCCGCATGAGTCCCCTCCCTGGTGTCCCCAAGCCGGGCCGAAACCCGGGCATCCCGCCGAATTGTTACGAAGGCTACTCTGAGTGCAAAGCCAAGTCAAGGCGTTTAGAATGGCGGGTTTTCGTAGGTTTCCTGAGTTCGGAACCGGCCGTTCAGGCCCGTTTTCGCAGCTCGGCCGCCCGCAGGATGGTGATGGTCCCAGCCTCCTGAACGATGTCGCCGCGGGCCACAAAGCGGGAAACCGCCCGGTTCACGTTCTCCCGGCTTGCCCCGATCATGCCGGCCAGGGTCTGCTGGGTCAGGCGGACCCCGATCCGGACGCCGTCCTTGGTGGGCTTGCCGTGTGACTCGGCCAGGTCGAGCAGCTTTTTGGCCACCCGCCCGGTGATATCCAGGAAGGCCGCCTCGGCGAGGGCTTCGTCCGCCCGCCGCAGGTAGACACTGAGGACCCTGATCAGATGCCGCATCAGTGGGGGATGGGTCTCGGCAAATGTCATGAATGGCTCCCGGTTCAGGACCAGGCAATCGGTCGGCTCCGTGGCCTGGGCGTCGGCGGTTCGGGTGGACTCCTCGTCAAACAGCGCCAGCTCCCCGAACGTGTCGCCGGCCGCGAGCAGCGCAAACACGATCTCCTCACCCTGACGGCCGAGGTGGGCGATCTTCACCTGGCCGTCGGCGATCACGTAGAAGGCGTGTCCAGGATCACCCTCGCGAAAGACGTAGGCGCCCCGGGGAAAGCTGCGAGGTTGCAGCCGGGCGCCGAGAGGCTCGAGCTCCGCTTCGGAAAAGCCACGGAACAGCGTCGTGCTGGCAAGCAGTCGGACGCCGTCGGGCATTGGGTTTTCCCCGCTAGACGAGCTGGGTGGCGTTCTCGCGGAGCCGCTGCGCCATGGCCGCCATGACCTGCAGCACCAGGGCGTCATTCCCCTTGATCGCGTCGCGAAACTGGGCATGGCTCAGCGCCAGCGTCTCGGCAGGTTGCGTGGTGGTCACGCTCGCCGTCGCCAGGCCGCGGTCGAGCATCCCGATCTCGCCGAAAAAGTCGCCCGCCTTCAACCGCTTGACCGGCCGGCCGTCGACGGACACCTCGACCTCGCCGTTGAGCAGGACGTAGAAGGTATCGGTCGGCTGGCCCTGGACCAGGAGCGTCTTTCCGGCTGGGAGGTTGATCTCATCGACGCGGCTGGACAGGAAGTCGAGCTCCCGCTTCGAGCAGTGAGAAAACAGGGGCACCGCCTTTAGCCGGTCCGCTTTGCCCTGCATGCTTGCAGCCTAAGGTATTGGACATCGGCGCTCAAGCACGCCAATCAGGGGTCGCCGTCCGGGCCTTCCTGGCGGTGGTGGGCAACCCGGGTCTCCGCAGGCTTCAACTGGCCTGGGGAGGGTGGGTGACCGTGGACTGGGCATACACCGTGGCCATTTCGGTGTTCGCGTTCTCCCGGAGCGGCGCCGCGGGTGTCGGGCTGGTCACCCTGATTCGCCTGTTGCCGGCAGCTGCCACGGCGCCCTTTACGGCCGGGCTCGGGGATCGATTTCCGCGGCGGCTCCTGCTCGCCGTAGAGGAACTGATCATTGGGTTGATCCTGGCAACAACGGCGATCGTCACGATGGTGCGGGGACCGGATTTGTTGGTCTACGCGTTGGCGGTGGCCCTGGCAATTGTCTCGGCGCCATTCCGTGCCTATCAGGGGGCCCTGTTGCCCACGCTCGCACAAACGCCCGATGAACTCACCGCCTCCAACCTGGTGGGGAGCACCGTCGAGGCCGCCGCGACGCTGATCGGACCCGCACTCGTCGGTATCCTGCTTGGACTCTCCAGCCCGACAGCCGTGTTCTGGGTGATGGCCGTCGTTTCGCTGGCCGCGGCCATCTCGGTGCTGGGGATTCCGCGCGCCGCCCCGGTCCGCTGGCGTGGCGCGCACCGGAAGTTCCTCGACGAGATCGTGGCGGGCTTTACGACCCTCGCGCGAGAGCGCGACGTCCGCTTGCTGGTGTCGCTGTTCATCGCGCAGCCGTTCGTCAGAGGGGCACTCAACGTGCTGATTGTTGTGCTCGCCATCGAGGGGTTGCGCCTTGGGAACTCGGGGGTCGGCTGGCTCTTCGCCGCGCTCGGCATTGGCGGGCTGCTTGGTTCCGTTGTCGCGGTGCGGCTGGTCGGCCAGCGCCGGATGGCCAGCTGGTTTGGCCTTGGCCTCCTGCTCTGGGGGGTCCCACTGGTGATCCTCGCCCTGCAGCCGCCGCTGCCGGTGGTGGTCGGGTTGCTCGCGACGGTGGGCGTCGGCAACCTTATCGAGGATGTCGCCGGCTTCAGCATCTTGCAGCGCATTGCCCCGGAGCGCACCATCGCGCGCATCCTGGGCGTCTTCGAGGCGTTGATCCGGGTCACGAACGGGCTCGGTGCCGTGGTCACCGGCTTCCTGGTCGCTGCCGTTGGACCGCGCTTGAGCTTACTTTTGGCCGGCGGCCTTTTGCCGGTGCTGGTCGTCATCGCATGGCGCCAATTGCGCCGGCTGGATCGCGTCGGTGTGATCCCGGCTGAACGGCTTGCACTCCTCAAGCAGAGCCCGCTCTTTGCGCCGCTCAGTGTGATCGCTATCGAGCGCGTGGCGCGCCGACTCCAGGCGGAGCAGGTCGCGGCGGGAGTCGACATCATCCGCGAGGGAGACCAGGGCGAACAGTTCTACCTGGTCGAAGCCGGCGAGCTGGAGGTCGTGCATGGGGCAACCGGTATCAGACTGCTCAAGGCCGGCGACCATTTTGGCGAGATCGCGCTCGTGAAAGGGACAACCCGAAGCGCGACCGTCAGGGCGGTGACAGCGTCACGATTGCTGCGACTGGAATCGGGCGACTTCCTCGCCGCAGTCACGCAGCACGCGACCAGTTCGGATCGCCTCGAAAGCGTCGTCGCCGCCCGCCTCGATGCCTCGGCGGAGATTAAGAAAGGGCAGTCGTAGGACCGTCCATGAGCGCGCCACCTGCCGGTAGGGGGTTAACAGCGACGCCGAGCCAAATGACCGAGGCGTCTACGGAAATGAGATGAGGGAACGCCCGGTTTTACCCAGCCGTTACAGCTTCCGCACGGAGTCTGTTCGCGCTTTCGACCTCCTGAGGGCCGACGGATGCCACACTGGGCCCAGTCTCTTTCACAGGAGGTGAAATCAATGTTTGCCACCATCTACAACAAGATTCGCAATCTGCTCAACCGTGAGGAAGGGCAGGGTATGGTCGAGTACGCCCTTATCCTCGTCTTGATCGCTGTCGTGGTCATCGTAGTGCTGATCATCCTCGGCAACCAGGTCAAGAACGTGTTCTGCAACATCTCGGGCGGTCTGGGCCAGTAGGCCTTTTCGCAAGAGAGACGAGAGGGCCCCTTCGGGGGCCCTCTTTATTTTGTGTAGCGACTCTCCTCGCTCTAGTTACCGTTGTTGTTGTTCTCGCCGCCCAGGGCTTTGACGAGCAGGGTGGCGTCAATGGTGCCGAGCCCGGTCGCCATGTCATAGCCGCGCGTGGCCGCGTAGCCCGGCACAGTGGTCAAGATCGGATTGGGGGTATCGCAGGCGGCGGTGCAAAAGCTAAAGGTGTTATTGCCGACGGTCACGTCCACCAGCCCGCTGTGTTTGCGACCGAGCAGGTTGTAGAGCCGGTCGTTGAGGAAGCCGAGGCGCTGGCCCGCGGCCTGGTCGGCGATGGCGACGATACCGGCGAAGAGCGGAGAGGACTCGCTCGTGCCGCAGGTAAAGCCCCAGCCCGAGAACTCGGGTCGTGGGTCATAGGTGGCGTAGAAGGTAATGCCAAAACAGAAGGCGCTCATGCTGATGTCCGGCACGCCTCGCTGGTGTCCGACCACTCTGGCCACGCTGTCCTGGAATTCAGGCCGGGAGAAGATGTGCGACGGTCCTCCGCCGCTGGCGCCGTAGTCGTTCCAGACCGAGTCTGGTGCCGTCCGATTCCCGGAGGCATCGAGATGGATCTCGGTGCCGCCGACCCCGGTGACGAGCGGGTCGCTCGCGGGCCACTGGGCCACCTGGGTCGGATAGCAGCAGGTCAGGTCGAGGGTGGCGCCAGTTGGTCCCTGATCACCTGAACCGGCCAGCACCGTGACGTGGTGCTTGTAGGCGTTCTTGAATGCGCTCCGAAGGCTCAGGAGGGATTGCCGGCTAGGAAATGTTTCTTCGGTTGCCGCAAAGCTCTGGGAGATTACGTCGCCCAGGTTGTGGTCGATGACGTAGTTCTCAGACAGCATCATCTGCGGGAAACCCGTCACGCCCTCGGTTTCCGCGACGGGCGTCGTCACGAGAAGGATGTTCGCTCCCGGCGCGATCTCGTGCGCAGCTTCGACATCAAGCGTTGTCTCGCCAGCCCAGCCGGACATCTCGGGATCGAGGTAGTTGAATGGGGGCGGCGAGCCCGCCGGGCTGATGATGGTGAACGATGGCGGATCCGGGATGCCAAACCCCGCGTCGAAGGCCTTCAGGTCCTCGCGGATCGTAGGCGAGCCGAAGGAGTCGACGATGACGATGGTGCGCCCCCGGCCATTGAGACCCGCACGGGTCAGCGGGGCGAGATTGTAGACCTTTTGAAATTCGGCCGGCCCCAGGCACGTAATGGCAAAGAAGGGATAGCTGAGGCACTCTGCCAGGGTGGGCGGCGGATCAGCCTTCGAGTGGGGCGTGTGGGGTAGGAAATGCAGGTGTCCCAGTAGCGGGTGAGGCGCCGTGGTCGCTCGAGCGCTGGTCGGCGCCTGCGATACGAGTGATAGCACCAGGGTGAGCGCCATCACAGGCGCGCACCAAAGCATGAGCTTGCGTTTCATTCCCGTCCCTCCTCAATCCGTTTGCGCAGGCTTAAGAGCCCGGTCCAACTGTGGACGCGGCCGACGCGCTGGTCAATCCGTACCCGCTACGGTTCTTTGTACCGAGTCAACTGATTCCGTACTGGCGTATGATCCCGCTGGGCAGGGCTCCGAAGGGGACTGTGAGGGGAACAGCGGCGTCTGGCGTCAATCGAACCGAGCCGCGGTACGGCCGGTTCCTGGTGCGCCCATACGGCTTGGTCGCCAGTCGTTGGGAGGTTGCCGTGGCCGGGCTTTGCGTCCTCTTGCTATGCGGCGTGTTCGTCACGGAAATCATCACGCCAAATGTGGTCGTAAGTTCGGCTGCCTTATTGCCTTTGCTGGCCGCCGTTTGGACGCTGTCAGGCCGCTTTGCTGCCATGGTCACGGTAGTAGCGGTCGCCTTACTGAGCCTGGCCTTCGTTCTCGAAACCAGCAATCGAGTTACGGTTTTCGTGGTCGGCGCGGCGATCCTGGCAACATCGTGGCTGGCCAGGCTCTATGCCAACACTCTCGCGCATTTGTTGTCGAGCCATCATCACCGGCGACCAGGGACAGGAGCTTCAGATGTGCCGCGCACGCTCGATGGGGTCGACAGCTTCGCGCATGGCATTAGATCCTTAACTCGCCGGGAGATCGAGGTCGCCAGCCTTGCTGCCTATGGGTATTCCACCGTCGAAATCGCGGGCCAATTGCGAATAGGCGATCGCACGGTGGAGAGTCACCTGGCCAACATCTATTCGAAGCTGCTGATCAGCTCGCGCAAGGAATTGATTCGGATGGCGTCAGGACTGGATTCGGTCAGCGAGACGAGACCACGACCGGCGGCTCAAGGCTGGCGACCGCGGGGATGAGTTTCTCGCCGATGATCTCGAGGGGCTTGATGCGGTCCACATGCACGACGCCGCCGATAACGGTCTGGATGCCCATGCCGGCAAGCCAGTGGAGGCCCCCGATGACCTTGTCCAGTTTCTCGCCGTTGTCCCCGACGTCGAACGTGAACATGGCG
>Ga0209220_1000461_pt1 | contig 13810 bp, 10 predicted proteins | sample BlaSpr_A8_OM3_M3_FD_187984 | JGI IMG/M metagenome (GOLD analysis project Ga0209220, IMG submission 187984) | Forest soil microbial communities from Thunder Bay, Ontario, Canada - Black Spruce, Ontario site 2_A8_OM3_M3 (SPAdes) (version 2) | ecosystem: Environmental > Terrestrial > Soil > Boreal... | reverse complement strand
ATTGCAGCGACTGGACGATGACAACGGCCGGGCTGGGGGCCATGAGCGGCAGCACGTTGCAGGTCGCCAGGAAAACGTCGAGCTTGTAGCGTTTGAGAACTGACGGATAGATTGAGTTCTGGTAAAGGACACGGAGAAGCCGCCCGGAGGGAACGCCGGGGCACGCGACTCGCGTCAGGTGGGGCAGCCCCGCCAGCTCGGGTAGTGGGACCTGAGGGTTCTCGAAGAGCACAAAGTCGGCGCCCGTCGCGAGCTCGCTCAGGCTGGTGACAAGGTTGATCATCATCGGACGCATCCCACCTGCGCCATCTTCGAGGACCGCCCCGGGCGTTACGGCATCGATGCCTACGCGCATCAATCTGCTGCTAGGCGCTGGCGTCGGCCCAGCGGGCCGGTCCGACCGCCGCCTGCACCGCCTCGATGACGCCGGCGGCTGCCCGTTCGTACCTCCATTCTTCGATGATCGTCCGCGAGGCTGCGCCGAGCCGGCGGCGCAGGTCCTCTGATTCGAGCAGGCGCGTGAGACGGTCGGTCAGCTCACCGACGCCGTCGATGGGAACCACAAAGCCGTTCTGGCCCTCGTGCACCAGGTCGGCGGCGCAACCAACATGGTCGGAGGCCACGATGGGGAGCGCGAAGTTCATCGCCTCGTTGACAACGACCCCCCAGGTTTCCCTGGACCTGGAGGTCAGGGCAAAGATGTCAGCACAAGCGTAGGCGCGCGAGACGTTGTTCTGATCGAGGAAGCCCGCAAAGATGACGTCGGGAATGCCTTGCTCCGCGATCGTGGCGCGGAGCCGGGCCTCCCATACCCCGCTGCCGACGAAGAGCAGCGTGCACGGCCGCAGCCGGCGAACCCGAGCAAAAGCCTCGAGCAAGAATTGAGGCTGCTTCTTCTCGATCAGCCGGCCTACGGTCAGGATCACCGGCCCTCCCTCACTCCTGACGCCGAACGCTTGCCGCAATTGTGCCCGCTCCCCCGCATAGCGTCGTGCGAACTCCTGGAATCTCGGGTTGTCTACGCAATACGGCGCATGGTGCAGGTGTGAGTCGGGCACACCGTAATGCCTGAACCAGGCGCGGTTATTGGACCCGATGTAAAGGGCATGGACACCTCGAAAGAGGACCGGCAGCCCGGCAGCCTTGACGGCCGCCCTCCAGAGCGGCCGCGGTTCGAGGAGTGTCTGTTCCTCGCGGAAAAGGGTCGGCCGGCGAGCGACACCTTGAAACACACGGCCGAACACGTGAGCGATGGAAGCGTAGCCATGGAGCCAGAGAACCTCGAAGTGTTGGGTGCGAAGTTTTTGGACGAGGTCGAGGGCCGCTACGACTCCCGGAGCCTCTCCCGCGCGCCGGCTCGAAGCCTTCCTTAAGAAGACGGACCGGTACCCGCCGAGTACGTCAACACCCCACGAGACGGGCTGACCATAGCCGCTGTCGGTTGGACGCGCACCCTCGGACGATGCGAAGATTGCGGTGAAATCCAGGCGCGGGTCTTCGGCCAACCGCCGATAGAGGGGCGCCTGGTAATAGATCGGCGACTCCGCAAACAGCCCCAGCCGGATCGGGTGCACTTGGGGATCGCTTATGGAGAAGCCCGCCGCAGCTGTTGAGCCCGGAGTGCCACAAGCAGGGCGGCTGGCATCCATGCATAGCGCTGATAAAGCAGAGGCACCGCCATACCAAAGACCAGGAAGACGACGACAGCAATCGCTAGTGCCTGTGCAAGGATGCGCTCTTCCGGATCAGTAGCGGCACGAACCGCGACAACACCGACAGTTACAACGGCTGCAAGCGCCAGGACGATGCCGAGGATACCGAGCAAGCCGGCACCCATCCATGCGCCGAGGAGCATGTTATGAGCGAAGTTCCCAATCCGATCGCGGGCATCCGCCGCGTCGAGGCCGACGCCAATGAGTGGGTTGTGCTCGACGACCTGGATGGCTTGCTCGTCCAGGGTAATTCGGCTGGCAAGCGTCCCTGCTTCGCTCCCATTCGTCGCCGTGACTTGCTCGAGGCGCTGTAGCGGGGAGCGCCCGTGCGACGTAAGCTGCAAGCCCGCCACGGCTACCCCCACGAGGGCAACGACTCCAAGCGCAAGCAGGACTCGCCCGCGTCTGCCCGAAATAAGTATCCACAGGCCAAGTCCTACAGCGGCCGAGACAAAGCCCGTTACCGACCCGGAAAGGATCAATCCGGCCACCAGAAGTCCCATGACGGCGACGTGTATCGCGCGCCAACCTCGGGACAGGTTCGGCTTGGTCGCGAGCATCACCGCGGGGACGAGGGCAATCGCTGTCAGGCCTCCCAGATCATTGACGTGCTGTGTTAGCCCGGGCATCCGACCCCAGGAGACCGCTGTCCCTGGGATCACGTTGCCCCACAGGATTTGGAAGATCGCCGCCGAACTCGATAGAGCCGCAGAGATTGTCCAGAGGGAGGCTGCGATCAGCAGCTGCTCGCGACTGCGCAAGATCGCCGCACCGACCCAAAACCACACGATGGTCACATAGACCAACCGCAGCACAATCAACGCGGACTGTGTCCGATGGGATGCGTGCAACGAGGATGCCAGGCCGCCAATGGCGAAGAGCGCGACGCCGAGGACGAGCAGTCGGGGAAGGGAGACCTGAACCTTTGTCCGTTCCCAAATAACCTGGTAGAGGACGGCAACCAGCGCGCCGAAAAAGAACCAATCGGATGCTGTTAGCCCGAGAGCAGGCCTGAAGACCAGCACGCCCAATAGAAGGGCGCCAACATAGTAGAGAACGGTTCTCCACCGGTCGGATCCTGAGGCTTCAGGCCTTGAGGCCAGGACTTTTACAACACTATTGGTGTACAGGGGCAGTACCTCCGGGCGGTACCGGGGCATCAGCCAATACAGGACCCCGGCCACGAGCTCTCTCGAACGCCAGTAACACGGCCAGGCTGAACGCTGCGGACGCGGCGAATGCAACAGCGATCCCGTTCAGCTGCCAGACCCTACCGAGCACGACGAGCAGGGGAACCAAGCACAGCCAAGATGCTACTTCTCCAACCGTACCGGCAATCGGTAGACCCGCGCCTCTCAAACCGTCCGCGAGTACCCGCCGGGCGCTCAGGAACAAAGCCCCGACGAGCAGAATTCGGCATACAGAAATGGCCGCACCAAATGCCGGTCCGAAGAAAAGTGGAATCAGATTCCCGGCGAGCAGCTCGATGGCGACGACGATCGTTCCCGACGTAACGACGGCCGCCCAAAAGAACCGCCAAATGGCCTGTCGCCGTTCTCTTTCCCTGGGTTCCCGCGCAATCCGAGGGTAGGCGATCATCCCGATGCTCCCAGCAATGAAGCGAGGCAGGTTCGTCAACGACAGAGCCACAACGTACACCCCGAGTGCTGCGGGTGAAATAGCCAAGCCCACAATCGCCTGATCTAGTCGAAAGACCTCAACCGGGGAGACTGATCCGAGAAGACCCTTTAAGCCGAATGAAGCCATCTCGCGAAACGATGGCGAGAGGCTGAGCCGGGCCCGCTCGCGAAATTTGATGGCTGCGGTGAGCGCTACGACCGCAGCAATGACGGTCCCAGCCATGAACATGAAAGTCGCATCGAGGAGAGAATGGCGATGAGTCGCGAAAAGCAGCAGCGCGCCAAGCGCGTTATAAAGTGCCGACTGGAGGCGGAGAAGGTTAAAAACGCGAAATCGCTGCTCCCCTTGAAGGATACCGAGCCCGATGTCCTGCATGAACATTGCTGGAACCGCGACCAGGGTGATGAAAGCCGCTCGTGATACATCTGCTGACTGTCCGTGCACGTACCAGACGAGCGCCAATGCTTGCACGACGACAAGAATTGCCAGCAGAACCGCAGTGGGCCGGAGGAGTGTCTTGAGAATGCCATTTCGCGTGTGCCCTCGTGCGATGAAGTAGGAGGCGGCGACTGGCAGCCCGAAGTTCCCCAGCTGAGAAAAGACCGTCGGAAGAAGAAGCAAGAGGGCAAGATAGCCGCGATTGGTCGGGCCAAGCAGGCGCGCATAGAGAATGCCGCTGACGATCAACAGAGCCTGGCCGATAACTGCGGTGAGCACCGATCCCCCCGTCGCGACCCATGATTCTCGAAGAGAGAAGCGGGGCAAGGGAATCCTGCGCCAACCTAGTGTCATCGATCAGGCAACCCAAGCGTCTGGGAAAGGACGGCGCTCCAGGAGTCGAGGATCTGCTGCTTGTCGAAATGAAGCTGAACATACCGCCGGCCCGCCTTCCCCATCGCCCGACGCAGCGCGGGATCGGCGTGCAGACGTTCTACGGCTGAAGCGAACAAGCGCGGCTCGGCGGGCGGAACGACAATTCCGCAGCCCGATTGACGAATGACCTCAGCCGCCTCGCTTCGGTCGTTGACCAACGCGACGACAGGTCGCGCAGCGGCCATGTAGGCAAGAAGCTTCGACGGTGCCACACTATCCACAACGGCCTTCAACTGATTCACGACAAGGATGTCCGCAGCTGCAAGCGTGCTCGCGAAGTCCTCCTGCAGAGGAACGAACCGCACGTTGGATATGCGTTCGGCCGTAACCTTCCGTTCGAGAGAACGCTTATCTTGCCCATCCCCGACCAGGGCAAGCAGAGCTGATTCTGGCTTTAGCCGCCTGACGGCGTCGACCAGAGTGGCCAGATCTTGTTTAGCGCCCATGTTACCGGCGTGTAGGAGAAGGCTTTGGTCTGGCGCGACACCCAACGAAGCCCGAAAGGCTGAGGCGTTCGGCGCCTGATCGAACTTGCTGGTCTCGACCCAATTGGGGAGGACGTGCAACTTGTGCTTCGGCACGCCCTTGGCGAGCAGGTTGGCCTGCAATCCGAGGCTGATAACCCCAATCGCTCGAGCGCGTCGATAAACGAACCGTTCGAGGCCGCGTGCCGCTCGGACCATCAGACCCTCCTTCATCATCCCGGCCGTGACGGCAACATCAGGAACGAGGTCCTGCAGATGGAGTAGTACCGGAGCGTTATGAAGCCGGCCAACCAGTAAGGCCGTCAGCGCGAGCTGCAACGGCGGCGATACGCAGATGATCGCGTCGGCGCGGCGCCCGATAACCGCCGATGCTGTTGTGGCTGCCAATGAGGAATCGTATAGCAGCCGCTGCGGCAAGCTTCGTCTGGTGGGGATGTAGACCCATGTCCGCCGCACATCCACCCCGTTTTGACGCTGTCTCCGTAGCAGTCGCTGTCCTTTGGCATATCGCGGGTCAACTCGCCAGGCCGGATAGTGGGGAAAGGTCGTCGCGACCGTGACCGCATAACCCTCTCTCACAAAATGCTCCGCGATACCCGTCGTGAAGGGTCCGATCCCAGTCACCTCGGGGGCATAGTTCATGCCCAGGATCAGTAAATGAGCGGCATCATCAGTCATCTGATTACCTACACTGAACGTCGTGTCGGAGGGGAGGTTTCTGAGGCGCGGCCGCGGCTTGCGCTCCCGCTGGCTGCTGGCCGGCGCCGCCTTGCTGCTCGTGCTTTTGATTGCCGCAGGAGTGGTTGGCTTTCGCATGAAAAACCTCGTCAGCAGCGAAGTGGCCGAGGCGACGCTGGCGAAGGATGAGCTGTTGGATGGCGTCCACTTGCTCAAGTCGGGCGGTTTAACTCTGACCCCAGACGAGTCGGTTCGGGTCGTCTCCGACTTCCGAAAAGCCGAACAACACTTCGCCCACGTGAATGCAGTGCTTAAGCATAGCCGCTCGATCAACGTCCTCCAAGCACTCCCATTTGCCGGTGACCAGATCAAGGCGTCCATCGCCCTCTCCGATATGGGCTGGCATTTCGCCAGGACCGGCACCCTGCTGGTTGATGCGCTTGATACCGCGCTGGCTTCACAACCCGCAGGCACGGCAGCCCCAAAAGAAGGGCCCGGTCAGAAGGTTCTTAGCACTATGCAGGCGCTTGATCCCAAGCTGGCAGATATCAGCCTTGAGCTGGACAAAGCGGCAGCCGACCGTCAAGCGGTTCCTTCGTCGGGCCTCTTGCCGCAACTGTCAAGTGCGGTGGCTCAGCTCGATGCCAAGGTCGATCTGCGGACGGTTCGAGAGGGGCTGACGACCCTGCGAGCCGTCGAACCCGCGGTGCGCGAGTTCCTCGGCGAGTCGGCGGCCCGCTCCTACCTGGTTCTCCAGCAGGACCCTGCCGAGTTACGCGCAACAGGTGGATTCATTGGTAGCGTCGGGTTCCTATCCTTTGACAAGGGCAAGATGGCGCCCTTCCAGCCGGTTGATGTGTATGAGATCGATCGCAATGCGATCGGCATTTATGGCCTCGGGGCAGCGACAACCCATGTACCCGCGCCGGCGCCCCTTGTCACCACCTTCAATCTCAACAGTTGGGCATTAAGAGACTCAAATTGGTCGCCAGATTTCCCAAGCAGTGCCCGCCAGGCGGAATTCTTCCTGGAGAAGGAAGCCGGACGCAAGGTGGACGGCGTAATTGCGATCGACCCGTACTTCATCCAGCGTCTTCTCGGCATCATTGGTCCTGTAACCGTTCCAGAAACCGGGGACGTCGTCGACGCAAAGAATTTCTTCGCAATCACCCTCGACCGCGTTGAAAGCAACCAGGGTGCGGGCCATAAGAGCTTTTTATCCTATGCGGCGCGGGTAATCTTCCCCAAGCTGCTGGCGATGCCATCCAACAAATGGCCTGCGCTTCTGGACGCGCTCAGCTGGGGATGCGACACGCGGTCGCTGCAAGCCTATCTACACGATGCGGCAGCGGAGGCCTTCGTCGATCGATTTCGGTGCGGCGGGGAGGTTAGGCCTTCTGATGGCGACAGTGTGCTGGTGATCGACAGCAATGTCGGAGGGAACAAGGACGACTTTTGGCTGAAGCGGAAATTCTCGGTACGCATCACGATGAATAGTGACGGTAGCGCTCACCACGCGCTCCATCTCCAATACTTCGGACTAACACCGCATGGCTTCGTGACCCAAAAGTGGGGTTACACCGGATGGCTGCGCGTTTATCTGCCAACCTCCAGCACGTTGACGGCTACCAACGGTGTCACATTCGGTCAGTCGACAGAGCTCGGTCATCGGATGCTGGCGGGTTGGCTGTACGTTGAGTTCTCGCACACAGTAGATGTGAATATCGAATACAACGTTCCAGCTGATGTTGTGGGTTCTCGCGACGGGCAGTTCCGATTGCTCTGGCAGAAACAGGCCGGACGTCCAGCTGATCCCATCAGCGTCGAGCTGCTTCCAGCCGGGGGATGGAAACTGCTGTCCGCCAAGGAAGGGTCGGCTCCGGTTGCTACCGGTCTCGTGGGTACGGATCTCTCGATTGACCGCGAATTCCTCTTTAAGTATGTTCGATCGCAGTAGCCCACGATCCTCTAAGCCGGCGTCAGAAGCCAGTTCTTATCGTCGAGAGGCATGCAGCGGTAACCCGGCAGTCTGGTTTGGGCATCCGCCAGCGCCGCGGCGGTGAGGAATTCCATGATCAGCGGAAGGGGTCGCTGGGCGAGCAGCCGTCTTGCACCGACGAGCACCCGGGCTTCGGCGCCTTCGACGTCGACTTTGATGAGATCCGGCAACCCGAACTCGTCCGCGACGATGTCGAGCGTCACGCAGTGCACGATGGTCGGCATTCCCTGACCGGCCATGAGGCTGGCTAGGGGGCTCACCCCATTTCGATACAGGGGGGCCTCGCCGACCACGTCAGCCACCGCCCAAGGGTGAACGGCGACATTTCGAGTGTTCTCATTGAGCGCCAGCGACTGCTGGAGCCGGACCATGTTTTCGGGGAGCGGCTCGAAGGCATGAACATGGCCTTGGGGTCCGACGATCCGGCTCGCGATCAGACTGAAGAATCCTATGTGCGCGCCGACATCCCAGAAGGTCGAGCCGGGTCGCAACAGCCGCTGGAGCTGCTGCTGCACGACTGGCTCATGAGCTCCCGTCCAATAGAACTTCTCGTTGCGCGGCTCAATGACGAGGCGCACGCCGGTGCCGACGCCGGAAAGCACGCGCACCGCTCGAGGGTTCGCGGGCAGCAGACGATTGACCACCGGACGAAGTAGCCGCCCCAGTGGCCGATCGCCATAAACCAGTCGGGCAAAAGTGGCAGGAATTCTCATCCTGGGCCGAAGGTGCCGCGAGTATACCGGGGGAGCCGAGTCATTGAGGGTCGGTTGATAGGCTTGGCCCATGGGGTTTGCCTGCCCTGTTTGCGCATCCCTAGACACGGATGAAGTCATCCAGCGTCATTCGGTGGAGGCTGCCGCCGAGCACTTTGTCCCTGAGAAGCGATTCGCCGAGCGCAACGCGGAGCTTCGGCGCGTCATTCGGCGGCTGTGGGGTGGGCGTGCTGAAGTCGAGATTCACCGCTGCGACGCCTGCGGCTTTGCTTTTCCGATCCCCTATGTCGCCGGAGACGTGGCTTTTTACAACCTTGCCTTCGGCAGCGGCGGTTACCCCCGAGATCGATGGGAGTTCGACCAGACCCTCGACGCGCTGACACCCATTGCCCTCGCGAGGTCTCAGCCGCTCAAACTCCTGGAAGCCGGAGCCGGGGTCGGCTGGTTCCTCGAGGCAATCCGACGACGGCCTGCCCTGCATCACCGGGTTGCGGCCGAGGCCATCGAATACGACGACGTGGCGTTGCGTACCTTGACAGAGCGCGGCTTCGCAGCGAGGGCTGGGTCGATAACAGACCTGGTTGGGGATCCCGAGCAAAAGGGACGCTTCGACGTCATCTGCATGTTTCAAACCCTGGAGCACATGGCCGGGGTGACTGAGGTGTTCCAGGCTTTTCGCTCGCTTCTACGGCCAGACGGTCACGTGTTTCTCTCGGTGCCCAACGGGCCATCAGTTGAGCATCAGGAGAAGATGGTCGAGCTTTGGGACATGCCGCCAAATCACGTGGGCCGCTGGTCTCTCAGATGTTTTGACATCGCTGCCAAACGCAACGGCATAGAGGTAGTCGCTTCCGCCGTCGAGCCGCAATGGGCGCGGCATCGGGATGCCTGGCACTATGCCACGTACCGTCTAGCCAGCCGGGCCTATGTCGCCGGTACGTGGGAACACCGGATAAACGCCGTTCGACGTCGACCCGTACGTCAGGCCCTGAAAGGCCTGACCAGCCTTGCGTGGATGCCCCGCTTTTGGTTCACACCCCGCGGCGCCGGCCACAACCTATGGGTGAACCTTCAGCGGGTTGAGGCTGAGTAGACTGAGCTTCCTTCATGTTCCTCCGACGCCTTCTCTTAAGGGCGAGCACCGTCGATAGCGGCCTGCCTTACAACTGGAACTGGCAACGCCGATGGAACCGGATGGCAGGCTTCCTCAACCAGCACCCCGTCGTTTTGATGGATGTGGGTGCCCGAGGCGAGCCGCCACCCGAACTGGCCAGTCTGCGACCTTACATCCGGAGGGTTGGCTTCGAACCTGATGCGGACGAATGTCGCAGGCTGAACGCGAGCGGCCAGGGCGAAGTCTTTCCAACCGTTTTAGCCGGATCCGAAGGCCATCAACGACTGAATCTGTACCGCGATCGGGGCTACAGTTCGGTTCTATCTTTGAGTGAGAGATATCAGCGGCTGTGGAGCGGAACGATGCCGATCGACTCCACGGTCGAGCTCCCGGCAACGACCATCGACCGCTTTGTGGCCGAGCACCCTGACCTTGCGCCCGACTTGCTGAAATTGGATACGCAGGGATCGGAGTTGTCGATCTTGCAGGGGGCATCTAGGACGCTGGCCAGGGTTGGCCTGGTCGAGGTCGAAACGGAGTTCTTTCCCCTTTACGAGGGTCAACCACTCTTTGGCGATGTCGCCACGTTCCTCATGCAGCAGGGGTTTGAACTTCTCTACCTTAACCGCGTCTTTTTCAGCCGTCGACAGATTTACGCGGGCCCCAGTCGCGGACAGGTGCTCTTTGCTGATGCGCTCTTTGGCAAACGAGAGGATCGACTCCACGACTTCACGTTGGAGCAGCGCGCCAAGTACGCAATCTTGCTCTGTCAATACGGACATCTCGATATTGCATGGCAGATGATTCGGGATTGCCCCCCTGTGGGCGACATTCCAGGCTTCAGCTCGATCTTCGGTCCCCGCACAAGTCGGCCCGCGAGAGCTTTGCTGATGCAGCTTGACAAGCTCCTGGCTCTTGCCCTGCATCTCCGCCGCGACAATCAAAGGAACACCGACAGCGATCGCTCGTGGCCCATCCGCTGAGATCGCTCTAGGTCCGGCCGTCGTAACGACGGTGCGGAGATCGTTGCTTACCGTTTCAGGCTGGTGGCATAGATAGGGAAGGTCGTCGTCAGGACCGGCCGTTACACCTCACAGAGATCCCTGGGGGGTGGTGGCGATCAAGGGGAGCCAAGCGCGGTTCAGCGTTGCCGGAACGATCGCGGTCCTGCTCGTGAGCGCTGTTGCCGCGTCGGCCGTTGACGGGGAGGCCTGGGCAGCCACTCGGACAGCGGCTGCACCCTTCCTGTACTCGCGAGCCGAGCCGGTTCTCTATTCAGCCACGATGCCGGACTTCATCACCCGCTCGGGCGCTACCCTCATGCTCAACGGGCACCCCTATCGCTTCGCCGGCCTCAACATCTACAACGCCAACAACCAGGGGACCTGCTGGTATGAGCTGGGCACGACGGCGTCGCTCGATCAGACCCTGTCTGCCATCGGGCCAGCCCAGAACGTCTTCCGGGCCTGGTTCTTCCAATCGCTCGCCACGCGCAACGGCCAGCGTGACTGGAGCAGCTTCGATGCCACGCTCGCGGTCGCGCGGATGCATGACGAACGCGTGATCGCGACGCTGGGCAACGACCTCAGCGATTGCGAGGGGCCAGCGCCCGTCCAAAGGACCGAAACCTGGTATGGCTCCGGATACGCCAGCCTCCGTGACGCCGGCATGGCCGACACCTATCGCGCCTGGGTTGCGGAAGTCGTGGCCCGTTACCGCAACGATCCCACCATCCTGGCGTGGCAGCTGGTCAATGAAGCAGACCTCGCGAGTCCATCCGGCCGCTGCAGTCCGAGTGCCTCGCGGACACTGAAGCACTTTGCCCAGGACATGGCGGGGATGGTCAAAAGCATCGACCCGAACCATCTGCTCAGCCTGGGGAGCTGGGGCCTGCACGATTGCGGGCTCGTCGGGGCCGCCTACCAGGACGTGCACAGCGTCCCGGGCATCGACCTCTGCGAGATTCACGATTACAGCGGCCCTTCGAGCGCCCTCGCCCCACAGCTGCAGCTGCGGATCAGCCAGTGTCGCGCGCTCGGCAAGCCGCTCTTCGTTGGCGAGATCGGAGTGAAGGTACAGGACGCAGGCTCCCCGGTCAACCGTGCCGCGGCGATCCGCGCCAAGCTGTCGGCGGAGTTCGCGGCTGGTGTCGCTGGCGCACTGGTCTGGGACTGGGCAAATGCCGACCAGCAGGCCTATTCGGGGTACGAGGTGCAACCCGGAGACCCGACCCTCCAGGTCCTGGCCGCGTTCTTATGATGCCGGCGCCGGCGGCGGGGCGATAGCCGAGACGCGATACAGCCGCCATTCCACCTTCTTATCGGGGCCGGCGAACTCCTGCTCGAGGGCACCCGAAGCGGCGCCGGACGGCCATAACCCCGGGAAGGCACGGTTCAGGGCGTCCAGCGATCCCAGCGAATTCCCATCGGCCGGTGCGGGCACGAGCAGGTAACGCACCCCAAAGGCAGACGGATTGGCTACCGCGAGCGCAAAGTCGCGATCGCTGGTGATGATGAACTGGCGCGGCGTCCGGGACGCGAGGATCACCGGAAAGCCGGTGAAGCTGTCCACCAGCACGCTACCCTCGGCGAGAGATCGACCATCGAGATACCTCGCGACGTCGGTGGCGATGGCAGTCGACACGCTCGTCCCCGGCGCGGGACGCCCAATGATCGTCCGCACGACCGGCATCTCCTCCTGGCCGGTTTGGGCAATCAGCATCGCCGCCGCCGTTGTCGGCACAGCCGCGAGCAACATCAGGCAGGCGGCCAGCGGCCCCAGCCATGACCGACGCCCGGCGGCGAGGCCAAGGCCAATCAGCAGGGTCACGAGTGGAACCACGACGATGAGCTGCCGCAGCCAGGGGAAGGTCACGCTGAGGAGGCTGGCACCGACGATGGCGACGGTAAGCGGCCCCAGCAGGCCGATGGCGGCGAGCGAGGCGCGGGCGCGGCCGCTGAACCAGCCAATGATCAGCAGCATCCCGGCCGCGGGAAGGGCCGGTTCGAGCGCGAGCAACTGGATCAGGGTGCGCCGCGGACTCGTGATCGCGAAGGCGGCCGGGATCCCGTGGCTGCGCAAGGCGTCGAGCTGCGCCAGGTAACCGTAGGTCGAGAGGAGCTGCGGCAACGCGTTGCCGGTGACCAGCCAGGCGGCAGCGGCCCAGAGAACAACGGTGGCAGCCAGCGGCAGACCAACGATCAGCGCGTCGCACACGGCGGTCGCGACTCGCCGGTCCCGGGCGCGGCTGAACGACACCACGCCCACGACCGCAGTCACCGTGATGCCGCAAAGGACCGCGTCGTAACGCGTCAGGTAGGCGCCCGCCAGGGCAAAGCCGGCGATTATCGCGCCCATCGTGCTCCTGTCCTGCAGCCAGCGCGCGAGGTGACGCGCCGCGAGCAGCAAGAAGAATACGTACCCCGCTTCGGCCACGCCCGTGGCTGCCGCATAGAGGATCAGCGGGTGGAGAGCGAACACGATCGTCAAGCCAAGCCGCGGGACCCTCGAGACGCCGCCCTCGCGGAACAATTGATAAAGCTGATAGACCGCGCCGGCCATGAAGAGAGCCGAGACGATGCACGCCGCGAAGCCCACGTCGCTCAACGCGGGCCAGACCGCCCGCAGGGGCAGGAGCGGGAGGATCAAGATCGAGGGAAGCGGGCTGCCCACGAAGCCGATGGCGGCGACGTGAGGATCGCGGCTGAATACCACGTAGGACGCGTTGGCGACGATCCCAAGGGCTTGCGTCGAGACGACGTGAAACCGAAAGGCCAGCAGGGTGGCGGCGGCGAGGTAGCCGGCGCCCGCGAGTCCAAAGATGACCACTCCCTCCGGGGGGAGGCTGAGGCGCGGACGGGCACGCGCCGGCGCCCGCAGGACGAGCCGTTCAGCGACCAGCATGATCCCTGACCAGGTCGACGGCAGGCGTCGGGTCGAGCCCATGGACGCTTTTCTCCCAGAACGACGGCGCTACCACGAGCTGGACCAGCGCCCGAATGGCGGCGATCGACATCAGCGCCCAGTACAGCGGCGAAAGGATGACTGCTGCCAGCAGGTCGGGCCGGCGCCGGACCTGGATCGCGACCAGGCCGATGTAGAGGGCGATGAAGTTGCCGGCGAGCATCGAAACCAGCGCCGGATAGTAGATGGGCGCCGGAAGCAGGACCGTCAACGCGTGCGGCTGAACGAGAAACCACAACGCCGTCAGGAACCAGAAGACCGGATTCAGCACCGCCACCAGTGGGATGGCGCCCAGCAACAGGTTGATGCCCACAAAAGCCCGCCAGCCCACCTCCCGCCAGAGGCGGAGCGGCTGCCGCATGTGCACCAGCCAGGTTTGCAGGTAGCCCTTGTACCAGCGGGACCGTTGTCGCACCCAGTTGACGACGTCGCTATTCGCCTCTTCCAGCGTGGTCGAATCGAGCACCGCCACCTGGTAACCGAGGCGCTGTAGCCGGACCCCCAGGTCGGCGTCCTCGGTCACGTTGTGCGGATCCCAGGCGCCGACCGCCTCCAGGATCGTGCGTGGCATGTGCATCGATGTGCCACCCAGTGGGATCGGCCCCCCGATGCGTGCCAGCGCTGGCAGCATC
>Ga0209220_1000460_pt1 | contig 13815 bp, 17 predicted proteins | sample BlaSpr_A8_OM3_M3_FD_187984 | JGI IMG/M metagenome (GOLD analysis project Ga0209220, IMG submission 187984) | Forest soil microbial communities from Thunder Bay, Ontario, Canada - Black Spruce, Ontario site 2_A8_OM3_M3 (SPAdes) (version 2) | ecosystem: Environmental > Terrestrial > Soil > Boreal... | reverse complement strand
TTGAGCATACCGATGGTCCCGGGGCCGTACACCAGCCAGAATTCGAGCAGCGATGCGACGATGAGGCCCAGGACCCCAGCGATGATGAAGGCGCTCGCGATGCGCCTGGGCGAAAGCGCCGGGCCCTCATCGTGATCGAGGTACCAGACGATGGCCGTCACCGGCACCAGGAAGCTACCCAACAAGACGATGGTGGGCAGGAGAATTATGTTCCCCGTCACGAACATGGTCCCTGTGGCTGCCACCCAGAGGGCCACCCCGATGAGCAGGACCGCCCACCAGCGCGGCGTCCAGGGCTGTCCGTTGACTCTCTTCAATGTGTGTTGATCCGACGGCAAATTATTCACGACTTGACCTCCTTGACGACTTGACTCCTCCACGACTTGACTTCCTATCCGCGCACGTCAGGCTCACCGGTATCCGCGTCCACGGCCGCGATGATCGCTTCCGCCACTCCGGCTGACTCTCCTGGATGCTGGCCGTTGGCGCTGCCTTCGAAGGTGCTCACCTTGATGCCGATCGGAGCCATTTGCTTGGCGAGCGCCGCTGAGAAGCCTTCGACCGCAAGCCTGCCAGGGGAAATGGACAAAACGTTGACGATGTAGCCTCTACAGACGCGCTCCATGAACGGCAGAACCGTGCGCGTGACGTCTACGAGCCCGAAGACATTGGCTTCGAACACCTGACCGGCGGTGTTGACGAGCACATCAATGCGGCCAAAGCGATCGCTTGCCTCAGAAACCGAGCGCTGCACCTGTTCGTGTCGAGTGACGTCGAGCTCGACGACGAGTGCTTGGGCTGGATAGCGTTCGATCAGGTCGCGCACAAGCTCCGGTTTGCGCGCTGTGACGACCGCCCGCTCGCCTCGAGCCAGCACCGCCTCCGTAAGGGCCCGGCCAATGCCGTCAGATGATCCCGTGATGAACCAGACACGCTTATAGGTCGACGGCCGACGGTACTCGTTCATCTCTCGCCACTGATTGTCGCGGCGCGCCCTGCGCAAGACACCGCTCCTCGGCAGCATTCGCTGCCAATACCTGCAGGGGAGGTTGCCTCCCCCAACTGGGGGAGATCGGAGTTCAGCGGGGCCGCAAGGCTTACGGATCTCTCTTACAGCGAGGGAAAATAAGCCGTAACCTATTGAGGAGGTGGTCTTGACACAGACCGGCAGAGAGAGTGCGATGGGGACGGTCCGGCTGCTGATCGCCGACGATCACAGCGTGGTTCGGCAGGGCCTGCGCATGTTCCTGGCGCTCGATCCGCAGCTCGAAATTGTGGGCGAAGCGGACACCGGCGAGGAGGCCATCAAGTTGGCGCATGAGCTCCACCCGCAAGTTGTCCTCATGGATCTCCTGATGCCAGGCATGGGGGGCGTGGCGGCAACGGGGGTGATCCGGAGGGAGATGCCTGACGTCGAGGTGATCGCCCTGACCAGCGTGCTGGACGATGCCGCGGTCACCGGCGCCATTCGCGCCGGCGCGATCGGCTACCTTCTCAAGAACACGGAGGCCGACGAGCTTCGCCAGGCCGTCAAGTCGGCCGCCGCGGGCCAGGTCCATTTGTCCCCGGAGGCCGCCGCGCGCCTGGTGCGTGAGGTGCAGATTCCCGGGAGCCCGGAGGTACTCACGGAAAGGGAAACAGCCGTGCTTCGACTCCTCGCGAAAGGCCAGGCGAATAAGCAGGTTGCCCGCGAGCTCGGTATCGGCGAGCAGACGGTCAAGACGCACGTCAGCAACATCCTCGGCAAGCTTCAACTGCAAAGCCGAACCCAGGCAGCGCTTTACGCGGTGGAGCGGGGCCTGGTGAGCGCCAGCGACCTCGGGAGAGGCTGAAGCCGACGGCGGTGACGCGCTCGTCCGTTACCGACACGGCGGGTTTTCCCACGATCGACGAGATCGTTCGGACCCTGGTGGAGGTCGTGCCCACCCCCGTGGTCGTGTCGGATATAGCCGGCATTTACGTTTACGTCAACCCGGCAGCCTGCGAATTCTTCGGCCGGCGGGTCGACGAGTTGATCGGGTCGTCGGTGATGGATTCGATCGTCCCGCGTGAGCGCGAGGAGGCGTGTTCGTTCTTGCAGTCCAGCGCGATCGATGAGCCGGGGCGCCGAAGCATGACCCTTTTGGGTCGGGACGGGAAGGAGCGCGAGGTGGTGCTGCATCACACGGCGCTCGAGTTGCGAGGAGTTCGATTGCTGACGGGAATCATCGAGGACGTGACCGAGACCCGTCGCGTCCGGCGCGAAGCGGTAGCCCTGGCCCAGTCGGCGGCGCACCTTGGCATCAACCGGTCGCTCGGGGCCACCCTCGACGCGCTATCGCAGAGCGTCGTCGAAACCACCAGCGCGATCGCCTGCGGGGTCTATCTCCTCGAGAGTGATGGCGAGCTGCGCACCGCAGGCACCTTCGGACTCCCCCGTGGTTATGCGAAGGCGATCGCCGCCGCGGGCAAGCAAGGCGCCCCGAGCGCGGCGCTCAGGGCGATCGAAGCTCGCGCGACCGTCATCGACGAGGACGTCATCAGGCGGCGGCTGGCCGACCCACGTTTCGCCCCCGTGCACGATCTCATCCGACACGAGCCGTGGAGCGTCGTCGTGTCGATGCCGCTCATGCACGGGACCACCGCGATCGGCGCCTTGAATGCGTACTACCCATCCGGCCAGCGGCCGCCCGAAATTGACATGTCGTTCCTTCGGGCCATGGCCGACCAGGCGACTTCCGCCGTCGACTATGGACGCCTTCTACATGCCTCAAAGGAGAAGGTTGCGCTCGAGGAGCGTCAGCGACTGGCTCGCGATCTGCACGATTCGGTGTCGCAAGCGGTGTACGGCATCGCGCTCGGTGCGCGGTCCGCCAAGGAGCTGCTGGCGAAGGATCCCGCCCAGGTCCAGGAGCCGCTCGAGTATGTCCTTCGCCTTTCGGAAGCTGCGCTCGCAGAGATGCGAGCGTTGATCTTTGAGCTCCGTCCCGAAGCGCTTGAACGTGAGGGGCTGGCCGGCGCGCTCAAGCATCACACCGCCGTGCTGCGCGCACGGTACGGGATTGCGGTTGAGGAATCACTTACCGGGGAGCCGGTGACGAGCTGGGAGGGCAAGCAAGCCCTGTATCGAATCGCCCAGGAAGCATTGCACAATGCCGGCCGGCATGCGCGGGCCACGCAGGTTCGCATCGTTCTCAGCCAGGTGGACGCCCAGGTTCGGTTGGAGGTCCAGGACAATGGTGTCGGGTTCGACTCGGAAAACGCGTTTCCCGGGCATTTCGGCCTGAATACGATGCGTGAGCGCGCGACCGACCTCGGCGGCAGGCTCGACATCGAAAGCCGCCCCGGCGCCGGGACCACCGTGCGCGCGACCATCCCGGTCACCCAGCCGATTCCATCCTGACCGATCCGGTCACCCGAAAGTACGGCAGCAGATGGCTCCTCTTTGGGGATTCCTGCGGCCCCAACGACAGCCGATGATTGGCGCATGAACTCTGAGAAGTTGAGCATCAACGAACTCCTTGCCCTGTTCGGGCGCGCGCCGGACCAGACGCGATTGCTCAGTTTTGCGGACTCGGAGGAATATCTCGCGGTGGTCACCTACGTGGTGGAGCGCTCCTACCGCAAGTACTAGGCGGAGGTTGCCCGGCTGCGTTCGACCCGCTCACCCGAAAGTACGGGTGCCTCTCACCGCTTGGGAGCATGACTGAAAGCTCGCTGGGCTTGATGATGGGGGTATGCGAGAAGGTCCCCTCATGAACCCCGCCCGCGACGGTGATCCCGCGAAGGGAATCATCAGATTGGTCTTCGACGGAACCTCGGGGCCGATGCGATTCGAGGTCGCCCGCACCGACTTAACGGTGCGCGAGTCTCGCCTCCGACGCGAAGACCGATCGCCGGCGATCGCCCGCTAGTCTCCTCTCCCCTTCCCCCGGGCCCCCTGCTGTTAGGGGGCCTTTCCCTCGCCCCTCGCGCCCACCTTGACAACCTTGGGTCAGATCGCTTATTATGCCGAGTAGCTAATTAGCTAATGAGGCAACTATAGTGGCAGCCGATCAATTGAGCGTCACGTTTGCGGCGCTGGCGGACCCCACCCGGCGGGCGATCCTGGCGAGGGTCGCGGAGGGCGAGGCCACCGTCATGGAACTGGCCGAGCCGTTCAAGCTGAAACTACCGACCGTCTCGAAGCACCTCAAAGTGCTGCGACAGGCCGGGCTGGTCACGCAGGGACGGCAGGCGCAGTGGAGGCCGTGCCGGCTCGAGGCGGCACCACTCAAGGAGGTGGCCGACTGGGTGGAAGGCTATCGCGAGAACTGGGAGGAGCGCATGGGTCAACTCAACGACTATCTGCAGGAACTAAAAACGAAGGAGAAGAAACATGGCCGTAAAAAGTAAGCCCGTTGTCACGCTGAGCATTCCGTCTGATCGTGAGCTCGTCATCACCGCCGTTCTCGATGCGCCGCGTCATATCGTCTTCGAGGCAACCACCAAGCCAGAGCACGTGAAGCGCTGGTGGGGCCCGAGACGGACGACGCTGACCGTTTGCGAGATCGACCTGCGCCCGGGTGGTGCCTGGCGTTACGTGATGCGCGACAACGAGACGGGGCGCGAAGATGGATTCTCCGGTGTCTATCGCGAGATCATTCCGCCGGAGCGACTGGTCTACACCGAGGGCTGGGAGGGTTTGCCGGGACACGACTATCTCGTGACGGCCACCATGGAAGAGAACGGCGGCAAGACCACGCTCACCAGCCGGTTGCAGTACAAGTCGGTCGAGGACCGCGACGGCCATGTCAATTCCGGCATGGAAGGCGGCATGCGGGAGACCTACGACCGCCTGGGAGAGCATCTCGCCGCGATCGCATAGACCAGCGGCGTCAGCTGCCGATCGTAAACGACGTGCTAATGCCATCCCCAGACCCTGACTAAAGGTCTGGGGATGGCTTTTATGCCGATACTTGAGCGGGCCAGTAGAGGAGGAAGCGATGGAACATGAACAGTTGCGTCCGTATGCCCTGAAAGCCGGGGATGGCTGGACCTATAACTATGGAATCGACTTCACCGTCAAGACGGGAGAGCTCGGGGGAGGGCCGCGCGTGGCGTTCGTCGAGTACACGACTCGCGCGGGTGAGGAACCGCCCGACCATACGCACGCAACCGAAGACGAGATCTTCTATGTGCTCAAAGGCGAACTATCGTTTCGCAGCGGCGACGAGACGTTTGAGGCAGCCGATGGCGGCTTCATAGTCCTGCCTCGTGGCATCGAGCACGGGTACCAGATTCGGAGCAGAGGCGACGTCCGTCTGTTGGTCATCACCTCGCCCGCCGGCGAGCACGCCGCTGGCGGATGGGGTGGTTTTGTCGCCGACTTTGAGACGCAGGGAGAGCTTCGTGGTTCACCGACCGATGTTCCCTGACGTTGCTAGGTCGGGATCAAACGTAGCGTCGTATTGAGTCTTGCGCTTCGTACCACCGCTTTGGCGCTAGCGGGCCAGATCCCTCCGTACTTCTCGCGATAGGCGGCATTGACGGCGCGGATCACCGAACTACTCCGTACCTGCTGGACCCTGGTAGCGACCTTGCGGCGACCGGCCCAGATCGTGACGTTCCGGTTGGCCAGCGCCTCTCGATACCAGCGCCCTCTTTTGCTACCCGATCGGACGTAGACGCCCAGCTCAGTCGGCACGATCCAGATCGTGGTCCGATGAAGCGGTGACTTCAGATCGCGACTGGTCTCGATCTTGATTTCTTCGCTTTGCGCGAGCTTCCAGAGAAGGTCTTCATCCGCGGTCGCCATCAGGCTTGTCCTCGGTTGAGGCTTGCAACTCAGGATAACCCCGGCTAGCGGACCCCGGGCGTTTTGATCGACACCCAGTGCGATCCTCCATCGACGGTCCGTCGGATTCCGCCACGAACGGTGCCATAGCCGACAAGCGGATCGCCGAAGACGAAGACACTCGACACCCCAGCAGCGTCCCAGTAATCCGAAGGATATGAATGCCACGTCTTCCCGGCGTCGGTTGTCTCCAGCGCGGACCCGTCATTCGAGATCTTCAGCCACCGCGACTCGGTGACCAAGGTGACGCTGTTGATTCCCAGACCAGCCGTCGCAAGGTAGGTCCAGGTCGCTCCGCCATCGACCCAGCGAAAGATGTATTCAGTTTCTCCTTGAGCGTTCGGCCGCATTCCCCAAGCCGGCATCAGGAGGGCGGCGCCGAAGCCTTTGACCAGCCCGGGATTGAGGGTGTCGCCGGCGCCGAAGGTGACGTAGCCCGGCGGATCAGCTAACCAAGGCAGCGCCGACGGCTCCCCGCAGCGCAAGTAGGCCGAGATCACGAGTGGTCACATGGCAGGTATATCACAAACCATTGGCGATGTGCAAATCGTCGGTGTCTAGTGTATTATTCGTGCATGGTCGTAAGCAAGACAAAGACGGCGACAGACCAGCGGCTCCTCCCTCTGCTCGAGCACCTCGCCCGCATCGGTCGACGCGCTTTCGAGACCGCGCTCGAGCCGGGCGGCCTCCGCCCCCGTCACCTGATCGCCCTGAAGCTGCTCAGCGAACGGGGTCCGGCGAGCCAGCAGGCCCTCGCCGACTCGCTGAGCCTGGATCCAAGCAACGTCGTCGGACTTCTCAACGAGCTCGAGGAGCGCCGGCTGATCACGCGTCGCCGCGATTCCGCGGACCGCAGACGGCACATCGTCGAGCTCTCGCCCCGCGGCGAGGAGGAGCTCTGCGGAGCCTACGACCGGCTCCGCCGCATTGATGACGACCTGCTGAGTCCCCTGAGCTCGAAAGAGCGAGCCACCCTATACGACCTGCTCGTTCGCGCGGTTGGAGCCAAGACGCCTCCGTGCGACATTCCTGAAGAGTCAGGAGCGCTCCGACCGGAGGCCATGAGCAAGCGATGACGGCCCCGGAACTCGAGCTCGGATTGGACACCTTCGGCTACATCACCGTTGACGAGGCCGGTCAGTCCCTTCCTCCTGACGTCGTGATCCGCAATTACGTCGAGGAGGCCGTCCTTGCCGATGCGGTCGGGATCGATTCGTTCAATATCGGCGAGCACTACCGGCCCGACTTCATGGATTCGGCCGCCCACGTCATGTTGGCGGCGATTGCCGGCCGAACCAAACGCATCCGGCTCGGCACGGCCGTCACCGTGCTCAGCACGCAGGACCCGGTGCGGGTATACACGAACTTCGCAACACTCGACGCGGTGTCGAACGGCCGCGCACAACTCGTCGTCGGTCGCGGCTCGCTGACCGAGTCCTTCCCCTTGTTCGGGTTCGACCTCGCCGACTACGAGGAGCTCTTCGAGGAGAAGCTCGACTTGCTCACGCGCTTGCTCCGGCAGCAACCTGTGACCTGGTCTGGCAAGTTTCGGTCGCCGCTCGTAAACCAGTACGTGACCCCGGCGCTCCCGCAAGGGCACCTCCCGACCTGGGTCGGTGTCGGTGGCAGCCCGCAGTCGGTGGTTCGGGCCGCCCGATACGGCCTGCCTTTGATGCTGGCCGTCATCGGCGGACCTCCCGCCCGCTTCGCACCGTTGGTCGAGCTCTACAATCGCGCGCTCGATGCGTACGGGCACCCGCGACTGCCGATTGGAATGCACTCGCACGGATACGTGGCAAGGACAGATCAGCAGGCCGTCGACATTCAGTACCCGTATTGGGAGGAGACGTTCGAGAAGGCCGCGCTCGAGCGCGGGTGGGCACGTCCGACGATGGCCAGATTCCAAGCCGAACGAGCAACCGGATCGCTGTATATCGGATCGCCGGAAACCGTCGCCACCAAAATTGCCGCGATGATGCGGCTGCTCGGGCTCAGTCGCTTCGACCTGGCCTACGCCACGGGACGCATGCCCCACAAGCAGAGGTTGGCGACGATCGAGCTGTACGGACGCGAGGTGCTTCCGCGGGTGCGCGAGCTGCTCGCCGATCATCCGGTTCCCCCGATTCCATCCAGCGACGTCTCGGCGGGGGTGACGGCTCAACCCAGTGTCTAGCGCTGAAACCGGCGACCGGCGCCTGGGTATCGTCGGCGCCGGCAGGGTGGGAACCACAATTGCCCGGGCGGCAATCGCGTCCGGGTACGACGTAGCCATCTCCGGGTCGGGCACTCCCGATCGCATCGCGCTGATCGTCGACGTTCTCGCCCCTGGCGCTCGTCCCGTCTCCACCGACGAGGTTGTGCGTCACGCCGACCTCATTGTCCTGGCCGTGCCGATGCACCGCTTCCGGGACCTGCCGCGCGACCTCTTCGCCGGCAAGATCCTCATCGATGCGATGAACTATTGGGAAGAGATCGATGGCATCGATCAGGAACTCGCCATGGCGCCAGCCGGCACGAGCGTCGTCGTGCAACAGCGCTTCCCGTCAGCGCGGGTGGTAAAGAGTCTCAATCACATTACCTACTACAAGTTCGACGAAGGCCGCCGTCCACATGGCGCGCCGGGACGCATCGCCATCGCGGCGGCGGGCGACGATCGAGCAGCGGTCGCAGCGGTGTTGCAGCTCGTCGATCGACTCGGATTCGACGCCGTTGATGCCGGGCCGCTCGAAGCGGGCCTGGCCCTGGAGCCGGATGGGCCGGTATTCGGAGGCTCCCACACTGCCGACGAACTTTCAGATCTTCTATGGCCAGCTGCCTCGTCCGCGGACTCGGATACGGCTTAGAATCGGAAGCCTTCAATGGGCGATCGTTGAGCGCTGGAGGCAAAACATATGAAATCGTTGAAAGGTCGGGTCGCGGTCGTCACTGGGGCCGCAAGCGGTATCGGCTTTGCCCTAGCCGAACGATTCGCCGCGGAAGGGATGAAGGTTGTCCTCGCGGATGTGGAGGTCGAACCGCTCGGCCGGGCCGAGCATTCCCTGCGGTCCGCCGGCGCCGAGGTTCTTGCGGTACCCACCGATGTGTCAAAAGCTGATCAGGTCGACCGGCTTGCCCAGCAGGCCCGGGAGACTTTCGGCGCCATCCATGTCGTCTGCAACAATGCCGGCGTGGGCGCCACCTCGGGCGCGGCATTCTGGGAAATGACCCGAGCGGATTGGGAATGGGTGTTGGGTGTGAACCTCTGGGGTGCCATCAATGGCATGCGCGCCTTCACTCCGATTCTTCTTGAGCAAGAAGAAGGACACATTATCAATACGGCATCGATGGCCGGCCTGAACACATCTGCGCCAGGCTCAATGGGTGTCTACAGCGTTACGAAGCACGCGGTGGTGGCCTTGTCGGAGTCCCTTCAGGTGTCACTCGCGATACGCGGCGCCCATGTCGCCGTTTCGGTCCTGTGCCCAGCCTGGGTGCAGACAAACATCAGTGAGTCAATTCGCAATCGTCCGGCCGAGTACCCCTCCAACGAACCTGAACGGACCCCCCAAGCGGCTGCGGCCATCGAGTACGTAAAGCACCTGGTTGCGACCGGGACGCCCCCAGCCAAGATCGCCGCCACCGTCGTCGACGCGATCTACAAGCAACGCTTCTACGTGCTGCCGCATCCTGAGGCCCTTCCGGGTGTACGCCAGCGCATGGAGGACATCCTCGAGGACCGCTCACCAGTACTGGGTCCGCCCTGGGCGCCATGGCGGAGTAGCTGACTCCGTTCCGTTTAGCGCGGGCGGGCGGGCGCATCGGCGCGAGCTTCGCCGACGGCGCGCCGGATCTGTTCCGCATGCTCCTCACAGTGTGCGGCATAGATCTCGAGCCACCTGTCCACCGAGTACGGCCCGCTCTCGCTGTGAGTACCCGACCGATTCCAGTCGGCGTCGGCAACGTGTTCGAGGATTGACGCCGTCGACTCCCGTGCAGCGCGCACCGCGGAAAGCGATGGCAGGATCGATCGCTCGCGATAGAAGAGTCGCCGTGCGAACTCGTCGCCATCGTACCCCTGGATCATGGGTTGGTCTTCCGCGATCAGACGGCGCAGGCGGATGGCCGAGGTCATCTCGCTGTCCGCCGTGTGGTGCACGATCTCCCGCGGCGACCAACCTCCATCGGTAGGCTGATAATCGAGTTCGCGGTCGCTCAATCCCTCGACCGCCGCCGCCAGCACTGCGGGTCCATCGACGTACCGGCGGATAAGCTCCTTCCGTTGCCCAGCCATTGGTTGTTCCGCTGCGTTCGATTGTCCCCTACGAGGCCTGCACAACGCAAGAGTTCGAGCCGCCCCAGGCTGGCATTGTGAAGCCGGTGTCGTAAGACCAGGCGCTCGCGCTGCCAAAACTCGCAGGTTTGCGTCCGCTCCCGTTGTCAACGATTTAGTGAAGACCCGGCCCAAGAGCACGGAAAGCTTGCGCTCGGTGGAGGCTGGCGCCTGAGCCTGGCCCGGGTTCTCGCGGACCACGACGAGGAAGATCGTCGGCAGGGCAGCGGCTCCTCGCCAGCTCCCGCTCCCGTCGCACTCTGGAGCTGGTGGACCCTCGGGTTGCTACTCGTAGCCCTGGCGCCCCGCGTCATCTACCTCTTTGGCATCTCGAATCCCGAAAACGCCGGCGACGGGCTGTACACCGATGTCTACCAGCACTGGCAGATCGCATATCTCACCAAAGAGATCGGATTGAGCCACGGCCTACGCCTATGGGACCTCAAGGGCGTCGAGTACTTCTGGGGGACGTTGCACCCAATCGTGCTCGTCATCCTCTTTTTTGTCACCGGCTCGACTGACATCGTGCTGGCAAGAATCCAGAGTCTTGCCTTCGGATCGCTCGGCGTGGTGCTGATCTTCCATCTCTGCCAGCGCTATTGGAACCTCTCGGTTGCGGTTGCCGCGACGGCTTTTGCCGCCTTCGCGCCGACGAGCGTCTTCAATGATGCGTCCGGGATGCTCGAGCCGATGGGCGTCAGCCTGTCGGTCCTTGGCATCTGGCTGCTGCCGAAACGCTCTTTCGGGGCCGGGATCGCCTGGGGGCTTGCCACCGCGGCCCGACCCGAGGCCTGGCTGTCTTCACCCGGGCTTGTCCTAGCGTCGTTTCTGCGGCCGACCCTCCGCCGGTGGTTCCTGCTGCTTCTCGGCTTTGGCAGCGTCATGGCCGCGCAAATGGCATTCCTCAACGCGCGGACCGGCAACCCCATCTATCCGCTGTACTGGAATTACCTGGCCAACGCCGGCGGCGTGTGGATGAAGCCGCTGATCGCGAGCCAGCAATCGGCGAGGCCGTGGTTCATAGCCCTCTGGGCAATGGCGACCGTCGGCCTGCTGACGACGCTCTGGCGCCGGCCGCGATCGTACGTGTTCTTGCTTTATGGATTCGGATCATGTGCGCTGGTCTTCGGTCTGTTCGGCCTGACGGCATTTATCACCGAGTGGTACCCCTGGCGGTGGATGATGTGGATCCTCGCCTTCCCGTACGACTTCGCCGCCTTGCTCGTTGCGATTGGCTTGTTCGTGATCGCGCCTCGCTATCTGGGAAGGGGAGTTCGGCCGCTCGCCTGGCTGATGGCCGGGGTCCTTCTGGTCGGCGTGCAGCTGACCTGGATCCCCATCGAGACGGCGTACACGGGTACGGCCTCGGCCTGGAACACCGATGTGGCCACGGGACGCTACATCGCCGGCATCTTCGGTCAGCCTGACTACCGCGGCGGCACGCTCAACCTGCCACCGCCCGACCATCCCGCCGTCACGTATGCGCTCGTCCACTACGGTGGGCTCGACGGCAGCCACTTCGTCAGCCAGTTGTACGACCCCTTCTACTACCTACCGGCTGGCTACCACTACGCCGATCATCCAGCGACGGCAGGCACGCTGCTCCAATGCTGGCTGTCCACCACCAATACCTCCATCTTCGTGATCCCCGACGATCGCGCAGACTACCTCACCTACGTGGCGGACCATCCGGCCTGGTTCGAAACGGTTGGGCGAGTCGCTATATACAGCTGGACTATCGAAGCCGTCCACGTCCCCGCGCCATCGCTGCAAACATGCGCGCAGTCTGCTCTGAACGCTCGAGCGGGTGGCTAGTAGGAATCGCGTGCTGGATGGCGACCCCAACGGGACAAGTTTCGAACTCCAATTGAATTCAGAGATGGCAATCTGGCTCGCTAGCGCGTCGTTAGCGAACGTCTAACGGACGGTCGGCGGACGCTTCACGGACGTTGGCGGACACCTGCCTACGGGCCGCACTCGCGCCATGGAGGGCGCCGTGCGTTCGAATCCACCACGGGCTACTTCCCGGAACACCATTCGAACAGAGCCTCTTGAACTTCGAGGAGCTCCTCGAATCGTCTTGAGCACTCGAACTAGGGCACTCTGCCGAGACGCAGTGAAATCCCCGCGATCCCACCGGTCTCGCACCTCAACCTCCTCCCTCGCCGATTCAGCCTACGATCCTGAGGTTGGACTGAACAACCTGGAGGTGCAAATGATCATCCGCATATTCCGCGCACGCCCGAAGCCAGGCATGGCCGACGAACTCGCACGGCTGATCGAGGAGGTCTCCATTCCATTCGTCGATCGGCAACCCGGCTTGGTCGCCCGGTACACAGGCCGAGGAATCGGTTCGGCCGGCGAGGACCTGGTAATGATCTCTGTCTGGGAGAGTCTCGAGACGATGAAGAACATGACTGGCGATGACTGGCAGAGCGCGGTTATCCCAGACGAGCGCGAGGCGGAGCGAATCGCAGAGAGCTCGGTTAACCACTTCCAGTCGGTCGAATAGAGAAGGACGGGCTTAGCGACCCGCTTGTTCGATTAGTGTCCGCCAGCGGCTATGACCTCTTCCACAGGCCTCCACGTTGTGACCCGTGTAGGGCCACGCTCTAGACTCGCAGGTGGGGAATGGGCAGACGCCTTGAGGCTGGGCAACCTGTCTTCGGATAGGCTCGCGAGGGTTCGAGTCCTTCCTCCTGCTCCCCTCACCATCACGTCTTACAAACGACGAGAAGCGTGAGGATGAGCCCGCTGAAAACTACAAAACTGATACAAACGCGCGTTCGCTCGGGCTGTACTCCTGCGATGATGAATCAAATGTCGTCACGACTGAGCCGCTCATAGGCCGCGGCCAGCTGCTCGATCATCGCCAGGTTGAAGGCGTTGCGTTTCTCAGGCCGGTTGAGGCCGATCAGGAGCACCTGGCTGGTCGAGTTCGAGGTAATGCAGCCGCTCAAGTTGCTTTGGCCAGCATCCGGCTCCTCATTAATGGCTCTCGGTCATTGATATGAAGATCATCGTCGTTCTAGCACTCGTGCTCGCTGCCTGTTCCGGCTCTAACCCGCCACCGCCTCCGCCTCCCACAGCGCAGCACGGCCTTCTCGTGATGAGCGGCGCGGACGGGAAGCTGTTCACCGTCCGAGACGATGGCACCGGCAAGGTGCTGCTGCCTGGGTCCGGGTCCATGCCTTCGTGGACGCCCGACGGTCGGATCATCTTTGTCTCCAATCGAGGCAGTTCGCCCCAAATCTGGATCATGGATGCCGATGGCAGCAATCCGCAGCAAGTCGGAAACCTGCAACTGGCCATGAACAACCCAATCGCTAAGCCGCAGTTGGCGAAAAATGGCCTGATCGCGTTCTCCGACCAGCAGGGTGCGCCGACCCAGACCGCGGACAACCCCGGTCCGCAAAAACGGCACCTATCTCATGCAACAGGACGGCTCGGGCCCCAAGCTGCTGTTTCAACATTGCACGGCACCCTCGCTTGCGCTGTCAGGCCAATGGCTGACATGTACAAAGGAAATCGACGGTCACCGGGAGATCTGGCGGATTAACACCGATGGGACGGGGCTACGGCAGCTCACGTTTACGGGCGATCCAGACTACCCGGACGGCAACGCGTCGAGCATCTCGCCGGATGAGAGTACGGTAGCGTTCTTCAGCGGCAAGGAATCCGATCTGGGTCT
>Ga0209220_1000459_pt1 | contig 13849 bp, 10 predicted proteins | sample BlaSpr_A8_OM3_M3_FD_187984 | JGI IMG/M metagenome (GOLD analysis project Ga0209220, IMG submission 187984) | Forest soil microbial communities from Thunder Bay, Ontario, Canada - Black Spruce, Ontario site 2_A8_OM3_M3 (SPAdes) (version 2) | ecosystem: Environmental > Terrestrial > Soil > Boreal... | reverse complement strand
AAAATCCGACCTGCGGGGCGAACCCGCCAGTCTTCAGCGGTGGCGAAGGTGTGATTTCAGTAACCTGCAGCAGCGTCGGCCATGGCGGATGGGCCGGCGTCTACAGCACCACCAACTGGGGCAAGTCGTGGTCTCTGGGCAGGCTCCCGTTCTGGGTCCCGCTGTCGCAAATCGACTTTGTCGACGGCACGACCGGCTTCCTATTTAGCGTCGTCCGTACCGGCGTGAACGGAGGCGCGAATGGAGTCAATCTCTACCGGACGACCAACGCTGGAGGCGACTGGGTCCTCGTCAAGAAGGATGTCTTCCTGGGCCAGGGCGTCGGCGCTTTTGCGTTCATCAATGCCCGGATCGGCTACGCGACTTCGGCGACGCAGGGCGCTTGGATGAAGACGACCGACGGCGGCCTCACCTGGTCGCGTCCCGGTTCATCAACGGCTGTCCCCCAGAACCTAACTTGTGCTCTACCGCCGAATCCACGTGCGGGAGGACCTGTTCCGGTCAAGATGGTTAGCCCGACTACCGGGTGGGCGTCTGGCGGCTTGCGTACGACGGACAGCGGTTCCAACTGGTCGGATGTCGCTCCAGCATCGCTTCCGTCCCGTTCATCCGGCTACGCCGAGTTCTTCCTCGACGCGAACCATGCGTGGATGGCGCAGGCCGCCGGCTCGCCGACGGCCTGTACTGATCACATCGTCACCTTCGCGACCGCGGATGGTGGTCAGAGCTGGCGGGAGGCGGCGCCAATTCCCGTTACGGTCGATCCCCAGGAGGTGCTATGGCCAGTGCCCTCGCCGTTCACGTCGCCTTCCGTGTCACAGGGACCTTACCTCTACTTCTCGGATGCGCAGCACGGCTGGCTGCTGGTGGTGTCAGCAGGCACCATGTCGGGTCACTTTGGGCCGTTTTATCGGACAACCGACGGCGGGCTCCACTGGAAAATGGTGTCGACTAACCCGGCCTCGGTGGCCGCCTGTCCGAATCAGGGCCCCGGCATAGGGGAAGGTTCCGCGGGAAGCGGCGGCATCTCCTTCGCCTCGGCATCGACCGGCATCATGCACGGACCTTACTGCCAGGCGGGCTACACGACGTCAGGTGTCAACGCGACCTACGATCCGAGCAAGGCGCCCGACCAAAGACCCCGGCAGTTCATCACACACGACGGAGGGCTAACTTGGGAAGTGCAGATCCTGCCGGCAGCGACCTGCTGCGGCCTCTCCCTGCCAGTCTTTTTTGACCAACGGCATGGTATGGCCTTCGTGGGGTCGCTGCCCGGGCTCCTTGTCACCTCGGACGGCGGCGACACTTGGAGCCTCCAAACGTTGCCACGTTCGGCGTTCGGTGACGCCATGCCGGTCGACGCCGTGAGCTTCATAAACCCCAACGAGGGTTGGGCCATAGTGACTGACTGGCAATCGCGGACTTACTCCCGTCTCTTCCACACGGGCAACGGAGGCACAACGTGGACACTCGTAAATGCGAGGCTCGCGTCGGCGAACCCTCCCTTGGGTCCGGTTCTGACTCAAGGCAATGTGCCAGCCGCCAGCAGCCTCAACTTCGTCGACAGCCGAAACGGATTCTGGGCGACCGGGTCAAAGCTCTACAAGACAACGGACGGCGGGCACAGCTGGACCGACGTTCAGGCAAGGGTCGGATGATAGGCGTCCGCGGCACCGTAGTTCGAAGAGTGATGTGGTGGGCGCACGCGACACCTGGCCTGGCGTCGATCCTCGTCGCTGCGCTGGTTTTCTCGGGTTGCGAGGGTCAAGCCGCCGCAGCGCCGTCGCCAACGCCGCAGCCCGTGGGAATTACTGTGACAGACACCACGCCGCCGCCAGGCGTGAATGTGCCCGGCGCCCATTGGATAAAGATTCATGGAGCCGGCGGAGTGGCCAAGAGTGAGCAGGTGGCGGCGGTGTTCCGTCCGCCCGGGCAAGGGCCTTTTCCGCTCGTGATCGATCTTCACGGCGGCCCAGGTTTGTCGGACGTCGACGTCGCGTGGGCGGCCCGACTGGCGGCGGCCGGATTCGTTGCGGTGGCAGGCTGCTGGAAGCCGTCAGCTGGGCCGCCCAACACCATTCAGTTCTACGAGCTCACGGTGACCCTCATCGACTGCCCGAGGTTGCTGGCCAGTGACTTCGATTTAATTGCCGCGCTGATTGCTGTTGGCAGGAAGCAGCCTGGCGTGCGGTCCGACGCGGTCGGACTGTATGGCTTCTCGGCCGGGGGCGTCGCAGCCCTCGACGTCGTCGCCGAACGCCACGACATCCGGGCGGCGGTACTGGACTCCCCAGGCGGAGGGGCGTTTCCCGGGCCGTCGACAATCAACGTCCCGGTTCTCGTCCTGGCTGCAACAGCGGACGAGTATGCGGACTTTAAGGTCATGAAGAATTACGTTGAGGCGTTGCAGGGAGCGAGAAAAGACGTCGAGTGGCACTACTACGAGGGCGGCCGGCACGGGCTCGTCGCCGATCCTACCAATAAGGAGGATGCGATCCGCCGGATTATCGACTTCCTGACCCGTCGTTTGAAGGCCGGCACGTAGCATCGTCCAGTCGCGCGATCGTCCAAATGAATGCACGGCGACTGTCCGTTAGGGCCTCCCTCAGGCGGCCAATGGCAGGACACCTGCTCTTTATAGGGCTGAAGTCAGCCGTTTGCCCCAACAACCTTGTCGGCGGTGTGAAAGCATCGACCCATGACGAATCCAACTTGGTTTTTGCAGGACGCATCCTCAAATATGTGTGCCGGGGCCCTTCCACCTGATTCGAGTCAGTTGCGAGTTCGTCCGCAAGCGTCCACCGGAGTCCGCTGCGTGACGCTGCTTAAGAGTCAGCTGCTCTACCAACTGAGCTATGCAGGCGCACCGGTTATTGTATTCGCCGAATCGCCCGCCGCGTGCCGCCGTAGCCACGGGCATCCACCGGCGTTGTTGTCAAAACTGTTGTCAAACCGCAAAACTGCCAGACTGCACGAGCCGGTACACATAAGGGACGCGGAGGTCGGGGTAATTCGCTTATAAGTACCTGGTGCCTCGCGCGAATTTAGAGATCACCCACGACGCGGCGGTTGCGTTCCTCGCGGAGGGCCTCGTCGCGCCCGCGTCCGAAGATGTCGACTCCGGCATTGCGGACGGCCTCAACATGCGGGTCCGTGCTTGCCGGCGCCGCCGCAAAAGCGGCGCGGATCGCCTCGTAGACCGCGGAACGCTCGCCCATCGAACTGCCGAATTCCGCTGCGCTGGCGAGGGCCTCTGGCTTGATGCCGCGCGGGAGCAACACCGGTGCGAAGGCGAGGATGCGCGCAATCCGGTCGGGAATGTCTCGGTCATTGTCGTAGAGACCGCCGGATACATCGGAGACGTCGACCACACCGTCGTCAAGCAGCTGCTCGAGCCAGACCATCTCCTCGCCCACGAGGTAACTCAGTAATTCCGCCCTGCTCGACTTGCGGCCTACTCCGCGCATGAGGCGGTCGCGATTGGCGACGGGCAGCCGTGAGAGGCTGTCCTGGGCCTCGGTTGGCAGACGGTACAAGGTCGCGTGCGGGTCTAAGGTCAACTGCCGGGTCAGCCATCGTTCAACGAGGTCGGGATCCCGGGCGACCAAACGCACTAACTGTTCCCCCAGCCGGTAATTGTTATCACCTCGGAGAGACAGTAGGGGCGCTACGACGAACGCCGCTGCCCAGTCGGTGTACCAGTCGTCGGGAAGCGCGGCGGCGTGGTCGCTCGAGTCCAGGCCGAACGATAGGGATGCAGTGCCGCGAACCTCCTTGATCGAATGACGAAGAAGAGCGCGGCTCACCCAGTCGTGGCCGTCGCGGCTGCGGTTGATAATCGCCTGGTCGACAAAACCAACGTCCTCGGGCGCAAGCGCGGCAAGGGCAGCCTCTGTTGCGTTTCGGTTCGGCCCTCGCTCGAGGGCGGCGCCTAGAACTGTTGCCCGAGCGGGTCCTGCCAGCGCGGCCGGAAGCCATGCGGGAGACTCTTTGACCTGGTCGATCGAGGCCTTGAAGAGCGGATAGAGTTCCCATGTCAGGCCTGCAGCCAGACCGGCCGTAACGAGGCCGTCCAGGTCCCCGCTACGGTCGGCGAGGGCCCGAAAGGCAGTATGGATCGTTGGAAAAAGGTTCTCCTGGCCACGAGCTGCCTCTGCCGACAGCCCGGCGACGCGCCTCATCAATACCTCAGGGTCCTCGACTTTCCAGCAATCAGCCAAGCGGTCGACGACTCGCGTCGCGAGCCCTCTCTGACCTCCACGCGAGAGCCGCCATGGCTTCCAGCTGAGAAGGCGAAACTCGGGATCGATCTTTTGGCGAACCCCCGCCCCAAACTGTCGCGACCTGGCCTGCAACGCCAACTGAGCGGCGGATTTCCCCTCACATGCCTTGGTCAAGGCCGGCAGCAGCTTCTTGAGGAACGAACTAGCGATCGAGGCAGCTTCCTCCATTGGTTTCGCGCCATAGCGTCCCTCAATGCGACGGCTAAGCCGGAGCCAGTCCTCAGCGATGCCGATGAGCGGGACGAGCGGCTCACTCGCGAGACGGTCCACGCGCGCTTCGACCAACGGCCAGATATCGTGCACCAGAGCCCGGATGTGTTCGGGCGTCTCGAAGCCCCCTCTCAAGGTAATCGTCATCGGCGAACCGGGGTCGGGAAAATGACCCGCTACTTCCGGGTCGAGCACATGCACCATTAACCTGGCCCATACGAGTTGGCGCGCCGGCGAAGAGTCTTTGTCGAGCCACTCGTTCGCGATGGTCGCGATGCGCATTCGGAGGCTGAAGCTAGTGTCGCTGTGCGGGCTGACGCGACTGCCAACTTCGCCGAGGACCCGAATCGGATGGCTCGGGTTTGAGTGCTCGGGTCTGCTATCGCCGACCGCTAGATCGAGGAGCCGGCGGACCGCCTCCGGCATGGCAAAGCGTATGGCGGCGGTCGTCAGAACCCCGGGGGTGAAGGACGCCGGTTCGGGCAAGCGATCGAGCTCTGCGAGCGCTCGTATTGCTGCGCGCTCGTCTAAGGCGACGTACCGATCGATCATGTCGCCTGGCACATCGATGATGGGAGGCAAGAGCTTCTCGAGGTGCTCGCGAGCCTTCTCCGACCCGTCCCAAGCAGCCTCTAGGACGGCCCTGAGGATGGCGTCGCGATGGTCGGGAAAGCGGGTGAGGAGCTCCTCGATTGGCCAAGGAGCCGGACGCTGCTCGAAGAACCAGTGCGCGACGAGTGCAAAGCGCAGCGCCTCAGGTGCGGTCTGGAGTGCATCATTCCGAAGCTCCAGAACGCCGGCGGCCGCGGCATCTTGGAGGAGCTGTTGGCCTTGGAGCCGACTGACCGAGACATACGCCTCGACCTCTGACAGTTCCTTTACCGGACTGACTCGTCCAAGCGCACCAATGACGCTCAGCAGCCCGAGAGCCTTAACCGAAGAGGCCCCCAGGCGGGCGAGATACGGCTTGACCTGATCAATTAGTGCGCGGCCGGAAATAACGTCGCCTCCACCCCCGCGCTTCGCGATGTCGGCCAAGGCGACGGCCCAGCCCGGCCGTCCTTCTGCTTGATCGAGAATCGCCACTCTGAGGTAGTAATTCGTGACCCCGAGCGCTCTGAGCAATTCGTCGATCGTCTTGCGCTCGAGAAGCATTACCTCGATGACGGTCGCGTCAGGCAGCCAGTGCTTGACGTCGTTGAGGTGTTCGGTCCAAGTCGTGGCGATGATCGCGAATTGGTGACCCTGTCGACGTAACTCGAGAAGCATTTCGAGGCGGTCGATGGCAAGTCCAGCGTCGTCGAGAACGACATGCGGGGGCTCATGAAGTCGCAGGCTGTCGGCAACCGCCTCGGCGTCGGCGCGGCTCGTGATGAAACGAACGCCGTCGGCCTCCATCGCCAGCCGGCTCTTCCCACTGCCCGGCCGCCCGACGAGGATCACATCGCCGCTCGCCGCCAGGAGCCTAGAGACGCCGTCGTCCCGTCCAAGCAAGGCCAGATCGCTGCCGGCGCTGCGGTCGAGTGCGAGTGGGATTGGGACGGTGCCATCAATGGCCGGGCCATCGCCGAAGTAGAAGGCGGCGATCCGGGCATTCTCTTTGAGGACGAGTTTGTCGTTCAGGGTGTCCCGGGTCCAAAGCTCGCGGTGGGGGACGCCGAACTTCTTGGCCTCGTCTTCGAAGGCCTCGAAGCCCTTGTTCGAGACCCGACAGGCGACGGCGACAACGAGCGCATGCGGTACCTCCTTCTGGTCGGGGATGGCCTCCGCGACGATCGTGCGGATTGCCGTCGGCCCGATCTTGTTCAAGCGCTTCGCCTGGTACAGCCACTCACGTTCGCCCGGCTTGCGGCCTCGCCGGGCGGGCACGCGCTCCCAGCCTCGGATGTCGCGGCCGCGGTCAGAACCGAGCCGCCCGACCGGCTCCGGAGCGCGGCTCCAATCCACCCCGCTCGTGCCAGCCAACTGACGGATCAAGTCCTCGAACTGTCGGTCGCTCAGCTCAAGGAAGTCGTGCGGTTGCGTAGTCCGGGTAGTGCTTCCCGGCATTCATTCAGTCTAGGGACGTGGGGGCGCTCGCCTCCGCCAGATCCAGGACAATCGGACGATCGCGTTCAAAGCGGCGCACTAGAAGATGGTTGCGGCGGCGAACGCGACGCCGCCGAGCGGATGGACGCAATCCTGCTTGGTTGAGACCGGCGTAACGTGTTAAAGAGGGGTAGTGGGCGCGCCGGCGGCCCGGCGGTTTCGGCAGCGCGCATCAGTTCCAGGAACTGTTTCACCCGGCGTGGCACACCCTGCCCGCGTCGGCATCCATTTTGGCGAGGCTGGTGGGGTGTCAGCTCCGAACGGTCACGAAGTACGAAGCAACTGTTCCTTCGGACATATACCGCCCACCACCGACGAGGCGTAAGTTTGCGCAGTTGACAACCGCCACGAGTAGAGCGATCGCGCGGCGACAGTGCATCGGCATCGGTTTGCGCTATACCCGATCTCCGACATGGAACGCCCTTGGGCCGCAATCAAGGCGGCTCATAGATCAGCTGCTAGGTTGGACGGGGGGAACCTCGTCATCAAATACGAAAAGGCTATGCAAAGCCTCGCGTACTTCTGGTGACTTGAGCCGCGCATCGTAGAGCTCTTTCATGTTCGGGTTCTCACTCGAACCGGGCATCCCTTCGCTCAGGAGGAAATTCTTGAGGGACGTGTCATTCGTGGCGGCGCTCTCCGCCTTGCGCCTGAGTATGGTCGGCAAGCTTATGGCGCCGCTTGTAATGACGGGTTCGATCATTTCCAGCTCTTCAGCGCTCATCAGCGTCAAGGTCCGCATCTCAATGTGGCTCGCGCCGATCGGACCCTGCCCGATCGCTTCGCGTAGTGGCTTCAATGTAAAGGCCATGGTTGGGAAGGGATAGAGCAAGAGAATGACCGGAATGATCTCCCGAATGGCGGCCATGTCGACGCCCGGGGCCACCAGCCGGCCGCTGACTAGTCCTTCGATTGACTCCCGGAGTTGATCAACCTTCGCACGATGTTTTGAGCTGATCTCACGCTCGAATGCGATCGGATCAGACGCGACAATCGCCGCATCAGAGAGCGCGGTAACCGTCGATTCAATGACGACCATGCTGGAGCTCTGCTGAATGACCGCATCGGGTTTCTTTCCGCCCCCAGTGATTGCGTTTTCCGGGATGAACGTTGCGCCGGCAATCGGTGCGTAGGTTCGGCGCAGCGCGTCTTGGCTGTACTCCTCGAAAAGCTTGCCAAAGAAGCCTCTAAAGCGCTGAACGCCATGGTCTGGATCATCGAGCCGCGCCTGGTTTTCGAGCAGGAAATAGACACCTGTGGCCAGCTTCTGCAAAAGGTACGAAAAGGAAACGGGGATGGGCGAGCCCGTTTCCTCGATTCGAATGAGAGGGCGCTGCTTAAAGGGAAGATAATCCCAGTAAGCTAGCGGCCGCGGCTCTTGGGCCGCGAAGCGTTCTCGAAACCAGGCAATAGTTCCGACGAAGTGCTCGGCGGAGGCCTTCATCTTCCCAGGATCTCGATATTTCCCTTCATACGCCGCCAGTATGTGGCGGTAATTACTGGCCGCGAGAGTCTGAACGTCCACGATCCCCGTGAAGGGTCCAACGTAGATGAGGGCCGCGGCCACGTATTCAGATGCTGTCAAACCTCCGGTAGCCCGCTGGAACAACGCATCGAGGTCCAATGCACCGAGCTCGTCCGCGTGGGCACGAGCCCGGACCAAGAGCAGGTCCTGGAGACGTGGGATGGCGTAGCGTTCCTGCTCGCTCGCCAGCATTCCCAATGACCGGAGGACCATCCGGACTCCTTCCTGCTCAGGAGTCTCGCCTGGCAGTCCAAGCCGAAGGATGACGTCGTTGATGCCCAGCAGGAGCTCGGCGAAGCTTTGTCGGTCCGGCGGATGATCCACTGGTCCAGCCTTACCGTGGAGGATCAGCAAGCGCATGGCCGCAAGAAGCTGCTCCTCATGAAGCCACCGATGACGAGTCTTCTGTTTGAACATCTCGAGGACTCGATCCGCGACGTCTTTAGGAAAGAACTCGGTAGCGGCACTTACCTGATCTGCCGCGCGCTTGGCGGCATCACCTCGCCGATTGTTCAAGATCGTCCCGAGCCCGCTCAGAACGGTGATTGCGGCCCCAGCATTCATTTGCGAAGCAACCTCTACAAGCCGCTCCTCGGTAGCTGGAGTGCCTGCTACATCCTTCCAGGTGACGAGCACTTCCCAGTACTGACGGCGCCTCAACTCAAGCTCAGCCATGTACGTCGGCGGCAGGATTATCCCATTTCGCACTCCCCACCCAGGGAGCGGCTCCTGCACAGGAACGAAGATCACTGACTAATGTCCTCTGGATGGACGAGTGTAAGGCCAATGGCTTGTGGTTCGTTTAGGACTTCCCACCTCTGGTGGCGGTGGCCGCGGATGGGAGCCCATCGCCTCTCTGTGTGGATTATGAAGCGCAGCCCCAGCGATCGCCCGGCGCTCGTCGATCACCTCCAAGTCACTTCCATGAGCGCTCCGGGCATCGCGTTGCTACCCCCCGGTCTGCAGAATGCTTGATCACGGCCGGAAAAGCCCTCATCCCACTGTAACGACTGTTATAGTAATGGCATGTCCAGAAAGACCGCCGCCGGCGAGAATCTTTGGCTTAGTCTTTACCGCGCCGATACCTATACGAAGCAGGCCGCGGCTATCCCGATAGCGAAACGGGGCATGACGGCGGAGCTCGCCACCAAGCGCTGGCTTGAGGGAATGGCGAGGCACCTTCAGGAGAGCTTCCCCGGTAAGCTGCGAATAGCGCGAGAAGGCTTGGGCATTACGCAACACGAGCTGTCTGAAATAGCCCAACTTTCAGTTACCGGCCTGGCAATGGTCGAGAGGGGGGAACGCGCGCCGAACCTCGACACGGCCGCTCGCATCTGCTGGGCGCTGGATGTCGCATCTGGTTCGGCGGCGCGGCCCGTCTCGTGAGTAATGGCAGACCAGGGCGACTCAGGTGGCATTGTCCAAAAGAGGCAAGCGCGCAGTGGACTGGTTGACTACGCCGATCGGGTCGTTCTTTACATGTCTGAGTGGCTGGGAGCGTGAAACACTGATGCCGGCAGGCGACAGGCTTACGATCTCGTGGAAAGCGCCGGACCTATCGCTCACCCATGTCGGGAAACGGAGCAGTGAGTAGTAGATATCCCTTCCTTGGAGCGGACCCAGTTGACGACGAACAACTAGCCCGTCGTCGTGCCGAGCACGAGGCGTACCGGGCGGAGCACGGAAGCTGGCACGCTATCGCCACCAGTATCCGCGAGGAGCGCGACGAGCTCGATGACGAGCTCCGAGTGCAGGCGATCGACGCCCTCAACGTTCTCCGAAAGGAGTTCGACGAGGACTGGCCACTCAGATTCTTCGGCTCGGAGGCTAGGGCCGCGTCGTTCATCGGCAACAACGCCGCGTGGACTGCCAAGATGCTCATCGTGCTCGCCCGCGACATCGAGGCCGCAAAGGCAGCACCGGGCTGGCATGTGGTGCGACGCGGCCTCATGGAACCCAACAGTGCAGATCCCGCTCTTCTCCAACTCGAGCTTGGTGCCCGGGCTCTGAGACACGGTCTTCAGATATCCTTCGAGCCTCCCGGACGAAAGTCTCGTCGCGCCGACCTCCACATTCAGAGCGATACAGCCGCTTTGAACGTCGAGTGCACGTCGATTCAGGCGTTTCCCGACGCATCAGATGAGGCCAGCCGAGTCAGCTGGACCCTCTGCCCAATGATCCGTATCGGCGACTTGGGGCTTCACGTAGGTGGTTGGGCAACCGGCCCATTTGACGATGACGAGTTGACTGACCTAGCAGTTCAGGCGATGGAGTTTTACGAGCGCTGCAGCCGTGCGAATGAGCCCAACGAGTTCCTGATACCTGGCACGCTTTACCTCTGGGCCACCCCGATTAACCATCCCAAGGCAAATGCTTTTATCGACGCGCGGGGCGGCAAAATCACCTTCACCGTTGGCTTTCAACATGATCCGCTCGCCCGTTTGATGGCAACCATCGACCGAAAGGCGCGAAGCGGCCAGCTCCTTACCGGCGAGCCGGGCCTGCTCGTCATCGAGCCCTCCCGGCTTCTGAGCCAGGTGCACATCGGAAGGATTTGCGCCGGAGCCCGCCAAGCCCTAGAGCCCTACGCGCATATCAACGCCGTTGCGCTGGTACACCGATTTTTGGGCACGCGACCGGACAGCGACATTGATCTCGGCCAAGAGGACTTCGGCACGGTTCAGACCCTGTACCGGCCGATTCAGGAAAACGTTGTAGTGGTTCGAAATCCCGCGCGGGCGCACAGTGCCGGCGATACTCTCATTAACCACGTTTTCCGCAAGCAGGAACTAGGCTTCTTCACGCCGTAACCGGCGAGCCTTCCCTGCAGTGCAAGCCGACTATGAGGGTGGCTGCCAGTCGGGGGACGCCGGGATAGTCCTCACCGTGGCCTGCGGTGGCGCGTGGAGCCACTCAGCAAGAAGCTCCATCGACTTCTCATCGGGAGACACCCGCTTGGGCGAGGGCTGGTCCTCTCCGCGTTCCAGAAAAGAGGCGCATCCTCGTCCCCGGGAAACGAGTTGAGTCCAGTGGATCCCGGCTCCCAGGCCTGCACCGATGGCCACGCCGAACATCCAGACCGTGGTTCTGGGCGGCGGTTCGAGGTGGTCACGGTGCCGATACAGCCATCGAAAGTGCCTCTGTGGAGCGAAACCTCCGCCGCGCACCTTGGCGAGAGCCAGCTCGAGGAGCAAGGCCGTCTTTGTCGCCCAGGCCGCTAGGGTTGCCCGCTGGGCGTGGTTGAAACCTCCTGTCGTCGGTTCACGTTCCGCAACCACGGGCGTAGCCACGTGGAGACCTTCTTCTCAAGCTCTCTACTCAGCCAATCGTTATTGCATGAGCGGCAGACGGAATCCTCCAACACGACCTCGAAGAGCTCGCGGTCAGGCACAACCTTCCCACCGACGTGCCACTCCACATCGGTTCGCGTTGCGTTTGGTGGCGGGGTTAGTTCCTGGGACACCCAATTAGGGTAGGCGTGCTCGTCGGTGAGCTCCCCCTCGGGGGTGTTGGCGGCAGGGGTGTCGCAGAAGAGGCAGACGTTCGGCTCAGGGAACGCCAATCGCGGCATATCCTCGCTTCACGTCCAAGAATGAGGCCGAGGAGCAGTCCACCCCGGCGCCATGACCTCGAACCGTCTGCCCCCCCCTCTGGCTCGGGCCTAATCCTGGCATGGTCTGTGGGCCCGGCGAGCATGCCGACCTGGCGTTGTTGTCAAAACTGTTGTCAATCGGCCGCTGCCGGGCGAGAATCTGATATCGAGAAGGCGGCTTCCGTATTCGTAAACCAGTGCCCGCAGGAGGATTCGACCCCCCGACCCACTGATTAAGAGTCAGCTGCTCTACCAACTGAGCTATGCAGGCGCACCGGCTATTCTAACCAGCCTCGATTTGGGCCTGCGTCGCTCAACTACTTCGTCGAATCACCCCCTCGCGTTTGTCAACCCGCTCGACGTTCGTGCCGCGGTTCGAGCACCTGCTCGCTGGAACTCTCCGGGTTCACCATGACCACCTCGAAGAGGTCCTCGAAATTCACGTTGAAAAATTTGATCAGCGCCTGGCGCAACTTGGGGCCCGGCCGGCGCGCACCCGACTCGAGAGCCGGAATATAGTTCTGGCTGATGCCCAGGTTGTGCGCCAGTTCGCGTTGCGTCAGACCCTTTTTCTCGCGCATCGCTCGCAGCCCGGTCGCCCGAACTTCAACATTCATTTCGGCATCATTACACCGTCCGGTATATTTGTCAAGACATGTCTACAAAAAGGTCTAGGCCGACCGGTCGCCTGATCCTCTCCGGGCTGACTGCCTTCGGCTACCACGGCAACAACCCCGCCGAGCGGAAGCTCGGCCAGACCTTCACCGCTGACCTCGAGGTCGTTCTGGACACTCAGCGGGCGGCTGCCAGCGACAGCGTCGACGACACCGTGAGCTATCCGCGACTGGAGGAGGCTGCCCGGAAAGTCCTCGAGGGCGAGCCCGCGAACCTCCTCGAGACGGTGGCCGAGCGGATCGCGAGTGCCATCCTGAAGCAGCCTGCCGTGATCCAGGTGACGGTGCGAGTCACCAAGCGCCCGCCCCTTCCCAACCTGGACGCCTTCACCGTCGAGATCACGCGACCCGTCGAGATCGGCGATCTGCCTCAGTAGACTCAACCGGTGCCTGCCCGCCTGATCGACGGCCGCGCCCACGCGCGCACCATCCGCGAAGAGTTGAAACGCGCCGTCGAAGGCCATCCCAACCAGCGACCACCCGGTATCACGGTCATCCAGGTCGGTGACGACCCGGCGTCGACGACGTACGTCGGCGGAAAGCACCGAGCAGCAGAGGAGGTGGGCTTCAACTCGGCGATTGAGCACTTCCATGAAATCACCCAGTCCGGTCTGCATCAGCGAATCGCGAGGCTGGCCAACGACCCGGCCACCGACGGCATCCTGATTCAGATGCCGCTGCCGGCCGATCTTGATCCGGACTTAGCGCTTGAACAGATCCCGCCACATAAAGATGTCGACGGGCTCCACCCTTACAACGCCGGCCGGCTTGCCCAGGGCAACCCCAGCTTCATTCCTGCGACGCCGCTCGGCGTGCTCGAGCTGCTGCGCCGTGAGCACATCGATCCGACCGGCCAGCGTGCGGTCGTGGTCGGGCGCTCTCGCCTCGTCGGCCGCCCTCTGGCGCTGCTCCTGCTCCAGAACCATGCGACCGTCACGATCGCGCACTCGCACACCGTCGATCTGCCCGCCGTTACGCGCACCGCCGACATCCTGATCGCCGCGACCGGTAAGCGCGGCCTGATCATGGGCGACCTCGTGAAGCCTGGGGCCGTTGTCATCGACGTCGGCATCACGCGCGACCCCGACACCGGGAAGCTGACCGGCGATGTCGATCGGGCCAGCGTCGAACCGGTGGCCGGGGCGTTGACACCTGTTCCCGGCGGGGTCGGCCCGATGACGGTCGCGATGCTATTGGTCAACACCTACCGCGCCTACCGCCAGCACCTCGGCGAGGGATGACCTACCAGGAATCGCTCGACTATCTGACCTCGCTCGGTCGTTTCGGCATCAAGCTCGGTCTGGAGCGAACCGAAGCCCTGCTCCACGAGCTCGGCGATCCCCAGGACCTCTTCCAGGGTGTCCTGGTGGCGGGGACCAACGGCAAGGGCTCGGTCTGCGCCATGGTCGCCAGTGTTTTGCAGGCAGCAGGCTACAGGGTCGGCCTGATGCCAAAGCCTCACCTCATCTCCTACACC
>Ga0209220_1000458_pt1 | contig 13878 bp, 19 predicted proteins | sample BlaSpr_A8_OM3_M3_FD_187984 | JGI IMG/M metagenome (GOLD analysis project Ga0209220, IMG submission 187984) | Forest soil microbial communities from Thunder Bay, Ontario, Canada - Black Spruce, Ontario site 2_A8_OM3_M3 (SPAdes) (version 2) | ecosystem: Environmental > Terrestrial > Soil > Boreal... | reverse complement strand
GCAGGTGTGGACTATGGCGAGGGCCCGCGCGACCATCGGCGGGCCGAGCTTGGAATCCCGGACTCCCTGCAGCGCGGCCTCGTTCCAGAGCAGGACGACGCTGTCGCCGGAGGCGAGCACGTCGAGCGGAAGCCGACTCAACGCTGGGGTAGCCGCCGCCAGCGCCCCCCACTTGAGCGCGGTTCGGCGAGTAATACGTAGTGGTTCTCGCTCCCTCATGCTCCGCGTCCCCCGTCTGATAACACCTAATGGATCGTGATCTGGCCTTCCAGCAGGATCTCATGGAAGGTCAACCCAGAGATCACCAGCGTGGCCGATGTGCCGGGGCCTCCCGCCTTTACCGTAAATGTGAACGCCTGGCTAGGTCCGGCTCCGAGTCCGGTCACGGTCGCTGTGCCCTTCAATACGGCAGTGCCGTCCGACACCTGCACCGAGGTGACCTTTCCGGTGACGTACATCGCGTTGACTTCGAACTGCCCGCTCTCTGGGGCGCCCGATGCTGTCGTCGGTGCGAGGGCCAGGCATTCGAAGTCCCCGCCCTGCCCGTTGGCATGGAAGGCGAGCACGGTGGTCACGGGTATGAACGACGGGGCGCCGGTCCCACCCTCGATAATGGTCTTCCCGGCACCGGCGACCGGATGATCGCCATCCCGGGCAGCGCCGGCGGCAATCGGGCGGGCCGCCGACCCAATCAGCGCAATTGTCAGCAGGGCCGCCCCAACCAACAGCAAGGATCGCCGGAATCCGGCATCGTGGCTCAGGGCAATTGGTCGCGAAACGTGAAGCTGGTCCATAGGGCTAGTCCCCTCCCTTTTCCTGACGGTGTTCCGGTGAAATCAGGGAGACGCCACGCTGGCATCTCCCTCTTCGAAAATCGTTAGCGGTTCGCTACGTGCGCTCTTCCATGTTTGCAGTGAAGTGGAAGTTCGGAAGGTTCCTTCAGTCCTCGCGAAGCATGTGGAACAAGGTGCGGTTCGAGTGCTTGCCCGTAGTTGGCGGCGCCGGCATGAAGAAGTTCACGAACCCTCTCGAACCATTGATCCCCTCGTCAACTGTCGGCGGGGTGCCACTGAGGTTGCAACTGACGAAGAGTACTCCCTCGAGTCCATCGGAGTACTTGATGCGTAGGATGGCCAGCCCAGCACGCGTATCAGCCAGGGTTCCGATGTGGTCGACGAAGGGTGGCGGCAGGTGACCCGGCGCTTGGACCCAGCTGACGAGTGCGGTCACCCGGTAGGTACCGTTGCCGGGTACGTCAGGATTGGTCGTCCTCCACGTCCCTCCGCCGGTCACCTGACCCGAATGCTCAGGCCTAAAAGTTCCACTGCCCGTCAGGGTGAGGGTAAACTCACCCTCTGAGCTGGCGGTATCGTCCCCGCCGGCTCTGACATCGGGAGGGCTCAACTCGACCAGGTCCCACCTGATCCTCCTGCCTCCCTCGTTGCCCCCGTTACCACCGTCGGCGAACGCTGCCGACGGGAGGCCCAACGCACCGATGGCGCCCACGGCCGCAGCGCCTTTGATGATCTGTCGTCTGGTGATCTTCGGGTCTGTCATGGCTCCCCTCCTTGCCTGAACAATCGACCCTACTCAACGCTCGGCTCGCTCCGAGCGAGTTCACCCTACGCGCAATTAAGAGCGCGGTCAAGATAATTTAAGGAGCGGCTAAAAACAGGGCCGAGTACCGCTCGAACGTTGGTTCGAGCTGCAAACCCCACTCCTTTGAAGGCGGTGGCTGGGTCGACTGGTCGGAATTGGCAACTCACCTGGCTGCGATCGAGTTCGAGCCTCTCCTGGTGCAAAGGCTCTACGACCCGAACCAGCTGTAGGCCGCCCTGAGCTCTTCGAGCTTCGGGATGATGATCATGGCTCCGCTCCTGCGAATATGCCCCAGCTTGATGAGCCTTGAGAGGGCTCGATTCACATTCTCCCGACTGGCTCCAACCATGTTGGCCAGCGTCGTCTGGGAGATATGTGCTGGGACGCGGACTCCGTCGGCGACGCGTTCGCCATGGGAATCGGCGAGCGTGATGAGGGTGAGGGCGACCCTGCCTGAGATATTCTGAAAAGCGGTCTCAGAACGGTAGAGGTCCTGGTCGCGTATCCGGCGGCTCAGCCCGGCGAGGATCTTGAGGGTTAACCGAGGATTTCGCTCCAGAAAGTCCAGCAGCACCCCGCGCTCGACTGCCAGGCAAACCGCGGGCTCGACGGCCACGCAGTCAACGATGCGCGGAAGCCCATCCAAAACAGAAAACTCGCCAAAGGTATCCCCCGGAAGGAACACATCGACGACGAACTCCTCGCCACCCGGTCCCAATCTCGAAACATTGATCTGGCCCAAGATGAGCACGTACATTGTGGTGGCCGGGTCACCCATGTGCCAGACGTACTGACCCTTCCCGTACGCCTGCGTCCGGATCGCCGGGCGCAGGGCCTCAAAGTCGCACGGCGACGATCCTTTGAACAGCGGAGCCCGGGCGAGCGCCGAGAGGGGGTCCACCCGCCAGCATGATAGGTGGCTTGCCGGACGGCCGGAAGGGCGCAGCGGCTGTGCTCCGACCGCCCTGCTGGCTACCAACCCTTCTGCCGGATCAGGTCTAACGGCTCTCGGGCATGTCGTGAAAAGGAGCGGCTTGTTGGACCGTCTCAGGCATATCGTGAAACGGCGCCACCTGCGGGTGCTGTCCAACGACCGTCCCGGGAGCGGACGTCCTGATATTGGAAGGCAGCTGGCTCTTGAGCACGTAGCCGCCTATCCCGGCTGCGGTCAGCGCCAGGACGAGGGCGACCACGATGGCCACCGAGGTCATCGAGAGTTTCCGAAGGGCGATCGCAGCTTGCATCTCTTTGCTCCTTTCGCTATCTGTTGGCGTTGCGCAGGCTAGGATGCACGCTGCAATCGCGGCGCGCTGTGATCTTTAGCACAGTGGGCGCGAGACGGCGGTGTCATAATTGCGACGTTACTCAGAGGCTGGGAAGTTTGATGGCGCATGTTGACACGTCAGTAGGCGCATTTCGGGCCGAGTTCACCGGCGTGGTGATCACCCCAGAACACAGAGACTATGACCGCGCTCGGTCGGTCTTCAATGGCTCCATCGATCGGCGCCCAGCCGTTATCGCCCGGTGCACAACGCCACATGAGGTCGCCGCAGCTCTCATTTTCGGCGTTGCTCAAGGCCTGGAGGTCTCGGTGCGCGGTGGCGGGCACAATTTCGCCGGATTCGCGGTATGTGACGGCGGCCTGATGATCGACCTCAGCGAGATGCGGCGGATCAGCGTGGACCGCGTAAGGCGGCGGGCGGTCGCTGGCGGCGGCGCCACCTGGGCCGACCTGGACGCTGCCACCCAGGCCCACGGCCTGGCCGTGACGGGTGGGTTCATCAGCCGCACCGGAATTGGCGGGCTGACGCTTGGCGGAGGGATTGGTCACTTAACTCCGCTGGCTGGCCTGAGCTGCGACAACCTCGTATCGGCGGAGGTCGTTACCGCTGATGGCAGCATCCTCACGGCGTCGGCGAAACATAACCCGGATCTCTTCTGGGCAATCCGCGGGGGCGGCGGCAACTTTGGCGTGGTTACCTCTTTCGAGTACAGGCTCCACCAGGTGGGGCCGCTCGTTCACCTCGGCCTGTTCTTCTGGGGCCTCGAGAAGGGGACGGAGGCCCTTCGCTTCAGCCGCGGATTCCTGAAGACACTGCCCGGCAACACGAGCGGCTTCCTCGCCGGTCTGAGCGCCCCGCCGGCGCCGTTTGTTCCGCGGCCGTACCACGGCGTACCGGGGTTTGCTCTGCTGATCGTCGGCTTTGGCTCAGCAGAGGAGCATGCGCAAGTCGTCAAGCCCATTCGGGATTCGGTGACTCCTCTCTTCGACCTCGTGACCCCGATGCCGTACACGCAGCTCCAACAGATGTTTGACGAGGCGAACCCCTGGGGCGTCCCGGCGTACGAGAAGTCGCTGTATCTCGACGACCTAAGCGACGAAGCCATCCGAATCTTCACCGACTACCTTCCAAGGAAGAAATCTCGTCTATCGGTGGTGCCTGTGTTCCACCTGGGCGGCGCATATGGGCGGGTGCCGGCGGACGAGACCGCGTTCGGTGGGAGCCGCAACGCGCGATTCGCGTTCAATATCAGTTCCGTATGCCCGGATCCGGCACTCTTCGACGGCGAGCGAAGCTGGGTACGGTCGTTCTGGCATGCGCTCCGCCCGTGCGCGACGAGTTCAGGCAGCTACGTGAACTTCATGTCAGAGTACGAGGAGGATCGCGTGAAGGCCGCTTACGGGGCGCCAAAGTACGAGCGGCTCGCTCGCATCAAGGCCAAGTACGACCCCCACAATGTCTTTCATCTAAACCCCAACATCAGGCCGTCGCCGCCGACTTAACCGGCGCCCCGAACGCGGCAACCTTCTCCCACTTGAAGGCGGTGGCTGGGTCAATTGGTCAGGGTTAGCAACTGCTCTAGGCGCACTACGTCAGGAGGTCGTCGAGAGAGTGATTAGGCTGTCGGGGCAGCCGGCGGAACCTTCGGAGGACACGAGCCGTTAGATCGGTTGTGAACCGGGCGACCGCCTGCCTCCTTGTTGTCCTGCCTGTGGCGTTGAGTGCGTGCGGCATGACCAGCAAGGCCGCCTCGCCAGGGCCGAACGCCACGGCGATTTCCAGCGTCACAGGACTCACCTTCACCTGCCGCTTGCCTGTCGTCCAGCCCCTTTTGGCCGGGTCCGCGCTTTTTCAGACAGCGTTCGTAGATTTCCCCAGCGGGACGGTCACAATCGATGAGAAGGGTGCGTTCGAGCAGCGCAACGAGCTCTATACGTCTGTCGCCTTGCCGCATCTCGCGGGTCTGAATTGGCCCTCGTGGGATCGGACTTTTTCGCGGTGGGTTCCGGCCGAGCGAGAAGGCATTTCCCCGGATGGCGCGCGCTACGCGTACGCAATCGCCGGCTCGGACTATCCAAAGATGAACCTCCATCCGCTGCTCCATCTTGTCGACATCGGGACGGGCGCCGACAGGATCATTAGGCTTCCGGCGCTGGATCCCTTCCTCACCTGGGGCGTCGCGTCGTTCACGACCGAAGGGATTTATTTAAGGAAGCTCCCCTACGAAGGCATTTCTCCACCCGGTCTCTGGCTCCTGGACCCCACGACAGGCTCGGTCCAGCTCGCGGCCCGCGATAGCGCCCTTAGTTCGCCACGGGCGGGCGCCGTATGGGTGAACTCCCTCGATCCCGCTGATACGGGCGCCCTCCCCGACGCCTATTCGGGGACGCTTCTCCCGAACGAGGTGATTCGACAAGACCTCAAGTCGGGGGCAAGGGTTGTCTGGTTCTACCGGCCTGGCAAGAGTGTCCACCTTCTCGGCGTGGACCAAAGCGGCCACCCGTTTGTGCTGGTCGCCACCGGGCAATCATCCGCTGACAGGGTCGAGCTGTGGTTGGTGCCAGCCCCGGGTTCGGGCCAACGCCTATGGTCCGGTTCTCAGGCGGCCGACCTGTCAGGGCTAGTGGGAGACGCGCATGCGGTCTGGTTCAGCGGCCCCGCAGGCATCTTCATGTATACGCCCGTTGGCGGCTTCCAGAAAATACCCGTAGTCACCGGTCAGATCGCCGGACAATGTTCGTAACACTTAACCGTCGCCCCGTTAACGCCTCGAGTGCCGGGCGCTGAAGGCCCTCAGCGTGAAGGCGATGGCTGGGTCAATTGGTCGGGTCTGGCAACTCTGCTCGAAGACGTGGCAGGCACCGTCGCCGCCATGCTGGTCCGGCTTCAGGCTCCCGTATTCGTTTCATCGAAGGCAGTCTGGTTCGCGGAGGAGGCGGCTGCGAACGGCATGTTTGCCAGTCAACCGACCGGGAAATTCCTCTCGTACGACCTAAACTCCGGGAAGGAAATTGCACTTAGCCTTCCCCCTGGAGCATTGCCGCCCGGCTTTAGTCCGCTGAGCATTTCGGACGTGTGGCCCCGCCCCGGTACTTGACGACAGCCGCGGATACGACAAGGGAAGCTGGGCCAATTGGCAACCCCTCGCCAGACCTGTCCCCGTTACCCATTGCAGTCCGGGGTCGTTTACCTTGGAGACGATGTCGCCACCTGCACTGGAGATGCTCGTATGGGCCGGGGCTTTGGGACTGAGTTTGTGTTCGGCGTCGCTGTGACTGCCCGGTCGCTGCTCTTGGGTTTGTGTTCATTCCGTGGCTTTTAGGGCGCTCGCGAGCGGGCTAGGGGTCGGCCGGAACGCCTGGCTCTTTCCCCTCGACGTGACGTTCAAGACGATTGGGTTGCGTTACGGCTGGCTGAAAGCCCTCTTCGACAATGCCCCGCCCGGACCGCTGGCGATGACCGGCCGCTTGCGGGCCGAGCGGGCGGCCTGGCGTGCCGTCCGCCGAGTGCCCGCCTACCGCGCTTACGTGTCGGCGCAGGGGGTTGCCGTGGATCGGCTGGTGCCCGCAGGGATCCTTGAAAGGCTCCCAGAAACCGACAAGCGCGGCTACATCGACCCGTACCCACTGGCCGAGCGCTGTCTCGACGGCCGGATCCCGTTCGTGGGCACGACGATCGACGAATCGAGCGGGTCGACCGGCACGCCCTACAACTGGATCCGCTCCGAGGCCGAGCGCCATATCGCCCACCGCAACATCAGTTTCTTCGCGCGGTATTGCTTTGGGTCCGATCCGATAGTGACCATCAACGCCTTTTCGATGGGTGCCTGGGCGACCGGCTTCAACATGACGCTGGCCCTCAACCACAACGGGATTGTCAAGTCCACCGGACCAGACATCGGCAAGATCCTCTCGACCATGCGATTCCTCGGACCAAGCTATCGATACCTGATCCTCGGATATCCGCCTTTCGTCAAGCACCTGTTGGATGAGGGCGATGCCGACGGCATGCCGTGGAACGCGTATCGCATGCAGGCGATGGTCGGAGGCGAAGGGATGACCGAAGAACTGCGCGACCATCTCCTCCAGCGCTTCGAGTCTGTTTACTCGGGATACGGCGCGACCGATATCGAGATCGGCATGGCGGGCGAGTCGCCCGCCAGCGTCGCGATACGGCGTCTCGCGCGGGCCCGGCCCGACTTGCGCCATGCGCTGTTTGGCGACGATTCGCGCTTGCCGATGGTGTTTCAGTACAACCCCCTCATCCATTACCTCGAAGTCAACTCGCAACGCGAGGTCATCTGCACCATCAGCCGGCTTGACGTCTTGGCGCCACGGATCCGGTACAACGTCCACGACGAGGGTGGCATCCTCGACTACGGCCGCATGATGGCTACGCTGCGGTCCTTTGGACTGGATCCGGCGAGCTTCGGCCACGATCCCGCCGCTGCCGGGCCACGGGGCCCATTGCCCTGGGTGCATCCGGTCCGCCTTCCGTTTCTCTGGATCTACGGACGGCGCGATGCGACGATCAGCGTGATGGGCGCGAACATCTACCCCGAGGACATCGAGACCATCATCTACAAGGACGGCCTACTTGCCGGCCACCTGCACTCGTTCTGCCTGTCGGTGGTTACGGATTCATCGTCCACCCCGCGGCCGTGCATTGCGCTGGAACTCAACCGGGCCTTGCCGGACGATGCAACCTGGAGCGAGCGACTTGCGGCGCAGTTTCAGGCGGGGTTGGCTGGTCTTAACCTGGATTACCGCGCGGCGCTGGGTGAATTCCCGGCAGCGATGGTCCCGATCATCGAGCTCCATGCCCGCGGCGCGGGGCCGTTCAAGGCTGACGCTGGTCGGATCAAACAGCGCCGAATCGCCCAGACAAGGGGGGAGCCGCATCAAAAAGAACTGCCATGAGACCATCGCCCGCTGAAGTGTCTGGACCGCTCGATGATCCGGTCTGCTATCAGCTGGGCAGCCTTGATCTGAGCTCGGGACTCGTAACCCTGGCTATCGCTGGCCCAGCAAGAGGTGCGCACCAACCCAGCCGTTGAAGGCGATGGCTGGGGCGCTAGTGTGCGAGTTCAACACATAGTGGACACAGCTTCCTGTGCCCTCCATTGCGGGTCTCCAGGCTCAGCTCGATGCCTTCCGTCTCTACTACAACCAGTCGCGTCCTCACCGCGCTCTCGACGGCCGCACCCACGCTGAAGCCTTCGCCGCCAGGGTCAAGGCCGGACCCGCTACTGAGCTCGCTTCCATCCAGTACCGGGTCCGTCACGATGCGCTACCAACAGCCGGCTCCGACACATCCGCGTCGGAGCCGCTCACCGCAACAAACCCGTCCACATCTTCGTGGCTGGCGCTCACGTCCGGATCGTGACCGAGTAGGGCGAGCTCCTCCGCGCTCTGACCATCGACCCAACCCGCGACTACCAGCCCCTCAACGGACGCTGGCCTGTCCATAATGTCTTGCGACAGGCGTCCGGCATCTCTTGAGACAGGACGATGGCTGGGTCAATTGGTCAGGGTTAGCAACTCTCGGCGCCACTCTCAGCCACGCTCATATCCGATCAGCGAACCGTTTGGTCGGCCTATGATCGCCGATTGGTCAAACGGACAAGGCACCGCTGGACGGCCAGCGCCGAAACCAGTTCCAGTTGTGAGACGTTAAGACATTGTGAACCGGACGGCAACGGCTCTTGTGATGCTGCCTTTTCTGATGAGCGCTTGCGGGCCCACCAATACGGCTCAAAGTGCCAAAGCCTCGCGGACGCCAAGCGCAACGGTCGGGCCAATCGCAACGGTCGGACCGACGTCTGCCGGCCTCTTCGCGGTCTTGCGGGCGCGAGGCCCGGGTTCAAGCCCGAACGCGCACGACTTTATCGTTATCGCGGGCCCCGATGGCTACGGACGAGCGCGCGCTACTTTCTCCCCGCGGCACATCCCTGTTCCGGCATGCTGTGGAGGCCTGCTGACCGAGCCCGAAGCGCATGTGGCCGGGGGCGCCGCCTACTTCATCGATGGAAGCGGGGTCGTCCGGCGCCTGACGCCAGCGGGATCCGTCTCGATTGTGGCGACATTCAGCTTGTCAACACACCAGCTCATCTCGTTTGCGATAAGCCCAGACGGACGAAATGCTATGGCAGCCATCCTGACGATTCCAGCTGGCAACGATCCCCTTATGCTGGATCTCGAACTCGTCAGCGATAACCGACCGCCGATCCGGCTGCAGCACGCGGTCGCCAAACAAGGATACGACCTCTTGAATATTCAGCTCGTGGACTGGGACGCGGTAGGACCCATCGCGGTCGTCGGCGGTCCGGTGGGGGCCGAGCATGGCCTCCTCGACGGTCAACGATGGTTCGGAGGCCACCTCGCTCGTCTGGACCTCAACGGTGTGGTCGGCAAACCTCTTGGCGGAAGCGATTGCGTTCCATATGCGCTTCCCGTCGCGGGGCGAGTGATTTGTAGCGAATCCCTGAGCCAGGGAGGTTTCCATATCAGCGTGCGGTCGCTTGCTGGTCAGGTTATCTGGAACGGCGCGCCGACAATAACAGTCGAGGAGGGATACCTCGCCATTTCACCTGACGGCGCGCGCCTCGCCATGCGCGGAGCCGTGCAGTCCTTCGACGGGGCCAAGCTTCCATTAAATGCCCAATTCCTTCCGGTGGGGTGGCTTGATGGAGGGACGCTGGTTGGCTTCCTAGCGGCTTCAAAGACTTTTCAAGAGATGGGAATCGTTCGAGTGGACGCTCCAACCAAGGTCCAGGACTGGGGATTTGCGGGCGAGTTTGTCGGAACTCTCTAGGGGCGTCAGCAAAGAACACCTCGATCTGCCGAGCCAGACTCCGGTGCCGCTTGCACCAAGAGATCCGTTGAAGGCGATGGCTGGGTCAATTGGTCAGGTTTGGCAACTCTCCTCAGCGCGATCAGCACCAGCGTCGCCGCCTCGCTGGACCGCTGCTTGGCTCGACCAAAAGGCGCCAGTAACCCCGGCAGCCTTTGAAGGCTGGGCCGCTGGTGGCCTCCTGTCGATTGACGAAGCGCGCCAGCAGTTAGCCAGGCTGAGTGAAGGCGACGGCCAAGATAATGATGGCGACCGTCAGACCGGCCGCCACTACGACTATCCGAGTCGTGGCCAGGCTGCTCCGAATGAGCAGCCGTGGCGGTCGATCCGGCATCAAGGCGCGTTGTGCTTCGAGCTGGGGCAGATAGGAAACGGTGAAAGCCACGAACATGCTGCCCACTCCTAGCAGCGTGCCTCGAGGACGATGAACCGTGGAATTGAAGAAAAAGAGGAGCGCGATGCCGGCAATGACGCTCGCATACTCCAACGCCAGCCAAGGAAGGGCGGCGCGAAAGCGCAGCCAGACTTGACCGCGAGGAACGTCAGTCGCGCTGGGTGCGACCTTCCGGCGCACGCCCAAGTAGAGCACGAACCCACCTCCATAGAAGAGCGCCAGCCCGACGACCAATACGATGCCACCTCTAACCAGGTACTGACCAAGCTGGTCGGGGGGAGCGGCAAGCGCGCCTGCCCCGATAACGCCGACAGCAATGATGCCGACGACTCCCAACGCCATCAGCACCAGCGCCAGCCAGCCAAAGATACCGGCGCGACGAAACACTCCCACAGGCATCAGCGTAGCTGCCGCATGACAACCTCACGGAGCTATGTGGTCGACCCGGAAACAGTCAGAGGAGTGCGGTAGCTAACCCGGTAGCGGGTCCTGGGTCAAAGGCTGAGCATTAGCAACTCAGCTCTGTTCACCAACCTAGGAACGGAACCGATTGGCGAATCCCTCCCTCGGATCCTGTTAACCCTTCTCCCGATGCCGGTTTGACTCACCGGGTTTCAACTGCGACGTCATGCGATCACGCCAATGGTCGAACGACCGCGTTGATATCCACAGGAAAAGGACTGCCGTGGACATCGCCATCAGCGCGGCTAGGGCTATAAGCGCCGAGAGCCATGCCGGCACCGAGCTGCGGACGAACAAGTAGCCCACTGACTCCACGAGCCCGTACACGCCGAACAGTACGGCGGCTTGCCGCGAGAAAGGCTCGTGTGGAAGGATTGGCTTATGGACGTCCTTGGTGAGGTCTTCACTCAAGTGATGGCATTCTCGACAGGTTTGCTAGTCCTAGCCGCAATCGTGCTGGGAATCATGCGATTGAGGCGTCACGACCCATTTACGGACACTGGAGTCCCAAACCGTCGGTCAATGTTTCAGTGGCTCTATCTTCTATTCATGAGTCTCATGTTGTTCACTTTCTTTCTCGATCGACTTTTGCCAAGGGGACTCGTCCCGCTCCAGGCTGCCTACTTGCTGCGGCAGTCATCTTCATGACGATAGCCGTAGTCTTCCTCGTTAAGTTCGTGCGATATCCATCTGAGTAGCGTTCGGTTGTGGCGGTTCTTTCACCTACCGCAGGTCGCTTCGCCGACGCCACGGCCTATGAGCGCCTTGTCCTGGGACAGTTGAGCGACGTTGCCAAGATAGCGTTGGGTCAGGGGCTCCGGACAACAACAAGCCCACACACCACCCGCTCGCCGCTCGGTAAGTGCACGATGTCTCCCAACTGACCATGCCGGGAAATTGATTCCCACGTGCACGGGAGCCGCTGCTCGGCGACGGGTCGACGATCTCCCAAGGCATACCAGCCGACGGCTCGGGTATGTGTGCTGACCGCACGGATGGCCGCCTCGAGGGAGCCTAAGATACCGCCATGCTTTGCCCCACATGCGCGAACCAGATGACTCCCGGCTGGATTGCGATGTGGAATCCATTCCCGGGCCAAAAGATCCGATGGCAGCCGACCCAACCCGGATGGGTCCGTCTACGCGTGCCCGACGGGGCACGCGTCGTGCTTAAACCTCGCGCGGGTGGCAAGGATGCCCGTGTCGCCTGGCGATGCTCGAACTGCTCGACGACCGTCATCCCCCCCGACCCTTCTTACGACGGAGCCTAATCCGCGGGAGCGTCCCTGGACGTGACACACAAGGTCCGTGGATTAGGGAATGTCCCGCTGTGTTGCATAACTCCCGAGAATCACGGCCGCACCAAAAACCCACTCAAGAGTGGACTGCCCCCGCTGCCCCACTGTGTTCCCCTCCACAGATGCCCTTCATATCTGTCCGCCGGATGGTGAGGAAGGGTGCGTCAAAATGGCTGGGTCAACTGGTCAGCGTTGGCAACTCTCCCTGCGAAGCTGGGCCCTGCGATGCTCCAGTTGTTGAACCGTCTTCTCCTACCCCACATGATGGCGGAGCGCCCCTAGGATTGAGGCAACCTCACCATAACGCGCGCATCCGCCGTCTTAAGGGCGCCTGGTGGTGTGGGCAGGCTGACCCGCACCCAGGTCAGGCCACCGTCATTTGTCGACAGGATTCCATCAGTGACGTGGCAGAGCGACCGTCCACAATCCGGCTGATCGACGGCCCAACCATGCTGCGGATCGATAAAGTCCATTTCAAGGACTGGAGCGTCCAAGCCTTGGGGACGCAGGCGAGTCCAGGTACGGCCAGAGTCCCGACTTCTGAGCAAGGCGCTCGATTTCGCCTCCTGCGGCAGCGCCACGAACCACAGATCCGCACCGAGGACGCCGACCGCCGGATGACTCCCAAAAGAAGTGCCGACGATGCCGCTCGGGAGCCACGACTGTCCTCCATCGTGCGTCAGGTAGAGCTGCAGCTGCTAGTGCGCCTCGTCAAGGGGGTTGATCAAGCGTTCCACCGATAACACGCCGTCCAGATTCGACCAGAAGAGTGGCAGCTGGTCGTACGCCCCCGCCGGGTGGTCGAGACGGCTCCAGGTTCTTCCTCCATCAGCTGTTACCCATAGCTGGTTGCTCTCCGGCGGGCCAAGGAGGGACCAACCCATCGTTCCGAGAAAGCGAATCATGCCACCTGGAGCGCGCCCAATGTCGGTCCATGTCGCCCCACCGTCGGCGGTTCCAAAGAGCTCACCGTGGTGTGGAGAGTTGAGGCCCGCCGTCACCAGCCCCGCTTGCCGTCGGCAAAGTCGAGGGAGATCGCTGGTCTGGGGAGCACATCGGTGAGGCGGGCAATCGAAACAGTCGCGCTCCGCCAGGTAGCCCCGCCGTCGAGGGTGCGAAAGATACGGACCTCGCGCGACGCCCCACTCTCACTCTCCGGCACGACCTCTGCCGTCCACCCGATGGCGGGCGTGAGGAAGAAGGAGGTATCCAGGAAGTTGGTCTGGCCGGGTGGCCCTACCGAAGTCCAGGATTGGCCTCCATCGTGGGTGCGTAACAGCCGCTCGCCATCGGGGACCAACCAGCCGTCGACCGCGGTCAGGTGGTGCCAGCCGTGCCGGACAGGGATTGGTGAGTAGCTGGACAGCGGTGGCAACTGTTGCGCACACGCCGCCAGCAGGGGCAGGAAGACAGCCGCGCCGAACGGCCAAGGGAATAAGCGATGTCGAGCTGCGGCGACCACAGACCGGACAACGTCTCCACGCGCTAGGGGTTGCGCATCGCGGGGCAACCCCTGATCGTCAGCGAGGCCGCGGACCTCTTAGCCCGATGGGAACCGGCTTCACACCCAACTCGTTGAAGGGCGTTAGCTGGGTCACTTGGTCAGGTTTGGCAACTCTATTGGCTGACGTCGATCAGGCAATTTGGGCTCCGCTTCAACGTCTCCTAGCCTAGATCAACCCAAATGGCGATTCCCAAGATGGCCATGGGGTTAAGCGCGCTCATGTCGCTGAACGTCAGGCGACCGTTGCGGCCCGCGGGTGAGCGTCCCACGATTTGTGACAAGCACGACGATGATCGCGGCCCCGGCATAACAGAGGGCGCCGAGAAGCGGACCGAGGTGCGTCGGGTCGATTGAAGCTCCAGGGATGAAGCCCGAATCGATGTTGTGAGCTGCGTGCGCGACCATGACGGCTGGGAGGCTGCCTCCGGTGCTGTTGTAGATCCAGGCGTAGATGACGGCAGTGCTGATGAGGCGGACGAAGGTCTGG
>Ga0209220_1000457_pt1 | contig 13928 bp, 9 predicted proteins | sample BlaSpr_A8_OM3_M3_FD_187984 | JGI IMG/M metagenome (GOLD analysis project Ga0209220, IMG submission 187984) | Forest soil microbial communities from Thunder Bay, Ontario, Canada - Black Spruce, Ontario site 2_A8_OM3_M3 (SPAdes) (version 2) | ecosystem: Environmental > Terrestrial > Soil > Boreal... | reverse complement strand
CCCCCCTTCTTTTCCGCCAGGTTCAGGTTGTAGCGGGTCTTCGGCTTGAAACCGGCCTTGAGCGATTCCGGGTCGAGGTCGATGCGCAACAGCCGCGTCGCCTCCGGCTGGACCGCCTTGCCCTTGACGAATCCACGACCCTCGAAAAACGCCGGCCACTCGTCGCCGACAAGCGCGTTCGGCTCGACGCGGAGGATCAGCCCGTGCCCGGCGGTCGCTCGCTGCTCCAACGCGTCCAGGACCAGCAGGCGCTCGCGCTCGGCCACGACCGGCCCGCGCGGCACGTAGTAAACGGCACCGCCCGGAAAGAGGCTGGCGCTACGCTGCAGCGAACACACGCCGGCGCCCCCCTCGTGAACGACGAGCCGTTCGACGGTCCAACCGAAACGCGATTGCAACTCGCCCCATTTCCAGCTCTGCAGCAGGTTCGCCTCGGGCTGCGCCAGCAGCAGCTGATCCCAGGCCTCCGCGCCGATCCGGTCGCCGGCCGTGACCGCGAGGGCGGTCTCAGACAAACTCGGGCTGACCCGCGCGCGCAAATCGCTCCGCCAGGCGAATGGTCAGGGTCGCGGCGCGGTTGACGGGGAGATCGTAGAGCCCGATGAAGCGCACCATCTGCCCGTTGAACCGCGATTTGAAGACGTAGTAACCGTAGCCGCGCTGGCCGGGTTGTGGATCGAGCGGCACGCCCCACATGTCGTACGTCGTGCAGCCGCGGCGCTGGGCATCCTCTATCGCCCGCCAGTGCAGCAGGTAACCCGGCTTGAGGTCCTTGGCGTCCTCCCGCGTGCCGCCGTAGAGGTAGACGAGCTTGGTACCGAAGAACAGCATCACCGCCCCGGCCAGCAATCGGTCCCCGTGGCGGGCGAGGTAGACGGCTGCCTGGCCGCGCTCGCGAAACAGGCTCAGCAGATCCTGATAGTACGCACGACTGCGGATCGTGAACTGCTCGCGGGCCGCCGTCTCCTTTAACAACTCATAGAAGCTGTCCAACGCCGCTGAGGCCTCCGAGGCCTCGACTGTGATGCCTTGCTTGATACCCGCCCGGATGTTGCGCCGGGTTGATTCCTTGAGCCGCATCATCGCCTCGTCACCGCCGCTGATATCGACCAGCCACGTGGCCTGGTGCTGGATCGGATGCCGGCTCGGCAGCCCGCCTGACTCGGTGAGTACGGCCCGCTGCTGATCGGTCGTCCACTCCGGGTCGACCTTGAGGACGGTGCCCCCCTCCTGGGCGAGGCGCTCGCGCAGCGCCTGCCAGAAGGCCGGCCACTGGTCGAGCCGGCCGTCGAGGATCGGCCCGCGCGGCGCGTAGTTCAGGGCCAGTCCGCCCGGAAGGCTCCGTCGAAGCACGGCCGCGGCCCCGATCGGCGACCCCTGATCGAGCCAAAAGAAGCGCTGAACTCCCCAGCCGTAGCGCGACTTGAGACTGCCCCAGGCCCAGGCTTGCAATACCGAGGCATCGCCGGCCTGAGAGACGAACGCGTCCCAAGCCGACGCGTCGTCGCAGGTCCTCAATTCGGGCATGCCTTGACAGCTTACCCCGGCTCCGGGCAAGGTGCGCCACAGCGCGTCGCCGACAGTTCGGGTATCGTATTTGGCCTGTGCTAGCATTGGTTGGAAATCTCGGGGCGGTGGGAGGCTGTTGGTGAGTACCACTGAGCAGGCGCCGGGGCTTCTCGATAACAGGGGTTCGCTGAACCAGACACCGCTGCTCACCCTGTTGCAGTCGAAGCAAGCCCAGCGCGCTACCGGTACACTTCAGGTCCGAAATGGCGGTGAGGCGTACTCGCTGTTCTTTCTGTTCGGACACCTTTTTCACGCGTACGGCAACGGGAGCCAGGGAGAGGAGGCCGTCTTTACGCCGCTCTCGTGGCGGCAGGGCGACTACTCCTTCGACCCGAAATCCAAGCTTCCCACCGAGGAAACGATCACGGCGCCGACTGCCGATATCCTCGCCGAAGCCAAGCGACGCGGTGTACCGGGCGCCGACAACGGGCCCGCACCCGCACGCGAAGCCCCTGCGGCTCAGGCCGCTGCTCCCGCGACACCGGCTCCGCCGCAACCCCAGGTCAGCGAGCGCCCGGTCGTGAGCCAGTCACCCGCTGCTGCCCAACCGCCGGTCCCGGCGGAAGAAGCGCCGCCCCCGACCGAGCTCTACCCGCTGCCCGTCGGCAAGCTGGTGTACGAGTCGCTCAAGACCGCGTTCGTGGATTTCCCCAAGCTGCTGCGCTCGCTGAGCAGCGACCGGCTCACCGGATATCTGCGGCTGACCGGCCTCGCCTCGCGCGGCATGATCCTCTTCTATCAGGGCAGCCTGATCGAAAGCTTCTACGACGGCGGCGCCGTGGTCTCCACCGGACGGACGGCCTTCTCCCTGTTCAAGAACGATGTCGACCGGGGCGAAGGCAGCATGGACGTGATCGAATTGTCGGCCGAAGTGGTTACGGCCATCTATCAGCTGTTGACCGCGCCGACCATCCTGCAGGGGCTGCTGGCGCGCTTCGTCGACATCCGGGCGCTGCTGCAATATCTGCAGGACGAGAAGATCCACGGCAGCCTGCTGGTCCGTGCCCCCGAGGAGATGGGCATTATCCTCCTTCGCGACGGCCAGTTGCTGGGCGCCTTCACCCGGGGGCAGCCGCAGCTGGTGCAGGACCCCGAGATCGTGACCCGCCTCTGCACCGAGCCGAAGACCCGAATCGAGGTGAAGGCCGTCGCCGACCTCGAGGAGCCGGCTTCCGTCAGTCTCGAAGAGATGCTGGCCATGACGCCCTCGGTCCCCTCCACGGTCTACCGGCCGGCCGCTCCGCCGGCGCAAGCCGGCCCCGCCGCCCAGCCCGCGGCACCCCCGCGCGTCCCCAACTATCAGCCGGCACCTCAGCCCGTCCAACCCCCGGCCCCCGGCGAGCCGAACATCGACTGGTCGTCGCTGATGAGCCAGCTGAACCAGATGGCCGACAACGCACTGCAGAACCGGTCGAAGAAGGTCAAGGAGATGCTCGCCTCGACCGAGCACAACCTCGACGGACTCGACCGGACCATCGACCGGATCTCGCAGACCTCGATCATGTTCGTCGATCCGGCCCGTCTGACAAACCTGGCCAACGAGATGCGCCAGCTGCTCGAAGAGCAAAGGTAGCCCTCCTCCGCTGGACCTGCTAAGGCACCCATCTCGCTAACCTTCTAAGCGGGCATGCGCCGCGGAATCCTCGTGGTCCTGGCAGTGTTGGCGCCTCTTGCCTCGGCGTGTGCGCTCAATCCGCCCCGGATCGTCAGCATCTCGCCCGGCCGTGAGGCGACCGACGTTGCGACCAACCAGGCCATCACCATCACCTTCGACCGGGCGATGAACCACGACTCGGTTGAGCAGCGGTTCGGGCTCACGCCCGCCCTGCCGGCGTGCACTGGATCGACGATCTGCCACTTCGCCTGGAGCGGCAACACGCTCACGTTCATCCACGCGCATGTCAACTTCGACGTTTCCACGGCCTACCGGGTTTCCATGCATGCCGGCTACGCCGATGCCACCGGCCAGCAGAATGGGCTCGAGCACTCCTGGCGCTTCATCACCGAGGGCCGGCCGACGTTGACGGGGGTCGACCCGCCCGATAACGCGACGGCGGTCGCCCCCGATCGCAACATCGTCCTCAGCTTTAGCCGCGCGATGCGGGCGGACTCGATGCGGGGGGCCGTTCAGCTGAGCCCAGACGCCCCCTTCCTGCTGCGCGCGAAGCCGGGCGGCGATGGGTCCCAATTCGAGATCGTTCCGACCGCCGTGCTCCAACCGAACCAGAGCTACACCGTCTCGGTCGACCGTCCGCTCGACATCCACGAGAACGCCATCTATGGGCGGGTGCAGACTCGCTTTCGCACGGGAGCGCTGGCCCTGTCCCGAAAGATTGGATACCTGGTCGCGCAGCCAGGGCAACCCGCCTTCGCGGTGGGCATCGTCGATCCGCACGCGGATGCCTTCCTGGGCCGCTCGACGCCGAAGATCATCTACCGGCTCAGCGCCCAGAGCCAGCTCGAGGATGCCATCCTTTCCTTCGACTGGTCGCCGGACGCGCAGCGGCTGGTCGTGGTCCAGGCGCCGCGCACCGCCGACGGCGGCCCCATCCAGATCGTTGACCTGGCGACCGGCACCGTGATCCGGCCCGGGATCAATGGGTCCGCGGTCTACTGGTCACAGGACGGCACCATCGTCTACCTGCGAAATGGGATCCTGCGCCGCTTCCGCCCCACGACGCTCGAGGACGTAGCCCTCACCGATACAGCGGACGGCCGCGTCAACGACCCGGTCGCCCTCAGCCCCGATGGCAAGTCGATCGCCTACAGCACGGCCGACCTACAGGGCGTCAATCATCTGTGGATCTTGAACCTGGACCTGCGCACCCGCTACCGGCCGATCGGTCTCGACGATCCTGCCGACCACCCCGCCTGGTCGCCGAACGGGACCAAGCTCGCCTTTCGGCGGGTGACCGCGGCGGGGCCGGAACTCTGGGTCTACGACCTGTCGGCCAGCGGGGCCAGCGCCTACCGCCGAGGTGGGCCACTCAATATCACCGGGGCGGCCTGGCTCAACGACAACAGCACGCTCTATGTCGCCACCGGCACGGGTGACTCGGCGGCGCTCTACCGCGTCAACATCTTTTCGGCCGGCGAAGCCGGAGGCGTGGTCAAGGTCACTGGAAACAAGGACGCACCGAACGGATCCACCCCCACCACGCCGGTCTACGATCGGCGGATCGGCTTCGTGGGCCAGGTCGACCACTTGCCCCAGGTCTACGTCATGAACGGCGATGGCTCCCGCCCGCAGCAGCTGACCGAGTGGGAAGCCGACTACCCCTACACCGGCCAGGCCCCGAACTGGGCACCGACCGGTTAAGCGGCGCGCGGGAGGGCGTCGTCGGGGACGATCTCGACCTGGGGCGGCTTCAGGTAGTTGGCATGGAAGTAGGCGCGCACCCAGACGGTCACCAGCATGGCAATCGCCATCAGCAGGGCCGATGACCAGAAAGGCATGCCCATCTGCAGGCCGTACATCCATCCGGCGACCGGGTACGCGACGATGACCACCGCGCCGGTGACGAGCGCGAAGAGCCCGTACCCCTTGGCCATGGCATAGTCCGGCAGCACCTCGCCGATCACGGCGGTCATGACCTGACGGAACGACCAGAACGCACCTCGCAGGAAGAAAGCGAAGCCCAGGATCGGCAACGCCATGGAGGAGAGCAGCAGGATCGCCGAGAGGACGTAGGCCGCCTCGAAGCAGAGAACGATAGCCACGCTGCCGAGCGTCCGCCGCAGCCGGCCGAGACTCAGGCCCATGATCACCGAGCCCAGGTAGAGGACGCTCATCAGGACCCCGATCCAGAAGTTATCGACGTGGGCCGCCTCGTGGGCATAGAGCGCAGTGAAGGTCCAGGGAATGAAGATGATGGCGGTCACCACCGTGAAGAGGGCGAGCATCACCCGGTAGGCGGGAAAGCGCACGAGGTCCCTGTACCGGATGGATGGCACCGTGAACGTGGGCGTCTGCTTGGCCGGGAGGAAGGCGATGCAAACCGCCGCCAGCAAGAAAAAGGCGAAGGACACCCAGAAAAGCGCGCTCAGCGGGACGACCTGCGCCAGCCAGCCGCACAGCACGCTGGAGGCGATCAGCCCGAGCGAATACGCGGAGAAGACCGTGGTCATCACCGCGGCGATCCGGTCGCGGGGCACGCCCAGTGAAAGGTAGACGCTGATCGCCGGCGTGTTGAAGACGGAGATCTGCAGGAAGAGGATCCCGATAGCCGTCCAGCCCCAGTGAGGCGCCAGCGCGTAGCAGAGCGGGGCCGGCACGGCGATCACCCAGCCCGCGATCACCGTCTTGCGCAGGTCGCGGTGTTCCGCCAGCCGAGTTCCCGGCAGCATCACCACGGTCGCCACCAGCATGCCGAGAGCGGCCAGCACGCCGATCTCAAAGGCAGTGGCGCCCAGGTCCCGCTGGTAGATGACACCGAACGCGATGATTGGGCCGGCGCCCAAACCGGAGAGCCCGTGGGCGAAGAAGAGCAGCCAGCCACCCCGGTCGATCCGGACTCGGGTCTCCGCGCGATGGCCACCAACCGACTTGGGGAGTGGGCGGGGCGCGCGGGCTGGCAGCACACCCGTATATCGCGCCGCTCACGGCGACCCATCGACCGGTCCGGCGACGAACCGGTGAAAGCGCCGGGTAAGGTGGCTAGGCGGCGATCCGCCCTTCGAGACCGAGGCGACGGTGCCACCGCGCCAGGGGGCGCGGCGCCCACCAGTTGGCTCCTCCCAGCAGCCGCATCACCGCCGGCACGATCAGCGCCCGCACCAGGGTGGCGTCGATGGCGACCGCGATCGCCAGCCCCAGGCCGATCGACTTGATGAGGACCACGTCCGCTAGGCCGAAGGCGAGGAAGACGGCCACCATGATGCCGGCGGCGCCGGTGATCAGGCGGCCACTCTTCTCCAGCCCGTCGGCGACGGCCTGCGTGGTGTCGCCCGTCCGCCGGTACTCTTCCTGGATCCGGCTGATCAGCAGCACCTCGTAGTCCATCGAGAGCCCGAAGACGATGCAGAAGAGCAACACCGGGACGGAGGGGTCGAGTGGTGCGGCGGTGAAGTTCAGCAGCGAGCTGAGGTGACCTAGCTGGAAGATCCAGACCAGCGCCCCAAAGGAGGCCCCAATGGACAGGACGTTCATGATCACCGCCTTGAGTGGGAGCACCACCGATCCGGTCAGCAGGAATAGCACGAGGTAGGTGACGATCATCACATAGGCAACCGCGAGCGGGATCCGTTGCAGGATGAAGTCCGTGAAGTCGATGGAGAAGGCGGCGACCAGCATGCTGCTGCCCGCAGGCGGGGTCATGGTGCGCAGCGAGTGCACGATGGCCCGTGAGGCATCGTCTTCCTGGCCGTGCTTGGTGACGACCGAGAGTACCGCGATCTCTGAGCCCGTTGTCGCACGCACGATCGCCTGGGCCCGGGCCGGCTGCGCCGAGGAGGGCTGCGTCAGGAGCGTCTGATAGGCAGAGCGGCTGAGCGATGGGTCGAAGCTCACCATGCTCTCGACCCCTTCCACCCCCGGGATCTGTTTGATCTGCTGGGCGAGGTCATAAAGATCGCCGACCCGCTCACCCGTGAGTGGCCCGCCGCTCGGATAACGAACGACGACGCTGAAGTAGGTCGAACCCTGTCCTGGGAACTGTTGCAGCTGGTCGTAGCCGCGACGGCTCTCGACGTTTGGCGGCAGCATCCCGACGTCGCCGTTCGCGATCCTGATCTGGAGGAATGGCGACGCCATCAGCAGCAGCAGTGCGACGATCGGCAGCAGCACCACAAGCGGCCGGCGCATCACGCGCACCGCCAGGCCGTGCCACAACCCGCGACCCGCCGTGTGACGGGGCAGTGGCAGGCGTAGCCGGTTCACCCGATGTCCGAGGATCGCCAGCAGCGAGGCGAGGAAGGTCAGCGCATAGAGCACGGCGATCGCGACCACGATGGCGCCGGCGAAACCCATCGATGCGAGGAACGAGCCCTGGAAAAAGAGCATGGCGCTCAACCCGATCGCGACCGTGATCCCGGAGAAGGCGACCGCCCGGCCGGATGTTCGCATGGCGGTGATCAGCGCCTGCTCGGGCGACCGGCCCGCAGCGAGCTCTTCGCGGAATCGACTGACGATGAAGAGTGAATAGTCGATCGCCACGCCAAGTCCGATCAGGGTCACGATGTTGGTCGCATAGGTCGAGACATCCGTAAAGCGGGCGAGCAGGCCGACGGCTGCGAGGCCGCCGACAACGGCGACGCCACCCACGCCGAGGGGCAGCGCCGCGCTGACCAGGGTGCCGAACACGATCGCCAGCAGGAGCAGCACAACGATGAACGAGACCAACTCGGCTCGCTGTAGGTCGGATTGCAGATACTTGTCGAAATCGGAAGCTATCGCGACGTTGCCGGTGCCAAGGACCTGCAACTGATCGGAATGCACCTTGGCCCGAAGCTGCGTGTAGTACTGGCGGGCGGTGCCGTAGTCGTCCTTGAGGGTGACCAGGGCGAAGACATGGTGGCCGTCGGTCGACGTCATAGCGCGCGCCTGCTCAGCTGGGACATCGAAGGGGGTCTCGATGCTCTTCACGCGTGCGTCATCCTGCAGTGGTTGCAGCGCGGCGAGCACCGCGGGTTTGAAGGCGGGGTCCTGGACCGGCATCGCCTGGCTGCCAAAGACCAGGACAAACGATGACCCGGCGCCGTTCTGGGGCAACTGACTCTGCATGAGGGCGACCGCTCGTCCGGACTCGGTGTTCCCCCCGCCGCTGTTCTTCGTGGTGCCGCCGTTGAACAGAGCCACGATCGAAGCGGCCAGCAGGAGCCCGGAAACGCCCAGCATCAGCCAGCGGAATCGGTAGACGAAGTGACCCCACCAGGCAAACATGTCAGCCTACCTCCTGCGAAACCGGTCTTGTTGCAAAGGCGATCGTCATCTCGCTCAGCGCGTCGATCGCAGCCTCGGCGTCGAATTCAGGATTCATCACCTTCTGCAGATAGATGCCATGCAGGCTTCCCCAGATGGCGGCGGCGATGGCATCGGCGGTGGCCATCGGCGGGTCAGCCATGCCAGCGATGACGCCCTGGGTGATGCGCGCGATGAAGGCGCGCCGCTCCTCGATGAAGGTGCGGACCGCGGCTGCGATTTTGGCGTTGTGCAGCCCGACGCCGAACATGTCGAACGTCAGGAGGAACAGGCCGCTGTAGGTCTTGAGCTCCCGCTTCGCCAGCTCGAACCCCATCCGAGCCACCATCATTGGGTCGGCATCCTCCGGGAGCGGCCCGCTGAGGTGAATCCCCGCCTGCTCATAGGCGTCCATCAGGGGCCTGCAGGCGTGCTCGATCGCCGCCACCAGCAGGTCTTCCTTGGTCTCGAAGTAGTAGTGCGCCAGGCCCGGTGCCACCCCGGCCTCGGCGGCGATGTCCTTCATCGAGGTCTCGTGGTAGCCACGCTTCACGAGCGCGCGGTAGGCAGCGTCGACGATCCGTTCCTTCGTCTGGTCGGGCACAGGCTACCCCCGAGCTGTTATTTGGTCAATCAATCAAACGTTGGGCTATTAAAGCAAGCCAAGGCCCCGACGTCAAGGCCGCTCGGGTACTGGTTAGCCGGCGACCGCGGGACGAAGGACCGGCTGAGGGTGTGCCGTGTACTCGGCAACCAGGCGGTCGACGGTGTCCTTCCAGGTGAACTGGGTGGCGACCAACCGGCTGCGACGGCTGAAGCAGAGGCGCAGTTCTTCGTCGGCGAGGAGGCGACCGATCCGCTCAGCGTATTGGGCCGGATCGTGGGAAACGATGGTAAAGCCGGTCAGACCATCTTTGACGATGGTGGGGAGGCCGCCAACGCGGGCCGCGACCACGGGTGTCCCGCAGGCGGCCGCCTCGAGCGCGACCAACCCAAAGGATTCGCTGTAGGAGGGGACAACGCAGACGGCCGCAAGGCTGAGATAGCCGGCAAGCGCGGGCTGATCCACCGACCCCAGGAAGCGGACCTGCCCGCCGATGCCGAGCGCATCGGCCAGCGCCACCAACCGGGCCCGTTCGCCACCGCTCGAGCGGCTCTCGCTGGCGCCGTTGTGGCTGTCGTCGCCGATCACCAGCAGGACGGGCGGTTCCGGCTGGGCCCGATCAGAAACCAGATGTGCCATCGCACGGATGACGGTTTCGGCACCCTTGAGGCGCTCGAGGCGTCCCGCGAAGACGACGACGGGCGCGTTGGCCAGACCGAGGCGCATGCGAAGCGCCGCCGTCGGCCGTTGGGAGAAGACCTCGAGGTCCACGCCAGGCGCGACCACGCTCAGCTGGTTTCGCGATGCGCTGTAGAGACGAATGAGGTCGTCGGCCTCCTGGACGCTGGAGGCGATCAGGCGGTCGCAATTCCGTACGATCGCCTGCTCCACCGCGATCCGATGCTCGGGCTCGACCATCGCGCCCTCGGCGGCCCGCTCATTCTTGACGCGGGCCAGAGTATGGAAGGTGTGGAACCAGGGCAGGTTCCACTCGTCGCGCAGGCGCGAGGCGACCCAGCCGGAGAGCCAGTAATGGCTATGAACCAGGCTGTAGCCGGCTCGGCGGCGGCGCTGCTCGCTCAGGATCGCCTCGCTGAAGTCGGGGAGCAAGTCGAAGAGGCGCGCCTTCTCGATGTCCTCGGCGGGCCCGACGGCCAGGCGCGTCACCCAGCTGCGCTCGGCCAGCCGGACCCGGTCCGGCCCCTGCTCACTCGACCGCCGGGTGAAGACCTCGGTGGCGATGCCGCGCCGGCTCAGCTCCTCGCACACCGCCCGTACGTAGACGTTCATCCCACCGTTTTCGCCCGCCCCCAGGGCGGCGACCGGCGAGGCGTGCAGGCTGACGATCGCGAGCGGTTTCAAATGTCGGTCTCCTTCTGCGTCCTGGGTCGCCACCCCATCGTCGCCGTTTGGTCACCGCGCGGTCAACTTCGAACGCGTTCCAGCGCACTCGCAAAGCTGCGCGGCCTGTGCTACCGTTGTCCGGATTCTTAGCCACCCTGGCCGGAACCCAAACTTACGATCCTCCAACCGCCAGTCAACCCGCTAAAGCGATTTCGGCTTCCGCTCCTGGTCCTCACCCTGGTCTTTTGCTACGGGGTGATCGGCTACATGGTGCTGCTGCGCTGGAACTTCGTCGACGCCCTCTTCATGGTCCTCACCACCGTGACCACCGTCGGCTACGAGGAGGTCCATCCGCTCGGCCAGGGCGGCCGCATCTTCACCATGACGGTCATCGTCCTCGGCGTCGGCACCATGCTCTACACGCTCGGTATCCTCGCCGAAACGCTGATCGAGGGACACCTCGGCCGGTACGCTAGGATGCGCGGCATGGAACGCCGGATCGCCGGCCTCACCGATCACTTCATCGTCTGTGGATACGGCAGGATGGGGACACGGGTCGCCCAGGAGTTTCGCCAGCTGGACACGCCCTTTGTAGTCGTCGAGAGCAATCTGGAACCGCTGGAGCGGCTGCGCTCGAGCGACCTGCTCTTCGTCGAGGGGGACGCCGCATCGGACGACTCCTTGCTCAAGGCCGGCATTCTGCGCGCCAAAGGGCTCGTCACGGCGGTCGACTCCGACGAGCGCAACGTCTTCATCACCCTCACCGCGCGCTCGTTGAATCCAGCACTGCTGATCGTCGCCCGCTCCTCCTACCAGGACTCGACCGAGAAGCTGCGTCGGGCTGGCGCCAACCAGGTGGTTTCCCCCTACCTGATGGGCGCCCACCGGATGGCGGCGCTGGCGGTTCGGCCGGTGGCGGTCGACGTCCTCGATACCGTGCTCCACGGTGAGAACATCGACCTGGTGGTCGAGGAGCTGCTCGTCGTGCCCAGCTCCAGGGTCCTCGGCCATACACTCGCCGACTCGGGAATCAAGGAAGCGGGCGCCAACGTCCTTGCCATTCGCAAACGCAGCGGGCAGCTACGCATCAACCCACCAGAGACCCAAGTACTCGAGAGTGACGACCTGCTGGTCGCCATCGGGACGCGCAAGCAGATGAGCGCTGCCGAACGGCTGCTCTGACGCGGCGCGGGAGCGGTCATGGCCGCCCCTAAGCGCCTGCTCTTTCTCTTCACGGACACCGGCGCCGGCCATCGCGCCGCCGCCGAAGCCGTGGCTGCGGCCGTCGCTCGCCGCTACCCCAACGAGTTTCAGGTCGATCTCTTCGACCCGATGCGCGACCAGAACGTTCTCGCCGGCCGCCTGACGGCGCTCTATGGTCCCATCACGCGGCGGCTGCCGTTCCTCTGGGGTGCGGCGTACCACGCGACCAACCTGCAGCCGACGGTGCGCCTGTTCCAGCACGCCATCGGCCGAGGGCTACGCCGCAAACTGCGGCAGGTGCTCGAACCACGCCCCGCCCTGGTCGCGAGCTTCCATCCGCTGCTCAACCATGTCGCGGTCGACGTCATCCCCTACGGAGTCCCGCGGGTGACCGTGATCACCGACTGGATCAACTTTCACCAGGCATGGACCGATCTCACGGCGGACTGCATCATCTGCCCGTCCGATGCCGCGGTCGAGCTCTGCCGTCGCCGCGGGGTGCCGGCTGATCGGCTCGTCAAGGCCGGGCTGCCCATCCACCCGCGATTTCAGGACGCGATCCGGGGCTTCAGCGACAAGACCTCAATGCGGTTGAAGCTTCGGCTGCGGCCGCACGCGCCCACCGTGTTGCTGGCGGGGGGCGGCGATGGGACAGAACCGCTGCGCAAGTACGCGGCGGCGCTCGCCCGGTCGCCGCTCGATATCCAGGTGCTTGCCATCTGCGGCCGCAACGAGGCACTTGCCGAGCGCATTCGCGAGGACAACCACGCCGGCGTTCATGTCTTTGGCTTCGTCGACAACATGCCGGAGCTGTTGCTGGCCTCTGACTTGCTGGTCACGCGCGCCGGGCCGGGGATGATCGCGGAGGGACTGGCTTGTGGCTGCCCGCTGCTGCTGACTGGCTACTTGCCCGGCCAGGAGGAAGGCAATGTCAGGGAGGTGGTGGACCGCGATCTCGGACGCTACGTGCCGCGGCCGACGGACCTGGTGGAGGCCGTCAGCACGTGGTTTGCGAAACCCCAGGCGCAACGCCTCGAGGACGCGGCGAAGGTGCGCGCGGCCGCCGATCCAGGCGCTGCCTTTCAGATCGCGGACGTGCTGGTCAGACTGGCCCGCCGTTAGACGGCCGCGCTGGGGCAGAGCAGGCGAAAGTCGCAGCCGCTGCATTTCATGCGGTCCGGCCTGGCGACAAAGAGCTCGGCACGGATTCCCTCCGCGACCTTGACGATCGTCTGCCGGTCCTCTTCGAGCCGTTCCTGTGGCTTGTCGACGGTGATACGCTCGCTGGTTTCGAGGTAGTAGTAGGACAGGCTGAGCGGATCGAAGTGAAAGACCTCGCGGGCGGCGAGGGCGTACACGCCCAGCTGCAGGTCGCGTTGGAGCTCCGCGGCCCGCTTCGCCGAGCCCGTCTTGTAATCGATGACCTCGTAGCTGCCGTCTGGATGGCGGTCGACGCGGTCGATCCGGCCGGTCAGCCTGAGCCCGTCCACGCGCAGACTGAAGGGCTGCTCCAACAGCAATGGTTTGCTTAGGTCGCCGGCGTCGAAGGCCCGCCGCAGGTAGGTCCGACCAAGGTCCTGCAAGGAGGGTGCCTGCTCGGGTGCGCAGAACCGTTCTTTCGCCCAGGCCGCCACGTAGGCCGAGTCCACCATCGCCCAGGTGAGTGGTGTCTCGCGCTCGATGCTGCCCAGCGCATCTTTGAGCGCGTCGTGCAGGATGCGGCCGAACTGCATCTGCGGCTTTGGTCGTGTCGGCAACCGGAAGACGAACCGGTACTGGTACATCTGCGGGCAGCGCAGGTAGGTGTCCACCTGCGTGTACGAGAGGGCGGCGATCGGCGGCGCGTCGTTGAGCGGCAGCTCCACCTGACGGGCGACTTCCACCAGGCCACCGGATGCGGCCAGCAGCTGCGATCCGGCCAGCTCGCGCGCCCCCTCGCCACGAATCGGCGTCAGGAACCGCGACGGTCGCCAGTCCTTGACGCCTTCATAGCGGGCCGCCAGCGTGCAGACGATCTCCTCGCGGGCGCGCGTCAACGCCACGTAGGCCAGGCGGCGCTCCTCCGCGAGGTGCAGCTCGGCCGGGGGCAATTCCTCCTTCAAGAGCTCGTTCGGCAGCGTGAGGCCCTCCCCGCGACGGCTCGCGGGGAAGCGGCCCTCCACCATGTGCGGGACGATGACGAGGCCGAACTCCAGCCCCTTCGCCTGGTGCACCGTCATCAGGTGGACCGCGTTGACCGTCTCATCGAGAGGGGCGATCTCCTCGTCCGCCTGCGCCGCCTCGGTGGCGTCGAGGTGCTTGAGGTAGGCG
>Ga0209220_1000455_pt1 | contig 13985 bp, 11 predicted proteins | sample BlaSpr_A8_OM3_M3_FD_187984 | JGI IMG/M metagenome (GOLD analysis project Ga0209220, IMG submission 187984) | Forest soil microbial communities from Thunder Bay, Ontario, Canada - Black Spruce, Ontario site 2_A8_OM3_M3 (SPAdes) (version 2) | ecosystem: Environmental > Terrestrial > Soil > Boreal... | reverse complement strand
AGGAGTACGCCATGAACAAGTTTTCCCCTGTTTCACTCGCCCCGCTAGCGGCGCTCCTGCTTGCCGGTTCCGCGCTGGCCCAGACCATCCCCAGTGCCAGCCCGTCGGGCGTGGACGCCGATCGCGTCGACCGCCGCTGCACCTCGACCACGCTATCCAATGACGCCTCGGCGCCGTGTTCCGATGATGTCCTGAACGACCGTCCGCGCGTATCGCCCGTAGTGGTCCGCGCGCCGGGCAATAGCACGGCGGGCAGCGGCAACGCGAGCGCGGGAACAACCACCCAGCCAAGCCCGGGCAGTACCGGCACAATGGGCACCACGGGCATGCCATCGGCAAGCGGCGCGGCACGCACGCCCGCGCGCCGGTAGGGCTCGGACGTTGCTGGGACGAATAGCACCTCGCGTTAGTGCCCAGAGCGGTTCTTTAGAGAATCCGCCGGTCCCGAACGTAGCCCAGTGTCCGCTTTTGGCCGAAAGCGGACATTCAAACCGAGAAACTACGGTCGCTTCTGGTTCTGTCACAACCGAACTCAGAAAATTCGGTCCGGAGAAAACCGCACCGAATTTGCCCCATTTCCGCACCTTAGTCCCGACGCAGAAGGATTGAGGCGCGCAATTTTGCAGTCGAATCGCAATTGATCAATTCGGAAGTCACGGACCAAAGCGACGTGCCATTGGTCTGATCGCTTGACCGCCTGCGGGCTGCTTGCTAACGTTGCTGCAGCCTTCGCGCGGGACCGGTGCCAGCCGGCGAGGATGCTCGGGGCGACACGGAGGAATCATGTCGAATTTAGTCGTGCGATGCCTTGCGGCGGCAGTGCTCACCCTGCTTGTGACCGCTGCGCACGCGGTGTATCCCGAACGGCCGATTACATTGATCGTGCCGTGGGGCGCAGGGGGTGGCACGGATGCGACAGCGCGCATTATCGGCATCCTGTTGGAAAAGGATCTCGGGCAGCCGGTTAACGTAGTCAACCGCACCGGCGGTAGCGGAGTGGTCGGTCACGCAGCGATTGCTCAGGCGGCCCCTGACGGATACACCATCGGCCTCATTACGGTCGAAATCAGCATGATGCATTGGCAGGGATTGACCGAATTGTCGGGCGCGTCATACACGCCGATCGGTCTGGTGAACGCCGACCCGGCCGGCCTGCAGGTGCGCGCCGATGCCCCCTACAAGAACGTCAACGATCTGGTAGCTGCGATCAAGGCCAACCCCGGCAAGTTCAAGGCGTCCGGAACCGGGCAGGGCGGGATCTGGCATCTGGCGATCGCGGGCATGCTGCAGGATATGAAAGTGAATCCCGCAGCCGCGCCGTGGGTACCGTCTAACGGAGCGGCCCCCGGATTGCAGGATCTGGTTGCCGGCGGTGTCGACATCGCACCCTGCTCGCTCCCGGAAGCGCGCTCGCTGATCGACGCCGGCAAGGTCAAGAGCCTCGCGGTCATGGCCAACAAGCGCTCGGCGCTCTATCCCAATGTACCGACGCTGAAAGAGGCGACCGGCAGCAACTGGACCATGGCCGCCTGGCGCGGGATCGCAGCACCCAAAGGCGTGCCGGCCGATGTTCGGGACAAGCTGGTTGCGGCAATCAAGAAGATCGCCGCTAGCAAGGATTACAACGATTTCATGGCCCAGCGCGGCTTCGGTGTGATCTACGAAGGTCCGGACGACTTCGCGAAGTTCATGGCCAAGGCGGACGCGGATCTTGGTGCGACCATGAAGGCGGTCGGTATCGTGAAGTGACCGCTCCGTCCAAGAGTTGTCCGCAGGACGGACCACGATCGGAAACGTACGCGTATCTCCGCGCCGGCGGGGAACTATAGTCGCTGTAGCGGTTCTTCGCCGCGCATGAAAATCAATGACGCCATTTGGGGTGCGCTGCTGCTGCTGTTCAGCGTCGCCATTCTCATTCACATCCAGAGCTTTCCCAACATACCGGGGCAAAACGTCGGGCCGGCGCTGTTTCCCGGATTCATCGCGGTCGGTCTGGCAATCTGCGCTCTCGCCTTGATTGCCAGCGGCCTTGCGGCTCGCCGACGCGGCGTCGAGCAGGCCCCGTGGATAGGCGCCGAGGCATGGATGCGCTCGCCGCGGCACATTATCGCGCTCACGCTGGTCGTCGGCGTCAATGTCTTCTATATTCGTTTCGTCGACCTGCTCGGGTTCGTTCCGGCGGGAGTGATCTATCTTGCGGCCCTCTTCGCCGCATTCGGGGTCCGGCCGAGATGGATCCTTCCTCTTGCGCTGATCATCACCCTGGTTATTCACTACAGCTTCTACAAGCTGCTCAGGGTGCCGCTGCCGTGGGGTTTGCTGGAGAGGTTCGCATGGTGAGCGGGGTCGTCGGCCGAAGATGGCGATGAGCAGCGCTTGGGCGCAGGCCTTCGTGCTGGTGTTCGATCCGTACAACCTTTTGGTCATGGTCGTGGCGTCGCTCTTCGGGCTCTTTGTCGGCGCGGTTCCCGGACTGACCGCGACCATGGCCACGGCATTGCTGGTTCCGGTGACGTTTTTCATGGCGCCGATCCCGGCGATCGCGGCCATCGTTACCGCGACGGCGATGGCAATCTTTTCCGGCGATATTCCGGGCTGCCTGATGCGCATGCCAGGAACGCCGGCGTCCGCCGCATATACAGACGAAGCGTATGCGATGGCGAAAAAGGGCCAGGCTGAAACTGCGCTTGGGGCAGGTTTGGTCTTTTCGGCATTGGGTGGGCTGTTCGGCACGGCCGTATTGATGCTTGCCGCACCCGCGCTGGCAGAGTTCGCGTTGAAGTTCAGCTCGTTCGAGTATTTCTGGCTGGTGCTGCTTGGCCTGACCTGCGCGGTGTTCATGACCTCCGACCGGCCGCTCAAGGGCTTTGTCACGCTTATGCTGGGGCTTCTGGTGGCATGCGTCGGACTGAACAATCCGGCGGCGATTCCGCGCTTCACGTTCGGCAGCATCGAGCTTCTCGGCGGCATCGGCATGATTCCGATGATGATCGGCACGTTCGCAATCTCGGAGATCATCCGTTACGCGGTGGACACCAATCCCCCGCTTCGGATCGTCGACCAGCCGATCGGCAACGTGTTTAAGGGCATGTGGGCGCTGACCAAGAAGTACCCGGTGCAGATCCTGCGCGGCAACGCGGTGGGAACATTGATTGGTGCACTGCCCGGTGCGGGCGCCGACATCGCCGCGTGGATCACCTACGCGATCAGTAAGAAATTTTCAAAGGAACCCGAGAAATTCGGCACCGGTTGTGTCGAAGGCATCGTCGAGGCCGGATCTGCCAATAACAGCGCGCTGGCCGGCGCCTGGATTCCCGCGCTGGTGTTCGGCATTCCTGGCGACTCCATTACCGCGATCGTGATCGGGGTGCTGTACATGAAGAACATGAATCCGGGCCCGTCGCTGTTCACCAATAATCCGCAGAACATCTACGCGGTTTATCTGCTGTTCATCATGGCCAACCTGATGATGCTTCCGCTGGGATGGTGGTGCATCAAGGTGTCGAAGCAGATTCTCAAGGTTCCGCGCACGGTGTTGATGCCGGTGATCATGTTGTTCTGCGTCGTCGGTTCGTTCGCGATCAACAACACCGCGTTCGACGTGACCGTGATGCTCATCGCAGGCATTGCCGCATTCTTTCTCGAAGCCAGCGGCTTCCCCATTGCGCCAGCGATACTCGGCGTCGTTCTGGGTGGCATGCTCGAGGAAAATTTCGTAACGTCGATGATCAAGTCGGACGGCCGCGTTCTTGCATTCTTCGAACGACCGATCGCTGCTGCACTAGGCGCGTTGACCCTCGCGGTGTGGTTTTTGCCGCTGCTACTGCGCCGCTTACGTCGCCTCGCTGGGATCGAGGTCGAGCAATAGTCAGACGTCGCAAACAGCGATGACTACTACCGCCGGCAGGATGGAAGGTGAGGATAAAGGTGACGGGAATGCCATCACGTATCATTCGCAAGCTAACCTAAGCTTGCCAAGCAGACGTTAGGCCATGGTTAGCATCCGGAGAGAACGCAGGCCCGTTCGAGCTGTACCAGATTCCGATAGGTCGAGAGCTAGGTGCGAGCGGGGTTTGGGCAAGAGCCTTCGCTCTCCTGACGTGAACGACAGGCTGCGACACGTAGCTCGCGCCGGGTACAAGGCTAAGTGCTTCCTAATTCAGCTCCTGTAAATTGCACGCAGCCACGTTGCAATTCCAGCTCCTCGGTGTTGCTTTGTGGCTAGGCGAGTCCGGGGTGCGACCACGCCTCGGATAAGCTGCTCATAGGAGCCTTCTCATAGCCCCGACGAGCCCCCCGGCACTCGGGGCTTTCTTTTGTCCCGAATTTCTAGCCCGGCTTCGCTTGCCTACGTTCCGGTGATTTTTCTTACCTCTGAGGAAGAAGGAGAGATCAGAGGCAAGGAGCTCGGCGCAGTCGGATACCTCATGAAGCCGATTCTCGCGGACCGGTTTGTAGCCAGCAAATTTGTTCCAGCCTGTTCGTACCCGTAAGATGGTGGTTCGCGGACTGAGGAAGGGAGCCTCAGCAAAAACGAAAATGATCCGCATCGGCAAAGGCGGCAAGGTCGGGCGGCGCTATTTACGGGTATTCCCTACTCATCGCCGACCAGGTTATGCGCATGCTAGCCCCTAGCTTGGACACGGTGCGCTTTGCGCTGATGCTCGGCGCGCTCACAGCTTCGATTGCGCTGGGGCAGGAAAAGCCGTCCCCGCCTTCTACTCCGGCGGTGGACTCCGCTGCGGGCACGGTGGACTTCATGGAGGGCGACAGCCTCGTGGAGGCGAAGGACGGTCGGGCCCGCATCCCGAAGGTTGGAGACCTGGTCTACGCATCCGAAACTATCACCACCTTCGGGGGCGCGGAACTGCACCTCAAAATGGTCGATGGGGCGTATTTATCCCTGCGCGAGAATACCAAGATCACCGTCGCCGAGTACGTGGCCAACGGCGATGACAACGACCGCAGCATCCTCGATCTCGCAAAGGGCACGTTCCGTTCGGTGACGGGATGGATCGGCAAATACAGGCGAGCGGCCTATCAGGTCCGAACGCCGACCGTCACCATCGGCGTGCGCGGAACCGATCACGAGCCGACGCATTTGCCGGTCGGCGACCCGCGCGGGGAGCCCGGCACCTACGACAAGGTCAACGAGGGGCGCACCTTCCTGCAGTCTCAGTTCGGCACCGTCGAAGTCCCCGCCAACCGAGCGGTCTTTTTTTCTCCGGAGCGCCGCGCACCGCCGCGGCTGCTGGCGTCGACACCCGCCTTTTTCAAGCCGGCGCGAAACGAGCAAAGGTTCATCGAGCGCTCGCGCGAAAGCGCACAGTCCCTTGCCGCTCAGCGCGAAACGCGACGCGATGTTGTGCGCAAAGAGCGGGGCCGCGACGGGGACAAGGCGGGGGCGAAGTCCGAGCTTCGGCCCGCACAGAAGGCCCAGCGTCCGGCAAAGACTGAAAGCGCGCCCCACAAGGCTCTCCAGCCGCAGAAACCGTCAGCGCAGCCGCGGATCGAGAAGAAAGCCACCGCAAGCAGGGCGCCGCGAGAGGCAGGCAAAGCGAAACCGCCGGCCGCGTTTGGGAAGGGCGCAGCGCGGAGTCCAGACAGGGTCGAAAAAAAGGCGCGAAGCTTGGAGCGGAACGAAAAGAAGCGACAACAGTAGCCTGTGGTAGTCGCAAATTCATTAATCGAGTGCTACGCGAAGAAGCCAGTGTCCGCTCCTGGCCGATAGCTGACGTTCACCAATGGCCGCTTACGACCCAAAGCGGACACTGGCGGATCGACATAAACTAGCGTTTCACATGGAGCTTCAGGGCAACCCAAGCGGAGTTCCCATGAATGCCGACGCACCCGAGCCCAGCCGTAAGGCACAGATCGACGCTGTGCTTCTCAAACTCCCGGGCGTCAGCACAAGAAAAATCAACGGCCTTGACGCCTACTTCGTCAGCGACAGGATGTTCGCCTGCATCAGCGGCCACGGCGTCGGACTGCGCCTCCCCGCCGCCACTGCGAACGAGTTGCAATTCTCAAGGGACAACGTCGTCCCGTTTCAGCCCGGCGGCATGGCAAGTTCGAGGGAATGGATACAGATCAACCGTGCCGAAGCGGCCGAGTACGAGAAGGATCTCGAACTATTTCGGGCTTCGCTCGAGTTCGTGAAAGCCGCCCGAACGCGCTAGGTCCGCTATTGCTCTTGCGGACATCTGAACTTGGTGGGAGCATTGCCAGGACCCCTCGCAGCACTCTTCCACATGACCTCGGAGGCATTCATGTTCAGTTTCCCGCCCATGAAGCGCTGGCAGGGTTTCGCCTTGCTGCTGTTGACGATACAGGTTCCGGCGTTCGCGCAAGGAATTGACTTTAATACCCGGAGTTTCCAGGGCGGACCGATCAACGACGAGACCGTGGGTCAACTCACGGTCAAGTGGGTCTACCAGACAGTACCGGACACCGGAACGACAAGTAGTGCCCAGGGCAGCATCTCGTCCACTCCGGCCGTCGACGGTCGGTATGTCTACTTCAATGACATGACCGGCTACCTGACCAAATTGAACCGCTTCACCGGGAAGCTGATCTGGAGAAAGAATTATGTGAAGGATCTCTCGGTCCCGGGTTTTGTCGTGAAGGGCTCCCGCAACACACCGTATGTCAAAGGAGACCTGCTCATTGTCGGCAGCAATATGGGACTGGTTGACCGCCTTTGCCGGATGCTCCCCCCAGGGGCCACGCCGAGCGCTCTGGGTTGCGCTTCGGGAGATGGCGCCATCGTTCTCGCGATCAACAAGCGCAGTGGTCAAGTCGTCTGGAGAACCAAAGCCGAGACGCATCCTTCAGCGAAAATCACCGGATCGATCAGCGGGCACGACAACATGATCTTCGTGCCGGTCGGAAACTGGGAGGAAGACTGGGCCAGGTCCTACCCGAACATCTATGTCGAGCCGATCGACCCGGCCTCGCACTATCCATGCTGCTCCGCGCGCGGAAGCCTGGTAGCGATGGATGTCAATACCGGGCAGATTCGCTGGAAGCGGCATACCAACATCGGGGATGACCCCGATCATGAACTGACGCCAGCGCTGAGAGCACTGCTGACGCCCAAGGGATCCTTTGGCACTTCGACCTACGGGCATAACCCGACGGTCGATGCGGCCAGGCGCCAGGTCTATATCGCCACCGCCCAGACGACCACGGCGCCTCAAGTGGCTCAGGACTGCGAGCAGGCCAGGCGCAGGACCGGCGACCCCAATGCGAACATTCCAGGCTTGCCTGCGGGCGTAAGCTGCAACAACCTCAACGAGAAGCTGAAGATCTACGCGAATGCGATGCTCGCGATCGACATGGACACGGGCCGCGTCAACTGGGTTCATTACGCTCATAAGTACGACGCCTGGAATCACGCGTGTGGCGCGCCGGACTTGTACGGCTGGGCGACTGTGGTTCCGGCGCTCTTTCCCGTGCCGATCTCGAATGCAACGGCCAATTGCACCCAGACTCCGATCGGGCCGGACATGGGATTCGGCCAGCAGCCGAAGCTCGTGCGCAACGCCAAGCTCCCGAACGGCAAACGGGGCGACGTCGTGGTCGGCGGCAACAAGGACGGCCGGCTGTTCGGGCTCGATCCCGCCACGGGAAGAAAAATCTGGGAGACCAACGTAGAGCCCGGCGGCGTTTACGGCGGATTGCAGTTCGGGCTTGCTGCCGACGATGGCAAGGTCTTCTTTGGAACGACCAACTCGAGGAACATGGGCAGGGACGTCAGAACGCGCTACGTCCCGGTCACACGCTTCCTCGATATCAACGGCTTTACGGCGCTCGGTTTGAAGACGGGTCCCTTCGTGAAGCGGGATGCGGCGCTGCCGTCCGAGTACCCGTCTCCGGCAAATCAGGACCTGCCGTTCCCGGGTCCAAATATCATCTACGGCATCACCGACTACCCGAACGTCTTTCCGGACCCCGACGGAATCGGCGGCCCGCCCAGCTTCCTGAAAGGCCCCGCCAGCGGCCCGGTCGAGCTGTGGACGCTGGTGAACCCGCCGGCCGATGTGAGCGCCGATGGCGTCACCGTGTTCAACGATCATGGAAGACTCACGACCATCGACGGCATGGTCCACGCCGTGGACGCCGGTACGGGAGAGATCCTGTGGCAGCGGCCTGCGTACGATGGGATCAAGGGGACTGTGGGCCAGGGGCAGGCCTTTGGCACGCTGACCGTCGGCAATGGAGTCGTGTTCATCGGCTATCAGGACGGAATGGGAACCATGGTCGCCCTGGATGCCGAGTCTGGCAGGAAGCTCTTCGAGTTTCATAACCAGATCAAGCTCGCCGACGGCTCTGCGATGCGCTCGGGCGCCGTCGAAGGCGGACCTCAGGTCGTTGGCAACATGGTTTATTGGGGTGTCGGCGCGGAGAGCGGAGGTTTGTTTACGAACAGGGACGGGGTTAACGTCAACGCGGGAAGCCGCATTTTCGGATTCGAATTGATGCACGATCGCGAGGAAAGCTCTGAAGATCGTGAGGAAAGGTCTGAATAACCCTGAAAGCGCTGCCTCATCAGCAAGGACACAGACCCCGCTTCGGCGGGGTTTTTGTCTGCCTTACTTCCCCAGGGAGGAGTTCATGACGCTATTCAATCGCGCCGGCGCTACGTTCGCGGGTTTACTGCTCGTCCTCTGCGCCTGGGGCCTGGGCGCGCAGCCGCTGCCGGTGGCGAAGCCGGAGCAGGTGGGAATGTCGGCGCAGAAGCTGGCAAAGATCGGTGAGGCGCTGAACAAGGAAGTCGCCGACGGCAGTTTCCGCGGCGCGGTGGTGATGGTGGCGAGAAAGGGCAAGCTCGTCTACCAAGACGCGGTCGGGATGCAGACGGTTTCGGCCAAGATGACGCCGGATTCGATCTTCCGCATCTACTCGATGACGAAGCCGCTGGTGTCGGTGGCGGCGATGATGCTGGTCGAAGACGGCGTGATCCAGCTCACCGACCCGGTGAGCAAGTACCTGCCGGGCTTCGACAAGCTGCAGGTGAGCGTGCCGAGCAAGGACCCGGCTGGCAACACGACCTACGCGCTGGTGCCGCAGGAGCGGCAGATGACGGTGCAGGACCTGTTGCGCCACACCTCGGGTCTCGCGTACGGCGAGATTACGCAGAACGCGCCAGTGAAGGAGGGCCTGGAACGCATCGGCGTTTACCGCAGGGACATGGACTACGAGGCGCGCAACGTGACGCCGGCGGAGCAGATCGAGAAGATGGCGACGGTGCCGCTAGCGTTCCAGCCGAGTACCGTCTGGAACTACAGCCTGTCGGTGGACATCCTGGGCCGCGTGGTAGAGCGCGCCTCGGGCAAGCGCCTGGCGGATTTCCTCGAAGAGCGCCTGTTCAAGCCGCTCAGAATGAAGGACTCGGCCTTCTGGGTCCCGGCGGGCAAGATGCCGCGCCTCGCGGAGCCGCTGGAGAAGGACCGCTTTGCCGGCCGCGCCTTCCCGCTGATCGACGTGTCCGCGCCACCGAAGAACGACTCGGGCGGCGCGGGCGGCGTGTCCACCGCGGCGGACTACCTGCGTTTCTGTCAGATGATGATGAACGGCGGTAGGCTGGATGGCACGCGAATCCTGAGCCGCACGACGGTAAAGCTGATGACCTCGGATCACCTGGGCAACTTCATCGTCCAGAGCCCGCAGCCGGGCGAGCTCCTGCTCGGCACCAAGGGATACAGCTTCGGCCTTGGCTTCATGGTGCGCTTAAGCGACGGCGTTGCGGGCGTGCCGGGATCGGCGGGCGAGTACATGTGGGCGGGCTACGCCGGCACCTACTTCTGGGTGGACCCGAAGGAGCAGGTGACCGCGGTGCTGATGACGCAGGCGGCGAGTCCGCAGCGGGCGTATTTCCGCAAGCTCGTGAAGCAGCTCGTCTACCAGGCGATCACGGACTAGGCGTTCCGCGTGGTAAGGATCGGGCCGGTGGTGCCGGCCCGTTCCTTTTGTCGGCCTCCCGCGCTGAACAGGTATCCCCGCTGGGCCGGGGGATTTTACGTGCTCCAGTACAATCGGCCGAAAGCATGCCATGCGCACGGCTGCCGTTTTCTTCATCATGCTGATTTCGGCATTGGCGATAGCCGAGGAGGTAGAGCGTTACCCGGCCCGGCCAATCCGATACATCGTCGCCAGCGCGCCCGGCGGCATCGCGGACATCACGGCGCGCGTCCTCGGCCCCGTACTCGCGAAGGCCCTGCGACAGCCGGTCGTGGTGGAAAACCGTCCGGCGGGCGGCGTCATGGTCGGCGGTGACCTGGTCGCCAAGGCTCCGCCCGATGGCTACATGCTTCTCTCAGTGACGCCGCAGATCGCAATCGTGCCGTCGATGAACCGCAATTTCCTCTTCGATCCACGCAAAGACCTGGCGCCGGTCGCGCTCGTCGGCCTCATCCCGAACGTACTCGTCGTCAACGCCAGGACGCCCGCGCATACCGTTGGGGAGCTGGTAGAGCTCGCGCGCCGCAATCCGGGGAAGCTGAATTATTCGTCCACCGGCCAGGGAACGTCCGTGCATCTGGCGGCCGAACTGCTGAAATACCACAGCAAGATCTCGATCGTGCACGTGCCCTACCGGGGCGCAGCGGCGGCGATGAACGCCCTGATCGCTGGCGAGGTGGACATGATGGTGGAGTCGATGCTGCCGCTCCTGCCGCACATCCGCTCGGGAAAGATCCGGCCGCTCGCCGTCACCACGGCGCAGCGCGTGCCTCAGCTTCCTCAAGTCCCGACGATGGCTGAATCCGGCTTCCCGGGCTTCGAAATGAGCGGCTGGACCGGCGTCGCCACCACGGGCGGAACGCCGGCGGCCGTCGTGGAGAGGCTCGAGGCCGAAATCCGCAATGCGCTCGCGAGCCCGGAGGCAGGCGAGGTGCTGGTGCGCGCCGGCGTCAGCCTGCATTTCCTCGGGGCACGCGATTTCGCCTCTTTCCTCGATTTCGAGATCGATAAATTCGCGCATGCCATCCGGCATGCCGACGCAAAGATAGAGTGACTGCCAAGCACACCATCGGGGACCACGCGCTCGGCCAGGACCACGGCCATTCGCACGACGGTGCCGACGCGGATCACGATCACGAGCAATTCGACGCTTCGCTGCCGCTCGAGGAAAATCCGATCTGGACCCAGGACCATGTGACGCTGTCGAGCGTCGGCATCGATATCGGATCTTCCGGGACCCAAGTCATATTCTCGCGGCTCGTGTTGCGGCGCCATGGCGAAGCGCTGAGCAGCCGCTACGTCATCGTGTCGCGCGAGACGCTGTTCCAGTCGCCGGTCTCGCTCACTCCGTACGCGAGCGATGAGCGCATCGATGCCGCACCGCTCGGCGACATCATCGATCGCGCCTACGCCGCGGCAGGACTGCGGCCGGAGGACATCGATACCGGCGTGGTGATTCTGACCGGTGAAGCGCTGCGGCGCGAAAACGCGGAAGCGATTGCAGCCGTCATTGCGCGGCAGGGCGGCGACCTCGTATGTGCAAGCGCCGGCCATCACATGGAATCGATGCTGGCCGCCTTTGGCTCCGGCGCGGCACAAGTATCGTATGAGCGCGGGCTGCGGGTCCTGAACGTCGACATCGGCGGCGGCACGACCAAGCTCGCCGTCGTCGAGCGGGGGCGCGTGGCCGCAACCGCCGCCCTGCATATCGGCGGGCGGCTGCAAGTCGTGGATGCGGAGCAGCGCATCGTGCGCCTGGAGCCGGCCGGCCGCCAGCATGCCTTGAATGCAGGATTCCGCTGGCGGCGCGGCGACGCGGCGCAGCCACACGAGCTCGAGCGGGTGGCACAAGCAATGGCCGGGTCGTTGTTTGCGTCCATCCTGGACCCCCGCAAGGGTGAAGACCTGTACCTCACGGCGCCGATTTCCGCGCTCGGGAAAGTCGACGGCGTCATGTTCTCGGGCGGCGTGGCCGAGTACATCTATGGCAGGGAGAGCCGCGACTTCGGCGACCTCGGCCGCCGGCTCGGGCTAACGATCCGGAACAGGATGAACTCCGGCGCATTGCCATGGCCGCTTCTGCCCGCGGGGGAATGCATCCGCGCCACCGCGCTCGGCGCATCCGAATACAGCGTGCAGCTGAGCGGCAATACCTGCTACATCTCCGATCCGGCCAAGCTTTTGCCGCGGCGCAATCTTCAGGTGCTGCAGCCGGATTTCGAATTCGAGGAGCGCATCGATTCCGGGAAGCTCGCCGCGGCAATCCGCGAGCGTTTCACCGCATTCGACCTGGAAGAGGGCCACAGCGAAGCCGCGCTCGCATTCCGCTGGCGCGGGGCTCCGACCTACGAGCGGCTCGCTGCGTTTGCCGAGGGCCTGTGCCGCGGGCTGGCGCACACGCTTTCGCACAGGCGGCCGCTGTACATAGTGCTCGACGGGGATGTCGCGCAAACCCTGGGCGCAATCCTGCGCGAAGACCGCGGCATAAAGAGCGAGATCCTCGTCATCGACGGCATCTTGCTCCTCGACTTCGACTATGTAGACCTCGGCCGCATCCGGCTGCCGTCGCGCACAGTTCCGGTAACTGTGAAGTCGCTCGTATTCAAGCTGGACCCGCGGAGATGAGCATGGCGAAAGAAGCGATTGTTTCGGACGACATGGCGAAGAAATTCGCGACGGAAAAGGATTCTCCCTACACGCGCTGGATCAGGGAGGAGGGCCTGGACATCATCGCCGCGCATTATGTCCCGAACCTCCGCACGGTCGAGCTCAAGCCCTGGGCGCGCCGCGGCGCGCGAGGCGTCTACATCAACCACGAAGCCTCGCGCACGTCGAACGATTGCTACGTCTGCGAGATCCCACCCGGCGGGAAGCTTGAGCCGCAACGCCAGCTGATCGAGGAAATGATCTTGGTGCTCGACGGACGCGGCTCCACCACGGTCCGGAACAATGCCGGGCAGCGCGTCACCTTCGAGTGGAAGGCCGGCTCTCTCTTCGCCATTCCACTCAATGCGTGGCACCAGCATTTCAACGGCTCCGGGCGCGAGCCCGCCCGCTACGTCGCGGTGACCAATGCGCCCTCCGTCATCAACACCTTCGGGGAAGTCGAATTTGTGTTCAACTGCGACTACGACTTCAAGAGCCGCTTCGATGGGAGTCCGGACTACTTCAGCCGGAAAGGCGAGCAGAAGGGCCTGCTGCTCCAAACGAACTTCGTCGCCGATGCAGTCAATCTTCCGCTCATCAGCGCCAAGGAACGTGGCGCCGGCGGGGGCCACATCCGCTTCAACATGGCAAACGGCTCCATGAACAGTCACATCAGCCAATTTCCGGTGGGCACTTACAAGAAGGCGCACGCCCATGGACCGGGCGCACACGTCATCATCCTTGGCGGCGACGGCTATACGCTCATGTGGCCGGAAGGCGAGGAGCCGCGCCGGTACGAGTGGCAGGTTGGCGCGATGGTGGTGCCGCCGAACCGCTGGTTCCACCAGCATTTCAACATCGGCACCACGGCTTCGCGCTATCTCGCGTTCAAGCACGAGGCAGTGTCGACCCGCAATCCGCAGGGGGTGCCGAAAGCGTGGATCAGCCGCCGCCTGGGCGGCGACCAGATCGATTACGCAGACGAAAGCGACTTGGTGCGCCGCTGGTTTGCGGAGGCGCTGGCGCGGAATGGCCTTGCGCCGCGAATGCACGACGCATATCAAGCCGAGCTGGCGGAGCTTCCGCCCAATGCGGGCTGATTCTGCAGTTCTGCAGGAACGCGAACCAAGTCCCGACAGTTGACTAGGTCGCTACCGCAGGTCCTAGCACCATTCGTCGTGCGTGCGCCTAACGTAGGTCAGTGCTGAATGTCGGCTTTCGACCCAAAGCAGTCATTCGCACTGTCTGTTGATTCGGGTCGTTGCTTCGAGCCAATCGTCCCATAACAGGACGGGTCCTGATCCTCGTTGTCGGATCGCCTTTCCCGTTCTGTCCGAGTAGCGTTGTATGCGTACGGGTGACGAAGTATCTTGTTC
>Ga0209220_1000454_pt1 | contig 14027 bp, 19 predicted proteins | sample BlaSpr_A8_OM3_M3_FD_187984 | JGI IMG/M metagenome (GOLD analysis project Ga0209220, IMG submission 187984) | Forest soil microbial communities from Thunder Bay, Ontario, Canada - Black Spruce, Ontario site 2_A8_OM3_M3 (SPAdes) (version 2) | ecosystem: Environmental > Terrestrial > Soil > Boreal... | reverse complement strand
TACGAGCTGCGTCCGAGCGCCTGGATCGAGCCGAAAGGCAAGTGGGGCGCGGGGCGCGTGGAGCTCGTGCAGCTGCCGGCGCCCGACGAGTCGAGCGACAACATCGTCGCCTACTGGGTGCCGGAAAACTCACCGTCGCCCAAGGAGCCCTACGACTTCGAGTACCGCGTGCGCTGGCAGAAGGATGCCGAGACGCGCCCGCCGCACGCCTGGGTGGCGCAGACGCGCCGCGGCCATGGGTTCCTGCGCAAGGGCGACACCTCGATCGCGCTGCTCGTCGACTTCAGCGGCCCGGCGCTGCGCAAGCTCGGCCGCAACGCCAAGGTGGAGGCCGTGGCGAGCGCGGATGCCAACGCCCAGATCATCGAGCGCGAGGTCTATCGCCACGACGTCACCGGAGGCTGGCGCATGACCTTGCGCGTGCGCCGCCTCGACGAGGGCAAGCCGGTGGAATTGCGCGCCTTCCTGCGCAGCGGCAACCAGACCGTTTCGGAGACCTGGAGCTATCTGCTGCCACCGAACTAGCCTGTCGTTGGAATGCGGATTGCGCTACTTGGCCGCCGGCAGGCTCGCGCAGCGGTAATACGCCACCTCGGCGTCGCTGAACGCGTTGAGGTTGAGCGTGCCGATGCCGAACGAGGCGGGCGCCATGACATAGGCGTAGTTGGCGCCCTTGCCGGGAGCCGTGTCGACGGCGACGGAGGTGACTCTTTCCATCGCCGCCACCTTGTCCATGTTTCCGGTGAGTCCCCAATCCTGCTTGCCCTGCGCCACCTTCTGGCAACCGTATTCGGACTTGGGCTCGGCCTGGCCCGCCATCACGCGCTGGCCGGACTTCGCCTTGTAGTCCCTCACGGTGAGCTGTCCCATCGTTTGGCAACCGGCGAGTCCAATGACGAGCAATGCGATGGACCAATTTTTTCCGGACATGCTTGTCTCCCTTCAGTTGTTATGAACTGCTTCCACTTCACCACAACGGCTTGCTCAGGTGCTCCGCGAACGAGGAAAACATGACATTGAAGCTGATGCTGATTCTCTCCTCCTCGGCTGCGTTGGCGTCGACCGAGTGCTCGAGATAGGAAGGAAACATCAGAAGGGTGCCGTTTGTCACTTTCACTACCACCTGATCGGTATTTTCCGCCGTGAGCGCCGTCACCGGCGGTCGAATGACATGGGCCTGGGTCCTCGGGTCGTGAAAGTTAATGCTGTCTGCATTGGGACGAGTTCGAACGTAATAGACGCCGCTCAAATAGTTGTTGGGATGGCTGTGCACCTTGTGCGCGGCACCCTGGGCGAGAACCGTGGCCCAGCAGCCGGTGACTTCGATGGCGTCATAGCCGATTCGCAGGAACCGCAGAACGCTCTTTGCCGCCTTGTTGACGCAGGAAATGAGATCGCGGAATTCTTCGCGTTGGTGCAGTGTCTGTGCCGACTGCCACCCGCGGCCGGGTGCAAGCTCTGGCAAATCGCGCCGCATTGCCTCAAGCGCCGCCAGAATCTTCGCGTCTATCGCCTCGCGCAACTCGGCCTTGAGCCTAACTTTCCAGACCAGCGTCGGAAACATCGGAACGACGTCCGATGCTTCCAGCCACGGGTCGCTTTCATTGGCCATGGCTATTTGATCAGGAAGGGCTCCCCCTATCGTCCTACGATTATCAAAACGCCCGCTGCGATGGCGAGGATGGCCATCAGCGTACCCAGCCCGGAGAAGCTGAGGTTGAGCAGCGGTACCACCCCGGTCAAGATGAGCCAGAGGGCTAACAAAAGCATGCCGATGTTTCGTGTCAGTTTCATTGGCGGACCCCTACCTTCGTCTGCACTTTACTTAAAAAAAGCCCCGCCGAAGCAGGGCTCGAATATTCCGGCAGCTACCTATGCGCGCCGCCTACTTGGCGCGTTTCCAGATCACTTCAGCGGTCCCGCCGGCCGACGCGGCCGGCACGACGTACTTCAACTGGTCGCCGGTGATCGTGAATGTGCGCTTCTGCTGGATCCCCTCCCAGTTCGGAAACATCGCGTGCTCGATGTTAAAGATGATCGCGCCGTCGCTGACCGTGTATTTGCCCCAGTGGGGATTGCAGCCCTGCACCGTGGCCTGGTTTTCGGCGGGCGTGCCCTTGTCGCGGCTGTTGGAGGCGAACTTGGCACGCCCGGGGCGGCAGATCTGCAATGAATAGCGGCCCTTGGCATCGAATACAAGCATGCCCTGCCCATCAGGACCAAACGTCAACACCTTGCTGCCATCCGGGTTGGTGGCGGTGGCTGAGACGAGCGTCCAGGTGCCAACGAGTTGCTTCGTCGAAGCTGCCTTCTGCTGGGCCAAGCCTTGCGAGGTGCCAGAGAGCATCAGACCAGCGACGACCGCAACGCCTCCCAGGAACCTCGCCACTTCGCGAACTGACTTGTTCATGGATTTTCCTCCCTCATCGAGATATTCACGCGAACCGCCTGTTTTGCCGCCGCCGGACTCGGCGGACGCGTCCGGCCCGAAAACGATCATATACCCGCCGCTCAGCAAATCGCGCACGAAAGAGATGAGGTCTGACCCCTATTTCTTTTCGGGCTCTGACCCCGATTTTTGCTACGGGATCGGGACGGCGGAGAGGAGCTGGGCGCCGACGTCGATGCCGGCTGCTCGCCTAGTGGCTGTTGATCCAGTTGAGCACGTCGACTCGGTCCAGGCGGTAGCCGAAGTCGGTGCCGCGGCACAAGGCGTTCAGCCCGAAGGAGGTCACGGCCACGATCAGGTTGGAACTGGAACCGCCCAGGAACACCGGCCCGCCGGAGTCGCCGGAGCACGTGCCGCCGCGCCCGTTGCCGTTGCCCTGGGTTTGAAGGTTGTAGCCGTCGGTGAGCGCGCTGTTGAGGTTCACCAGGCTGGATTGCGCCATCAGCCTCTCACGGAACGAAATGTTGGAAAGGGCGGAATGTACGTTGACACTGAGGGTCAGCCCATAGCCGCTGACGGTGAACACGGTGTCCTTCTTGCCGCGCGCTGTGGCGAGACTGTCGAGCACGCCGGGCTGCGGCAGCACGCCGTACTCCGGCAGTTTGATCGGCTGGTCGAGGATCACCAGGCCCACATCGTGGATGTTGGGAAAGCCGGCAAAATTGGCGAAGCCGTAGTTGTAGAGCTTGCTGGACGTGGCGCACAGGGTGCCCAATGTGCCTGGCGCGCAGATGTCCGGATAGCCGGTGATCGGGTCGCGCTGCGTTGCCGGATCGAAGTGCGCGCCGGCATCCTGCTGGAAATACACGCGCGCCGAAGCGGCGCCCTCGGCGGTGTCGGCGCAGTGCCCGGCGGTCAGGAACTTGGTCGGGCTGATGAGCGAGCCGCTGCAGCGCCAGATGAATGCGCCGCTGGCGTCATAGAACACGACCAGGCCGATAAAGGGGTGTTCGTTGTCCTCGACCCAGTTGCCGGTGATGGCTAAGACGGGCGTTGCGATCGCCGAGGCCGCGGCGAGCAAAAGGACTGCGATGGACTTGCGCATTGCGCCTCCTCCCCAGGTTGGTAACTTAGTATAAGGTCTTCTCGAAGAGGATGCTTACGACCCTGCACGCCCCCTCAGGCGCGCGAGCCGCGCTGCCTCGTCCCTGGCGAACGCGCTGTCTTTGCCGAGCTCTTCGGCGGCCCGCCTGAAGTAGGGCCTTGCCTTGGCTCGATCACCGAGCGACTCGTACAGCTCGGCGATTTCCTCCAGGACGTAGCCGTCGACTTCCCCATCGGCTGCAAATTCCTTCTCGAGCGCGAGCTGAATGGCGAGCGCTGCGTCGTATCGCTTCGACAGCCGAAGCGCGTTGGCGATCATCCAACGGGCGATGCGGATGCTGCGCCTGTCGCCGCGCTCCTGGTAGGCAGCCAATGCCTGCTCGAAATAGCCCAGGGCTTCCTCGTAGCGGCCAAGAGCCTTCAGCTCGTAGCCGATATTGTTGAGCAGCGAAGCTTTCCAGCGGCGCGCCGCCGCATCCTTGGCGTTGACTGCGAGGGACAGCGCCATCAGGTTCCATTCAACGGCCCTTTCGCCGCCGTCGACGATCGCCACCATGTGGGCGGCATCGATGGCGAGGTCTTCCTCCCCGGCCGCGCGCGCAAGCTCCCATGCCTCGACGAACAGCGGGCGCGCTGCCCCCTTGTCGCCCGAGGAGTTGAACGTGCGTCCGCGTTCCAGCAGGTAGCGAAGCCTGGGCTTCGGACCGGCGTCCTTCAATTGCGGCTGTGTCTGGTCGAGCAGCTGGTGAGCATCGGCAAAGCGCCCGCGCAGGGAATAGGTGCGCGCGATCTGCGTCTCGAGCTCAAGGAGCAGATCACCGCGCGCGCTGCGCATCGCATCGCGAAATCTTCGCTCGCTTCCGTCCGGATCCGAAAAATTCCAGAGTTCAACGATGGTCGCGGCGTGCACGGGAATCGATGCGCCAAGGAGGAGGAAGGCTGCGGCGAAGAGCGCTCCGGCGCCCATTGCTCACCGCGGCGCCGGCCGGAGCGCCTTGCGCATGACGCGCAAAGACCGGGTAGGCTGCGCGACGACGCGGAAACCTGCGCGCTCGTAGGCAGGAACCACTCCCGTATAGCCGGCGCAGCCCGTAAGCCGCTCGGCGACGACGGGGTAGCCTTCGAGGATGCGCGCGCCATGGCGCTTTGCGTGCCGCGCCGCGGCGTCGAGCAGCGCGCCCATGAGGCCGGTGCGGCGCTGCTCCCTGGCGACGAAATAGCAGGTCACGCTCCACACGCCATCCGCGTTGTCGACGGCCTTCAGGTTGCGGGACGCGGCGAGGCCGGCGTACTCGGAGCGGGGCGCCACCGCGCACCACGCGACCGGCGCGCCTTCGCGGTACGCGAGCAGCCCCGGCTCGGCTCCCGAGCGCACCCAGCTGCGCAGCCGCGCCTTGCGCTCGGCGGGCCGCAAGACGCGGAAATTGCGATGCCGCAGGCGCCACCACATGCACCAGCAGTTCGAATAGGCGCCGTTCGGCCCGAACAGCTTCTCGAGATCGCGCCAGCGCTCCGGCGTCACGGGATGGATCATCAAGGCCTCCGTCGTTCGATGAAGTGAGCGCGACTGTCCGCTTCGAGAAATTCTACGATCTCGGCAGCCGGGATTTCGGGCGCGACGAGCATGCCCTGCGCCGCGAAGCCTTGAAAGGTCTCGACCCAGGGGAATTCCCCCCGGGACTTCGACCTGGTCGCCCGTTGCATTTCAGTGTCGACCACCCCCGGTTCATAGCTCAGGATCGCCACGTGCGGCGCTGCCGCCGGGCGCGATGGCGAGTCCAATTCCGCGGCCAGCACCATCCCCGCCATGCGCAGCGCCGCTTTGCTGCTGCAATAGGCGGCGAGCCCCGGAAACGCCCGCACGGCGGCGCCCGAGGACAGGTTTACGATTCGCACCATCGCGTCGCGGGGGCTGTGCTGCACCACGAACCCCATGAGCCAGATCGGCATGGCAGCGTTGACCGCATACGAGCGCTCCAGCTCCTGAGCGTCGAGCTTCTCCACCGGCCCGAGCGGCGCCGCGCGCGCCGCGTTGTTCACGAGCCCGATGCGCTGCCACCCTCGCTCGGCTACCAGCGCTCCGAACCTGCTCTGGATGGACGCGACCGCCGCCGGCACATGCTGAAGATCGATCGCGAGATGGTGGTAACGCGCGTTCTCGATCGGCGGCGTGCGCCGCGCTACGCCGGCGACTTCCCATCCCCGTTGCAGCAGCTGCTTTGCCACCGCGGCGCCGATGCCTGAGCTCGTTCCCGTCACGAGGGCCAAACTGTCAGCCGGCACTTCGCTCTTTCGGCTGGAACAGCTCGATGGGATTTCCCGACGGGTCTTCTACCAGTACCTGTTGTCCGCCAGGTCCGGCGATCGGATCGCTGCGAAAGCGCGCTCCAAGCTTGCGCAAGCGGTTCACCGTCTGGCCCAGGTCAGCTACTTGCAGCACCAGCCTGTTCCAACCCCCGGGCCGGGGCTGGGAGCCATCGGCCAGCGCCTTCGCTGCCGAGGTTCCCGGACCGCTCAGCCATAGAAAGAGATCGTCACGCCTTACGATCGCGAACGGCGGGCCCCAACGCTCTTCCAGGGTGAAGCCCAACCCCTCGTAGAACTTCAGCGCCGCGTCGACATCTGCCACCAGGTAGCGAACGACCGCCATTCGATGTGCCTATCTGCGGTCAGGCGTTTCCGACACGACGCCCGACGATCACCAGATCGCGTTCGACGCCGTCCAGAGCCGCCAGTTCCGGCAGCTCGCCCCAGCGCCTGAATCCGAACTTCTCGAACAGCGCGAGACTCGGCGTGTTGTGGCCGAAGATGAAGCCAAGCAAGTTATCAACGCCGATCGCGGGAGCGTGTGCGATCGCCGGCAGATCCTCACGCTTCGCCAGCCGTAGGCTGTATTGCATCACGGCCGCTGCTGGCACCCGACGCGGCTGCTCACTCGACAAGACGGCCTCCGATCGCTTGCCTGCCGGCTGCCGCGGGAGCGTACTGCACGTGAACGCGATCGAGCGGCCGGTTCGCGACGCGCGCGACGACCGAAGTGACCGCAGCCACCTGATTTCGCAGCAACGCTTCTGCCGGCGGCCGCGCCTGCAGCACGGTGACGAACACCGGCAGCTCGGCCGCGGCCAGCGCGCCTTCGTTCTCCGCGTAATGCTCCCGGCTGAGCGTGCGGACACGAACCCACGTGCTGCCCGGCGGCGAGTTCAGGGCGCGCCCGAGCTGATCTGCCAGTTCCTGGACGAGACCCGTTGCCAGGGATCTTGCCTCCGGCTCGCAGACCAGCTCGATTTCAATGATCGGCATCAGGAACCCTCGCCCTCCTCCTCCAGCATGTGGTAATGCGCCGGGCAGGCCTGTTTGCCCGGTGCAAGCTCTTCCATGCATACCCCGACATGCGAGCAGCCGCCGAACGCTCCCAACTCGCGCGTGCGGGAGGCGAAGCGCTGCCCCTGCGAGTAGTCTTCCCACGGCACGGCCTCTACGCAGAACGGCTCAAAGATTCCGTCTGCGTTGATCGATGAGGGCTTCGGTGTCAATGGACTCTCCTTCAAGCGATGAGCGCCATTACGTCCTTGCCGGCTGCCGATAGATGAACGCCGCGATCACGCCGAGGATCACGAGCAGGATTCCATCGAATACGATCTGCTTGACCACGTGCATCTCCGGCATGGGCTGCACGACGTAATAGATCAGGTACGTCGGCACCACGGTGAGCAGCGCCACCGCCACGCCGAAGCGAATGCCCTGCGCAGGCCATGGCTTGGCCTCCACGCCGCGCGAGTAAATCCACGCGAAGGCGCCAGCCATGATCGCGTGCGCCAGGATCATCAGCGGGAAATAGCGCTGCGCCTCGGCCTCCGTCCGGAATAGCGCGGGCAGTTTTGCGTAGTCGTCGTGCAGGAGCACGCCGTGCACGACGAAGCTGCCGACCATCCAGGCGACGAACACCACGATCCAGGCAATGAAGAACTTCTTATTCATGCGACCTCCTTGGTTGACTCGTCCATGGGCCGAGGGCGGCACGGGCTGCGCCTTCATCCATGCCCTCGGCAAGTGCCTTCACTTCATTAGGAACCCATTGCGGAAACGCGATCTCCCGGCTTACGTGGCGGCCCGAGGAACTGTCAGGTAATCGTCGCGGGAAAGGTTGATCTTGTTGGGCAGCTCCAACAGATGCGCCGGTGCAGGCGCCAAAGCCAGTGCGGCGAATGGAAGATTGAAGAAACGTGCTGCGGTCGCCGGCCCAGCTGACTTCATTTGAAAACATCCTACTACGCTACGATATATCTATGGCAGTCCTGCGCTTCGCGTCAGTCATAAATTCATGGGGCGGGCGTGGGACCAGGGCGCGTAGCGCTCTGCGGCGCACCGATACCTGAAGCTGGAGATTGCTCGGGTGCCACCACCCAGCGGCGTTTGAACAGCCAAATCGTGATTCCTGCCGTCCATAGCCACACCATGGCGAGCAGAACCTCTATCGTAGCCTCAAGCGAACTCCCGATTAATGCCAGCAACACCGCGCCCAGGAGAAACACACCGCTGACCAGTCCGTCGCCAGGCTGTTGCAGGATGTGGGCGCGGCAGGTCGGACATTCGACAATTCCACGCAGCCGGTCCCAGAACGCCCGTGGGCGTGACTTCGGAGCTTCCAAACGAAATGCGTTCAGCTTCGACTGGCAGCTTGGGCATATCAGCGTGCGCATGAGCCTTTGATAACACGTTACCTGTGCGGATGCTGTGAAGCAATTCCGCCGCGGCGTGAATCGGGCTCTGACCCCGATTTCGCTACGGGATCGGGACGGCGGAGAGGAGCTGGGCGCCGACGTCGATGCGCCGCGCAGAGTCGTGCGCGGGACGCAGGCGATGGGCAGCGACGCCGGGAAGGATTGCCTGCACGTCTTCGGGGATCACCTTGTCGCGGCCTTCGAGGAGCGCCCAGGCGCGCGCCGAATGCACCACCGCGAGCGCGGCGCGCGGCGAGAGGCCGGCGACGTAGTGCGGCGTGCGCCGCGTGTGCTCGACGATCGCCTGCACGTAGTCGAGCAGCGCCGGCGCGACGTGGATCCTCTGCACGCTCGCCTGCAGCTCCATCAGCTCGGCGGGCGACATGCTCGGATCGAGCGTCTCGAGCAGGTCGCGGCGGTCGGTGCCCGAAAGCAGCGCGCGCTCGGCCTCGCGGTCGGGGTAGCCGAGCTCGATGCGCATCATGAAGCGGTCGAGCTGCGACTCGGGCAGCGGGAAGGTGCCGACCTGGTCGGAAGGGTTCTGCGTGGCGATGACGAAGAACGGCGCAGGCAGCTTCCGCGTCTCGCCCTCGGCGGTCACCTGGTGCTCTTCCATCGCCTCGAGCAGCGCCGACTGCGTTTTCGGCGTGGCGCGGTTGACCTCGTCGGCGAGGATCACCTGCGCGAAGATCGGCCCGGGGTGGAACTTGAAGCCGCCGGTGTCGCGCTCGTAGATCGACACGCCCAGGATGTCCGCGGGCAGCATGTCGCTCGTGAACTGGATGCGCTGGAAGTGCAGGCCGAGCGACTTGGCGAGCACGTGCGCGAGCGTGGTCTTGCCGACGCCGGGCAGGTCCTCGATCAGCAGGTGGCCGCGGGCGAGCAGGCACGCCAGCGCGAGCCGCACCTGCGTCTCCTTGCCGAGGATGATCCGGCCGGCCGCCTCGATCACGCGATCGATCGGTCCCCGGGAGGCGCTTTGCGGCTGAAACTCGGCTTTCAGGAGCATGCGTGGAGTTTACACGATGGGATATTATGAATCGTCATGCGCACGGCATTTGTGACACACGCTGACTGTCTCAAGCATGAGATGGGTGCCAGTCACCCCGAGCGCGCGGAGCGTCTCACCGCGATCGAGGACCAGCTGATCGCCTCGGGCATCGCCCAGTACCTGGAGCGCCACGATGCGCCGCTCGCCACCGACGCGCAGCTCGCGCGCGTGCACCCGATCGAATACGTGAAGGCGATCCGCGAGGTCGCGCCGCAGAACGGCACGATCCACCTCGACCCCGACACGGCGATGAATCGCTGGAGCCTGCAGGCGGCGCTGCGCGCCGCAGGCGCCGCCGTCCTCGCTACGGATTTGGTTCTTCAGGGAAAGGCTTCTTCTGCTTTTTGCGCAGTGCGCCCCCCGGGCCATCACGCCTGCCGCGCGCGCCCGATGGGCTTCTGCATCTTCAACAATGTCGCGGTCGCCGCAAGGCACGCAGTTCAAGCGCACGGCATCCAGCGGGTGGCGATCATCGACTTCGATGTGCATCACGGCAACGGCACCGAGGACATCTTCGAGGACGACGAGCACGTGCTGATGGCCTCCACCTTCCAGCACCCGTTCTATCCGTACAGCGGCACCGAGAGCCCGGCGCCGAACATGGTCAACATCCCGCTCGCCGCCGGCGCGGGCTCGAGGCAGTTCCGCGACGCGGTGAAGGAAGCCTGGATTCCAGCCCTGAATCGCTTCAGACCCGAGCTGATCCTGTTTTCCGCCGGGTTCGATGCGCACGTCGAGGACGAGATGGCGATGCTGCGCTTCAGCGACGCCGACTACGCCTGGGTGACCGAGCAGGTGAAGGACGTGGCCGAGCGCCACGCCGGCGGCAGGATGGTCTCGGTACTGGAGGGCGGCTACGCGCTGAGCGCGCTCGGCCGCAGCGTGGTGCAGCACCTGCGCGTGCTGGCAGGCCTCAACGCCTAACTGAAATCGGGGTCAGAGCCCGTCGTTGTGACCGGGATCAGCTCCTTGAGCGGGGTCTCGCCTTGGAATACCTGCTCGGGGAAAGTGTACGGCCCGTGGACGTTGACAGACGCCAGGAGAGGGAATTAGATGGCCGACGTCAGTCCCACTTCTAGGACCGACAATATCAAGAGGGGGAATTAATCATGAAAGCGAGACCGGCGGTTACGGCAGTAGCAGCGACCATGGCCCTGACAGGACAAATGTTCCTGGCAGTCCCAGCATTGGCTGACAACGACGACAGGAAGCTGGAGGCGGTGCCGTTCGAGTTCGTCGGCAAGGCCGGCGATTGCGGCGCTGCGGCCGGGAGCAGGATCGTTACGGCGGCATGGCTTAAGGGCATGGGCTTACCCGACAACGGCGGGATGAACACGGACGATCCCAACAAGAAGGACCGTCATTCCGGCCTCCTGCTCTCGAAGAACGGCCCGACACCCGACTGCTCCGCGGCGGGTGCCGAAATCAAGGGGGCAAGGCGAATGGTCGTCGACGCCAATTTTGAGGTGGGCTTCGACTACCGCAACGGCGGCCACTGCGGCGCCGGCGCCCCGCGGCTCAATATCGACACCGATGCGGGCTTCTTTTTCGTCGGCTGTGCCAACGCTCCCCAGAGCCCAGCTCCGCAAGATCCCACCCAGTGGACGCGTACACGCTCTTTGTTAACGACTTGCGGCGTCGAGTGCTTCCCCGGCCCCATTCCTGCCGGAGCCAGGATCAAAAGCATCACCCTCGTCTTCGATGAGGGCACCGATACGGCCAACAACGACACGCAGGGCGTCGGCCTCGCCGTCGTGGACAACATCTTCATCAACGGCGAGTTGATCACAGGTCCCGGCCGCGATGGGAAGGACGACGATTAACTGAGCTAAGAAGTAAAAGAGTCCGACGCTGCGCGCGTCGGACTCTGTGCGACACTCATTTCGGCTCCATTTGTGTATTGGCGGTCAGGTATTTCGCAAGGAAGCGCTCCACGCGACCGTAGAGGTCGAATATGTTCTTGTCGCGGCCGAAGCCGTGAGCTTCGCCTGGGTAGACCACCCATTCGTAGGGCTTGCCATGCCTGTCGAGCGCGCGACGGAACTCGGTGCCATGCACCACCGGTACCACCCGGTCTTCCTCGCCGTACGCCAATAGGATGGGCACGCCGACCTTGTCGGCGTTGTCGAGCGGGCTTACTCGCTTGAAGCGCTGCCGTTCGGTTTTCGGGTCTCCGATTCTTTCGTCCATGCGCGACGAAACGCCTGCCAGGGGAAAGCCGATCCTCTCTCCTCGGTCGAACAGGTACTCGATCGAGGAAACGCCGAACAGCGCAACGGCGCACTTGATGATCTTGGCGTTCTTGATCGCGCCCCACATGGCCGCGTAGCCGCCATAGCTGGCGCCGTAGAAGCAGACGCGGTCGGGATCGGCAATGCCCTGGGCGACGGCCCATTTGACGCCGTCCTCGAGGTCATCCTGCATTTCGTCGCCCCACTTGCGGAATCCCGCGGCAAGGAAGTTCGCGCCGAATCCGTTGGTACCGCGGAACTGCGGCTGCAGGACGGCATAACCGCGCGAGGCGAGGAACTGCACCAGCGCGTCGTATCCCCAACGTGTCGCGGAAACGTAGGGGCCGCCGTGAATTTCGACGACAAGCGGCACGCGCTTGCCTTCGCTGCCCTTGGGAACGGTCAGCAGTGCAGGGATCGTCAAGCCGTCGCGCGACCGGTAGCGAACCCAACGCGTGGCAACCATCTCGCCGGGTTTGACCCAGGGGCGGTACGAGAACAGTTTCTCCATCTTCATCGTGCCGCCTTCCAGCAGGTACACGTCTCCCGGATTGCGGTCCGAATATGCCACCACGAGCCAACGCTCGCCTGCTCTTTGCAGCACATTGACCGTGTCCGGCAGGGCGGCATCCACGCTCTTCTGCATGGTGGCCCATTGGGCGTCGAACCAGACTACCGCGGGCTTGTCGTCGGTATAGCGCAGGCCCAGCAGTCTGCGGTCGCGCCAGCCCACAACGAACCCCGCATCGATGTCGCGCTCGGGATGCTTGACTATCGGGGCGCTCCACTTACCGGTTGCCACCTCGAATTCATAAATCGCAGCGCGATCGCTGTCCCGGCGCGAATCGACGTACAAGATCTTGTCATCTGCACTGAACGTCAGGGGGAATGTGTTCAGCCGGCCCCACGCTGCTTCTTCCACCTTCTGCCACGCGGCGTTTCCGCTCTGGCGAACGTACCATGCCGACTTGTCGTACTCGGGATCCGCGCTGAGCGCGGCACGCGGGACGCCGGCGGAATCGACCACCCAACGGATGACGTCGCCGGGCGATTCGAACGTGATGAGCGTTTCGCTGCCTGTTTTGGTGTCCACGCGGATCAGATCCAGGCTGCGTCTGCTGCGGCGATGCGTGGCGATCAGAATTTCGTTGGTGTCGGGAATCACGCGCACGATGCTCATTTGCCCGAACCGGCGGGACAGGAATCGCGGATTGCTGCCGTCGCGGTCGATAGCGACAACGCCCGACTCGCGCGGCGGTTCTCCGCTGCCGCGCTGCAGATCGCCGACGAAGACAATCATGCGATCGTCGTTCTGCCAGAGCACCCGGATGGCATCGCCTTCCTCGAAGCCGCTCACCGGCATCGCCGTGCGCTTCTCGAGGTCGATGACCATCACGTTTTGGCGCTCACCGCCGATCGGGGCGACCATGGCGAGGTACCTGCCGCCCGGAGACAGCTGCACCTGGCCAAACTGGGATCTCTTGAAGAGCAAGTCGACCGCCAGGGGATCGGCGTTGACGCTGGCGTGGGCGGCCAGCAGCGCGGCCAACATCAATCCGCAGAACGCAGAGTTGGCGCGCTGATTCATGGAATATCCGGACCTACCGCGACGACGTCATCTGGCAAAGATACAGGTCGTTCCCGTCCTGATCGCCGAAGAACGCCAGGGCGATGCCTGCGTTCTCGTCTCGCACCACCGGCCCGCGAAACCGGACGCCCTTTGCGGCCAGGCGCCGCACGACCCCGTCGATCGCTTCGTCGATGGCCAACCCGATCGAGATCGCGCCGCTCGTACCCGGCGCCGGCGCGTGGTCGGTTTTCGGGTGCAGGCCGATGAGGAGGTTCTCGCCCGCCTTGACCTCGGCCCACTCATTGCCGAATCGTTGCGCGAGCTTCAGGCCGAGCACCTCGACGTAGAAGGCGACGGCTCGATCCATGTCCGAAACATAAACCGTCGCATATCCGCCGGTGATCATTGCACCCCTCCGATAGCACTATAGGACGGTTACTTTTTGGTAACCGGGTCGCGGAACCCGATCTGCCAATGCGAGCCGTCGCAGAACGGCTTGTTCTTCGACCCGCCGCAGCGGCACAGCGTGTAATGCTCTTTCGATGCGGCCTCGCCGAAGGTCACGCCCATCAGCTCGATCCCGCCGGTGATCGCGTAAGGGCCATCGTCGGTCACCGTGACTGCCGGCTCGCGCTCCTGGTCCCGGTGCTCGACCTTGTCGATCGAGTAGCTCAGCGCGCCCGATGGGCATTTCTTGATCGTTTCAATGATGTCTTCCGCGCTTGCGCCATCGGCGTCGATCCAGGGCTCCACGCCCATCCGGAACACCGACTTCAGGCCGTCGGTGCAGAAGCCGGCGTGGGAGCAGATGCCGCGGTTGTCGTGAATGGTGATGCGCTTGCCGGCGTAGCTCTTGCGGCGATTCGGAGTCGCGTTCGCGCTCCTCTGATCCTTGAACCCGATCAATGAATGCGTCCCGTCGCAGAACGGCTTGTTCCTGGACCCGCCGCAGCGGCAC
>Ga0209220_1000451_pt1 | contig 14128 bp, 16 predicted proteins | sample BlaSpr_A8_OM3_M3_FD_187984 | JGI IMG/M metagenome (GOLD analysis project Ga0209220, IMG submission 187984) | Forest soil microbial communities from Thunder Bay, Ontario, Canada - Black Spruce, Ontario site 2_A8_OM3_M3 (SPAdes) (version 2) | ecosystem: Environmental > Terrestrial > Soil > Boreal... | reverse complement strand
ATCTAGGGAAGTGCAGCTTTCAGCACAGGTCCACGCGGTCGAGTTCTATCGCGCGCACGGATTTCACGCCGAAGGCGGTAGCTACGATGATGCCGGCATCCCGCACCAGGCGATGCGGCGGGCGCTTTAGAACTCGTATTGCAGGGTCTCCTGTTCGGCGCCGTCTGCGGAGAATGTCCGCTCCGCGTAGCGCACCCTTCCTTTCCCCGCCCGCAGGAGCACCGTCGAACAGCGCGTCCCATACTGCGAATTCACGATGCGGGCCTCGGCGAGCAGCGAGAACAGGGTCTCGACCGCCGGCGACGGCTCGAGGGCTTTGCGGAAACGTGTTTTGCTTGCCTCGACGTCCGGCGAATCGAGCAGCAGATTTCCCAGGCCATAGACGCCCGGCTCGAGCCGCCGCGGCACGCCGTCGCGGTTCGACATCCACCACAGCTCCTCGCCGTCGGCCGCCAGCAGGTTGAAGCCGCTATAAGCATTCGCCTCGATTGCCTGGACGTACGCCGCTGGCGCGATGGCGTTTTCCAAAAAGCGCGCGACGAGGGCACCGCGCGATTCCGCCGCCGAAGGCTCGCGCGCACCGCGATAGTTGGTCACGGCGGCAAACCTGCCGCCGCGCGAGACGCCCATCCAGGTGCCGTGCGCCTGCAGATCACGCCCGGCGAGGATCCCGGGCTGGTCGCTCCAGAAAGCCGCCGCGGCCGCCGGGCGGCCATGGAATTCGTCCCGGTTAGCGGCCACCACGAGCGGGTAGTCCGCGTGGACGCGCCAGGCAAGAAGGATCAGGCAGATACGAAACGCTCCACCTTGCGCGGCAGGCCGAGCTTCGCGCCCTCACGGTCGAGCAGCACCTCGAAAGCCGCCTCGTCGGCGACGCCTTCGTACACCTCCATATAGGTGGCGGGATCGTCGCGGCGGCGCATCCAGCGGCCGCGCACGCCCAATTCGCGCTCGACGACCTTGAACAGCGCTTCGATCGCCGGCCGCAGCTCGCTCAGGCGCTCCGGGTCCAGCTTGTAGTAGACGTAATAGTTCAAATCGGCATCACGGCGAGCAGCTCGCTGCCGTTTTCCGCGGGCGCGACGTCGATCACCGTGCCGCCGTTGAATTCCTGCCCGGGACGCAACTCGACGCCGGCGGGCGCGTGCGCGCCCACCATGCGGCGCTTCACCTGCCCGCGGTACTGTGCGCGGGCGACGATCTCCTGGCCCGGATAGCAGCCTTTGCGGAAGTCGACGGCGCCCAGCTCATCGAAGTTCACCATCTGCGGCACGAACTTGTCCTGGGTGGCCGCCGTGATGAGCGGCCGGCCGGCGCGGATCTCCTGCAAGGTCCAGCGCTCTTCGCCTGCCGTTGGCGTGAGCGGAACTTCGCCTGCCGGCCCGAGAACCAGATAGCGGCCATCGCCCACGTGCACGGTAATGATGCTTCCTTTATGCGAAATCCCATTCGGGTCGGCCGGCCCATTGGCCCCGTCGCCCCAGACGCCGAACTGCTCCCAGCTTTCGCTCACGTCGGCGATGCGCACCTTCGCGCGCAGGACGAACATCGACAGCTTCCTGGCAACGCCCGGCGCGATGTCGCGCGCCAGCTGCAGCAGAAATCCCTGCGGCGCGGGAATCACCAGAAAGCTTGCCAGCAGCCGGCCTTTCGCCGAGCACCAGCCGGCGAGCGCGGCGCGCTCCGGCGGCAGATTCTCGATGTCCTTGGTGAGCTGGGCGTGGAGAAAGGCGCGCGCGTCGTCGCCGGAGACCGAAAGCAGACCGTAGCGGGTGAGGCGCGCGCACTCCATCGTAGAATGCGGATTTTACCGCTCCCGACACTGAAGACTGTCCTAGCTCTTGTCCTTCTCGTCGTGCTCGCCGCCGCGGGTTACGGCGCCTGGTACGTGTTCTCCCCGTTGCCGGTCAGCAAGCTGCCCCTGGAAGTCGAGATCCCGCGCGGCACGGGCTTGCGGGCCGCGGTGGACCAGCTCGAGCGTGCCGGCGTCGCCATTCATCGCCGCGAATTCGAGCTGCTGGCGCGCGCGCTCGGGAGAGAGCGCGACCTCAAGGCCGGAAGCTATGAAATCGCCGCGCCCCCGACGCCGCTCGAGCTGCTCGACAAGCTGACGCGCGGCGACGTGACGCAGGCCGAAGTCAGGCTTATCGAGGGCTGGACGTTCGCGCAATTTCGCGCCGCGCTCAACGAAAGCGCCGATTTACGCCACGACAGCGCCGCTCTCGACGAGGCGCAGATCCTGGCACAGCTCGATGCACCTGAGACGCATTCCGAGGGGCTGTTCTTCCCGGATACCTACCTTTTCGCCCAGGGCTCGAGCGACATGGCGGTGCTGCGCCGGGCGTACCGCGCGATGCAGCGGCATCTCAAGACGGAATGGGAGGCGCGCAACCCGAGCGTGCCGTACCACTCGCCGTACGAGGCGCTGATCATGGCTTCGATCATCGAAAAGGAGACCGGGCTCGCAGCCGAGCGCGACACTATTGGCGGAGTGCTGGTGAACCGGTTGCACATCGGCATGCGGCTGCAGGCCGACCCCACCGTGATTTACGGCCTGGGCGACGCCTTCGACGGCAACCTGAAGAAAAAGCACCTGCTGGAGGACGGGCCTTACAACACCTACACGCGCGCTGGCTTGCCGCCGACGCCGATCGCGATGCCGGGCCTGGCGTCGCTCAAGTCGGCGCTGCGTCCGGCCAAGACCGAGGCACTCTATTACGTTTCGCGCGGCGACGGCTCGAGCCATTTCTCCCGTAACATCAATGAGCACAACCGCGCCGTGAGCAAATACCAGCGCGGCGGCCGATGAGGGTGCGCGGCAAGCTCGTTACTTTGGAAGGGGTCGACGGCGCCGGCAAGTCGACGCACGTCGAGTTCATCGCGGATTCACTCGGCGCGCAGGGACACCATGTCGTCGTGACGCGCGAGCCGGGTGGCACGGATCTCGCCGAGCAGTTGCGCGAAGCGATCCTGCGCCATCCGATGCAGCCGCTCGCCGAGACGCTGCTGCTGTTTGCGGCGCGCGCCGATCATGTCGCCCGCGTCATCCTGCCGGCGCTCGACTCGGGCCACTGGGTGGTCTGCGACCGCTTCTCGGATGCGACCGCGGCCTACCAGGGCGCCGGCAAGGGCGTATCGCCGGAGCTGATCGAGCGGCTCTGCGATGCGGTACATCCGGGCTTGCGGCCCGAGCGAACGCTGGTCTTCGACTGCAGCTACGAGATGGCACGGCAGAGGCTCGCCGCTTCCGGCAAGCCGCTCGACCGCTTCGAGCGCGAGGACCGCCCGTTTTTCGAGCGCGTGCGCGGCGCGTACCTGGCGCGAGCCAAGGCGGAGCCGGATCGCATGCGCGTTATCGATGCGAGCCGAGATGTCGTGGAGGTACGCAAGGCCATCGAAACCCATCTGGCGGGTCTCTGATGCACCCCTGGAACCAGCCTGTTCTGGATTCGCTCAAGCTGCGCACCGAGCGGCTGCCCCACGCGCTGCTGATTCACGGCGCGCAGGGCGTCGGCAAGCTGGCGCTCGCCGAAAAGATCGCCCAGCTCCTCCTTTGCGAAGCTACGGATGCGTCGCGCAAGCCCTGCGGCTCCTGCGAAGGCTGCCGCTGGTTTACCGGCGGCAACCATCCTGATTTTCGCCGCCTCGAGCCCGAAGCCCTGGCGCAGCCGCCCGACGCCGCGACGGAGGAGGAGGGCGAAGCCCCCGCGCGCCGCGGCAAGCCGAGCATCGAGATCAAGATCGACCAGGTGCGCGAGCTGGCGGATTTCCTCAACATCGGCTCGCATCGCGGCCGCCTGCGAGTCGCCCTGGTGCATCCCGCCGAGGAGATGAATGCCAGCGCGGCGAACGCCTTGCTCAAAGCGCTCGAAGAGCCGCCGGCAAGTGCGATGTTCCTCCTCGTCTCGCATCGCCCCTCGCGTCTTCTTCCGACGATTCGCAGCCGCTGCGTGGCGCTGCCGGTGGCGATCCCGCGCAAAGAGGTAGCGCTACAGTGGCTCTCGGCGCAAGGGATGCAGAACGCCGAGCGCTGGCTTGCTTATGCAGGCGGCGCGCCGCTGCGCGCCCTCGACTATGCGGGCAAGGCGGCGCTCATCGAGCACATGCTGCGTTCGCCGGCGCCGGTCGAAGACCGCGACGAGCTCGAGCTGCTTGTCGAGGCACTGCAGAAATCGGCACTCGATCGGGCTTTCGTGGCGCTGGGCGGCGAGCCGAAGTACCGTACCGGTGCTTCGCCCGCGCCGCGCTCGCGGGCCAGGGATTGGCTCGCCTATGCGCGTCGGCTGGGCCAAGACCGGCCGCTATGCCGGCATCCTCTCAATCCGAAGCTCTTTTCGGCCGAGCTGATCGCCGGCATGCCGGATGATGCGACTTCTTAAGTCGTGCCTACAAGCCTTTGGCGCGGCAGGCTTTTAGACCGGCCACTCGGTTAGACGCGCGGATCTTTGACCTCGCCCTCATAGCGATAGAACACGCCGTCGGGCTGCTCGTGCTTGAGCAGCTTGCGGTTCAGCTCGCAATACATCTCAGGCACATCCCCGTGGTCGGTGTGCGACCAGCTCAGGACGGCGTATGGCCGCTTGTGGAGGAAAACCAGATCGGACTCCCGCAGCCAGGTCGTGCCGGCGGTATTGATGGGGTGACACACGCGGAACTGCGGTTTTACCTTCTCAGGCCAATCGACTCGCATAGGGCCTCCTCATGAAGCATCCCCTGGGAAGGGGAGATTAGAACGCTACGCGCAAGCTTTGTGTATCCTGCATTGCACTACGGAGAATTTAACATAATACACATTGTACGATAACGGCATCGCGAACCGCTCTTAAGTCAACCTGCCTTTTTAGGGTTCGGCTCTTGCGGACCCTGCCGCCCCTCCGCCGGTTTCGCATCCGCTGCAGCGCCTCGCGCCTTCTCCTTAGATTGCTCCTCTTTTCTGCGAGCCTCGTCGCGACTCTTTACTCGCTCAATCGTTTCGTGGAGGTGCGTCACGTCGTGCACGATCAACAGGCCCGGTAAGGTGTCCCCACGCTGCCTGTTCGCGAAATACGCCGAAACTATCCCCACGAGCCGGACGGCCTTTTCACCTTCGTCCAGGCTGTCCTCAAACACTGGACCGCCGCTAACTCCGTTGATAGCCACCCCATCGATGAAATACGAGTCATCCGCCCGGTTGAACGCACTTACACCACCCTGAAAGAAGCACAAAGTCTTAGGCGCCAGCGCCGGATATCCAGCCCATCCCAGCGCCACGCCGACCTTCACTTGATAGTCCTTCTGCAACAACGTAAGCATGCTCTCCGGCACAACAATCCCGCCGCTCCTGCACGCGTGTGCGGGAAGAAGGATAGCCGCCGAGTCGCGCTCCCGATCAACCAATACCGCGCGGTCGTCATAGCGCACAAAAACCTCTTTCTCCCCCTGAACAATTTTGATGGGCTGCCGCCAGTCCTCGGCGTCCTGCACGACATGCAGTGCCGTGGCAACCGCCACCAAAGCTCTATCCGCGTTGTAGGCAAAGAAAAATCCGGTGCCCGACCCCGCGGGAGTCTCCACCTTGACGATGTACGGCGTTACTTTTTCGCACGCGTCGTGCCAACTCATTTAATACCCCTCTACTTCGTCTTCGGCTGGGACCTTTCTTTCAGGAGCCTGCTAACGGCCGCGTTCAGTTCGGCCTCATCCTTCAAGGTATTCGCCATGCGCTCAACCAAATCGGCCAAGACTACTCGGATGCTCTTTGCCAACTCTAGACACTGCGCATCAGTCTCGGCGTGAAGCCCCTCGCTCAGCGCCGCATGCAGCAACGTGAGCGGATTGTTCCCATTGGAGAGTTCGCAGGCAGGGGGCCGGGCGTCCGGGCCGAGGGGGAACCCTAGGGAGGCGCGCGGCGGTTTAACTGTGCGTTGTTCTTGATAATCCCTGGGAAGGGTGGTCAGTCCACTACTCTCCCCCAACCGTATGACCCGAGAGTCCAGAACAGACCGCAAGCGGCGCATCGAAGTACGTCTTTCCCGGTGGAATCCTTTGCCGCGTGAAGTTCGCCGTGCGGCTCTGTGCTCGGACTGGCGCCAACAAGAGCAATGCAATCCAGGCAAGGGTGTTCGGTGGTGTCATCCATCACGCCAAGCCTGATTCCTCACGCTCCGAAAGTCCGTTCGCCACCCCACATAATGGCGAAGCGCGCGGCGCCCGAGGTCACTCAGCTAGTTGAGGCGGCCGGGGGGCAAAGGTAGCCGGGCCACCGGAATTCCTTCGTCGACCAGCTCATTGTGTTCCTTATCGGTCGCCTGGCCGCGGATCGCGCGGGCCGGCGTCTCCTGGTAGTAGATGCGTCGAGCCTCGGCCGGAAATTCCTTGCCGACGTCCTCGCTTTTGGTCAGCAACTCGTCGAGCATGCGGGAGTACAGCATCTGGGCGATGGCGAACGGGTCCTTGCCTTCCATGTCGGGTGTCTTGCCCGGGGTCTCTGGCTTTTTCGGTGTCTTTGGTTCGACCGCGCCCAGATTCACCCGCGAAGCCGACGGCACGCGTTCCACTTCCGCCGAGCCGCACGCCGGGCAAGCGAGCAAATTGCGCTCTTTCTGCGAGGCGAAATCGTCAGCCGAGCCAAACCAGCCCTCGAACCGGTGGCCGACCACGCAAAGCAGATCGAAAACAATCATTTGGCACATTCTACAATGCCGCCATGATCGCCGACCGGATCGAGGGCAAGTGGATCGACCTGTTCGCCAAAGTCTTTGCCCGCTGCAAGGTGGCCCCTCAGGAGGCCTGCGCGATCCTGTCCGAGTCGCAATCCCGCCTTCTTAACGTCCAGCTCGCCGAGTTGGCCCTGCAAAAGCTCGGCGCCAGGCCTTTCCACGTGGTTGTGCCGACTCCGCGCCAGTCGGCGCCGGTGCCGATCCGCTCCACCGGCGCGTCGACCGCGCTGCAAGGCCTCGCACCGGCGATCGGCGCCCTCGCGGCCTCATCGTTCGTCGCCGACTGCACCCTCGAAGGCCTGATGCACGCCGCCGAATTGCCGCAGATCCTGAAAGGCGGCGCGCGCGTTCTCTATATCTCGAATGAGCATCCGGACGTGCTCGAGCGCCTCGCCCCCTCCCCCGCCGACGAGCAGAAGGTGAGGGCAGGGATGCGGCTGCTGAAAAGCGCGAAGCGCATGCAGGTCACCTCGCCCGCCGGCACGAATCTCGAGATCCGCCTCCAGGGCGCCCGCGTCGGTGGCGTCTGGGGATACACCGAGAAGCCAGGGACGCTGTCGCATTGGCCCGGCGGCCTCTGCCTCGCCTTTCCTCAAGCGCAAAGTGTGAACGGCGCGCTCGTCATGGCGCCGGGAGACCTGAACCTGACGTTCAAGCGCTATCTCGAGTCCGCGGTGCGCTTGAAGGTCGAGAACGATTACGTCACCGCGATCGAGGGCGCAGGGCTCGACGCCGAGCTGATGCGCGAATATTTCGCCGCCTGGGGCGACCACGAGGCCTACGCCGTGTCGCATGTCGGCTGGGGTATGAATCCGCGCGCACGCTGGGAAGCGCTCGCGATGTACGATCGCCGTGACGTGAACGGCACCGAGCAGCGCGCCTTCGCCGGCAATTTCCTGTACTCGACCGGCGCCAACGAGGTCGCCGGGCGCTACACGTTGGGACATTTCGACCTGCCTTTGCGCCACTGCACCGTCGCGCTCGACGGCAACGTCGTGGTGCGCGAGGGAAAGCTGCTCGAGTGACACCGCTGGTGAGCGATCCGCGCTATTCGGTCGTCGGTTCGACCTACCCGCTCGATACGAAACAGAAAGCGCTGATCGAGCTCGTCGAATCGCTCGGGCCGCGCTTCGCCGAGCGCGCGGCGCGTTACGACCGCGAGGCGAGCTTTCCCCATGAGAATTACGCCGAGCTTCGCGCAGCCGGCCTGCTCGAACTGTGCGTGCCCGAGAAATTCGGCGGCCGCGGCGCCGACCTGAGAACCTATTCGATCATCTCGGCGACGCTCGGCAAGTACTGCGGCGCCACCGCCCTCACCTACAACATGCACGCCTGCTCGATGCTGTGGCCGGGGGCGCTCTCGGACGACCTCGACATGACGCCCGCGCAGCGCGCCGAGCACGAGAAGCACCGCGCGATCCACTACCAGCGAGTGGTCAAGGATGGAGCGATCTATGCGCAGCCGTTTTCCGAGGGCAGCGCCGCCGCCGCCGGACGGGCGCCCTTCGGCACCACGGCGACGCGCGTGAGCGGCGGCTGGAGCATCGACGGCAAGAAGATCTTCGCCTCGCTCTCCGGCGCGGCGCATTACTACGGCGTGCTTTGCACCGAGGCGAAGCCCGAGCTCTCGATGCGGGACACGCTCTACATGGCGGTGCCGGGAAATGCTCCCGGCCTGAGCATCATCGGGGATTGGGATCCGCTCGGCATGCGCGGCACAGTGTCGCGCACCCTCGTGTTCAAGGATGTAGTCGTCCCCGACGAGGCGCAGATGATGCCGCGCGGCATCTACTTCCAGGCCGCCAGCCGCTGGCCCCACATGTTCACCACGCTGTCGCCTACGTACATGGGCATCGCCATCGCGGCCTACGAATTCACCGTGCGTTATCTGCGCGGCGAGGTGGAAGGCATGCCGCCGGTGAAGCGCCGCATGTACCCGACCAAGCAGATCGCCGTCGCCGAGATGTGGGTGAAGCTCGAGCAGACGCGATCGCTGTTCTTACGCATGCTCGAGGACGCCCGCGTCGACCCGCCCAAGGACGCGCGGCTGCGCGCCTACGCGGCGCAGTTCACGATCATGGAGAACGCCAACGAGATCTGCCGGCTTGCGATCCGCACCTGCGGCGGCCAGTCGATGCTCAAGTCGCTGCCGCTCGAGCGCATGTACCGCGATTCGCGCTGCGGATCCCTGATGCTGCCTTGGACCGCCGAGCTGTGCCTCGACCGCATCGGCCGCGAAGCGCTCTACGAGCCGGGCGAGTCGGACGACTGAGTGAACCTGTCGCGGATCATCGAGCGCTGGGCGGCGCACTGCCCGAACAAGGTCGCCCTTCATTTCGAAGGGAAGGACTGGACGTACGCCGAGCTCTGGCAGCGCATCGAGCTTGCCACGAAGCGCCTCGGTATCGCAAAGGGCGATCGCGTCGCCTACCTCGGCTACAACAACCCGGAGATGCTGGTGCTGCTGTTCGCGCTGGCGCGGCTCGGCGCGATCCTGGTGCCGCTCAACTGGCGCCTCACCGCGGCCGAGCACAGCGAAATCCTCGCCGATTGCTCGCCCAAGCTCCTCTTTTGCGGCCCGGAATTCCAGGAACACGCAAGCAAACTCGGTGTTCCTCTGGGAAGTTTCAAGGACGAACGGGTTTTCGTCCTTGGAGGACAGGACAACGACGACATCCTCATCGTTTACACGTCAGGCACCACCGGCAAGCCGAGGGGCGCGGTGCTGACGCAGTCGGCACTGCTCTGGAACGGCTACAACTCGGTCCATGCCCACGACCTGTCGCAGGCGGACCACGTGCTGAGCCCGCTGCCGATGTTCCATGTCGGCGGCCTCAACAACCAGACGCTGCCCGCCTTGCTCGCCGGCGCCAGCGTCACGCTGCACAAGCGCTTCGAGCCCGGGCTGTGGCTCGCTGACGTGGGGCACTGTCGCCCTACTGTGAGCCTTCTGGTTCCAGCGACCATGGCCGCCGTGATCGCCCATCCAGCATGGCAAAAAGCCGATCTTTCCAGCCTGAAAATGCTCAATACCGGCTCCATGGTGGTCCCCGATTCGCTGATCCGCGCCTTCCACGAGCGCGGCGTGCCGGTCGGCCAGATCTACGGCGCCACCGAAACCGCGCCGATCGCCATCGTGCTCCTGAAGGAAGATGCCGTGCGCAAGGCCGGCAGCGCCGGAAAGCCGGCGCCGCACTGCGAGGTGAAGCTCGTCGACGGCGAGATCTGGGTGCGCGGACCCGCGGTGATGCGCGGCTACTGGAAAGACTACTCGGGCCTGACCCCGGATGGCTGGTTCAGGACCGGCGACCTCGCGCGCATCGACGAGGACGGCTTCTACTGGATCGTCGGGCGATCCAAGGAGGTCATCATCTCCGGCGGCGAGAACATCCACCCCGCCGAGCTCGAGAACGTGCTCGCCGACTGCCCGGCGATCGCCGGGGCGGCGGTGATTGGCATCGACGACCCGAAATGGGGAGAAGCCGCCTGCGCGTGCATCGTGCGCAGGGACGTCGGGCTGGATGAAACTACTGTAATGAAGCTTTTCGAGGGCCGCCTCGCGCGTTACAAGCAGCCCAGGCGAATCGTCTTTCTTGAAAGCCTGCCGCGCAACGCCATGGGCAAGGTGCGCAAGCCCGAGCTGAAGCGGCTAATCGACACGCAGCTCGGCTTCGCCAAGCCCCTCTAGCGCAAACTTCACCAGGTCGCCCTCCTTCGTCTCCTTGGAGGTGATAAGGCTGCCGGTGATGACGACGTCGCCGCGCAGGAGGCCGCGGCCATGCCGGGCGAGATGGTCGGCCACCCAGGCGACGGCGTCGAAGGGGTGGCCCATCGCGTCCGCGCCCCTGCCCTCACCCACGGCCTTGCCGTTGATGGTTGCTACTCCACGCACCGCGGCAAGGTCGATGTTCTGCCATTCGTACACCGTGTAGCCGAGCACCGCACCGTCGTTCCAGCCGTTGTCGGCGATCAGCTCGAGCGGGTGCTGCGCGAGCTGCGTGTAATCCGCCCCGCGGTCGTCCGCGAGCTCGATCGCCGGCATGACGCCGCCTACCGCGCGGGCGACGCGGTCGCGGAAGAACGGCGCGTCCGCCGCCGGCAGGTCTTCGGCGATCTCGACCCCGATCTCGAACTCGACGATGAGATGCACGTAATCCGCGGCGCGCACGCGCGCCGGCGTGCGATGCAGCGTGAATTCCAGCATCGCGCCCGCCTGCGGCGCGTCGACGCCGACGAAGCGCTGCATCTGGGCAGTGGCCAGCGCGATCTTGTAGCCCGCGATGCCGCCGCGCTTTTTCGCGCGCAGGGCGACGAAGCAGTCCTGGATCGCGTACGCTTCCTCGAGAGTACGCGGCGCGAGATCCTCGGGAAGGGAGCGGAAGCGTTCGCGCCGTTCGTGCGCTTCCAAGAGATGCTGCGCCGCCGCCAGGTGACGGTCGGTGGCCCTCATCCCTTGCCCGGATGGATGTGTCCGCATTTCGGGCAGCGGCGCGATCCCGCGTAGAAGGCATCGAAGAGCGGCGGCAGGTCCTGCACGATATTCTGGACGTTGACTTCCACCCGATGGACGAGCGCCCAGCATTTGGGGCAATACCATTCGAAGGCGTCGTCGACCTCGCGCGGCCGCACCTTTTCCACCACCAGCCCTATCGAGCCTGCGGGGCGCTGCGGCGAATGCCTGCAGTGACCGGGGACCAGCACCACCTCGCCTTCGCGGATCGGCATATCGCGCGGCTTGCCGTCCTCGATGATCTTCAGAACGATGTTGCCGCGCAGCTGGTAGAAGAACTCCTCGTACGGGTCGTCGTGGTAGTCGGTGCGCGCGTTCGGGCCGCCGATGACCTGGACGATCAGGTCATCGGCTTCCCTGAACACCATCTGATTGCCCACCGGCGGCTTCAGCAGGTGCGCGTGCTCGTCGATCCAGCGCGAAAAGTTGAACGGGGCGAGCGGCATCGGACGGAGCATTCTATTATGTCCACGCCATGAAGATCACCGCCGTCCATAGCTGCGTCCTGACTATCCCCACTCCCAAGCCGATCGCGCTGCAATACCCGCAGCACAAGCTGGTCGTCGCCGAGATTTCCACCGACCAGGGCGTGAGCGGCCTCGGCTACAGCCTGGCGTTCGGCGGCGGCGGCGCCGAGGCGATCCAGGTCTATCTCGACACGCGTCTGAAGCCTGCGCTGATCGGCGAGGATCCGCTCTTCGTCGAGCGCCTGTGGGAGCGCATGTTCCGCACCGACATGGGGATCAAGAAGCAAGGCGTCGCCGCGTACGCGCTCTCGGCGCTCGACATCGGATTGTGGGACATCGCGGCCAAGGCGGCAGGCCTGCCGCTCTACCAGCTGTGGGGCGCGGTGACCGATCGCATCCCGGCTTATGGCAGTGGCGGTTGGCCGCGCTACAGCGTGGACGACCTGATCGGCGAGGCCGAGCGCTACGCAGGCTTGGGCTGCAGGTACTACAAGATGAAGATCCACCATCCGGACCCGCGCGAGAACCGCAAGCGCGTCGAAGCGGTACGGCGCGCGCTCGGCGAGAGCATGAAGATGATGGTCGACGTCAATCAACGCCTCGACGTCCTGGGCAACATCAGGCAGGCGGCGATGCTCGAGGACCTCGATCTCGTCTGGTACGAGGAGCCGGTGCTCGCCGACGATACCGCCGCCTGCGCGCAGGTCGCCGAAAAAATAGGAATTCCGGTGGCGACGGGGGAAAACAATTACACGCGCTACGAATTCCGCGATCTCATCGAGCGGCGCGCGGCGCGCTATCTGATGCCCGACGTGTGCCGCGCCAACGGCTACAGCGAGACGCTGCGCATCGGCCGCCTCGCCGCCGCGCACCAGGTCGCCGTTTCGCCGCACGTGGTGCACGAGCTCTCGCTGCACGTCGTCGGCGCGCTCTCCAACGGCTTTCTCGTCGAGTTCATCGACTGGACGCCGCCCGACCTGTTCGAGGAAATGCCGCCATGCAAGGACGGCCACTTCCAGATCCCGCAGCGCCCCGGCCATGGCATGGCGCTCGCGAAAGGAGCGCTCGAGAAATACCGCAGCAGCTAGTGTGGTACTGTGCCAGCGGTTCATCTTCCTGGAGGAGGGAACGATGGAACAGTCCTCGGGTCGCCGGCGCTTTCTCAAGTCAGTGACCGCGATCAGCGGCGCAGCCAGCATTCCTGCGCAATCCCTGGCCGCCGAACCGCACGCTCAGCACGCGCCGCGCGGCGCCTCCCAGCCCTACATGTTTCTCACGCAGCCGGAAGCCGCGTTCATCGAAGCCGCGGTTGCGCGGCTGATTCCCGCGGACGAGCTCGGCCCCGGCGCGAAGGAGGCCGGCGTCGCCTTCTTCATCGACCGGCAGCTCTTCGGCGGCTGGGGGACGATGGCCAGGATGTACCGCCTCGGGCCGTGGCCGGAAGGCACGCCTCAGCAGGGCTACCAGTCGCCGCTCACGCCGCAGCAGGTGTACCGCATCGGCATCCGCGCGGTGAACGAGCATTGCGCAAAGCACCACGGCAAGAGCTTCGAAGCGCTGGCGGCGCCGCAGCAGGACGAAGTGCTGCGCGGCCTCGACGCCGGCAAGATCGAGCTGGAGGCGGTGCGCGCGCAGTTCTTCTTCAACATGCTGCTCGCCAACACCATCGAGGGCTTCTTCTCCGATCCGGTCTATGGCGGCAACCGCGACAAGGTCGGCTGGAAGCTGGTCGGTTTCCCCGGCGTCGCGGCGGTCTACACCACGCATGTCGACAAGCATGGCGTGCCCTACAACGCGGTGCCCGTGTCGATCATGGACGTGGTCGACAACCGCGTCGAGGTGGACGAGAGCGGGCATCCGAAGCACGTTCTCCTGACGCGCAAGGATTGATCATGCCGACGAAGCTGAAACCGGTGGACGTCGCGATCGTCGGTGCTGGGCTCACCGCAACGATCCTCGCGAAAGAGCTGGCCGAAGCCGGCCTGAAAGTCCTCGCCCTCGAGCGCGGGCACTGGCGCGACACCGATCCCGACTTCGCCATGCCCTATGTGCACGACGAGCTGCGCTTCGTGGGCCGGCACGAGCTGATGCAGGACCTCTCGCGCGAGACGATCACGTTCAGGAACAACGCCGCCGAGACCGCGCTGCCGATGCGCCAGCTCGGCTCTTTCCGCCCCGGCGAGGGCGTCGGCGGCGCCGCAGTGCACTGGGGCGGCCTCACATGGCGCTTCCTGCCCTGGGACTTCGAAACGCGCAGCCGCACGCTCGCACGCTACGGCAAGGGCCAGCTTGCCGAAGACTGCACCAGCCAGGACTGGGGCGTCACCTACAACGAGCTGGAGCGTCACTTCGACCGCTTCGAATATCTCTACGGCATCAGCGGCAAGGCCGGCAATCTCAAGGGCAGGATCATCCCCGGCGGCAACCCGTTCGAGGGTCCGCGCTCGCGCGAG
>Ga0209220_1000450_pt1 | contig 14148 bp, 14 predicted proteins | sample BlaSpr_A8_OM3_M3_FD_187984 | JGI IMG/M metagenome (GOLD analysis project Ga0209220, IMG submission 187984) | Forest soil microbial communities from Thunder Bay, Ontario, Canada - Black Spruce, Ontario site 2_A8_OM3_M3 (SPAdes) (version 2) | ecosystem: Environmental > Terrestrial > Soil > Boreal... | reverse complement strand
CCGCCATTGTCCGGGCTCGGAATCTGCTGTACGGCACGATGATCATGACCGAGCTATTCGCCTTTGCCCTGCTGGGGCTGGCCGTAATCGATCGTGCCCCGGCCGCCGCCATCGTGGCCGCGATCGTCTTCTACCTGGTCGGCGCGCTGGTTGGCCTCTTCAACCGTCTGAGTCAGCAAGCCACGGCCGGAACGATGGTCGAGGACTACGGGCTGGCCTGGGTCCGCCTCATCCTGACGCCGACCCTATCCGGCCTGGCGGCGGTCGGCGGCGTCGTTCTGACTGGAATGCTGACCCTGAGCGGGCTGACGGGATTGGTTCAGCCCGGCAGCTCGGGTGGGACGCCAAGCACGGTCAACCTACCCGTGCTCGCCGATATTTTCGATCTCAACAAGTTTCGGATCGGCTTTCTCCTGGCCGTGGTCTTCGGGGGAACGCCCATCCTCATCAGCAACCGGCTTCAGCAGCTTACCGATCAGTACAAAAACGACTTGAAGAGCACGGAAGCCACGAGCGGCGGAACACCGGCGGCCCCCGCCCGGCCATCTGTCGCGTAACCAAGGAGGGGACGATGAGGGGTGGCGCAGGTCGGCGACTGATCCGCTGGAGCGTGCTTGGCCTCGGGGCAGTCGTGGCGACGACGGCCCTCTCGCGTTGGGCCAATAAGCGACCGCGCCCGAGTTTGCCGGAAGGTCCCGGCGGCTCGCTCGGTTCGGTTCCGGCGCCGCGATTTTCGCTCCTGGAACGGGCCTATGCGGCGTTGGCCGAACGGGTCGACCACTCCCTGGGTTGGCATAAGTTGCCTGGTTATCTTGGCGCGCTGATCCTCGCCGGCGTGCGGACCACGCTCCGGCGCAAGAACCTCCAGGACACGTGGAACCTTCCGATCGTCGGGGTGACGCCGCCGTCTCCGGTGGACGATCGCTACCTCACGGCCCGAACCAGCGACGGCACCTTCAACAACCTGGAGATGCCCCTCATGGGATCGGCCAACACCCGCTTCGGTCGCAACGTGCCGCTCGACAAGACGGTCGTCGAAAGTGACCGGTCGCTGCTGTCGCCGAATCCCCGGACGGTGAGCCGGGAACTGCTGACCCGGGACAGCTTCATCCCCGCCAGCACCCTCAATCTGCATGCCGCCGCCTGGCTGCAGTTCATGGTGCACGACTGGCTGAGCCACGGACAGAACGACAAGGACCGCGTCTTCGAGGTTCCGCTGGACAAGGGTGATCCCTGGCCGAACAAGACGATGCGCATCCTTCGGACCCGGCAAGACCCGACGCGGCCGTCGGACGACACCGGCCCGCCATCCTTCATCAACGTCGCGTCGGAATGGTGGGACGCGTCGCAGCTGTACGGCAACGATTTGCCGACCCAGATGAAGGTGCGCTCGATGGTTGACGGGAAGCTGACCGTGGACAAAAACCGGCTGCTGCCGATTGACGATTCGGGCATCGAGATCACCGGCGTCTCCGGCAACTGGTGGATCGGGTTGGAGCTCATGCACACGCTTTTTACGCTCGAGCACAACGCCATCTGCGACCGCCTCACGGCCGAGTACCCGACCTGGTCGGACCAGGAACTGTTCGACCGGGCGCGGCTGATCAATGCCGCGCTGCTGGCAAAGATCCACACGGTCGAATGGACGACCGCGATCCTCGGCCATCCCGCGCTCCAGATCGCGCTGCGCGCGAACTGGTGGGGACTGGCGACCGAGCGGGTGTCTCGGCTGGTTGGACGGTTGAGCAAGAGCGAGCTGATCAGCGGAATCCCCGGTTCGGATCCCGACCAGTTCGGTGTGCCCTACTCGATCACGGAAGAGTTTGTCGCGGTCTATCGGATGCACCCGCTGCTCCCGGACGACTTCATCTTCCGAGCAGTCGCCGACAACGCGGTGATCGATTCGCGTGGGTTTTCCGATCTTGCGTTCGCGAACGCCAGGAAGACACTGGAGAAGGTGACGCCGGAGAACGCTCTCTACACCTTCGGCACGGTAAATCCTGGGGCAATCACGCTGCACAACTTCCCGAAAGGGATGCAGCAGCTGACCGAGCCCGACGGCACGCTGAACGACATCGCGGCCACCGACATCCTGCGGATCCGGGAGCGGGGTGTGCCGCGCTACAACGAATTCCGCAAGCTGTTGCACAAGGCGCCGGTCAGGACCTTCGAAGAACTCTGCGCGAATCCGACCTGGGCCGAGCAGATCCGCCGGGTCTACGAAGGCGACATCGACAAGGTCGACCTGATGATCGGCCTCTACGCGGAGACACCTCCGCCGGGCTTTGGCTTCAGCGACACCGCCTTCCGGATCTTCATCCTGATGGCGTCGCGCCGGCTCAACAGCGACCGGTTCTTCACCACCGACTTCACGCCGGAGGTTTACACGCCGGCAGGAATGGCCTGGATCGCCGACAACGGTTTCGCGTCCGTCCTGTTGCGCCACTTCCCCAACTTGCGGCCCGCCTTGCGCGGCGTCAAAAACCCGTTCGCACCGTGGACCGCTGTCGCCGGCGTCGCCCCGCAGCAGACCCGTCCGGAGTTCGAGCCCGTCGCAAAGCCAAAAGCCCAACCGGTTCAAGTATCGAGCCGCCAACCCAAAGGAGGATGAGTCGATGGAGCCAGTCCTGCAAAATGTCGCACCCGATATCGATGAATCACGAGTCGGCATTTCCTACTCCGGCGGTGGGCCGCTGCTCCTGATCGAGCTCGGCATCGCCCAGGCGTTCGTCGATCTCAAGATCGTTCCCGTCGCGATCGCCGGCGTCTCTGCCGGGGCCCTTGCCGGCACCGCCCATGCCCTCGACCCTGTGAATGGGACGGGCATCAAGGCGGCCGCCGATGCGTTACTCACCCTCAGCGACCACAAGCTTGGGCTGACCAGGGCCGAAATCGTCGCCAAGCTCCTGGGATCCCTCATCACGATGCTCAAGCTGCCGCTCAGCCTGGGCGACAATGCCCCGATCCAACCGATGGTCGAGGGGGTGTTCAACGGCCTGTCGGGCCAACCGACGCTGACCGTCGGCAACTTCGGGACCAATTCGCGGGTCCCGCTCTATATCGGCGGAACGGACCGGCGCGCCTGCGAGCGGTACTGGTTCCCAGCCTCCGCCGAGGTGGCCGATGCGTTGGTGGCGTCCTCGGCGATTCCCGGCGTCTTTCCGCCACGAACGATCACGATCGGCGGGCAGCAGATGCTCTTTGTCGATGGCGCGGTCGCGCAAAATCAGCCGCTCTCCCAGTTGGTACTCGCCGAACGGTGTGGGACGCTCTATGCCTGTGCCGTTGGGTATGACGGCGAACACATGGGTGACCCCAAAGATGCGCTCGAAAACGCCATGTCCGCGATCTCGATCCTGTCGCATGAGTCCTCGCGGCTGGAGCAGGCCTACGTCGAGCTGAAATTAAAGGAAGCGGGCAAAGGCAACGTCTACCACGTCCATCCCGAGGGGCCGTTCAATATTTCGGGATTCAATTTCACCGCCGACCAGATCGCGCAGGTTATCGCCCTGGCCTGTCAGCAAACGAAGGACTACATCCAGCAACAGGGATGGATGCCGCCCGCTGTTGCCGCTCCTGCCGCGGCCCCGGTGCCAGTCGGCGCGACCTCGGGGGGCGGACCCAATGGTGGTGGCCGGACCTAACGCCCAGCGTCGGCCAGGATGACGTCGCTTGCTTTCTCGCTGATCATGTAGACGGCGCTGACGATGAAAAAGCCCGGGATGTGAGGGAACACCGAGGCATCGACCACGCGCAGGTTGCGGGTCCCGTGCACGCGGAAGCGGCTGTCGACCACGGCCGTGGGGTCGCTGCTTGGTCCGAGCTTGCAGGTGCAGGAGGCGTGGTGGCCCCAGGCCTGGCGGCGGACGTAATCCTCGAGCTGCTCGCGGCTGCGCACCTCGGGGCCCGGTAGCCGCTCACGGACGACGATCGCCTCGGCCCTGGCGTTCAAACGGCGGACGAACTCGATGGCCAGCACGAGTGACTCGAGATCTTCCCCCTCGGTGTCGTTTCCCTCTTCGAAATAGCGGAAATTGATCGCGGGGACGTCTCGCGGATCTGCCGATTTGAGCCGCACCGTTCCAGCCGTGTTCCTGGTGTGGGCTTTGAGGATGGCCCAGGTAAAGAGGTTGCGACTCCGTTCGAGGTCTGCCGAGTAGCCAGGGTAATAGCCGTGGAAGTTGGCGGGGAAGCCAAAGATGAACAGATCGGGGTCTTCGCGATCCGCCTCGGCCTTCTTCGTGATGCCGAGCACCACGCCGTTGGTCGTATAGACACCGCGTCCGTGTTGCCAGTCGGTGAAGCATGGGTCGGCCCCGGGGGTCGTCGGCGGGGCGAAGCCGCAGCCCGCGAGCAAGGCGAAATTCTTCTGCATCTCGTTCACGACCCCCACCTCATAGCGATCCTGCAGGTTCTTTCCGACGCCCGGCAGATCGACCACGATCGGAATGCCGAACTCGCGCAATTCATCGGCGGCACCAACGCCCGACAGCATGAGCAGCTGCGGTGTGTTGAAGGCGCCGGCGGCCAGAATGACCTCGCTCCCGGCTCTCACCTGCTGGGGCGGGCTGGGTGGACCAGTGGTTGCGTTTGGATCGGCCCGATATTGATGAGGGCCTTGGACGAATTCCACCCCGACAGCCCGGTTGCCGTCCTCGAAGAGGACTCGCGTCACCAGGGTGTTCGTCTTGACGATCAGCCGGTCGGGGAATTCACCCTGCACCTTGCGGATGTATTCCCTGGTCCCACTGCGGCGGCCGGCATGCGTCGCCATGGGGGCCAGCCATAGGCCGGCGGTACCGGCCACCTGCGCCCGCCAGTCATTCGGGTCCGGGTAGCTTTCCAGCCCCTCGAGCGCGCTGAGCGGATGCACAAGATCTTCGGTCAGCGCTTGCTTTGCGGCATCCAGAATCAGCCAGAGGAGCTCCGAGTCCTTGAAGATCAGCCGAGGATCCGCGTAAGAGGTCGGCAGCCATCCGTCGAAGCCGTGCCTGCTGGGATTGCCGTATCGCTGTGACCAGATAGGAATCCGTCGCAGGATCGCCGCCAGCAGCGGATTGCTCGGGTAGGGTCGAGGCCGGTCGATGTAATGGCACTGCTCCAGCCGCTCGAAATAGGTGCGCATTGCGTCGCTCTGCCAGGAGGAATCGCCTGTGGTCGCCGCGATCTCGTCCCAATCGTGGTTGTGCGGATAGATCGTGATCATGGCGTTGTGGGCCGTGCATCCACCGAGCGTCCCGGCCCGCGGATAGAGGACGCCATCTTCCGCCGGCACGAACTTGTCGTCGAGACGCTGCCGTTGGTCGTCCGCATAGTGCCGGACGAAGTAGTCCCAGCGCAGCTGCGGATCCTCGGTCGACTCCGCGTGAAAGCTCGGGACCTGATAGGTATAGGGCTCCGCATCGCCCCCGGCTTCCAGTAAAAGGACGCGCTTACCCGCCCGCGCGAGATTCGCGGCCAGAGGGCCACCACCTGCTCCCGAGCCGACGACGATATAGTCGGGCGTCGCCGGGTCTGCCGTCATGACGGGCCTACGACGCTTTACGCGGTTGGGCGGCGAGCGAAAGGGCGACGTTGACCGTCGAGATCAGGGTGGCCGTGATGGCGGCGCGTCGCGGCAGATCTCCTCGAATGCCCGCGAGGGCAGCGGAGATGGTATCGGAGACGTGAATGATGGGAGCGACGCGCACCGCCTGGGCGCTCGCTGGTCCTCGGTTCAAGAGCAGATCCGCGGCGATCAGCACGGTGCGGATGCCGAAGAGCCGAAACGGGTATTTCGCCGCCGCTTCCACCTGTGGATCGACTCGTAGCTGGCGTAAGAGCAAGGTTGGCGCCAGCAAGGCCAACCCTCCGTTGATCAAGCGGATGAGACCGAGCGAAATGCGCGCGAAATTCTGCCGACGTTCATTAGTGGCAACCATCTCAACACCCCCTCGCGGCACCTACCGCCTGATACAGCCCCCTTTCGCGAATATGATCCAGCGCACCGGTAAAGTCAAGGCGTCCGCGCTAGAAACTCGGTTCCTTCGGCTCAGTGACGCTCTGGTCGCGCTGCCAGCCCTCATTCTCGAGCTTGATCAGCTGAATCGCGACCCTGGCGGCATCGGCGTCCAGTTCGGGCAGCGCCTGGTACTCAGAAACCCAGCAGCGGAAGATGTTGTAGGCGATCGCCAGCTGACCCGCTTCGTTGTAAAACTCGAGCGTGATGTCCTTCCGGAAGTCGGCGAGCGACATCTCGCTCCCCAGGCCACTGCCATAGTTCCAGACTTTGTTGGCCCACTTTTCGAACTCGAGGTCATGGGTGACGCCGCGCTCAAGTGTGACGGGGTCGTAATGCGTCAGCCCCGGCGACTTGCGGCTGATGCTTGGATCGCCCCCATCACGATGTTGGATGACTTCTGTTGTCCGCTTCAACGGGCTGACTTTGCTGACGCCGGCAACGTAGCGCCCGTCCCACTTGACTCGAAACTTGAAGTTCTTGTAGGGATCGAAGCGAGTGGGATTTACGGTGAACTCTGCCATTCGGCACTCCTCACTTCAAGATTCGATTGATGTAGTCGGGAAACTGGCGGGGAAGTTTGGCCAGCAAGCGTTCGCGCGCCGCCTGGTTGTCTTGATGGGCCTGGCGAACGGCCGCAGGCGCACCCTGACCGAGGGACTCGAGGACGTTCAAGACAACGTCGACGTCGGCTCGAATTGGAGCCAGCTGGGTGTTGAATTGCGTTTCGCGAATCAGCAGGCTCACCAGCCGGACGACAAGAATGCGATGCGGCCCCCAGACGAAGAGGACGTACGGCGGAGACTGACCACGCGATTGTTCGGTTAGCTCCTCGAGGGCGGTGAGGGTGGGGAGGACCCCGAATATTTGGGTTGCTGGATCAATGGGGGCCTCGAGATCGATGGCATCCAGCGACAGGGTGAAGCTGATGGTTTCGCGGGCCGGGCCGTCCGCAGCGGGGTCGGATGAGGCCGGCGGAACCGACCGCGTCAGCGCCTCGGGGTTGTACTGAAACACAATGACGCTCCGGTTCCCGCCGGCTCCAAAACTGATCAGTGCGCCTTTCATAACGGCACCCATCTTGCCTAGCTTATCGGGGAAGAACTCCGGTGCCAACCTCGCAGCCGGCGATCAAGGTAATCGGTAGCAGGGCAATCGCCAGGATCGACCAGAACGGCGGGCCGGCACGGTCCGGATCAGGCGCCCGAATCAGCGCCGCGACGATCGCACTCCCCAGCAGCCAGCCGTAGAGCACGAAGCCAAAGAAGAGCGATGCCGCAGCGCCGGCATCGCGGCCGCGAGGGCCAAACAAAAGGAGGGAGAGCACGCCGGCGGCGGTAAGGGCGAGGCCAATCAGGGCGCTGCCAATCCCCAGCAGCAACGAGCGCGGATGACCGCGCATCCGCAGAATGATGCCAGCCCAGCCGCCGGCCACGAATGCCGGACCGACACCGAACGGGATGATCAGCGGGCCGTTGCCGGAAAGGGTCCAGCCATCGCCGGAGAGGTGGCCGCGGCTGACCGCGATCGTCAAGACCCACAGGAAAAGGCCCGCGACCAGCCCAAAGAGTGCGATCAGGCCCGTAAACCAGGGGTCTTTCAGGCGGGTGAGCATCCGCTAGGGATGGTACCTAGCGGAGCCGGCGCAAGAAGTCCAGCAGCGCGCGGAGATCCCTCACCACCGTGAGGAAATTGAGGACGACTTCGAGCCGGCCGGAATTGACGAGGTCGTCTACCGGTAGTCTTCGTCGACCCCCGCCCTGCGCCGAGGTTGGGGCAGGTCCGGAAATGGGCCGTTCGGCGGATGGTCATCCATTGCGGAAGGCGTGACACTATGCCCATGATCGTGTCGCCGCCCACGGCGAGTCGGGCCCCAGCGTCTGACCCGGGTGTCACGCCTCTCCAGCCCATCCTCCCGCTGCTTCGGGACAGCACCCTGACGGAAATCATGGTCAATGGGCCAGACGCCGTCTACGTAGAGCGCGACGGAAAAGTGCTGTTGACCGACCGGCGATTCGACGACGAAAATCACCTGCTCGGCGCCATCAGCGCCCTCGTCGCGACCGCGGGTCGCCGGATCGACTTCAGCGAGCCCGTGCTCGAGGCGCGCCTGCCGGATGGCTCCCGATTGACCGTCGTGCTGCCACCGGTCGCGGTGGATGGCCCAATGCTCACCATTCGGAAGTTCGCCGCCAGCCCCTACGGGATCGACGATCTGATCCGATTCGGCAGCCTCTCGCTGGAGGCCGCCGCCTTCCTGCGGGCGTGCGTTATGGCGCGCGCCAACCTGCTGATCTCCGGCGGCTCGAGCAGCGGTAAGACCACGCTCCTCAACGCGCTGGCGACCTCTATCCCGGAGGACGAACGCATCGTTACCATCGAGGAAGCCGCCGAACTGAGACTGCCCCAGGGCCATGTGTGTCGCCTCGAGTGCATTCAGGCGGGGGAGAAGACGATGACCGTCCGCCAGCTCGTCCGGCATGCCGTGCGGATGCGCCCCGACCGCCTCATCGTCGGTGAAGTCCGCGGTGGCGAGGCGCTGGACATGCTGCAGGCGATGAACACCGGACACGATGGTGCGATGAGCACCATCCACGCCAACAGCCCGAGGGATGCGCTCTCGCGCATGGAGACGTTGATGTTGATGGCGGGGCTCGATCTTCCGGTCCGCGCTATCCGGCAGCAGCTCCGCGGCGCGCTGAACCTGCTGGTGCACGTTGGACGCTTAGCCGACGGCCGGCGGAAGGTCCTCAGCATCGTCGAGCTGACCGGCTTCGACGACCAGACGATCGCGCTGCAGGAACTCTTCGTGTCAGAAGCCACTGGTGGCGCCGTACCGGGCCGGACACGCCTTATGCCGACCGGAATCCGCCCGCAGATGATGGACAGGATTTACCAGCGGGGCGTCGAGGCCCCGGAGCTGAGCCGGCTTTTCCCGAAGAGCCCCACGGCGATCGCCGACAGTGGCCGACGGGCGGCCACTGCGGCGCAGACTGCCGGCGGGTTTCCAACCCGCGATCGCCGGCAGAACTAGCCTTTCTCCCTGCCCTGGGTCCGAGGCTTAACGGCTGGCGCCATTTGGTATACGTAGACCATGCGCAAGGTGAGAATCCGCGGGCCGAGGAAGAACGCTGGCGTGCCCCTTCAGGCGCGTAGCGTCCTCGACCAGATGGTGGCTGAAGGGCGCGCGACTCGGGCACACGGCGATTTACTCGACGTGAAGCCGCGCGCCCGGATTTCAGGCAAGCGTCCCCTTTCAGAGGTCTTGGCTAGGATCCGCGCCGTCGAGCGCTGAGTCGGCACAGGGGAAAGGAGATCTAAACCCTCCACCCCCGACCCTCCCCGCGAGGGGGAGGGGTAGTGGAGAGATTGGTTACTAGCGGACGCCCGCCGGTGTCTTTGCTCCTGGCGGAGCGTAGACAGCCTTCGTCGCCTTTGCCTTCTCAAGCATCTTCCGGCCTTCGTCGATCGAGATCAACTTGATCGTGCGTAGGTTCCGCAGCGACCCGCTGCTGCCAACAGCGACAGAGAACGCCGCCGCCGCGATATCGTCAGGCGCCTCGATAATTCCGAGGAAGTCATCATCGCCGAAGCTCCAGTAAAACGTTTCGAGCTTGCCGCCCAATGCCTCGACAGCCTTGGTGACGGCTGCCGTCCGGTCGCCGGGGTTCTCTACCATCTTCGACCATGCTTCGGCCGTGTAGCCGCCTAGTACCGCGTACTTTGCCATCGTTACCACCTCCAGGTAAGGCCATCGTACGCCGCCGGAAATCGAATTGCCGAGTGTAAGCTTCCCCCCATGCCGCCGGTAAAACAGGACGCGGTCCAGGAGATCAAGGACCGGCTGGATCTGGTCGACCTGGTCTCGGAACACTTGCGGCTGCAAAAGGCCGGCCGGGATCTGAAGGGCCTGTGCCCCTTCCACCAGGAGAAAACTCCATCCTTATATGTATCGCCGGAAAAGCAGCTGTGGCATTGCTATGGCTGCCAGAAGGGTGGCGACCATTTCACCTTCATCCAGGACATCGAGCACGTCGACTTCAAGGGGGCGTTGCGGCTGCTGGCCGACAAGACCGGGGTCGTCCTCGAGGAGTCGCCCGGCGCAGGCCGGCAACGGGAGCTCAAGCGCACTATCCAGCGACTCAACCTGCTGGCCGCCCAGTACTTCCATCACATCCTGCTCGAAAACCCGGCTGGGCAGCGGGCCCTGATCCAGCTCGAGTCACGCGGCGTCACCCGGGCGTCGATGACCGAGTTCCAGCTCGGGTTCGCACCCGCCGGCCAGCATAAGGACAACCTGGTCCGGTTCCTCCGCAAGCATGGCGTGTCGGAGGGCGAGCTGCTCGAGGCGGGCCTGGCGATCAGCCCCCACCCTGCCCTCCCCCAAGGGGGGAGGGACGAGAGTCGTGGTGAGTTGTGGGACCGGTTTCGTCAGCGAATCATGATCCCGATCCACGACGAGCACGGCGAACTGGTTGCCTTTGGCGGCCGGGTGATCGACGACACCAACCAGCCGAAGTACCTGAATACGTCGCAGACGGCGCTCTACGACAAGGGCCGGACCCTCTTCAATTTGCATCGAGCCCGTAAGTCGATCCACGAGATGAAGCACGCCGTTCTGATGGAGGGGTACTTCGACGCCATCACCGCCTGGCAGGCGAACGTCACCAACGTCGTGACCACCTCCGGTACGGCGTTGAGCGAGCACCAGGTGCGGCTGCTCAAGCGGGAAACCCAGGAGTTGGTCCTAGCGTTCGACCGCGACGACGCCGGACTCAACGCCACCCAGCGCGCGATTGAGCTGGCGTCGAAATCCGGCATATATATAAAGGTTGTGCGGGTCCCCCAGGGTAAGGACCCGGACGACTACCTGCGGGCCAATCCGGACGGCTGGGCCAACCTGCGGGAGCACGCGCTGCCCGAATGGGAGTACCTGCTCCGCCAGGCGCTGGGTAGCCTTGATCTCACCGACGCCGGGGAGCGCCGGCGGGCTGCCGAATTAGTGATCCCGGTGCTGGCGAAGATCCCGGAGGCGTCCGTGCTGGAAATCTATGCCCAACAGGCCGCAGGATGGCTACGCATCGAGCCAGCCGCCCTGCTTCGCGACGTTCAAGCGTTGAAGTCGGGAAGAAACCCCCACCCTGGTCCTCCTCCTAACGGGGAGCGAAATCGCCCTCGAAACGAGGCGTATGCCGCTACCCTGGCGGCACCTGGAGGAGCGGGGACAGTGGCCGCGAGCGGGCAGGCGTTCCAGAAGGACGAGGGCTACCTGCTCGGGCTGCTGATCGAGCGGCCGGACCTGGTGGCGGAGGTCGCCGGGGAACTGCGGGAGGTCAATTTTTCTTCCCCGGCCTACGAGCAGGTCTTCGCTAGATTGCAACAGATGGTTGAAGGTGATGCAACGGCCCGGCCCACCGATCGGCTTTCTGAGTTCACGCCGGACGAGCAGGGGCTGATTTCGGCCGTCGCGATGACCCGCTACCCCGAGCTGGACAGCGGGTCCGAGGCGGCGCTGCGCCAATCACTGGAACAATGTCTCCAAACACTTAAAATAAACGCCTCCCAACGACGGTTGAAAGCCTTAGTGGCTGAGATGCGTGCGGTGCGGGCGTCAGGGGATGAATCTCGGCTCGTTAGTCTGATGCAGGAGAATGACCGCTTGGCCCGTGAGTTGGACGCGTTGAAAGCAGTGAGATATGGCTCGGGTTAACGTCAAGGACGCCCCCACACCCAAGAAAGTCCCCCCGGCCGGTAGCGGCAAGCTGAAGCGCGCCGAAGACCCGATGGTCCTGGCCGCCGAAGCCCTGATCGTCAAAGGCAAGGAACAGGGATTCCTCAGTCCGGACGACATCCTTGCCGGCTTTCCCGACGTCGAGCTCGACCCCGACCAGCTGTTCCGGATCTTCAACGTATTCCGGGACATGGGCATCGAGGTCTCCGACGGGGAGAAGGACTTCGAGGAAGTCGTCGAGATCGACGATGACCTGATTGCCACGATCGAGGCGATGGACTCGGTCTCGCTGGACGACCCGGTCCGGATGTACCTGAAGGAGATCGGACGCGTCGCCCTGCTGAAGGCGGAGCAGGAAGTGACGCTTGCCAAGGCGATCGAGGCCGGCGACGACGATGCCAAGCACAAGCTGACCGAGGCCAATCTCCGGCTGGTGGTCTCGATCGCGAAGAAGTACATCGGCCGCGGCATGTCCTTCCTCGACCTGATCCAGGAAGGCAACATGGGCCTGATCCGCGCAGTCGAGAAGTTCGACTACCACAAGGGCTACAAGTTCTCGACCTACGCCACCTGGTGGATCCGCCAGGCGATCACCCGCGCGATCGCCGACCAGGCGCGCACCATCCGGATCCCGGTGCACATGGTCGAGACCATCAACAAGCTGGTCCGGGTTTCCCGCCGGCTCTTGCAGGAGCTAGGCCGCGAGCCCACCGACCAGGAGATCGGCGACGAGATGGGGATCTCGGCCGAGAAGGTGCGGGAGATCGTGAAGGTCTCGCAGGACCCGGTCTCGCTCGAAACCCCGATCGGTGAAGAGGAAGACTCGCACCTCGGCGACTTCGTGGAGGACAAGGACGCGACCTCCCCGTCAGACGCCGCGTCGCTCACGATGCTGCGCACGGAGGTGGAAGACATCCTCGATACGCTTACGCCGCGCGAACGGCGCGTGCTGCAGCTGCGATTTGGCTTGATCGACGGTCACCAGCGGACGCTGGAAGAAGTGGGGAAGAGGTTCGGCGTCACCCGGGAACGCATCCGCCAGATCGAGGCGAAGGCGCTGCGCAAGCTGCGGCACCCGAGCCGCAGCAAGAAGCTGAAAGACTACCTCGAGTAGCGGCAATGACCCCATCCGGCGATAACGACCTGGAGTCGCTAGAAGCGCCGGCGTACCTTGGGCGTTCTCGCTACGAAGGGCCAGTCAGGGTGTCGTACAGCTCCACAGCATGGGTTGGTGTGGTGGCAATGCTGGGCCTCGTCGCTGTCATCCTCGGCTTCACCTCAAAGGACACCGCCGCCGGTTGGATCGGGCTGGGGATCTTTCTCATCTTCGCCGTCGGCTACGTGCTGCTGATCCGCAAGTTGGTGCGAGAGGAACGCGAGGAGCAACGACGGTCAGGCGAGCGACGCTGATCGCATGCCACTCGTCACCGTTTTCAACCTGAGAAAAGAAGATCGGCTATCGGAAATTGAGGATGCCCTCAAGCAAGCATTGACGAGCATGCCTCCACTCGAAATCGATGCAAACGCGGTCGACCTTGTTCCCATCCTTACGCCTGACGGCTTCCATGGAACGGTGACACGAATCAACGTTGATCTATGGGAAAAGAAAGTGCGCACGAAAGACGCTCTGCAGGAGCTCGCGACAAGAGTCGCCGAGGCTTTCAAGCGCGTCGCTGGACCGGATCGAAAGGTGAAGGTCGTCATCAGGCCATATGATCTGGATCGGAGCGGCTGGGTGTCGCTCTAGCTAGTACCTAAGGAACGAGGACGTCGTGGGCCATGAAGCCCTGCCCGTGATTAACGCTCCACCAGATGTGGCCATCGATATACCGAGGAGGGGTGTCATCGATGGTCACCGTTGTCCCGTTCTTGAGGCAGGCGACAACCTTGGAGCTAAGGGTGGGCTGCTGGCGGACGTTTCCGCAGCCGCCGGCCGCTACCTGGACCTGATCTGTGTAGCCCAGGATCGGGTTCGATCCGCCCTGCTGGCCACACACCACCGGCGGAAACAGATGCCAGCCCGATGAGTCATAGAACACATAGGCGAAGCAAGCGCCACCGCCGCCGGACCCGCCATGGCCCACTTGGACATACGCCGCGTTGAGCCCCGCACTGGGGTCGGCGTTGCCGAAGACCTGGGCGCCACTCAGACAGGATTGGCCGCTGGGACAGAGTCCGTCCGCCCGGTAGCTGGCGCCGGTTTTGGCCACCACTCCGGCGATCCCGGCATCTTTCGCAGTGGCGTTATGGGCCGAGGCTGCCGGCGACGCAGACGATGATCCCGTTGCTGGTGATGGGCGTTGCGTTGTGCTCGTTTGTCCGCAGCCCGTCGCGAGCAGTACGGCAGAGGACAAGCTGAACACTCCGAGCAATCGCCAGAGGGACATCTCCGGGCAGACTACCTCCTAATGGCAGCCGC
>Ga0209220_1000449_pt1 | contig 14156 bp, 17 predicted proteins | sample BlaSpr_A8_OM3_M3_FD_187984 | JGI IMG/M metagenome (GOLD analysis project Ga0209220, IMG submission 187984) | Forest soil microbial communities from Thunder Bay, Ontario, Canada - Black Spruce, Ontario site 2_A8_OM3_M3 (SPAdes) (version 2) | ecosystem: Environmental > Terrestrial > Soil > Boreal... | reverse complement strand
GTCGACATCGTCCTCGCCGAGCGTCACGAGGATCATCCTCATCGCGGTGCGCAGGTCCATCAGACCACCCGCCTGGAAACCGTTCGAGGTGTACGCGGAGACGATCGCGTCGATGCGGTCATGGATGTCGCGCAACAGGATGGGGGGAAAGTCGATGTCGATACGGCGGTCGATCGGCTGCTTGCTCTCAGGGTGGATGACCTGGACCGAGACCTCGCCCGTGTACGGGTTGGCCAGTGCCTTTCCCTTCAGCGGTCCGTTCGGCTTCAGCGCCGCCTGATCGACGACGTAGCCGAGGATGTCACCGAAGACCTCAGACCACAGTGTCTGGCGGTCCTTCATCTTGAGCTCGGTCGGCCGGTCGAGCGATTTGGCCGTCGCGTAGTTGCCAACCGTCGCGTCGCCCGAGAGCATCGTTTCCGGGATGCCCAGGCCGGACCCCACCATGAGCCACATCCGGCGCGCCTCGTCAGGAGGTGCGGCGCTGCCTGAGGTCTTGATCGGCTCCATCAGGTTGCCCTCGGCAGCGATGAAGGTCGAGCCGGTGACCGGCGCCGGGTTCGTCTCGTTGGCGTCCGTGGAGAGCGTCGTGCCGAGCTTCGCTTTCGCGGCCGCAACTCCCTTCGGCCCTGCCTTCGTCGTGAAGCGCCAAGCGAACCGCGCGTGCGCGCGGCGAATGGTCGCGTAGTCCTCCAGGCTCTGCACCACGGCCCGCGCCCAATCGAGGGCGGCATAGACCTCGGGCACCCCGAAGCTCATGTTGTCGGTGCAGCCGACCTTGATGTGATAGATCGGCGAGTTCCACATCACGTCGATGTCGTTGACCTTCGAGGGCTTGTACTTCGGTCGGTAGAGCCAGTCGGGGTAGTACGCCTTCTTCGTCGATCCGATCTGCGCCGGGTTCTTAGGGTCGGCTGGCGTCCACTGGCGCAGGTAGTACCACGGTTCGTGATCGTCCTCGGGGTTCTTGACGATCTGGTCGACCTGGTCTACGGGCACCGAGCGCAAGCGGACGGCGCCGGTGCTCGGATCCGTGAAGAGCGCGAAGAAAATGTTGCCGTCCGTCTGGGCGGCGATCTCCTTGAGGATGCGCGCCTGATGACCGGTGAACTCGCGCTTGTTGCCGCGATGATCGAGGAACGCGTTGATGACCGGCGCGAGCAGCTGCGCCTTCGGCGTGATGTTCACGCCCTGGGCCCAGACATAGTCGGCCTGCACCATCACACCGTGGTTGATCAGAGGGTTGGCGAGGAACATCGCGCGGGCGATCTCGATGATCTTCTTCAGCCCGGTCCGGCTGAAGTCGTACTGGCTCTGAGCTCCGAGGCGATTCCAGCCCTCATCCTCGAGCGCGAGCTCAAGGCGCGTCAGCGCCTCCTGCACGCGGAACTCGCCGTACTCGTCGATCAGCTCTGTGACCTTCTCGCCGGCTGCTCCCTCGAGCTTCAGAGCGACGTTCATCCGTTACTCGGCGGCTGCTGGCGCTGGGGGCAGGTTGTAGAACTTCCGCCATGCATCCGACGCTGGCTCCATCACCAGATCGCAGGTGCGGTCCAACTCGTTGATGGCCTCGTGACAGCGGCCAGGCGCAGCGGCGAATGAGGTGGCATGGCCATCCCCATCGAACCCCTCAGTTGCGGGATCGAGCTTGTTGATCTTGGGACACACGAACAGTTCCATGGCTACTTCGCTCCCACAGTCAGCGTGGTCGTGTTGCCGCCGCCTGCAGCGCCCGCCGTGATGCGGACGTAGCGGAACGCCAGCGGACTCAAGGCGATGCCCGCGCCGACGGTCGCGTTCAGGTAGTGCTTCAGGTTCTGAAGCGCGGCCGCAATCGAGTCGATGACTATCCAGTTCGCGTTGTCGACGGACGCCTCGACTGTCAAAGCCGAGGTGCCGCCGGATGCGATGGACAGGATGTCCAGGAGGTCGTGAATGTTGCGGAGATCAACGACAACCTGGGTCTGGGTGTTAGCCGCGCTCACAATGCGGACGCTGGCCAGCGACTTATCGGTCGCCCCGCTGAGCACGCCGCCTGTATCCACGGTTCGGCTTCCGGCCAGCGTTACCAGCCCGGTGGATGTGTCGACCGACGCTGCGCCGTCGACGAGCAGCTCCCCAAGCATCACGGGATTGTTCATGGGCTCTCCTTCAGCACCTCGAGATCGCTAGGGGGATTAGGTGAACGTGATGCCGACTGAGGCGATGACGTTCCACTTGCCTTGGTAGGCCATGAGGGTCAGGCCGGCGCCGGGCTGCGCTGCGAAGGTCGCGAGGTTCACGGCCGCGCTGCCCGTCTGGAGCAAGCCTGTCGCGGTGAGCGTGTGTGCGAACGCCGTGTTCGAGGTGATGGTGATCTCGATACCGTCATCGGTTCCGGCCGTCGGTGCTGCCAGCGTGTCGGCGAGCACCCCCGCCTTGGTGATCACGTAGGTGTGACCGGTGTGGGGAGGGATTGCGCCGTTAACGGCGAGCGCAACCGGCAACGTGCTCCAGAGAGATGTGATCGGGACCTCCCAGTTGCCCGCAACAGCGCACGTGTAGAGCGCTGCGGTGCCGACGCCCTGCGAGATACCTGTCGCCGTGGCGATGCCGTTGATTGTGTCTGTGCCTGCGCCGAAAACCTGCATTGGGTTGGCGCCGCGGTTGAGGATGAGGACCTCCAGGCCGACTGCGGAAGCCGGGAGCTTGACGGAGTCGCCCGCTGTTGCCACCACGCTCACACGGTTGAACATCGAAGCGAGAGCAGTTGCTGATGCTTGGCCGCCGCCGGCGAAGGCGGTGATTGTTGGAACAAAGGACATCGTCTGCAGCCCCGGACCGCCAAAGCCCGTGGCCAGACCTTCCGAGTACCACCTGGCAGCGGCTGCGCAGGTGTAGATGACGAGCGAGTTGGCCATTTGCGATACACCCGTGGCGGCCGCTTGATCGTCGATCGTGTCGGCGCCGAGTCCGAAGACCTGCATCGGGTTGGCACCGTGGTTGATCACCATGAGCTCGAGCCCGGGTGCCGAGGCTGGCAGGACGACAGAGTCGGCCGCGGTGGCGACGACCGTGATGCGGCTGGTCTGGGCGGTCAGCTGGAAAGCAGCGCCTTGCGTCCCGCCGGCATGGGCGGTGATGGTGTCCTGCGCGAGCTCCGTGAAGAGCTGGCCAGAGAAGCCGACGCCCGCCTCCACAGCCCAGAGGCCGGCCACATAGCACCAGTAGACGTCGACCGAGTTGGGCGGCTGGGTGATGCCCGTTGCGGCCGCCTGGCCGTTGATGGTGTCAGCACCCGACCCGAAGACCTGGATCGGATTGGCCGTGGCGTTGACGACGATGATCCCGTAGCCGACAAGGCTCGGCGGAAGCGCCACGCTGTCGTATGGCGGAACCGTCGCGGCAGATACCGTGACGCGGTTGAACTCGAAGTTCATGAGAGTGGCGCTGGCCTGACCGCCTCCAGCGAACGCCGTGATCCCGGCGCCCGAGGTGTCTCGAATTGGAAGCGCCATCGCCCTGATCCCATGTCCAGGCGAGAGCCCCCGAAGGAGCGCCGACATCGAAACCCTCTGCGCCGCCTCGGCGGCGTGGTCGCTGACCAAGGCCCGACGCTTGCGCACGCGGCCCGCGATGCGGGTGAGGGCTCGCGACATCGAGAACCAACGGCCGGGGACGACTGGAAGCCTCATGCGTTTCTCCTTGCCGGCCGATCGCCGGTTACTTCAGCGGGGGAATCTCAGAAACGAGGGCCGATCGTGACCCTGTCGTCATAGACAAGGACCTGCTCGGTCTCCTCTGGCTCACCGAACAGGTTTGCCTGCACCCGAGCGACGGCCATCAGCGTTGCGACCACGCCGTCGATGCGCCTCGTCGATTTGCCCTTGGCCGGCATTACGAGCCCGTCCGCGTTGGTGACGGTGATCGTGCCGTCGACCATCCAGCGGAGCACCGGGTTTCCGCCGTGCAGCAGCCGCTTGGCGCTCAGCAGCGCGATCGCGTCCGAGGTCGGCGGGGCCATGGTGTACATGCCCTGCCGGAACTTGAACATCTGCAGGCCGCGGGCGATCAGGCGCTGTGCGATCTGTCCGGCGTAAGCGGGGTCGTAGGCGATGTCCTGGATGGCGAAGCGCTGGGCGTCGGCGAGGATCGCGTTCTCGATCGTCTCGTAGTCGATCGTGTTGCCGGGCGTCGTGCGAATGAAGCCCTCGTCGCGCCAGCGCGCGTAGTCGACGCCATCACGCCGGCTCCGCTCGGTCAGCCCGTCCTCGGGAACCCAGAAGCGACAGAGGACCTGGAACGCTCCATGGTCGAGATCCTCGGGCGCGAACACCATCACCCAGGCGGTGAGGTCCTGAGTGTGCGAGAGGTCGAGGCCGCCCCAGCAGAGCAGCTGGTCCAGCTTCGACTCGTCGACGATGCCACCCGAGGCATCCCAGACGTTGAGAGGAATGAACTTCGTCTCGACCGACGTCCGGATGTTGAGGTGCAGCCGAAGGAAGCTCGCCAGCTTGCCCGGCGACTGCTGCGCCTCGAGCGCCTGGCTCTGCATGAACTTCTTCGTCGGCGAGATTCCGTACCCGGGGTTTGCCGACTTCCAGGTCTTCTCGGCGAAGGGGTCCGCCTTGGGGTCCGCCGCCCAGATCACACCGAAGGTGCTCGGGTCCCTGATCAGCTTCTTAGCCAGCTGCCGGATCCGCGCGTGCTGCTTGGCGTAGACCGTCTCCTCGTCGTCATCGCCCGCGGTCGTGATGAACACGAGCAGCGGTTCACGGCGTGAGCCCATACCGCTCTCCAGCGCATCGACCATGTCCGGGCTGGTGTAGAGGTGGAGCTCGTCAACGATGCCGCCGTGAGGGTTGGCACCGTGCATCAGGTCGGCCAGCTTGCTCATGACCGCGAAGAAGCTGCCGCTGCGCTTATGGGTGATCCGATCGCGAGTCGTTCGCACGAAGGGCTTGAGCGCCGGGGCTGCTTCGGCCAGCAGCTTGATCGGGTCGAAGCAGAACCTCGCCTGCTCCTTGCCACGTGCAACCGCATAGACCTGAGCCCCTGGCTCGCCGTCGGCGGTCGTGAGGTAGATGGCGATGCCGCCGGCCAGGGTGGTCTTCCCGTTCTTGCGGGGGACCTCGATATGGAGCTTGCGGATGATCCGGACCCAGCCGCCGAGCCCATCCGGTTCGACCCAGCCGAAGACCGGGGCTATGACGTACGCAACCTCCCACGGGTCCGGCCTCAACGGCTGCCCGGCCCACTGGCCCTGCGTGTGGCGGAGAAGACTGAAGGCGGTGAGGACCTTGTCGACGCGCTCCGGATCGAACCGCGCGCCCGGAACATTGCGCGGCTCCGGTGTCATGATCGCTGGCGGGCAGTCGGGCTCGGGGATGCCCCGAGACTTCAGATACCAGCGAACCTCGGGCGAGAGTCGACGGTCGGTCCTACTGGAACGGGCTCTCACCGGCACCATCAGCCTCCCTCGGCTTCAGGCGTCCTTCCGAGGCTGGCGTGAGGCCGTATTGAACCGCCCACGCCCGGTACTCCTTCAGCGAGCTCTGCGCTATCCCGATCGCCGGGTTGCGCACCATGCCAACCTTCGTCTTGATCAGGATGCCCTTCTTCTTGACGACATCCATCGCTCCGCAATAGGTCGACCACAGCTCACACGCCATGACGAGGCCGCCTATCTGGCCGGGCGTCAGCAACTCCAATCGCTCGAGCTCGGGCACGATCTCATCCCAATGCGCCGAAGCGCGGGCGCTCAGCGTGGCGGGCTTGGCCGGCGCGAGTCGCTTGAACGACGGCGGAGGGATGACCGGACGTCCGCCCGAGTCGCGAGGCCTTCCATCTCGACCTGGACCGCGGCCGCGGAGAACCTTGAGGGCTGGGGGAGCCGCCGGCCTACCCAATCCAGGTGAACTCCTCGTCGGTTTCGGCCCGATGTGGTTTTTTTGAGACGCTGCGTGCGCGATTGTGGCGCTCCCGAGATTGTCGCGACGAAACATTTCCGACCGGGGGGGTGGGGGCGCCGCGCCGTTCGCTTGATCGCTTGCGCTGGTCGTGCCCCCGGCAGAGTGACTGGAGGTTCGATGAATCATCGGACCCGCCCAGCCTTCTGGGGATGATGTGGTCAACGATCACAGCTTTGACGTGCCTGCCCTCGCGTTTGCAGTGTCGACACCATGGCTCGCGCTCCAGGTGCGCTGCTCTTTTGACGCGCCACTCCGCCGTCCGGTAGAAATCGCGAGGCGCCTGCGGGTGGCGTGGGCACGGCAATTTATGGGGGCACCGTGGTTCCGGACAGCTACCTGGGTTGTGGCGGGGCATCCTAGGCGTTGCGCCACACGCCGTTGGTGACAAAGCCATGCGCGCCGCATCCCCCGCGCAGCGCGTCGCAGTGGAGGGATGGGCTGAGCGTGAGCGGCTGGCCGAGCGTTACAATCCACCGCGCTCCGCGCGCGCTGGAGACTCGATGTCGCCTCACCGCATAGCCCGGTAGGGTGTCGTGTTCCCAGAGCAGGCTGCAGGTATTGCCGTTGATCTCGACCGGCTGAACCCAATGATCGGCGCCGAGGTCTACGAAGCTGGCTGGTCGGGCGCTTTTCCCTCATCGCTCTTCGCGGGCTTCTCGATCGACGACGGTGGCGGGGTCTGCCCGGCCTGGAGGGTTTCGGGTGCCGGCTCAACGCCCTGGATCGGCGCTGCGCTTTCCTGGAGCGCGGCCTCGGTTGCCGCGACCTCGGCTGGGTCACTCGGCCGCGAGGAGAGCTCGATGCTGACGATGTGGCCGGTTCCCGCGGGCACCGCGTCCGGATTGATGCGGCTGGAGATCACGCACGAAACGCGCTCCGCGCCGAGATGCCCGCTGTGGACCAGCTGCTTGGCTGCGTCGACGGCCGCCGTCGCCTGCGCGCCGAGATCGTCGGTGACGCCATCGCTTTCCAGCTTCTGCGCGAGAAGCTCGTCCGCCGCAGCGGCGAAATCCTCAGCCGCGATCGATGAACCAGCCTGCGCGCTGCCGGGAATGAAGAGTTGGAAGTTCGGCATTTTGGGGTCCTCCTTCAGGACTTGACGTTGTGATTGAGGCAGTCGTCGTAGCAGAGCTCGACCTTGACTCGGTAGCCCATGTCATGCGTGATCTTCTGCTCGCTCTCGATGAATTCGGTCGCGACAGTGAATCGGTGGCCGTCGGTCGTCCCATCTTTGCGAACTCGACTTGCGCTCAGGTGGTAGTGATCAGCCATCGGGCGATCACTCGATGCGCCCACAACAGGGTCGCAGACAAATCGACTCGCCCCATGGTGAGTGGTAGAAGTCGTGGCGCCCGATCAGACAGAGGAACCAGTTGATCACCGACGCAGGCGCTCGCGGTTCCATCTCGAATATTCACCGGGCGCTGTAAGTGGCGTTTCTCCGATCCAGGGAAGCGCATCCCGCCTCCCCTTTTCGTAATGGTCCATCCAGCTCAGTCGATATCCAGCGAGCGCGCCGGCGATGAAGATCAGGATCACCAGCACGACCCAGCCGAGCATCAGAGCGCCGCCATTCCCGGCAAGCCGAGCATGTCGTCGATGTACTGCTGGTGCGCATCCTCGCCATAGGCGATCACCTGGAACGGATCCCTGCGCGGTTGCTCCTGAAACAGTTCAAGTGCGGTGCAGGCTCCGCAGTATCTGGCCTGCGGGTTCATCGCGCGTCCGCAGCCGAGCGTCGGACAGTGGCGATGTGAGAGGCGGCGCCAATGGACGCGGCATCGCTTCTCCCCTTCGCTCGGGAGACCGTTCTGCGCGCCACCGAGGCATCGGCCGGCTCCGCCGCGAATGATGCTAGGCGACGACGTGATGTCATGATCGAGGACGCGCAGCCGAGGGCTGTATGCGCGCCGCTTCGACGCCGGCACCTTGCGACAGGTCGCACACCGTTCGGAGTCGATGCTCCAGTGAGTTCGACCGCACGATGTGCAGGTCTTCGGCTGACCTCGCGGCATTTTCCCTAGGCGTCAGGGAACGTCAGGGTGCCTGGATCTGACTTTGAGAACGCGTAGCTGATGGTGCAGACGTCGCCCTCTTTGATCTGGTTCTCAGCGAAGCGCTCGTTCTCGTCGAACGTGATGCGCCCAAGCTTCCCGCCATCCTGATCGAGGTTGTGGACGAGGACCACTTTGCCGTCGCGGTTCGCGATGCACTTAAAAAAGCCCATTACGCCTCCATTCCGTTCAAACCAGTGATAAAAACCCTCTCTCCGAAGCGCACCTCATCCGACCGGCGAAACGAATCCACGTTGAGGCGCTGCATGACTCGGCGCATCCAGTGCCGTAGCTGCGTATCCGTTTGAGCTCGCGGCGGCCTGCGAACGCAGGTGAGAAACGTCGCCTGGACCAGATCCTCGGCGCTCTCCTGGCTGCCGGTGAGCTCGAATGCCCGCTGCAGGAGCTTCGGATACATGGCGACGGCGCGATCTGCGGGGGTTGCCTCTATTACCAACGACGCCACGCTTGTCATTTGTAGCCTGACCGAGCCATCGAAGCCGATCAAGGCCATTGCGTAAAAGCGTGTGAACGGTCTGCGGTTTTTCGCCGGAATCCTCGGCGATGAGTTCAACTGACTTGCCAGAGAGCCAGTCGCGGACCACCCAGCGCTCGCCTATGCGCAATTCTGCGCGGTCAAGAACGAGCTCTATTCCCTCGCCCTTATCGAAGGAGAGCTCAAAGGCGAGTTGGGGATGCGCTGTGAGTTCAGCCGCATAGTCCTGATGCCAGTCGTGCTGCTCGAGCGGCGGCGGGTAGAGCTGCTCCACCTGGATCTCGCCGTGCTCGAAGAGCGAGTAGACGTTGTCGATCTTCCACTGAGCCACGAGCAGGGCCAGGGCGGTTCCCTCGACCGCGGTGAGCTGGATGGCCTCGATCGTGATCTGGCGCAGGCGCTGCGCATCCGGAGATTCGCCCAATCAGAAAGCACGCTCATATTCGTCATCACCTTGACCGAAGGTCAGGTCTTCGTCCTCGGCTTCGGTGATGCAGAAGCTGCAGCCGGGGAAGATCGCAACTCCGCCAGAGTCGCGGTGGTATAAGTCGTGCTCGCATTCCGGGCATAGGTCATCCCAGAACGGGTCATCGACGTTGGCCCCGCAGATACGGCAGTTCATTCGACCTCGGCGAACAGGGGCAGCGCTTCAGTGCGATCGCGCTCCGCGCGGGCTGCATTCCTCACCGCGATGCGGTGATAGCTCTCTTTCAGTTCGAAGCCAACGGCCTCGCGGCCCTGCTCGATGGCGACAACGGCCGTCGACCCGACGCCCACGAACGGATCTAGCACGAGCTCGCCCGGATTGCTGTAGAGCCGCACCAACCGGCGGATGACCTCCAGCTGCAGGGGAGCCACATGCTTCTCGTCGTCTTCCTCGCGGCCGGCCTGCCAACCTTCGAGCACGTCCGTCTCTCGGATGTCGGTCCAGACGCCTGCCGCGTCGCGGATCCAGTCCTCGGTCGTGACCCATCCGCCCGGGTTGTCATCGCCGCGGAGCGCGCGGACCGGTGTCGCCTCGCCTGGCTTCTGGAAGATGAGCACGAAATCGTTGACCGCCGGCGCCAGGTCACGCGCGTTGCGCCGGCCGGTGATGAAGAGCAGCGAGTGGAGCTTCTGGCGCTGGGCGATCAGCTGAGGATTCTTGCGGATGACGAATTCGCCTTTCCACTCGAAACCGCCCGCCTCGAAGAGGTCGACCACGGCGCCGCGGAAGTCGCGACGTCCCATGTAGCCGTGCTGGATTCGGTAGGTCACCAGCTGCTGGATGTGGATGCAAACGTTGGTCCCGGCCTTCTGCACCCGGAAGAGCTGCTCGACCATGAAGCGCATGTGCAGCCCGAAGAAGCTGGCCACGAAGTCGACGCCCGACTCGCCGCCATCATCAGCGTTTCCGATGTCGGCGACTTTGCCGCTGTACATGAAGAGCGATCCGAACGGGATCGACGAGACGGTCAGGTCAACCGAGTCGGGCGCGAGCTCGTTGGCCATCCCGATTACGCAGTCTTGGTTGTGGATCCGCGCGGTCATGAGGCAAACCGCCAGACCCAGAGCGTCTTCGAGCCACCGACGAGTTCCTCGGGTGTGCGCCTCCGGCTCCAGGCGCCTCCACCTCCACTTGTCGCGACGTCATCGGCCACCTTCTCCCAGCCGTCGAACCGATAGATCGAGCCGCCGTGCAGGGCGTTGAGCGAGTAAGAGATCGCGGCGCGGATCGGCCAATACGGCCACTTCTCTGCGCACACCTCGCGCCAGAGCCGAAGCATGACCCGCGACATCGACGGTGACTCTGGGTTCGAGCAAAGGCGGGCGAGCTCAACGACCTCGCGGCGCTTGTATCCTGCGACGGTGGCGGAGACAATGCTCGCCGACACGGCGACCGCCCGCGGGTAGCCATCCGTAAAGAGGGCGAAAGCCTGCATGCCGAACGGCCGGTTGATCGGCCCGAGCTTGTGACCCCAGCCTTCGATGAATCGATTGGCATCACCGATCGACAGGGTGTCGAGCAGAGCTGGCGGGACGTCAAGGAACTTCGGTTGTTGCGCACTCATGCGATCGCTCCCAGCGCGCGCATCGCCACGAGGTAGGCCGCCTCTTGCTCACCCGCCTCAGCCATGAAGCGCGCCTCCTTGGCGCGCAGGTTCTCGAAGACCATGCCCTCGAGCTCGGCGACGTAGGGCAGGTGCACGCGCACGACCTGCGTCTGGCCGTAGCGGTAGGCGCGGCGGACGGACTGGTACATCCGCTCAAACGAATCGTCGAAACCGGAAAACACCATCGCGGTGCAGTTCTGGAAGTTCAGCCCGTAGCCGAGCAGCTGGGGCTTGGAGATCAGGACCGGATAGACATTGGCTTTGAACTCGGCGATTAGGACCTCGCGCTCGTCGGCCGGCGTGTCTCCGGTCAGGACCTCAGCGACACCATCGCCCCATGCGTGAAGCAGCCCGCGCAGGATCTCGGACTCCTCATCGAACGTGGTCCACACGAGGACCTGGCGGCCGGCCTGGACCTCCTGCTCGACGATCTCGGCCACGCGGTGCGGTTTCTGTGAGGGGATCCGGATCGCCTGTCGCGGCGATCCCTGATATAGAAAGCCGCGGGCTAGTTGCATCGATTTCGAGCGTTCGCGCACACCCATCCGCTCGTGGTTGAACATGCCTGTGCCGCCTTCGACCTGGAGCTCGTGCATGATCCGCCGCTGCTTGTCGCCGAGCGGGATGACGTGCTCGATGACCTCGGGCTCGGGAAGGCTTGCCAGGATATCGGCCCATCCGTAGTGGCTCGGGTCGCGGAGGTAGATCGACCACGTGGCCATGAACGCGTAGAAGGCCTCGCGGGCGTGCGGCTTGACCGACCACGTGCCGTTCTTGTCCCGAGTGAAGTAGGTCCACAGGATCTCGCCCTCGTTGCGGAGCTTCTCCAGGAACGCGGCCTGCGAGGCGTATTCCATGGTGTCGTTCGGCGCCGGCGTCGCAGTGCAGGAGAGCTTGTACTCGATGCCACGCGCCGACTTGATCAGGTTCCACTTGATCACGCCGCCGCCCGACTTGAGGATCGAACTCTCGTCGAGGATCAGGCCGGCGAGGTGGCGCAGCTCGTTGAGCACGCCTTCGATGAGCTTCTCGTAGTTGGTGATGGCGATCCCCGGGCCCGGCTCCTGACACCACCTGGCCAGCGCAGCGCGACTGTCGAGACGAGTCAGGACAACGCCATCGCCATCCACGTCCGCGTAGAAGCGATGCGCCTCTTCCCGCGTCTGGCTGATGATCTGAAGCGGAGAGATGATCAGGACCTTGGCCTGCGTGCGCAGGACCACCTGGCGCGCGAACTCCAGGAACATCGCCGTCTTGCCGAGACCGGTGTCGGCCCAGATTGCGTAGCGCTTCGCCTCAAGGGCGCGCTCGACGATGAAGGCTTGGTAGTCGAAGAGGTGCGGGGCAAGCGGCCGCAGTTCCGCCGCTTCACTTTTAAGCAGCGGATCGAGCATCGATGCGAAGCGGCGTGGCGTGGCGACGATATAGACGCCCGACCGCCCATTCATCGAGACGCGCTTCTCGGGAATCGCCTTGCAGCGCAGGAAGGTTCGGTACGCGTCCAGGTCGAAGCGATCGAAGGTCACCCGCGCCTCATCGCGGTCGAGGACCACGCTCACTGCTGATCCTGCCTTGCCCATTTCGGGCGCTTGCGACCGGATCGAGCCTTGTCATGCGCTGACCAACCGGCGCGAAATCCCATCAGCCACTCAGGCCGGTGCTGGAGGCCCATCCGTTTCAGGAATCGCTCGTAGGCGCGAACGAATACAGGGTTGGGGGAGATCGGGTTCACCACGGTTTCCGACTCGGACGCGGCCCGGGCCCGTGGCGATAGACGGCCAGATATTCCTTGCCGTCATCACCTCTGACGCGAACGCTCGTGTTGCGCGCCTGCTCGTAGTCGAGCCAGTGACGCATCCGGCGGCCACACCGATCCGCCTGCTGCTCAAGGCGGTGCTTGTGCGAACATTCGCCGGCGCCGACGACATAGGCGATGTAGAAGACCCAACCGTCGAGGTCGCCCTTTAGCACAGCATCGATCCGAGGCGGCTCGAAAAGGCGAACGATGCTCATCGGTCACCCTCGCGAATGACCATTTGCTTCCAGATGGCCCTGAGAGCGTCGAATTCATCTTTGCTGTAGTCACCTGGGATGTTCGTGCTGTCATTCCGCCGCACGAAGGCCGTTCGCTCGACAAGTCGGAAGAGAAACCGCGTCATGGCCATCCGCAAGCGGACCGTCATCGCAGGCTCTCCACGATCCGCTGCCAGATCCAAGACGGAACCGGCGGCGTGACCGCCTGGCCGAGTTGTTTGACCTTCTCGCGCTGTGTGCCGAGCACGACGTATTCAGCGAGAAAGGCCATGCCGAGCTGGATCTCTGCTGGCATGAGCATCCGAAAGAAGCAGTCGTTGATGTCGATCTCTTCGGCCCCTTCGACCAGCGCGTGACGCTCCTTCGCGGTCAGCGTCCCCATCGGTTCATCGACGACGCGGTTCTCGTGTGACGCGCCGTAGTACGAGCTCAGGAAGGCTTCGGGTGCTTCGACGACCGCTGTCTCATTCGTGCCCGTCTGCGTCCATAGCGGCTCGTCAGCGGTGCGCACGCGCTTGTACTCGCCCGGGTCATAAGTTGAGCCGGCCGCCTTGACGACAAGTGCCTGCGAGGCCTGCGAGGTCATCGTCGGCAATGGTTCGGTATCGGCTCGCCGCACCCGTCGCGGATGGCCCGTGAAACTCTTGTCGATCTCGACGAGAAGCGGCGGCGTCAGCAGCCCATCGTTGTCGGTCGAGGTTCGTGTCGGCATCGGCTCATCTGTGGGTGCGGCGCCGCCGCGCCAGGTCCCGCCGGCGGGCGTGAGCAATCCCATGTTGCCGCCCGTGCTAAACGTCGGGAGCGGTTCACCGGCTGGCCGGCTGCGGTTCTTCGAACGGCCCACGTAGACGAGCGCATGCCGCGGATCACCCGTGAGCGTGCCCATCGGATGACTGACCGGGCGCGCGGTGTGCTCGCGGCCGTAGTAGCTGACCAGCATCGGTCGCGTCTCGGTCGTCTGCGTCGGCAGCGGTTCGTCGCTCGAGCGCACCCGGCCGGGCCCACCGGAGCCTGGATGAACGAGCAAGCCGTGATGGTCGACCGCGGTGATGGAGCCGAGCGGTTCGCTGACCGGATGGGACATCTGGCCGGGGTCGCCGCGCGCGGTGAACTGCTTGACCATGAGCGGCTCCGGGCCTTCGACCACGCCGTGATGGATGCCGCCGCCGGTGACCGTGCCCATCGGCTCAGTGGCCGTCCTCGTCGATGTCTCGATCGCGTTGTCGTGCGTGCCGCGAAGGTGGGTGACGAGCGGCGGCTGCGCGAGGCCGAGGCTCTGACGCGCCGTCTGGGTGGGCAGTGGTTCCGTTTCAACGTCGCGGAACTTCGGATCGCGCAGCGTGTCGAGGACGATCGGCCGCCAGTAGCGATCGATGCCCGCCTGGATTCGCGCCATGGTGGCGGCCGCGAGCGGGCGTTTCTTCGAGCCGATGCGCTCGCCGCGGACCGACCAGTCGATCGCGATCGCGGCCGGCATGACGTATGGGAAAGCCTCCTGGCCGCAGCTCGGGCAGACATAGACGTACTG
>Ga0209220_1000447_pt1 | contig 14237 bp, 6 predicted proteins | sample BlaSpr_A8_OM3_M3_FD_187984 | JGI IMG/M metagenome (GOLD analysis project Ga0209220, IMG submission 187984) | Forest soil microbial communities from Thunder Bay, Ontario, Canada - Black Spruce, Ontario site 2_A8_OM3_M3 (SPAdes) (version 2) | ecosystem: Environmental > Terrestrial > Soil > Boreal... | reverse complement strand
GATCCTCCGCTCAGGCGACCGTAGCTGGGCCAACAACCCCACCGTGATGATGATCCCAGCGAGCGCGCCGTGACTGAGTTCGCTGACCGGAGTGAACACGCCGAAGGGTTCTGCGAACCATCCGATAACGAGAACGGTTAGCCCGAAGAAACCGATTCCAAACGCCAATGACAGGACGGCGGCCCAGAGGAAGAACGCGATACGCCGGACGCGCCCAGCACCTGCCCGTTGGCTCGGCCGCATGTTGACTGCCCTAGATTAGCCAAGAGGAGGCCGCTTAACGACCCTCGGATCGGATCAGAGAGGGTTCGGTTGGTGTCCAGCATGTCTTGAGACATCTGTCCACTATGTGTTGAACTCGCACACTAGCGCCCCAGCCATCGCCTTCAAACTCGCCGGCGGCCAGTCGGGGCGAGCGTGGAGCGTCCGGGGGGTCGGTGATCGGGCACATCTTGCAGTCGGAAAAGATGACCGAATAGCCACGCGTCATAACGCTGCAACTCAGCGGCTGGGTGAGGCGTCGGCCGCCCTGGACATAGCGAAATCCCTCAATCCAGCCGCAAACGGCAACCAGCAGAAGGATGGTGAAAGTTAGCCGCGGGACAGCGGCGGCTGGCGATGATGAGGACGATCCCGGAGATCGCGAGCGGCACGACCAGGGCCATCGTCCAAGGCTGCAAGCGGCTCACGGCGACACTACCCGAAAGAGCGCTTCGCCGCCGTCTTTGTGCGCCACCCGCAAGAGCGGATCGCTGAGCAACCGCTCGACGCTTGAGGGATCGCCGGCGAGCACGTAATCGATTCGGTTTGCCCGAAGGAAGGCATCCCGCTGTGCGGCATCCCACTGCCGGAAGTACGCCAGCGCGGAAGCGGCCTTGGCCGCCACGTCCACGGTCTGATCCGGGTGACCGACGTAGGCGCGGGCATCGGTCTGCGCCGGTACGAAGACGCCATCCAGGTAGGTGGTAAGGACTAGGTCCTTGGAACTGCTGTGCGCGGCCAGCCAGCGCAGCAAACCGGCCTCGCCGCTGCGCTCGTACTCGGCGTTCGGATCCAGGCGCGCCAGGGCGATCCCAAAGGGCTGGACCACGCTGATGAGGCCAAACAGGCTGGATGAAGCCAGCACGAGCGCCAGCACACGGCGCCGCCGGCGGCCCCGCCGGATCCGCCTCAGCAGCGGCACGAGTCCGGCGGCCGCCACGATGCCGAATGGCACCGAGCTGATGAGGTAGCTGCGCCCCACCACCGATCGCATGACCGGGATGAACATGAAGGCAGTCATGATGACAATCCAAGCGGCCGGGAGCAGGAGGTCGCCACGGATGCGTCGAAAGGCGAGCGCGCCCACGATCAGCGCGCTGGCCACCAGGTGCGAGAGGACCACGAAGCCGATCGGGTCGCCGACGTCGAAGTGGAAGGGAACCTGGGCAGTCGCGCCCACCCCGACAAAGGCCGTCGGGATACTGGCCTGTGCCCACGCCAGGTAGACGAGGTACGGCGCCGTGACGATGGCAGCGCCGCCGGCAAAGAAGAGGCCGCGCCGCTGGCGGCGGAGGATGGCCCAGGCCACGATGGTGGAAAGTGCAAGGATGCAAAGCTGAGGGTAAATCAGCTCTAGTCCGAGGGCGGCGCCGAGGCCGCCGGCGTACAGGCTCGGGCGCGGGATGCGCGTCCAGCGAAGGCAGGCGGTGAAGGTCCAGCAGAGAAGGGCACCTGCCCAAGCGAGGTGCGGGGCCATGGCAATCACGTCGGCGACGCTTGTGCCCGCGACCAGGGCCTCCGTCGGGCGCAGCCCGACCGGTCCCAGGTGCAGGCCTGTCCCCAGCAGCACGCCGACTCCCCCGCCAAGCGTCGCCAGGATCATCGCCCACCGTCTGACCGATCGCGGTCGGTAGAGGGTCGAGACCAGGGCCCACACGGCGGCCAGCAGGGCCAGCGCCGCGCCCAGTCGAGCGGCGTGGTAGAGCCAGGGTCCGGCGAAGACTCCCACGAGGTGGCCCGTCCAGAGATACCAGGCGTAGATCAGGATGCCGGGCTGCGGCTCGTTCGAGTAGATCGGATGGAAGAGCCAGGCGCCGTGGCCGCCTGCCCGCCACAGGGATTGATAGACGAAGGCATCGCGGGCGATTACGACGTATCCAGTGAAGGCATGGCCGGCCGGGGTACGTTGCATGGCCAGTCCGATCGGTGCGATGGTCGTGAGCGCCACGCCGAGGGCAAGCGGAATCCGGCGCCACCAGACGCCACCGTGGGGAAGGGGAGTAGGCTCGGAAGCCTGGCGGGCGGCCCGGCGAGCTACCGCCATGACGGAGGACAATCCGAAGGCGAAGCCATGACAGCGTTGTAACGGCCAGCCTGAGGAACCCCTTCACCCGGCCTCGCCGTCCTGATGCCGGCCTCGGACGGCGAGCGTTATCGGGGTACGTCAGCTAGTGAGTTGCGCTGGAAGGCTGTTCTCCAGTAACGGCGATCGCCTCACGGGCCAAGAACACGCTTAGTGCAGCTCTAAGACTTTGTTCAACGGGCGCGAGGAGAGTTGCCAAACCTGACAAGTTGACCCAGCCATCGCCTTCGGCCCGAGGTACCCATTTCGGCATCATTGAGTCGGGTGAACACGGCTCTTACGCGCCGACGTCCGCTAGCACCGTGCACTTGCAGATGGCGAGGGACTCCCCAGTCCGCAGGACTGAAGCAGATTGTCCGTTACATAAGGATGCAAGGAGCACGCGAAAACAGCACGACGACTGAAGTGACGACCGTTCGACCTCCGTACAGTGTGCGCGCGGAGCAGGCCGTCTGGCTGGCTGCGGGAGTGGTCGACGCGCTTCTAATCATTCGCTTCCTGTTCAAGCTGCTTGGCGCATCGACCCAGGCAAGCTTCGTCACGTTCATCTACGACCTGACTCAGGTGTTCGTCGCGCCCTTTCATGGGATCTTCAACACGGCGGCCAGCGGCCGCAATGTCTTTGAACCCGAGTCCCTGGTCGCTATCGCCATCTACTCGCTGATCGGCTGGGGGCTTGCCAGCCTGGTGCGGGTCGTGACTCGGGGCGGCGCTTCAGCAAGCTGAGCCTTTACTCGATCGGACCCTTTTGGCACGTGCCAACGTTCCATCGAGCGATATGAGGCCAGCCAGTTCCAACCGTCTGACTCGCTTTTGGCGGGTCTGGCTCTGGTCCTTAACAATGCGTATATACGGGACAGAGCGGCGTCCGGTGTTTCCCTGCACCGCAAGCCGAGACCGAGGGCATGACAAAAATGCTGCCCAACAATCTTGACGATTTGCCGCTTCGACTATCGCGAGGTCAATTTGGGCCTGGGAATCGTGACCCGATCGATTACTGGCACGAAGTGAGCTCCACGGTTAACCGGGTGGGCGAGAAGGGTGCCGACGGGGCGGCACCAGCGACGATGTAGTCATCGCTATTGGTTGCATCCTTGTTGGTCTTCCAGCGCAGCTTGACGTGGTAGGTCGTTCCCTGCGTCATGGGGAACACCGTCTGCACGAAGGCAGCATTGGGCGAGGCGGTTCCGGCGTAACCGCCGCTCTCCTTCCAGGCGACGATGTTCCCCGGGTACTGCGTGCCGCTTGCTTCCTGGACGTAGATGCCGATGTCCTGGTTGTAGCCGGCCTTGCTCGTCCAAAGGTCGGCGTTGCCGGAGATGACGGCCTGGCAGGTTCCGCCGGGCCCCTGTGGCATGACCGTCAGCGCCAGGTTGTTGGCATCCATGTCTTGCCAGGTATTGCCGTCACTGTTGTGCAGGAGGTATTGCTGATTGCTCATGGTGGTCGGGAGATTCATCCATTGAGGAAGGAAATGGACGGTAAGCCGCGTCGGCGAGAAGGGCGCCCCGGTGCCGGCTCCGGCGACGATGTAGTCGCCGCTGCCCACCGCGCTCCTGTTCGTCTTCCAGCGCAGACTGATGTGATAGGTGCTGCCGCCGGTCACCGGGAACACCGTCTGGACAAAGGCCGCGTTGGGCGAGAACGTGCCGGCAAAGCCGCCGCTCTCCTTCCACGCCACGATCCCACCTGGATACTGACTGCTGTTGGCTTCGGCGATGTAGACACCGATGTCCTGGTTAAATCCCGCCTGGGTGGTCCACAGATCGGCGTTGGCCGTGATGACCGCATAGCCGGAGTTAAACGGTGCGAGCGTCGTCTCCAGGTTCGCGGGGTCGATGTCCTTCCAGGTCGCGCCGTCGCTGTTCTGGAGTAAGAACTGCTGCCGGCTCACTGCCGTCTGCACCCAGTCGAGGCTGCTCGGAACCAGACGAGCGGCTAGCGCCGTTGGTGAGTAGTTGGTGCTGGTCGACGGCCATGGACCGGCGCCGGCCACGATAATCTCACCGGGGCTGCCGGCCGTGCTCTTGTTGGCCTTCCACTGCAGCTTGACGTGATAGGTCGTCCCGGCGTCCATGGGGAAGACCGTCTGGACGAATGCCGCGTTGGGTGAGTAGGTCCCGGCGAAGCCGCCGCTCTCCTTCCAGGCGACGATATGGCCGGGATACTGGTTGACGTCCGCCTCGGCGACGTAGATGCCGATGTCCTGATTGAACCCCGCCACGGTGGTCCACAGGTCCGCATTCCCGCTCAGCAGCGCATAGGAGTCCACCTGCGGCGTGAGCGTGAGGCTCAGCTTGGTGGGGTCGATGTCGGTCCAGGTCGTCCCATCGCTGGCGGGGAGCAGATACTGGCTGGTGCTCGAGGCAGCAGACTCCGCTTCGAACGACAAATAGGTGTACTGATCGGCGGCGGTTGTCACACTGGTGCCACCCGCACTTGCGACGGTGATATGGACACTTCCTGGTGGCCCACCCGGCGCACTTGTCTCGATCGAGGTATCGGAGTTAATGAAGAAGAAGGTCTGCGGCTGGGTTCCGAAGTTTATCGTCGTGACTGCGCCGAGTCCGGTTCCGGTGATGATGACCTGTGTCCCGGATGGCCCTGCGGTTGGCCCGATAGCCGTGATGGTGGGAAGCGAGGCGACGGCGTAGTTGTACTTGTCTGCATTGCTCTGGGCACTGCTGGCGCCGCCGGGATTGGTGACGGTGACATCGACCAGACCTGGCACATTTCCAGCGATCGGGCTGGGCGGACTGAGCACCTTGATCAGGTCGCTGCTCATGGGCTTCACATTATTTGCCGGCACGCTGGTCGGGGTAGGCCCACACGAACAGAAGTTGACCGAGCTGCCGCTGTTCGGTCCGGAGCCTCCCGGGGCGAAACCGGTCCCAGAAACGTAGACCACGGTACCGGGTGGCCCGCCGATGGGGCTGATCGCGGTAACCGTCGGCGGCGATGCGGCGGTGAAAGTGAACTGGTCGTTGGGCGGATTGGCGGGGCTGGTGCCCGCCGGCGTGCTGACGGTGACGTCAACCGTTGTCAGGTTTGAGCCCTGCGGTGGCGTTGTCGCCTGGATCAAGCCATCGTCCACGGGGAAGAAACTGAATTGGGGGAGGGCCGTGGTGCCCACGTTGACACTGTTTGCGCCTGATAGCCCGCTGCCGCTGATGAAGATGTTGGTACCTCCGGTTGACGGACCGCTGTTCGGGCTCACCACAGTGACCGCGGGTATGGTCGCCTGCAGGTAGGTGAACGCACCAGCATTGCTCGTCGCGGTCGGCGTCGTCACTGTTACCCCAACCGGACCAACCGCGCCTGGCGGTGACTGCGTAAAGATGTGCCCGTCATCCTGGACGAAAAAGTTCATCGTCTGGTTGTTGCCGAACTTGACCGTGTTTGTTTGACTGAGCCCCGATCCAAAGATCGTCAGCTGGGTCCCGCCAGCCGCCGTCCCCTTACTCGGCACGACCGCGATGATCGACGGCGCGACCGGCTGGATAAACGTGAACTTGTCGCCGTTGCTGTTCGGACTGGGGCTGTTCGGGAACGGCTGGGTGGTGACATGGACGTCGACCTGTTGACCAGCCGGGCCGGCGGGGCTGGTCACCGATGCCATGTTGTCGTTCCCGAAGCAGAACGGACAGGTTTGTCCTGGGGTCAGGCCGAAGGTCACATTGGTTGGATTAGTCAGGTTCACGCCAAAGACGTTGACGTTGACCCCCCCTGCCGCTGAGCCCTGGACGGGATCAATGGCGTCCACCTCCGGCATTCCGGGCGCCGTCCAGGTGAACTTATCTCCGAGGTTCATACCGCTGGTCGTGGCTCCAACCGTCACGGTGACGTCCACGGTCGCGGAGTTCGGTCCCTGGGGTGGGCTCGTCGTAAAGATGGTCGAGCCGTCGGGGGAGACCGCGAAGAACATCACTTGCGCGTTGCCGAACTTGACCTGCGCTCCCGGCGTAAATCCGCTGCCGAAAATCTGCAGCTGCGTCCCCCCGGCTGAGGTCCCCTGGTTTGGACTCACGGCAGCGACCGCCAGACCAGGTGGCGGCGGGCTGGCCGAGTACGCGAATTGCACCGTGTTGTTGGACGCGCCGCCCTCGGTGGTCGTCACCACAACGGGGACGCTGCCAGCCGCATGTGCGGGCGTCGTGGCCTGGATCACGTTCGAGCTCTGCGCGAAGAATTGAGTGGCCACTGTTCCGCCGAAGGTCACCGACGAGACGCCGAGCAGATGGCTGCCGGTGAGGTAGACGGCGGTCCCGCCATTGATCGATCCGGTCGACGGACCGATCGCCGAGACCACCGGGGCTGGAGGAAGCGTTGCCCCGTAGGTGTAGGACGCGACCAGGGTCTGGGCGCCGCCCGGCGTTCTGACCGTTACCCCCACGGTTGTCCCGTGTGTCCCTGCCGGCGCAAAAGCCTGAATCACGTTGTCGCTCATCGGGAAGGCGTTGGCCGGGTTGCTGCCGAAGAAGACGCCGCTGGGCGGCGGATTGAAGATTCCCCGTAGCCCGCTGCCGCTGATGAAGACCGTGTTCCCCCCTTCCGCCGGACCACCGGCGGCACTGACCCGGGTCACGGTGGGCGTGGGCCATGGGTCGTAGGTATAGGCATTGAGCTTGGTGGTGCTGCCCGCGCCGTCGGTGACCGTGACATCCACGATGCCGGGCACGTGCGGCGGCGTGTTCAACACTTGCAGGATGTTGTCACCCTGGGTGTTGAAGAATTGCGCTGGCGTTGTGCCGAAGCTGACGGCCGTCGTTCCAGCCAGGTTGCTGCCGTAAATCGTGACCGGCCCGCCGCCCTGGCTGCCGTGGGTCGGGCTTACCGCGTCGATCGCCGGGCTCTGTTCGGGGGTGTAGGTGAATTTGTCAGCGAGGCTCGTGGCGCTGGTGCTCGCTCCGACCTGGACCTTGACGTCGACCACCGACGGGTTGCTCAACTGTGGCGGAACCTGAACGTTCAGATTGTTGTCACCGCCCACGTTGAAGAACTGCGCCGGGGTGTTGTTGAACAGCACGCCGGTGGCGCCGGTGAAGCCGCTGCCAAAAACGCCGATGTTGACGCCACCGGCCGATGAACTGGTGTGCGGGTCTACGGCGTTCACGGTTGGAGGCCCTGACGCGACGTAGGTGAACTGATTGCCGGGAGCCGCCGTGTTCGTGCTCGAGCCTGCTTGCGTCGTCACCCAGACCGGGACCGCGCCCAGGGCTCCGGGCGGAGCGGTCACGAAAAGCGTACTGTCGCTGCCGAGGTTACATCCGGATCCGGGGCCAGGGCCACCTGCGGGCGGTTGGCTTTGAATCAGCTTCCCAAGCTGGGACATGCCACCAATCAGCCTCCCCCTCTGAGCGAGCGCGGGCTGGCTCTGCGCCTCCTGTCGAGTCAAGGCAGCCAACGTCTTGAGGCGGTTGGCCTCAGTCTGCCGGCCCGCGTAGGCGGTCAGGCTCGAGTCGGTGCCGTTCGCTCCCACCGGCGCTGGTCCGAGGCCGGACAGGCACGGAATGGCCGTGCCGCTGGTCCCAAATGTGACGGACGTCAACCCGTTGGGGCTGCTGAGTCCGCTGCCAAACAGCTGCACGTTAGTGCCGCCGGCGGTGGCCCCAAGATGCGGGGTCAGGCCATTGACCACCGGCGCTGAAGCCGCCACATAGGTGAAATGGTCCGCGTTTGTGGTTGCGCTGGTCCCGCCCCCGGTGACCACCTTTACGTCGACCGTCGTGCCCGCCGCCTGCGCCGGGCTCTGGGTGAAGATCTGGTGGCCCTGCGGGCCCGCGGAGAAGAATGCAGCTTGCACAGTTCCGAAGGTCACGCTCTGCACGTTGAAGAATCCGCTGCCGAAAATCTGAACCTGCGTCCTTCCCGCAGAGCTTCCAGTCCCCGACGATAGGCCGTAGACCGAGGGGCCACCCACGTGAGCTGACGCGGGGACCGCGCCGCTGATACCGAGGCCCGCGGCGAGCGTAACGACCAGGAACAGCCTAAGAAATCTCATCGGATCCTCACTCCTCTTGGCGCCCCGTCGCGGGGCCGACGTCGACGGCTTCAACCAAACGCTCAATCGGCAGCGCGGCGCGACTGGCGACCTCTGCGACCACCTCTTTGGAGGGCGCTTCGAAGATGCAGAAGAGAGACTCTTCCGCCGGCACGAGCGTCGATTCGATGAGCCAGACATCGATCCCTTGAAGCCGAAGCTTGTCGGTCACCTCGGCTGCTCGATCGCTGGCTGCTGTCAACTCGTCGGCGCTGAGACCGACCGGGTAGCTTTCGACCATGAACCGCGGCACCCTCTCCTCCCGTGCTGGGCGACCTAGCTGCCGCCATGGTGCGCCGCCGGCCTCGAGGAGGATATGGAGGAACCCCTACAGTTCAAGCGTGCCGGCGGCCGCGCCCGCTTACAGCCTGACGCGCTGCTGGTGGGCGCTGAGTCGAAGGGCAAGTTCGGTGCGAGAGCGCACCTCGAGCTTGGCGTAGATCCTGGTCAGGTTGGCTTCGACCGCCTTGACGGTGATGAACAGGGCCGCAGCGATCTCACGATTCGTACGTCCCGCGCCGACAAGCCGCGCCACGCGTTCTTCTGTCGGCGTCAGCTTGTCCGGCCCTGCGGCGCGGACTGCAACGCGTCGCATCTCATCGACAGCGCGGGCAGCCCAGCCACCCGCGCCGAGCCGCTCGAACACCGCCTGCGCTCGTTGGAGTGACGCTGTCGCCGCCTGCTTTTGCCGGCGCCGGCGCTCGACGCTTCCCAGAGCCAGCAGGGTTCGCCCGAGCTCGAACGGCTCGGTCAACTGTTCGTGCTCGACGACGGCGCGTTCGAGTGCGCACTGAGCAGCCACCAGGTCGCCCTGCGCGGCATACACGAGCCCGCGGCATCGGGCGCCCACGGCGAGGGCCCAGGCACGATCGAGGCCTCGGCCCCGTGCTTCCAACCGCTCGGTAAGAGCAGCGGCCCCATCGACCTCACCCAGTTCGAGCAGCGCTTCGACCGCATCGCCGTCGCAGCGGAAGACCGTCGGTTCGTCATATCCGCCCGTCTCCTCGAGCTCGACGACGCGACCCAGCCAGTCGTAGGCGGCCTTCGGGTTGTCGCGGGAGAGCTCGATGAAGCCGAGTACCGCCCAGATGCGCCCTTGAACGACGCCTCGCCCGGCCGTCTCGGCTGTGGCCGTCAACGCCTCGGTCGCCGCGACATGAGCGGCCTCAAGGCGTCCCTGCCGGGCGTCCAGGAGCGCCATGGCCAGCAGACCCATTGGGCCGCGGAAAGCTTGCTCCGCCCGGGCGGCCGCTTCCACGCACTCCGTCGCGTATCCGCGCGCCAGTTCCCAGTTTCCGATGCGACACTCATGATCGGCCATCACAAACAACAGGACGGGGAGTGAGACGTCCAGGCCGCTCCCCTGCGCCTGCCGCCGAACCTCGGCAAGGTCGTCGCGGGCGGCTTTCGTTTCCTCGCCGGTATGCGCGAGCAGCATCCCCCGCATCAAGCGAGGGGAGTTCTCCAGCGGCAGGTCTCTCGTCGCCCATTCCATGGCCACCGCACGGTCGATCAACGCACGGGACGGTCCTTGGCCGCTCAAAAACCCAACGACAGCGGCGGCGGTCGCCGCAATGGCCACCGTCGTCGGATCATCAGTTGCCTCGGCAAGCTCCAGCGCGGACCGCGCGTGGGGCTGTGCCCCTCGAACATCGCCGCGCCATGCCAGTGACAGCGCGATCGTGTGATGGATCGCGGATGTCAGTGCCAGGTCGTCGCCGGCCTCCAGCAGAGCCCGGTTCATGGCGTCGATTTGCTGCTGAAGACTGAGGTTTTCATGACGAAACTCGACGAGATGCCACAGTGCCGCCGCGCGCGCTGCCCCGGATGGCACTGAGCGTTCAATCTCCTGCCACAACGCGCGCGCCCGGTCTGTGTCGCCGGCGAGGTAATGCGACATGGCCGCGTCCCCCATCCGTTTCCAGCGTCCCGCCAGATCGTCCGGTGGCGTGAGCCGGCTGGCTTCCTCGAGCAACGCGGCCCCAGCGTCGGGCGCGCCGCGGGCACGCGCCCGCGCGGCAGCCTCGTCGAGTGCTGCCGCCACATCGCGATCGGGAGCTGTCGTCGACAGGGCAAGGTGCCGGGCACGTTCTTCAATGTCGACCACCGTCTCAGCCAGCCGGCGGTGGATCGTTTGGCGCTGACTGGGAGGCGCCGCCTGGTAACGGACCGAGGCAAGCAGAGGATGAGAGAAGCGGATACTGTTGCCCTTGATCTCGAGCAGGCCCAGGCGGGCCGTGCGTTCGACGTCCGCGTCGACCGTCGCCGGATTGTCAGCCACGGCGCGGACCTGCCTGAGGGTTGGCTGTGAGAGCGCCGAGATTGTCAACAACACGTCCTGCGTGTGGCGGGGAAGACGCGCGAGGCGGCGTTCCACCAGCTCTCGGAGACTTCTCGGAATCGTCACCCTGTCACCCTGAAGGCCGTGCTCAACGAGATCCTGGGCGATCTCGAGCGCGAAGAACGGGTTACCGCCCGAGGTCTCGTGCAGGCGGATCAGGACAGGACGAGAAAACTCTATGCCGAACCGGGCTCGCAGGACGTGGTGAAGCGCCCCGAGACTCAGTGGTCCAAGCGCGAGGCGGACGAACGCGTCCTTGGCATAGGCACGGTCGAGACCGAGCGGCAGGTCGGCCGCGCTTGGGGTCCGCAGACTCACCAACAGACCGATTCGCTCGTTCCGCAGCCGTCGGACACAGAACGCGAGGACGCGGGCCGACGCCGGGTCCAACCACTGCACGTCGTCGACGCCGATCAGAAGTGGGGCCGTCCGAGCCAGTGCGCGCAGGCTGGCGAGCACGGCAGCCGCGACCGCGCGCGGAGCGAGCCTGATGCCCTCGTCGTCATGACGCAGAAGGACGATGTCGAGCGCGCGCCGCTGCGGCGTGGGAAGATCTGGCACGTCCCGGGCGTCGATCGTTTCGAAGAGATCGGCGAGGGCCGCGTGCGAGAACTTCGCCTCCGCCTCAGCCGGTCGGCAGGTGAGCACCCGGAATTGGGCCGCCGTGGCGCGCTCCACCGCCCACCGCCAGACGGTCGTCTTGCCCACGCCGGCCTCTCCCTCGAGGAGTAGCGCACGGGGTCCGTGCGCCACGGCATCGAGGAAAGCCGCAAGCCGATCGAACTCCTGGTCGCGCCCAAAGACGGCCGCGCCGCCGTCCATGACCACCCCTCCCTCCCCGGGACTACGTCGAGGCCACTCTGAGGCTAATCTCGGCTTGGGGGCTTGTCAAGCAAGGGACGATTGGCAGGATCACCATAGCCGCCAGTGCCGGCCCCTAAGCTCGTTCAGGAGCAGGAGAGGAGCTGGACCGTGAGCCGGGTGGGGGAGAATCGCGTCGTGCTGGAGGGCCAGGGGCCGGCCCCGGCCACGATGGTCTCGCCGCTGTTGTTGGTGGTTTTGTTGGTCTTCCAGCGCAGCTTGACATGGTAGGTGGTGCCGCCGTTCATGGGGAAGACGGCCTGCACGAAGGCGGCGTTGGGGGAGAAGGTGCCGGCGAAGCCGCCGCTCTCTTTCCAGGCGATGATGTTGCCCGGGTACTGGGTGGCGTTGGCTTCCTGGATGTAGATCCCGATGTCCTGGTTGTACCCCGGCTGCGTCGTCCACAGGTCGGCGTTGCCCGAGATTACCGCCAGGCAGCCGGTCGCCGGGGTCACGGTCAAGCCCAGGTTGGTCGCGTCCAGGTCCTGCCAGGTGGTGCCGTCGCTGTTGGTCAACAGGTACTGCTGGGTGCTGACCGCGGTGGCCGGGTTGGTTCCGGCCGGCAACAGCTGCACGGTCAACCGGGTAGGCGAGAACGTGCTCGAGCCAGAGGGCCAGGGGCCGGCCCCGGCCACGATCACCTCGCCGTTGTTGGTGGTGTTCTTGTTGGTCTTCCAGCGCAGCTTCAGGTGGTAGGTGGTGTTGGCCGTCAGCGGGAGCACGGTCTGGACGAAGGCGGCGTTGGGGGAGAAGGTGCCGGCGAAGCCGCCGCTCTCCTTCCAGGCAACGATGTTGCCCGGGTACTGGGTGCTGTCGGATTCCTGCAGATAGATCCCGAGGTCCTGGTTGAAGCCGGCCATCGTGGTCCAGAGGTCGGCGTTGCCGGAGATGATGGCCACCGAGTTCGCGGTCGGCGTGACGGTGAGCGCCAGGTTGGTGGCATCAAGGTCCTGCCAGCTGGTGCCATCGCTGTTGGGCAACTGGTACTGCTGGGCGCTGACCGCCGTCTGCAGGCTCGCGGCGCTGATTGGAATCAGACGGGCGGTCACGCTGGTGGGCGAGAAACCACCGCTGCCTGAAGGCCACGGGCCGGCCCCCGCCGCGATGACCGCCGCACCAGCGCTCTTGTTCGCCTTCCACTGCAGCTTGATCCCATACGTCGTCCCGCCGGTCATGGGGAAGACGGTCTGGACGAAGGCGGCGTTGGGGGAGAGGGTGCCGGCGAAGCCGCCGCTTTCCTTCCAGGCCGCGATACTGCCATTGACGTTGATCCCAAGGTCCTGGTTGTAGCCCGCGTTCTCGGTCCACAGATCGGCACCAGCTGAGAGCACCGCCATGGAGTCTGCAGCGGGTGTCACGCTGAGGCCGAGGTGGCTTGGGTCGATGTCCTTCCAAGTCGTGCCGTCGCTGCCAGACAGGCTGTACTGTTGGGTGCTCACGTTGGCGGCGTTCGTTGCGCCAACGAGGAGCGTGCCGTGCATATCCGGGTGAATGGCGCAGTGGTACGTGAAGGTGCCCGGGTTGGAGAAGGTCAGCGTGGCGCTGTTCGTTACGGTCGGGGTGGTCCATCCGCCGCCATCGTCGGTCGCCGTGTGCGGCGCCGACGTTGTGTTCGTCCAGGTCACGCTTGCGCCAACCGGGACGGTGATCACGGATGGGGCGAAGCAATAGCCAGAGCCGGTGTTGCAGGTAGCCGAGGCGATCATTGAGACAATCGCCGGGCTGGCTGCCTGGGCTGGAAGAGGGCTTGCGATCAGGCTTGCCACCATGGCCGACACCATGCCACTCGTCGCGAGGGTCCTCAGGCGCAATCGATCTCCCTTATTGACGAGTTACGGCACCGCCCGAGCCTGACAGGTTTCTGTCGATCAGGTACGGCGGGTGGTTACAGCTAGACGGGCGTGGCCTAGCCGCCAAGTCACGTCGTTGTCTGGGCGATTCGTCGCTGCTTGATCCGACCAGCGTCGGCTTTGAACGGTCCCTCGCCGCGAGCAAACAGCTCGATGATCGGGACCATCGCCGCGGGAAATTCACCAAGTGCCGCGCGGTAGTCCAGGTTGAGATCAGCCAGCCCCATTTGAAACTGCGCCGCAAGCCGCTCGCTCCGCAGCGCATCGTCATGCACATCGCCGTTGACTTCAAGCGCGATGCACGGCCGCGGCGTCGCCGATGAATCGGTGACGACTGAAAGGCAGAACGAGTGCAGCCGGCCGGCAAGCGGGCGATCCTTATAGATGATGGTCTCGATGTCCTCGGGATAGATGTTGGCGCCCATCACGCTGATCGTCGCATCACGGCGCCCGTAGATCCAGAGAAACGGGAGGCGCACCGGATGCACCCAGGGTAGGGGGCCGCGCGGCCCCGCGGTGGCGGGATCGTGACCGAAGCTCGCCGGATCCAGCCCAAAGGCTCGCAGGGTGGCCATCATGCGGCCGTAATCGAGGATGCCCCCGTCGTCGTGGACGTTGTACCGAATCCGTGGCGCCAGGACGTCGAGCCGGCTGATGGTGCAGATGACCTCGCGGTGCGCGTTGACTTCGAGATAGTGGATGAGCGGGTTGTACTGAAAGACCATCGGCAGGCGCGAATCGTCGCCAAACAACGCATGGCGCAAGTCGGGCCGGGCGCGCGCGATTCGGCGGATCGCGACG
>Ga0209220_1000446_pt1 | contig 14256 bp, 15 predicted proteins | sample BlaSpr_A8_OM3_M3_FD_187984 | JGI IMG/M metagenome (GOLD analysis project Ga0209220, IMG submission 187984) | Forest soil microbial communities from Thunder Bay, Ontario, Canada - Black Spruce, Ontario site 2_A8_OM3_M3 (SPAdes) (version 2) | ecosystem: Environmental > Terrestrial > Soil > Boreal... | reverse complement strand
CGGCAAGAGGAAAGCGGGCAGCACGACCAGTGCCGCGATCGTCAGCTTCCAGTCGAGTGCAAACATCAGGACGACGGTGCTGGCGAGAATGACGACGTTGTTGACGAGGCTGAAGATGGTGTCGGAGACTACGCTCTGCACCCCGTTGACGTCGTTGCTCAGCCGGGACATCACGTCGCCCGTCCGGGTTGCGGTAAAGAACGCGATCGACTGCTTGAGCACCCGGTCGAACAGCTGGTTGCGCAGGTCGAACATGATGCTCTGGCTGATCCGGTTGCTGAAGTAGGACTGCAGCACGCCGATCAGCCCTCCGACCACCGACGCGCCGACCAGGATCCCGATCAAGAGAGCGACCGTTGAGAATTGCCCGTGCGGGCCGGTCAGGTAGTTGATCAGGTCGCGGGTGACGATCGCGGGAACCAGCCCGAGCGCCGCGGCGGCGCCGATGCAGGCGAGGACGACCAGCGCGAGACGCCAGTACGGGAGGAAGTAGCTGAAGACGCGCTTGAGGAGCGGCCATTCCACCTTGACCCCGGGTTCCGGCTCGTGAAAGCCGCCGTGCCACCAATACATGCTCGTTAGCCTACCCAGCCAAGACTGGTTTCAACGACCCCTACCCCGGAACTTCTCCGAGGGTCACCGCGACGTCCCTTACCTCGCCCGCCCGGACCACCCCGAACGCGTGGGTTGAGTCCACGTCGAGCCCGCGGACCATGGCGAAGAATCCATCCAGGCGCCCAAAGAGCGGATCGCCGTCCATCGTGACCAGGGTGTCGCCCTGCAGCAGGCCGGCCTTGTCGGCCGGACCATCCGGCTCGACCGTCACCACCAGGAGTCCGGCGTCCTGTCCGAGCCCGAGCGTCTCGCTCAGCCGGACGGGCTGGACGCCGACGCCGAGATAGGCCTGACGGATCCGACCGTGCGTGCGCAGGCTTTCCGCCACGCGCTCGGCGATCTCCACCGGGAGCGCGCAGCTGACGCCGCGCCCGAAGTTCCAGCTGTTGATGCCGATCACGCGGCCCTCCCCATCGATCAGTGGGCCGCCGGAGAACCCAGGCAACAGTTGGGCCGTCGTCTGAATCAACGGCATGACCTGCCCGCCCCGCCAGCTCCGAAACGCGCCCGCGGAGCCGCTGACCACTCCCATGGTGACCTGCTGCTCGCCAATCGTGCCGCCGAGCGCCAGCACGATATGGCCCGTGCGGACATCGGCGGACCGACCCCGTGGAGCAGGTGCGCCTCGCAGGCCCTCGGTTCGTAACAGGGCCAAGTCGGTGGTTCGATCACGGCCAACCACAGACGCCTTGACGGTCGTCGGGGCACCGGTGACGAGGATGGCGTCGTCTGCCTCGATTACGTGATCCGCGGTGAGAACCAGGTTGTCGGCCCAGATGATGCCTGTGGCCGGGCGGCCACCGCGGGCATCGACGCGGACGAGGCTCGGCGCGAGGCCGGCGACGACCTGGGCGATCTCGCGTGACAGATCGGACAGCCTTGTCATGCCCGCACGCTATCGAGCCGATCAGCCCAGCGGGAAGTCAGGCGAGGTGTGCCGCGACTTCTTCGTGGCAATCGGGGCACTCTTCCTCCGGACCGGGGGCATGGTCAGCGTGTTTCGATTCCATCGGATACTGGGCGGCCCGCCACGCAGCCAACCCACCACGGAGCGCCCATGCCTGCCGGCCCTGCTGTCGGAGGAATTGCGCCACACGGGCGCTGGTGCCTTCCTCGGGTCAAGTGCAGTAGGCGATGATCTCGCGGTCGGCGGGCAGCGACTCGAGGTGTCTCAAGATTTCAGACGCCGGACGGGCTCCCTGGAGGCCACGGATGATCGGTTCGGGCGGGACTCGGATCGCTCCCGGGATTCGGTGACTCACGGCCGGATAGACCAGCGAGCTCGTGACATCGAGTGGGACCGCCTCACCCGCGTCGAACTTCGCCTTCGCGGCGGCCGGATCGATCCGCGGCGCGATCATCATCGGCGGGGTTCCGGCGGCAACTCCGGCAGCAGCCACGGCAGCGCCTCGGACATCGGCCGGATGAGCGTGACGTAGTGGGGATGATCGAGCTTGTCGCGCGCCAGGATGGCGAGCGCCGCGGCGAGCAGTGCTCGCTCCGCTTTGTGACCAACATCTCCGTGCTCGGCTTTCCAGTCTTCGAGCGAGGTCCGACCCTCGGTCAGGTCGAGGATGCGCTTGCGCGCGTCGTCCCACTGCGGTCCGCGGTTGCTCTTCTCGAGGGTCCGGAGAGCCGCGCGTTCGGCCTCATGGAAGCGCTCCATGATCCGGGGATCTTCATGGCGGTCCCAGCCCCACGCGGCCCGCTCGATGCCGGCCGGCGAGAGGACCCGCGCGTCGGTCAAAAGCCGATCGAGGCCTTCCTCATGGTCCCGGTAGCCGTACCCTTCAGCGTCTACAGCCATTTCGCTTGCCTAGTGTAGGCGTCGTCGCTCAGACGAGGATCCAGCCGAGGCCGATCGCACGCGCCACCGCTTCCGCGCGCGAGCGCGCGTTCAGTTTGCCGAGCACCGCACCCGCGTGAAATTTCACGGTGTGCTCGCTGATCTGCAGCCGCCCGGCGATCTGCCGATTCGTGAGGCCGCGCGCCATCCACTGGAGAACCTCCAGCTCGCGCGGGGTGAGCGATTCGGTGGGCGCGTTGACGGCCGGTTCGATCCGCTCGTCGTGAGGCAGTAGGGCGGCGATCTCCTGACGCGGGATCGACACCAGTCCGCGGGCGGAGGCCAGTAATGCCGCGGCCAGCGTTTGCGGATCGACGGCGACCGGCAGTAGCGCGGAAGCACCAAAGGCGAGCGCTTGTGCCAGGGCGCCCGACTCGCCCGCTAGAGCGACAATCGGCAATCCCGGCTGCGCCGCCGCCAGCCGGGCGATGGCGTCGAGCTCTTCGAGCTCTCCGTCGCCGACGTCGAGGAGCACGACATCCGGCACCAGTTGGCCCGCGAGTGACGCCGCCTCGGCCGTGCCCGCCGAGCCCACCGTTTTCACCCGCGGCATACCCTCGAGCATCGCCGCGAGTCCGCCGCGGGCCAGGGGATTGGTCGAAACGATCAGCACCCGCAGCTCTGGCGTGCTCATGCTTGCGTCAAAGGATAGGCTGGGGCATCGTCGGCCAGCCAATCTCGAGTTAGAAAGAGCCAGAAGGCGAGACCGGCGTAGCGCCCATACCGCTTGAAGCGTCGCTCGATCGTGCGATCGCTGACCGGACGCTTCTTCCCGAGGAGGCGAGCGTACGTCGGCCTGGTCCAGGAATCGAGGATGAGGCGGTCGTACCGGCCCAGCATCAACATGATGTGCGCGGCGGCATAAGGGCCAACGCCCGGCAGCGCCTGCAGCTGCGCGGCGACCTCGTCGTCGGGCAGCTCGTCGCGCGGGCGTAGCGCGAGGCTCTCGAGCTCGACCCGCCTGGATGCAACGTCTTTGGCCAGCGCGTGGAGGTAGGGACCCCGATACCCGGCGCCCGCAACCTTCTTATAGAAGCGAGCCGGTGCGGCGGCCATCGCCTCCGGTGTGGGAAAGGCTCGTCCATACGGTCCCGTCGGCGGCGCTCCCGGCGCCTTCTCCCCCAGGTGTTCCACCAGGGCGTTGACCATCCGGGTGGTTCCGCCCCATGAGGTATTCGTCGTGCAGATCGTCTTGACCACCTCCTCGAACACGGTCGGACTGCGCACCATCCGGCCGGCTCCGTTCAGAACCCAGGCCAAATCCGGGTCCTCGGCGGCCACGGCGTAGAACGGCGTCAGGTCGAGGTCCAGGCTGAGGACATGGCGGACCTGCGCCATGATGGCGACGCCGACCCGTGGCGTCGGCGCTCGACCGGTGACCGCGATCACTCCATGCCGGGGACGGGCCTGAGATATGACCAAGGTTCGGGCGCCGAAGCCGCTAAGGGGAACGGTGATCTCAAAGGTCCAGGCTTTCTGGTCGAGTCGCATCGGCGGCAGCTCCGCAATCCCATGTGAAAGGAAAACGCGCCGAAGGTCGACGACCTCGCCCGCCGGCCCGACCAGCGGAAACTCGGCCCGCCACGCGGGTGTCATCCCGGAATCGGCCTGGTCCAGATTTGCTTCTCGCCAACCGCTCGGAATCCCAGGCGTGCGTAATAGCCCGGAAGCGACGAATCGCGCGTGCACTGGAGGGTCAGGCGCTCGCATCCGAGCGCGCGGGCCTGCGCGCTCATCGCGAGCGTGAGGGCGGCACCCGCTCCCCGGCGCCGCGCCGACGGGTGCGTGTAAAGGCCGTGGAGGTAGGCGGTCGTACCCTGCTGGAAAAGGCCGACGTGCCCGACCGTCTGCGTGCCGTCATCGGCAAGGTAGTAGCGGTGGGGCGTGTTCGCCGCGCGCCAGCGATAGAGCGCGATCAGCTGCGCCCGCATCGGCTCGGTCCACCCATGTTCCTCGGTGTCTGCATGGATCAGCCTTTCGAAGGCCGCCCACGACTCCTCGCTTTCAACAGGAAGGATCTTGAAGCCCCCACCCTGCCCTCCCCCAGAGGCGGAGGGAGTCGAAGGGAGGGAGACCTGGACCATCGCGACTCGTGTCTCACTGTTGTACCCCGCGCCAACCAACCGGGGATTGAGCGCCGCGATCGTGGCGGGGTCGCGGCTGCTCGCGCGCAACGTGGTCGTCTGCGGAAGCGCTTCCCGCACGACCCGCTCCAGGTCGGCAGCGTCCCAGTTCGGCGCGACGAGGTCCTCGATGCCGTTCAGGAAGAAGAGGTCAGGATACGTTCCATTCCAGACGATTTCGCCGAAGGGCCGGCGAAGACTCTCTCCCCCGGCTCGACCCTGTGCCGCCGCCGCACCGAAGACCTCGTCGGCGAGTGCCTCGAGTTGAACGCTCAGCCGCCCCCACCCCGACCCTCCCCCGCGCGCGGGGGAGGGAGTGATTGCAGGTACTCAAGGGCCGCCAGGTAACCCTCGAAGCCCAGGCCGGAAATCACGCCCTTCGCCGCCGAGGCGGTCACCATTTTGTGCCGCTCCGGCTCGCGGCTGAAGACGTTGGAGATGTGGACCTCGACGACCGGTTTGCCGCAGCCGCGCAGCGCATCAGCGAGCGCCAGGCTGTAGTGCGAAAGTGCGCCTGGATTGATGATGATGGCATCGCCGGGCTCCGTTTCAATCCAATCGATCAGTTGGCCTTCGTGATTCGACTGCCGGAAACGGAGTTCGATGCCCAGCGCTTTGGCGCGGCTCGTGAGCAGCTTCTCGAGGTCGGCGAGCGTCTTCGTCCCGTAAACCTCCGGCTCGCGGCGTCCGAGCGTGCCGAGGTTGGGACCGTTGAGCACCAGGATGTTCATTCGGGGAGCACCTCGGCGAGCGCGGCACGGACGATCGACGGATCGACGCGCTGGCCGTAGTCGGCCCGGCCAATCTCACGCAGCAGCACCCAGCGCTGCTCGCCCGATTGGGATTTCTTGTCGTGGCGCATCGCATCGATCAGCTTCGCATGAGGGACGGCCGGCCGGTCGGCGAGCAGACCAGCATCGTGAAGCAGGGCGTGCTGCGCTGTCACGGTCTCCGGCGCACAGGCGCCGGCCAGCAGGCTGATCCGTGCCGCCACCTCCATCCCCCACGCCACCGCCTGGCCGTGCCGCAACCGGCCGAAGCCGGCCGCGCGTTCCAGGCCATGACCAACCGTGTGCCCGTAGTTGAGGATCGCCCGCTCACCGGTCTCGTTTGGATCGCTCGCCACGACGGCTGCCTTGATGCCGATGGCGCGCGCCACTGCCTCGCGAACCGACGCCGGGTCTCGGCTCAGCACCGCCGGCATTTTGGCGGAAAGCCAATCGGCAAGCGATCCGTCCGCAATCAGGGCGGCCTTGATCACCTCGGCCAGGGCCGCCCGGTACTCCTCGTCCGGGAGGGTTGCCAGGTAATCGAGGTCGCAGAAGATCGCCGACGGCTGATGCACCGAGCCGGCGAGGTTTTTGCCGGCAGGCAGGTTGATCGCGGTTTTACCGCCGATGCTGCTATCGACCATCGCCAGGAGCGTGGTCGGCATTTGCACGTAGCGGATCCCGCGCATCCAGGTGGCAGCCGCGAAGCCGGCCACATCCCCGACGCTGCCGCCGCCCAGGGCAATCAGCGCGCCGCGCCGATCAACGCCGGCGGCCGCCAGAGCCTCGTAGATGCCGGCCAGCACGGCCAGGTCCTTGGCCGGCTCGCCCGCCGGCACGAGGTGCAGCCGTCCGGAAAGGCCTGCGCCCGAAAGAGCATCGATCAGCGGCTGGGCGTGTCGGTCGGCAACTCGCTGGTCGCTCACGATCACGACCGTTGGCGGGCCCCCACCCTGCCCTCCCCCAGAGGGGGAGGGAAAATGTCGCCGCACCGCCGCCGCAACCAGATGCGAGAGACCGTATCCCACCGTAACCTCGTGGGGGGCGCCGGGGACGTCGATCCGGATCCGCTGCAAGCCACTGCCCGACAGCCGGTCGTGAAGTTGCTGTGCGACCTCCGCCGGGCCGATGCCATCGGTCTTGATCACCACGTCCGCCTCGAGGTAGCGGGACAAGCGGCGCGGCAGCAAGGAGGCGATCACCGACGGCGCTCCCGGCTGCAGCATGGGTCGATCCGTTGAACCATTCAGTCGGCGGGCCAGCTCATCCGGCTCGGCCGTCAGCGCGACCACGCAGTTGCCGTCCCGGATCCGCACCCAGTTATCGTCGCGCATCGGCGCGCCGCCCCCGACCGCCACGACCGAGCCGCTCCGTTCGAGGGCCCGTTGAAGGCAACGCGCTTCGCGCTCGCGGAAGCCGGCCTCACCCTCGCTCGAAAAGATCTCGGCAACCGATCGCCCCGCATCGGCCTCGATCACATCGTCGAGGTCGACGAACGGCCGGTCCATCCGTTGCGCCAGTTGCGGACCCACGGTGGACTTTCCGCTTCCCATGAAGCCAACCAGGACGACGTTGTTCAACGACGCATCTCCTGCAGGTAACTCTCCACGTTGCGGTGGAGCTCCCCCATCGAGTCGCTGCCGAACTTCTCGAGCAACACACCGGCGAGGACCAGGGCGACCATCGCTTCGCCGACCACGCCGGCCGCGGGTACCACACAGATGTCGCTGCGTTCGTAGTGGGCGCGCGCCGGCTCCTTGGTCTTCACGTCGACCGTGGCCAGGGGCTTGAGCAGTGTCGAGATTGGCTTCATGTATCCGTGCACGACCACCGGCTCGCCGTTGCTGACGCCGCCGGTCAACCCGCCGGCGCGATTGGTTTCGTGCCTGAGTCGGCGATTGTCGTAGACGGGGATGTCGTGGACCTGCGAGCCCGGCAGGCCTGCCCCCTCCACCCCATCGCCGATCGCGACCGCCTTGCAGGCCGGGATGCTCACGATCGCCTGGGCGAGCAAGCCGTCGAGACGCGTGTCCCACTGGCGGTAGCTGCCGAGGCCAGGCGGCACGCCGTCGGCAATCACCGTGAAGACGCCGCCCAGCGTGTCGCCGCGCTCACGGGCCGCGTCGATGGCCGCAACCATGGCCTCCCCCGCCGCTTCGTCCGGAGTGCGGACCGACGACGCTTCAACCGCGTCCCACGAGATCGACGGCGGCACGGTCGCCTCGATTGCCCCGACGGAGCGCGTGTAGCTGCGCACGTGAATACCGAATTCCTGGAGCAGCAGCTTCGCCACACCGCCGGCTGCCACACGCGCCGCGGTCTCGCGCGCGCTGGCCCGCTCGAGCACGTCGCGGGCGTCATCGGCGCCGTACTTGAGCATGCCGGCCAAATCGGCATGGCCCGGGCGGACCCGCGTGATCGGTTTGCGCTTCACCTCTGCGGCGTCGACCGCCATCACCTGGCGCCAGTTCTCCCAGTCGCGGTTGGCGATCTCGAGCGTGATCGGCGAGCCCAGCGTCAGTCCACCCCGCACCCCGGCCACGATGTGGGCGGTGTCGTGCTCGATCGCCATCCGCCCGCCCCGGCCGTGCCCACCCTGCCGCCGGGTCAGGTCGCGGGCGAGGTCTTTTTCGCGCACGGTCAACCCGGCAGGAACGCCGTCGAGGATGACGGTGAGTCGTTCGCCATGTGATTCGCCAGCGGTCAGCAACCGGAGCGTCATGCGGGCACCGACTCGCGATCGAGGGCCGCCCGCATCACCTCAACGGGCGCGGGACGGCCGGTCCATATCTCAAAGGACGCCGTGCCCTGGTGCAGCAGCATGGCGCGGCCCTCAACCGACCTCCGGCTGCGCAGGTCGAAAAGATGTTGGTCGGGTCGCAGCCAACCGGCGGGCGGAAGGTCCGACGGCGTGGCATTGACGACGAGGTCCACCCTGGCCACCGTTTCCTGGATCTGATTCATGTCGACGGGCCCGCCTCGCTCAATCCCGAGGTCCGTGCATAACCGTCGTGCCTGATCGAGATTCCGTGCGATCACCCAGACCTGGTCGGCGGTGGGCTGCAGCGCGGCGGCCACTGCCCGAGCGGCGCCTCCCGCGCCGATAATCGCGACGCCACGGGGGGAAGGATATTTCTCCGCCAGCGCACGCAGGAATCCCACAACATCCGTATTCGACCCTTTCAGACGCGCGCCTTGCCGGCTGATGGTATTCACGGCACCCACGCGAGCAGCTTGGGCATCCACGTCGTCGAGTAGAGCCATGACCGCTTCCTTGTGTGGAATGGTGACGTTCGCTCCGAGGATTCGTTCGTCGGAGCGCACCTCCGCGACTGCGCCCGCCAGGCCTGTGGCGTCAATTTCTCGAGGCACGTAGCGACAATCGATGCCGAGTGCGGTAAACGCGGCGTTTTGCATGGCCGGTGAGAGACTGCGCGATACCGGATTCCCCAGCAACAGCACCGTGGAGGTCATCGGGTGAGCTCCCGTAGGTCCGTGAAGAAATTCGGATAAGAGATAGCGACGCAGTCGGCGTCCTCGATCGTGGTCCGACCGGACGCGACCAGTGCCGCCACGGCGAGCGCCATCGCGATCCGATGATCACCGTGCGACTCAACGCTCGCGCCGCGCAGGCTCGCCCGGCCATGAATGCTCACGCCGTCCGCGCGCTCGTCGACGGTCGCGCCCATCCGGCGAAGGCCCTCCGACATGGTCGCCAGCCGATCGCTCTCCTTGACACGAAGCTCCGCGGCGCCTTCGATGACGGTGGTCCCCTCGGCCTGGGTCGCCACGCTGAGCAGCGCGGGGATTTCATCGATCGCAGCCGCCACATCGGCGGCACCGATCGTCACCGCCCGCAAGGGACGACCGGTGACGGTCACGGAACCGAGCGGCTCGATATCAGCGTCAACCGCATCGACATGGATCTCGGCACCCATCGACTGCAGCAGGTGGATGAATGCCGTCCGGCTCGGATTCAGTCCGACCTCGCGAATGGTGACCGACCAGCCCGGTCGCAGCGCCGCGGCCGCCATCCAGAAGGCCGCCGACGAGAAGTCGCCGGGGACCGACAGATTGATTGGGCGCAGCGGTTGATGCGAGGGCCTGATCTCGACGGCGCCCGCCGCCTGGTGGACATCGGTCCCCATGGCGCGCATGAGCCGTTCGGTGTGGTCACGGGTGGCAACGGGTTCCACGACCGTGGTCGGACCACTGGCGGAAAGCCCAGCCAGGAGAAGCGCGCTTTTCACCTGGGCACTCGGCACCGAGAGCACGTGGCGGCGTCCCTGCAGCCGTGTTCCGGTCACCGTCAGCGGAGCGCGGCCCTCGCGCGATTCGATCCTCGCACCCATGGTGCGCAGTGGCTCGACGACCCGCGCCATCGGCCGTCGTTTAAGCGACGCGTCACCGTCCAAGGTCGCTGACACCCAGCTTCCAGCCAGTAAGCCCAGCAACAGGCGCATGGTGGTCCCGGAGTTGGCGCAATCCAGCGCTCCGTGTGGAGGGCTAAACGATCTCCAGCCCCCGCCGTGGACTCGGACCGGGCCGCCGGTACGATCGATGTTGACGCCGAGGCCGCGGAGGCAGGCGACCGTCGCCGCCACGTCCTCACCTTCCGGAAGCCCTTCGATGCGGCTTTCACCTTGCGCCATGGCCGCCAGCATCAAGGCGCGGTGCGCAATCGACTTATCGCCGGGGACGCGCAGCTCACCGGCAACCGTAGTTGCCGGCTCAACGATGTGCGCCGATTCCACGTCAGTGCGCGGCATGCGCGCCCTGCGCAAAGAGCTCGCCGACGCGGTCGCCGCGGTCGATGCGATCGCGGTAATCATGCAGGACCTCCGCGAAGCGATCGATGGCCTCGACGAGGGGACCGCGATTGGTCGCCGTGATGTCCTCGTAGAGGGTGGGGTCACCCTCGGCCAGGCGAACCATGCCCCGAAACCCAGGGCCGCCGAGTCGTGGATCCGCAAATGGTCGTACCGTCTGCGCGTACGCAATGCTGAGGGTGAACGCGAGGTGGCTGAGAAACGCCATCTGCCGGTCGTGCGCCTCGGCGGAGAGGATCTGCGGACGCGCGCCGATCGCCCGGACGAGGCGGAACCATTCATCGAACGGGGTGAGCTCCTGCCCATCATTGGGCGTGAACACCCAGGTCTCTCCGCGAAACAGCGTGGCATCGCTCTCGCTCAGCCCGCTCCGCTCCTTGCCGGCAACCGGGTGGCCGCCGAGGAATCGCGTAGGGTCGGGTAGGGACCGCGCCCACTCGAGGACGGGGCGTTTGACGCTCGCCACGTCGGTGACGATTGCCTGTCGCGGAATGTCGGCGGCGAGCTGCTCGAGCACTGATCGGATCTGGTTGATCGGCGTGGCGACCACGACGATGTCGCAATCCGCGAGGTCGCGGAGGTCGGTTGACGCCCGGTCGACCGCGCCACGTTGCTGCGCCGCCAGCACCCCATCTTCGTGATGGGCGACACCGCGGACCTCGATGGACCCGCCCAGGCGGCGCAGGGCCAGGCCGAGAGAGCCCCCGATGAGACCGAGCCCCACGATGCCGACCCGCATCAGGCCACTCCGACGGTCCGGCTCAGTGCTGCGGCGACGGCGTCGACCTGTTGGACCAGGTGGGCGAACGCTTGCGGGGTCAGCGACTGGGCACCGTCGGAAAGCGCGACCTCCGGTTGCGCGTGCACCTCGACCATCAGTCCATCCGCGCCCGCCGCGATTCCGGCCAGCGCCATGGGGGTGACCAGGGAGCGCCGGCCGGTGCCATGGCTTGGGTCCACGATCACCGGAAGGTGGCTCAGCTCCTTGATGAGCGGCACGGCGTTGAGGTCCAGCGTGTTGCGGGTGTAGGTCTCGAAGGTACGAATGCCCCGCTCGCAGAGGATGACATCGTAGTTGCCCTGGCTGAGGATGTACTCGGCCGAAAGCAGCCACTCCTCGATCGTCGCCGACATGCCTCGCTTCAGCAGCACTGGCATGCGCAAGCGACCGACTTCGGAGAGCAGCGGGAAGTTCTGCATGTTGCGGGCCCCGATCTGCAATACGTCGACGATGTCGGCGAGCGTCCCGATGTCCGCCGGCTCCAGGACCTCGCACACCAGGGGCAGGCCGGTCTCGCGTTTCGCCTCACGCAGGATGCTGATGCCGTCGCCGCGTAGTCCCTGGAAGCTGTAGGGCGAAGTACGCGGCTTGAAGACACCGCCGCGGAGCGCGTGGGCCCCCGCCGCCCGTACTTTCCGGCAGGTCTCGAGGTACAGCTCCTCGCCGTCAACCGAGCACGGCCCGGCCACGATCCACGGTCGGTCGCCACCCACCTCGTGGGCACCCACCGTGATGCGGGTATCGCGCGCTCGGAACTCGCGGTTCGACAATTTGAATGGCTTCGTGATGGGTACCACCTCAGCTACGCCCGGGGCCTCGATGAAGAGATCCCGCAGGGCGAATGGATTCGTTCCGATAACGCCGATCACCGTTCGCTCATCGCCGTCGCTCAGGTGGGTTCGGCAACCGTGGGCTTCGACCTGTGAGACTACGGCCGCCACCTGCTCTTTGGTCGCGTCGTGCCGCATCACGATGATCATGCGGTCACCCTCAACATCTGCGCGCCACGCAGGTAGACAAAGCGCATCGCCGATGACGGTCGGTCAGTGTTGACCAGCAGCAGCACCCGGATGCATCGGGGAAGGCTGCGCGGGTTCGAGGCGGGCACGGCCATCTCGTGGGCGCACATCAGGGGCACATCGTCCCAGCCGAACCGCCTGGCCGCCGCCGCCGGGAACTCGGCGGTTAGATCAGGGGTCGTCGTGAACCACGCTGCCGCGATGTCACCAGGCTGCAGCGCGTTCTCGCGTGCGATCTGCGCCAGCAACTCGGTGGTGGCGTCGACGATCGCCCTTTCGGTGTCTTCATCTGTGGTCGTCGCGCCGCGAATGCCTCGAACCGCCATCCTTGTTTGCCTCCTGGGCGCGCCAAGTTAGTTGTCTTTGTGGGGGGAGGCCGGTGAACGGGTGGCGGCGGGAGGGGCGGCGCTAGCCCATCCCGAGCCGGTCCCGTGCCGGCCCGAGGTAGGCGTAAAAGTAAAAGCCCGCGAAGCGAACCCGCCCCGTCATGTGCCCGGCATCGTACAACGGGCACACGGGTTTGGCAAGGGCCGAACGTAACCAGGGGCCGTATTCAGATCCAGGATCTTTCCCCCCAGGAGGCAATCATGAGGTCGATTCGGCTTTCGATTGGGCTCACCATCGGCGCGCTGGCCACCCTGCTGCTGGCCGCCTGCGGCGGCGCGAGCGTTTCGGGCGCCGGCAGCAGCCCGGCCGCGAGCAGCAATGCGCTGATCCACACCGCCTCCCTGAAGGTTGGCGACAAGACGCAGACGGTCCTGAAGAATGCCAAGGGGCTGACGCTCTACTACTTCATGCCCGACACGGCGACAACAATCGCCTGCACCGGCGGATGCGCGTCGAATTGGCCGCCGCTTCTTGCCAGTTCGGGGACTCCGTCGAGCAACCCGGCGCTTCCGGGCAAGCTCACGGTGCTGAACGGCGCCAATGGCAACCAGGTTCTCTACAACGGGCACCCGCTCTACACATACGTCAAGGACGGTGACGCCGCTGACGTCTATGGGCAAGGCGTCGGTGGAAAGTGGTTCGTCGCCACATCCGATCTGGCGGCGGCCGCGGCGGCGAGTGCCAGCGCCAAGCCCGGCTATACGCCGGTCTACTGAGCGGGTTTCGTCAATTCGCGGTCGCGGGGACCGGCGCCGCTGTTTGGGACCGCGCGTCCGGCAGCATCTGCAGCGGGTCGACCGGGCTGTTATCGATCCGCACCTCGAAGTGAGTATGCGGTCCGGTCGAGTTCCCTGTCGATCCGACTAAGCCGACCAGCTGGCCGCGCTTGACCTGCTCGCCCTCCTTGACGCCGATCGCGAGAAGGTGGCCGTAGAGGGTCTTGAGTCCGGTCTCGTGCTGGATGATGACGTAATTCCCGTAGCCGACCAGCGCCCCCGCCGCGTCGGTCATCGGTCGGGCCAGCACGACGACGCCGTCGGCCGCGGCGAACACGGGCGTCCCGAGTGGCACCGAGAGGTCGATGCCCGTGTGGAAATGCGGGAACCCGGCGTAGGCGGCTTCAAAAGCGTACGGGGTCGGCCCGAAGCCCTGCGAAACCGTCGCGTGCGGGATCGGCCAGAGCAGCTTGCCGGTCGCCGTCAGCTCGGGATCCAATGCGACCAGCTCCGCGGTGAGCTGAATATTCTGCTGGCCAAACACCGCCTGCTCGATCTGGCTGAGGATGCTGTCCGTCTTCACCCGGAGGAGGGCCGCCCGCCGAGCCGCCATCTCGGGGGAATCGCTCTGCATGGCATCGAGCGCGGTGAGGGCCTCGTCGATGGTGGCCTGAAGCTGGGTCTGGAGGGACTGCTCGTTGGCGATCGCCTGGGCGAGCGTCGTCCGCGCCAGAACCAGCGCGGTAAGCACATCGTTCTTCGTCGCGCGGCTCCGCGCCAGCGTCGTCTGCGCATGGGCGAGCGCGACCTCATCGGCCTGGACGGCTCGAACCATCTCCCGCTCCCGGTCGACGACAACGTCGCTATATCCGATCGTCTCCAGCAGGGGGCCGAAGCCCCCGGCCCGAATCAGGGTGACCAGAAACGTGTCCTTGTGCTTGTACAGCCCCCGAACGGTGGTGGCGAGCTGGTTGCGATCTGACGCCAAGCGCGCGCTGATCTCGGCGTGCTGGGCCGTGACGGCGGCAATCCTGGAGTCGAGCTGGGAGATCTGTCCCTCGGCGTCGAGGATCTGCTGGCCGAGCGCGACCAGGCCGAGCTGGGACTGGCTGAGCGATTTCTCCAGCATCAGGGCGTGCGCCTCCGAGGCCGTCAGGACGCCGATCAACT
>Ga0209220_1000444_pt1 | contig 14286 bp, 16 predicted proteins | sample BlaSpr_A8_OM3_M3_FD_187984 | JGI IMG/M metagenome (GOLD analysis project Ga0209220, IMG submission 187984) | Forest soil microbial communities from Thunder Bay, Ontario, Canada - Black Spruce, Ontario site 2_A8_OM3_M3 (SPAdes) (version 2) | ecosystem: Environmental > Terrestrial > Soil > Boreal... | reverse complement strand
ACCGGAGCACGACCTTCACCCGAGCGACCAGCTCCGCCGCCGGTAGCCAGGCGTCGATGTAATAGTCGGCACCGGCGTTGAGCAGCCGGATACATTCCTGGCTGGTCGGCGACCCGCTGACCGCGACGATCCAGCGGTACCCCTGACGGTGCAGGTTCCAGCAGGTAGCCGTCGGGTTGCGGTCGGCGATCCGAAGAAGAACCACCTCGGCCGGTGCCATGTCGCCCAGCTCGGCGGTCGAAGTCGTGCGAACGCGGAAGCCGGCCTCGCGCAACACCTGCGCCATCCAGGGAGCGGCGCCCTCTAACCCATCGCGGACGAGCAGCAGTTCGGTTTTCATAGATTCACTCCTCCGTCGATGGATGGCAGGATTTGCTTGACCTGGTCGATCGGAATAGCGAAGCCGACGCCGACGTTGCCGTCAACCGGGCTCTCGATCGCGTTGTTGATGCCAATCACCTGGCCCTGGGCATTGACCAGCGGTCCACCCGAATTCCCAGGATTGATCGCGGCGTCGGTCTGGATCAGGTTGGCGCCGGAGGCTGCCACCGACTGGCCCATGTTCGACACGATCCCTTCGGTCAGTGATCCGGATAGGCCGAACGGTGAACCGATGGCGTAGACGCTGTCACCGATCTGCACGCTCGCGGAGCTGCCGAGTGTGAGCGGATGGAGCGTGGACGCGGCGACCGAGACTCGAATCACCGCCAGGTCGGCAGCTGTGTTCGATCCGACCAGCGTGGCGGTCGCGGTCGTTCCATCGCTGAACGCCACCTGGATTGTCCGAGCGCCCGCGATCACATGGGCGTTGGTCACGATGTCGCCCCTGGTATCGAGCACAATCCCGGAGCCGATGGCCTGCCCGTTGCCCAGGCTCACCGTGATCATGACGACGCCCGGCGAGTCCTGCTTGTAGATGGTCGTCGCCGCGGTCGCTGCGGTTGAGTTGGTTGACGTCTGAGTTGTCGGAAGCGCGGTGCTAGCCGATGCGGTAACCGTGCCGTGATCGATCAGGGCTGCCGTGAGGGCACCCGAGCCCGCCCCACTGGCGACGGTGAGGGCGGCGACCGCGACGAGCAACCCGCGCCCAAAGCGCTTTCTTGGCGGCGTGCTGCTCGGATTTCCCGCCGACTGCGCGGAAGGGTTCCGGTTTCCCTCCCCCTCTGCGGAAGGGTTAGGATTTCCCTCCCCCTCTGGGGGAGGGTTGGGTGGGGGCGCCGTTTCGAAATATTGATGAGCGACCATAGTGATTCACCTCTGATGTTTGATTGATGGTGCACTCATCGTCGGCCTGCAGACCTTGCGATTCCGTGACGCCGCGCGTCATGTTTTCGAAAGGTCGCCGCGCCGAGGATGGTCTACATGCGATCGACAGTTGCGACAAGACGGCGATTTCTAGCCCTTGGTGGCGTGGCTCTTGCCGGCGCGGTGCTCAGTCGTAACTTTGGCGCCGAAATCATCAAGGACGTCAGCGCGGGCTTCGGTGCTTCCGCCCCCACCCTGCCCTCCCCCGGCGGGGGAGGGATAAATTCCTCGGGCGTTACGAGCGCGACACCGGCGCCGACACCGACTCCCACTCCAACACCGACGCCAGCACCGACCCCCGCCACGGTCACCATCCCGGTGCCCGTCTTCCAGCAGAGCATGGTGCTCGATTGCGAGACCGCCGCGCTGCAGCAGGGCCTTGCCTACTACGGCATCAGCGTCAGCCAGTCCCAGCTGTTCGCCGGAGAGTTCGCCGACGTTCGGCCACCGGTGATGGGCCCGAACCACACGGTGCTTCGCTGGGGCAATCCTTATACGAATTTCGTCGGCTACGTCAACGGCAGCGACTGGACGCCCACCGGCTTCGGCGTCTACTGGCCCGTCATCTTGCGGCTCGCCCATACGTACGGGCTGCCCAACGCCATCGGTGGCGAGGGCTTTGCGCCAAGCCGGATTTACAGCGAGCTGGCTGCCGGCCATCCCGTGCAAATTTGGATTCAGACGCGATTCGCCCGGGTTCCTCTCGGCATCTGGACCGCCTGGGACGGCACCCAGGTCCGCTATTCATACGCCGAGCATTCGGTGACCCTGAGCGGGGTCTCCCCCACCCAGGTTCGGGTCAACGATGTCCTCAACGCCAGCCAATACTGGGTCGACAAGGCGCTCTTCGAGGCGAACTTCGCCGATTTCAACAACATGGCCGTGATCTTCCAGTAGGTATCCGTCGGTTGATGGCCGAGGCGACAGCCGCAACGATCGTTCCCACCTTCAACGACGTGCTCGCGGCGCGCGAGCGCATCAGCAGCTACCTGCAACCCACCGCGCTGAACCGCTACCCGGCGCTCGATGCGCTGGTCGGCACCGAGACCTGGGTCAAGCACGAGAACCACCAGCCGATCTGCGCCTTCAAGATCCGCGGCGGGATCAACCTCGTGTCGCAGCTGTCCGACGACGAGCGGCGCCGCGGCGTGATCACCGCGTCAACCGGCAACCATGGACAGTCGATCGCGTACGCTGCCCGACTCTTCGGCGTCCGCGCCATCATCTGCGTGCCTGAGGGAGCGAACCCGATCAAGGTCGCCTCCATTCGGGGCGTCGGCGCCGAGATCGTCACCCATGGCGTCGATTTCGATGAGGCGCGGGTGCACGCCGCCCGGCTAGGCGAGGAGCACGGCTACCGCTACATCCATTCAGGCAACGAACCGCACCTGATCGCCGGCGTCGGGACGTACGCGCTCGAGATGCTCGAGAAGCAGCCCGACATCGAGGTGATCATCGTGCCCATCGGCGGCGGGAGTGGCGCGGCGGGAACGTGCATCGTCGCCAAAGCGATCAATCCGAAGATCGAGGTGATCGGCGTGCAGTCGGCCGAAGCGCCGGCCGCCTATAAGTCGTGGAAGGCGCACCAAATGCTCGAGGACCGGATGGGCACTTTCGCCGAAGGGCTCGCGACGCGCAGTGCTTTTGAGCTGCCGCAGCGGATCCTCTGGGAGAAGCTCGACGACTTCGTGCTGGTTCCCGACGCCGAAATCCGCACTGCGGTCCGGCTGATGATCGAGACGACGCGCAACCTGACCGAACCCGCCGGAGCGGCGGCGCTGGCCGCTGCGCTCCAGCTCAAAGATCGACTGAAAGGTAAGCGGGTCGCGCTGATTCTGAGCGGCTCCAACATCACGCCAGCGCAGCTTCGAGAGGTGCTCGCCGCGCCCCCACCCTAACCCTCCCCTGCAAGCGCGGGAGGGAAAAATTGAATACCTAGCTGCGCTCGAAGACGACGATCGGAATCTCCCGCTTCGTCAGCGTTTGCTGCTGCTCGATATAGGGCACCAGCGGCTTGAGCTTCTCCCGCTCCTCGGGTCCAGCCGTCCGCGCGCGGACCTTGAACTTGTCGGGTCCCACCTCGAGCGTCGCGATCGGGCGCGCGAGCAAGTTCTGATACCAGGCCGGGTGCGACGGGGCGCCGTTCCCGGAGGCGATGACGACATAGCGATCGCCATCCTTCCCGAAGCCAAGCACGGCTGTCCGTTCTTTCCCCGACTTGGCCCCGGTCGTGGTCAAGAGGATCAGGGTGCGACCCGCTAATGGGCCGGTCAGCTTTCCACGATTGGCCCGGAAGTCCTCAATGACCTTCCGGTTGAAGGCGTTCATATCGGAGGGAATTTGCGGCGAGGGCTTCCGTTGTGGCTGCTCTGCACTCATCTTTCGAGCTTACCCCAGGCTATCCCCGGCGCCGGGTCAGCCACGAAAGCTGGAATCGCTACTTGACCTGAATGATTCCGACGCAGTTCTTGCCCGGGTCGATGAACCAGGCCATCCAGGCAAAGCCGATGTCGGCAATGCCATCGACGGTCTTGAGGCCAGGCGTGTCGTAGTCCTCGATCTTGACGCCGCGCCTGCGGAGCTCCGCGACTTCCGCCCGCACATCCTTCACACGGAAGCCTGCCTGCGTCTGGTCATCTTTGGTCCCCACGCTGCTCTTGCTCAAGGTCAGGTCACTGTCGCCTCCGCACTTGAAGGTAACGGCCCCGGGATTGTCGTTGACGATCTTCAAGCCAACCTTGGTGGCCCAGAAGTCTTTCGCAGCATCGAGGTCGGTTGCCAGCAGCACGACGTTGATCGGATAATCGCCAAGCACGCTTCCCCTCCCCTGGCGGCGAGCCACCATCGAAAGTTCGCTGTTAAGTTGATACTAGCCTGCCAAGGGAGGACTGATCATGGGGCAACCAGTAGTGCACTTCGAGATCATCGGCAAGGAACCCGAGCGGCTGCGCCGCTACTACGGTGAGCTGTTCGGGTGGGAGTTCGACACGAGCGAAACGGTCTCGCCGGCCGTCTCGGAAGCGGGGAACTACGGGTTCGTGGATCCCGGTCGGACCGCGCGAGGGGTGGGGATTCCCGGCGGGGTTGGGGGAGGATCGGACTATGACAGCAAGGTTCTGTTCTATGTTTTTGTCCCTGACGTAGAGGCCGCCCTCCGGGAGGCAGAGCGATTGGGCGGGAAGCGACAGATGGGACCTGACCAACCGCCGGGGCGGGGTTTGGTCATTGGCCACTTCACCGACCCCGAGGGCCACCTCATCGGAGTAGCAGCAGCAGCTCAGACCTGACGGACTCGCCGAAACCTCGGAAGGAGGCGGGCCAGCAGGAGCGCAATCCCAAGCAATGCCAGCCCGGAGATCACGAGGCTGACCGCGAACCCGAGGCTACTCTGGAAATATCGGAACTCGATGTCGAGGACGAACGCGAACAGCCCGATGCCGCCGGCGAAGGCGTAGCCGGCACTGCCCCGGATGACAGACGCTGCAAATGCGGCCCCGGCGAGCAGGGCGCCGAAGATCTCGAGTGGCAGGTTGCCATCCTGCGCGGTGATGAAGGCGGTGATGATCGCCATCGAAGGCCCGGCGAATGCCAGCACCTCTGTCGCCCAGATCACTTTTTCCTGCCGACCGTACTCCGCGGAGGCGACGAGGATAGCGGCGGTGGCGAGGAAGACCAACTCGACCGCCCATCCGTGCTCGAGCTGCAGCCACGCGATGGAGGCAATGGCATCAACCAACAGTGACACACTCAGCGCCGCGGCTAGCAGACCGGCCCGCAAGCGAAATAGGAAGACCGCGGCGAGAACCGCTGCCACCGTAGCGGAGACGATGAGGATGCGATAACCGGTGTGTGACGGGATGTTGACGCCAGGACCGCCGAGAATCTCTGCCTGGAGCTGCCCGGTGAACAGCCCGATCGCGGCGACCGCCAGCGTGACCAGACTGGTCTGCGCCCGACGGGCGCGCGCCCGTTCGCCCGGAAGCGCGCGTGCCACGAGGAGAGCAGCGATCGCGACCAGACCCGGGATAGCCAACCGGCCGACGACGCCGAGTTGGCGGTATTGCGTGCCGAGAAGAGTGCCGAGCCCGGCGAGCGTGACCAGCGCCCCGGCGTACGTGATGACCTCCGTGGCCGTGATCGAGCCATCCAGGCCCCCTCCCTGCCCTCCCCCGCGAGCGGTGGAGGATGACCCTTCGAATTTGGCGATGGCCTCCGCCTGGCGGGCGTCGATCAGACCCGCGGATTGCCAGCGCGCGAGCTGACTCTCGAGGTCTTGACTCAGGGCTCGACCTCGACCGCCTCGCGGATAGCCCGGATATACGCGGCCTCATCTGCCGCGGAGAGTGATCCCGACTGGCGAAGTCGTTCGACAGCGACCCCGGCCATGAAGCACGCGAGGGGCGCGAAGCGGCGCTCCTTGGTGTGCGACGCGACCCGCGCCAGCTCGAGGACCTCGTCTGCAACCTGGGGATCCAGCTCGGGTGGGGTTATCGTGGCCCCTCGGTCGCGAGCGGCCTCAGCGAACCGGCGCCCCAGCGCCTCGAACCAGGCGTTCATATCGTCGCCAACCGTATCACGCCCCCACCCTGCCCTCCCCCGCAAGCGGGGGAGGGTTCACGACTTTGTTGACACGCCTCTCGCCGGTGAGTACGCTGGCCTTTAGTCTCCTGCAAAACCGTTCCCGCGGAGGAATTCGGTGCCACAGGTCACGCGCCGCGACTTTCTGAAAATCAGCGCCGCCGGGACCGGTGCGGCCGGCCTCACAGCCCTCGGGTTCGACGTGGCCCAGGCCGCTCAGGTCAGACAGAGCTTTCACATCGCGGACGCCAAGGAGTCGCATTCCGTCTGTCCCTACTGTGCCGTCGGCTGCTCCCTGGTCGCGTACACGAAGACGAACGCCAACGGATCGACCCAGCTGCTGCAGATCGAGGGCAATCCGGACAGCCCCGTCAATGAGGGACGGCTCTGTCCCAAGGGCGCCACCGCCATGCAGCTCGCCACCAGCGCCCGCCGCGTCGAAAACCCGCGGTATCGCGCGCCGGGCTCCGATCACTGGCAGGACATCACCTGGGACGACATGCTCAACAAGCTCGCCCAGCGCATCAAAGACGCCCGCGATTCCAGCTTCGTGGCGAAAGATGCCGCTGGCAACACAGTCAACCGCACGGAGGGGATTGCTTTCGCCGGCGGCGCCGCCTTCAGCAGCGAGGAAGGGTACTTCGCGGCGAAGGTGATGCGCGGTCTCGGCCTGGTACATCTAGAACAACAGGCAAGGGTTTGACACGGCCCCACGGTGGTCAGTTTGGCCGCCACATTCGGGAGAGGGGCTATGACCAACCACTGGCGCGACATCAAGAACGCCGATCTCATCTTGATCAACGGCGCCAACCCGGCCGAGGCGCACCCGGTCGGCTTCCAATGGTTCGTCGCCGCTAAGAACGATCCCAAGCGTGGTCCGGGCGCCGGCGGCGGCGCCAAGATCATCCACGCCGACCCGCGCTTTACCCGCACCTCGGCCGTGGCCGACATCTACGCCCGGATCCGGACCGGAACGGACGTCGCCTACTTCGGCGGCCTGATCAATTATGTGCTGCAGAACAACCTCTACCACGACGAGTACGTGAAGAATTACACCAACGCCTCCTTCCTGGTGAAGCCGGCCTACGGTTTCAAGGACGGCCTGTTCACCGGCTACGACGCCCCGAACCGCAAGTACGACATCGCGAGCTGGGGCTACCAGGCCGACGACGCCGCCACCGCGGCGGCGAACGCCAACGCCGCGGGTCTGCCAACCAACGGCGCAGTCAACGCCATCGCCAAGCGCGACATGACGTTGCAGGACCCGCAAACGGTCTTCCAGCTGATGAAGCAGCACTACTCGCGCTACACGCCGGACATGGTTTCGCGGATCACCGGCATACCTTCGGACCAATTCCTGCGCATCGCTCAGCTGGTCGGCGAGATGGGCAAGCCTGACAAGGTCATGACGATCGTCTACGCGGTCGGCTTGACCCATCACACGACCGGCGGCCAGCTGATCCGGTCCGGCGCCGTGCTCCAGCTGCTGCTGGGCAACATGGGACGGCCGGGCGGCGGCATGAACGCCGAGCGAGGACACGCGAACATCCAGGGGAACACCGACAACGCCATCTCCTGGGAGCTCCTGCCCGGCTATCTGCGCATCTCCGCGCCCGGACAGCAGACCGTCGACGACTACGTCAAGGCGAGCGCGTCGAAACGCAGCGACCCGCGCTCCTGGAACTTTTTCGGCATCAATTACCGGAAGTTCATGGTCAGCCTGCTCAAAGCCTGGTATGGCGATGCCGCGACCAAGTCGAACGAGTTTGCCTTCGATTTCATCCCCAAGCCCGCCAAGAACTCGTCCTGGATGAGCATTTACGACCAGGCGCTGAAGGGGTCGATGCAGGGCCTGATCCTGAGTGGGATGACCGCCACCAGCATCGGTCCGGACTCGAACCGGGTGATGCAGGCGTTGGGCAACCTCAAGTGGCTGGTCGTGATGGACCCGCTGCCCACCACCAGCTCCGAATTCTGGCATGCCCCCGGAGTGGACCCGAGCTCGGTCAAGACCGAGGTCTTCATGGTGCCCACCACGCACTGGATCGAGAAGGACGGCTCGTTCGTCAACAGCGGACGATGGATGCAGTGGAAGGATCAGGTGATCCCGCCGCAGGGTAACGCCCGGCACGACCATTGGATCCTCGCCGACCTGTTCGGCCGAGTGAAGACGCTCTATCAGCAGCAGGGCGGCAAATTCCCCGATCCGATCCTGGCCCTCACCCTCAAGTACAACGACGCGACCAAACCGACCCTGGACGAGATCGCCCAGGAGGTCAACGGCTTCGACCTCACCACCAAGAATCGGATGGCCACCTTCGCCGCGCTGAAGGACGACGGCACCACCACGGCCGGCAACTGGATCTACACCGGGTCATACCCAGCTGCGGGCAACCTCAGCATGCGACGGGCTGGCCTTCAGGACATCAAGGCCAACGATCCAACCGGGATGGGCTTCTTTCCGAACTGGGCCTGGTCGTGGCCACTAAACCGGCGCGTGCTCTATAACCGCGCCTCGGCCGACCTGAACGGAAATCCCTGGGATGCGACCCGCGTCGGCATCAAGTGGGATGCTGCCCAGAAGAAGTGGGTCGGCGACGTGCCCGACTATCCGGCGACCGGCGCCACCGCGGACCCCAAGAGTCCGACGTCGTGGCTCCCGTTCATCATGAACGGCGAAGGCGTGGGCCGCCTCTTCTCCACATCGATGGTTGACGGGCCGCTCCCCGAGCACTACGAGCCGATGGAGGCCCCGATCAAGAATCCGCTTCATCCAAGCCAGTCGGAATCGCCCGTCGCCTTCATCTATACGGGCGGTACTGGGAAGTACGCAAAGGTAACGGACAGTTTCGGCACAGTCGCCGACTATCCATATGTCGCGACCAGCTACCGCCTCACCGAGCACGAGCACTACGTCACCCAGCATGTCCCGCTACTGGCCGGGCTTCAACCGTCACCGTTCGTCGAGATTCCCGAGGAGCTCGCCGCGCAGAAGAGCATCAAGAGCGGCGACCGCGTGCGGGTGCGCTCGAAGCGCGGCAAGATCGAGGTGCTCGCGCTGGTGACGAAGCGGCTCGCGCCGACGATGATCGACGGCCAGAAGATCTTCCAGGTCGGACTCCCGATCCACTGGGGTTTCGTGGGCGTTTCGGCTGACGCGGACCCGAACAAGGGCGCGAACTGGCTGGTCAACTCGCTGACACCGTTCGTTGGCGACGCCAATGCCTATACGCCGGAGTTCAAGGCCTTCCTCGTGAACCTGGAGAAGATCTGATGCAGGTCCTGGAAGCCGCGGTCGCCACGAACCCGTGGCCACTCCGTCGGGAGCGCGCAGCGGAACTCGCCGCGCGTTATCCGCACGCGGCGGAGATGCTCCGTCTCTACCAGGCGCTGACGGCTGTTCAGGAAGCTGCTTACCTCGCGTATTTCCCTCCCCCGCTCGCGGGGGAGGGTCAGGGTGGGGGCATTGTAGCCTTCGCAGTGGAGAACGTTGTCCCTGGCGTCATCGACGTCACTGTCGAACTTGGACCGCGGGCCCTGCACGATGGCGTGATCGCCTTGTACGCCTCGGCGAACCTCGAGGAGTTGATCCAGCGCTGGTTGGACCAGGAACCATTGAATCCCTTCGAGACCTATCTCGCTCGCGCATCATCCTCTCCCCTCCTCGAAGGAATTACCCCCCACGCTGACCCTCCCCCCATTGGGGGGAGGGAATTGGAGATGGCCGGTTCGAGAACCCGCTGTCCAAATTGCGCTGGCCTCCCCCAACTCTCGTACTTCGCGGTCTCGGGTGAGGCGCTGGTCAGCGGCCCCCGTTACCTTGTCTGTTCTCGGTGCGCCACCAACTGGGTCTTCTCGCGCATGCTGTGTGCCGGCTGCGGCGAGTCGAATGGCACCAAGCTCCCGATCTTCCAGGAACAGGAGCGGTTCCCTCACGTCCGGGTTGACGGCTGCCAGACATGCCAGAAGTACCTCTTGACCTTCGACCTGCGACGCGATACTCGCGCGGTGCCGGTCGTGGACGAGATCGCCGCACTGCCGCTCGACCTCTACGCACGTGACCAGGGATTGACCAAAATCGCGCCCAACCTTATGGGGAACTGACGCATGGCAGCACCGGTCGGATTCTTCACGGACACGACGCTCTGCATCGGGTGCAAGGCCTGCGAGGTGGCGTGTAAGGAATGGAATCGCCTGCCCGACAACCCACTCGTGTTCCGAGACAGCTACGACAACACCGGCCAGCTCGACCACGCGAACTGGCGGCACGTTCGCTTCATCGAACAAACGACCAAGAGCCCCGACAAGCCGATCGCCTGGTCGATGATGTCGGACGTCTGCAAGCACTGCGCCAACGCCAGCTGCCTGGAAGTCTGCCCGACCAATGCCATCGTCCGCACCGAGTTCGACACGGTCTTCATCCAGCAGGACGTCTGCAACGGATGCCGTGATTGCATCTCCGCCTGCCCTTACGGCGTCATCGGCTTCAACAGCAACACCGGCACGGCGCAAAAGTGCACCTTCTGCTACGACCGTCTGCAGAACAACCTCAAGCCGGCCTGCGCCACGGCGTGTCCGACGCAGTCGATCAAATTTGGCCCGCTCGATGAGATGCGCCAGGTCGCGGCCACACGCGTCGCCACTCTCCAGGCGCAAGGCATGACGGAGGCTCGGATCTACGGCGACAAGGAATACGGCGGGCTGCACGCCTTCTTCCTGTTGACCGACAAACCCGAGACGTACAGCCTGCCCAGTACCGAAAGCGCGGTGCTGCCAAGTCGCAACAACATTCCCGGCTACCTGGGTGCCGCTGTCACCGCCGTCATCGCGGCAGTGGCAGGCCTGATCGCCTTCCGCCGCCGTGGGGAGACACAACCCTAGTGCCTGGCGAGCATTTCGTCGTCGCGCCGGGGTGGGCATGGTACATCCTTCTGTACTTCTTCTTTGCCGGGATCGCCGGCGGCGCCTTCGTCATCGGCACCATGCTGCGCCTCTTTGGCAGTGCAGCGGATGCCGCGGCCTCGCGACTCGCCTTCATCATCAGCTTCCCGCTGTTATTGCTCTGCCCAATCCTCCTCACGCTCGACCTGGGCCAGCCGCTCCGCTTCTGGCACATGCTCGTCGATGTCAAGACCGGTACACCGGCGTTCAAGGCCTACTCACCGATCTCGTTGGGATCGTGGGGGCTCACCATTTTCGGGCTCTTCTCATTCGTGATGTTCCTGGCCGCCGTGGGCGAGGGCGGGTACCTGCGCTGGCGCGTGCTCGCGGGCGCGGGCCGGGTGATGAGCAGCGCCATTGGAAAGGCGTTCATGGTGATCGGGGCGGTCTTCGGATTCTTCGTCGCGGCCTACACCGGCGTTCTGCTCGCTGTGAGCAACCAGCCAGTGTGGAGCGATACGTGGACGCTGGGCGGGCTGTTCCTCGCGTCGGGGCTGAGCGGCGCCGCGGCCAGCATCATGCTGCTGAGCCGCAGCCGGCGTGAGGCGGAGGTCACCGAGGGCAAGCTGATAGAGGCGGACCGCTACTTCATCATCCTGGAGCTGCTCTTGATCGCCCTCTTCTTGATCACGCTCGGCGGGGCGCTATCGAAGATGGGTGGCGGCTGGATCCTCCTCTGGCTGGTGGTGCTGATTGGCACCCTGGTGCCGCTGATACTCGAGTGGCGACCGGCGCTGCTGCGGCAGGCTCCGCCCGCGCTGGTGCCGGTGCTGGTGCTCGTCGGCGTGCTCGCCCTGCGCGCCGTGATCATCTTCAGCGCCCAGGCCTAGATGAAGGTCGGGGTCCTCCTCCCCTCCCGGTTCGAGGACCCGGGCGAGTTCCTCGCGGACGCGCGCGCGATGGAAGCGGCCGGCGCAGACAGCATCTGGCTGGAGGACGGCGACGGCTACGACCCGATGCTCGCGTTGGCGGCGATCGCGGCAGTCACTGGCAAGCTGCGCCTTGGTCTGATCCTCCCTGATTCTCCCTCCCCCGCTCGCGGGGGAGGGTCAGGGAGGGGGCTTAACACTCTGCAGCACTTGTCGCGCCAGCGCGTGATCACCGGGTCTATCTCCCTGCCCCTTGGGGGGAGGGTCGGGGAGGGGGTGATTGGAACAGAGCGCTGGCGGCGGGTTGAGGTGCCCGCCGATCGAGAGGCGTGGGCGCGAACGTTGGAGCAGGCAAGGACCGACTTCGATGGTGTCCTCGTCCCCATGGACCCGAGGCTGCTCGACATCTTGCGCAATCCGGAAGACGCGATCGACCGCTCCGACCTGCTGCTGGCGCAGGGTTAACGGGTCCGCGCATGACGCAGCCCGGCGGTCTCAGGGTGCTCGCCTTCGACGTTTTTGGGACCGTCGTCGACTGGCGCAGCGGCGTCATGGGGGAAGTGGCCGCTGTCGCGCGAGCCCACGATCTGGCAATCGATGCGGCGGCTATAGCCGACGCATGGCGGCGCAAGTATCGCCTATGGCTCGACCGGGTCCGTCAAGGCGAAATTCCATGGCAGAACCTGGATGGGTTGCATCGGGTCATGTTGGACGACGTGGTTGCCGAGTTCGGGCTCCAGGCGTTGACCCCGACGGATCTTGACCGCCTGGTTTGTGCCTGGCACCACCTCGCGCCGTGGCCGGACGCAGTCCGGGGGCTCACCCGCCTACGTGCCAACTTCGTTCTCACGACGCTCTCCAATGGCGGCATGGCGCAGTTGGTTGACCTCGCCCGAACAGGCGCCCTCCCCTTTGACTGCATCCTGTCAACGGAGCTGGTCAAGAGCTATAAGCCCGACCCAGCGGTGTACCAGCTGGTGCCGTCGCTCCTTGCCGTTCGCCCCGAGCAGGCGATGATGGTGGCCTCGCACGTCAGCGATCTGGCGGCGGCCGCCGGCGAAGGCATGCGTACGGCGTTCGTGCGCCGCCCGCAGGAATGGGGCACCGGCAAGGCGGAGGTTCCGGACGTCCCGATGGACATCGTCGCCGACGACTTCCTCGATCTGGCGTCCCAACTCGGGGCCTAGCGAAGGAGGAGGAGCCGGATCCCGACGAGACCGAGTGCCACGGCGAGAAGTCGGATGATCGAGCTGCCGGCGACTCGACGGGAGATCGCGGTGCCCGCCTGGGCCCCGATGATCACCCCGACCGCCAGCGCAATCGTGACGCCCACGAAAGAGGCGTAGTCCCCCCGAAAGATGTGGGTCACGGTGCCGAACCCGGTCGTGAAAATCTGGACGAATTGCGAGGTCGCCGAGGCGATGTGCGCGGGAAATCCGAAGAACGTTGTCAGGAGCGGAACCTGGATGATACCCCCACCGATGCCGAGAAGGCTGGACACGAATCCGATCCCGAAGCTTCCGACGATGGCCAGCGCCAGGTTGAAGCGGTACTGGTAGCGATTTCCGTCCGAGTCGACAAGGGTTCGCGATACCACCCATCGACCGTCAAGACGGAGCGGGATGTTCCCGCCAGGCTTGAGGAGGAGGAATCCGGAAACGAGGATGAGGGTGCTGCCCATGACGGCGTTGAACGCGGCTCGGGGGATCGCGCCGACGACGAGTGCCCCGATCACGGCCCCAGGGATGGTCGCAGGCGCGAGAATCAGTCCCGTGCGATAGTCGATCCGTTTCAGCCGGGAGTACCCGATCGAGCCGGAGACCACGTTCGCGAACACGGCCGCGAGCGACACTGCCGTGAGCTGGGCGGGCGATTGCCGCGGATAGACCAGCAAGAGAATCGGCACCAGCGCGAAGCCGCCGCCTGCACCGACGAGGGTCCCATAGGCGCCGACGACGATACCGACGGCCACCCACGCGATGAAAATCAACGGACTCAAGAAAGGCGCCCGACGTAGAGGTTCACGACCTCATCATCGTTGAGCAGGTCGTGCCCGGGACCCTCCAGCCGGTTCTGCCCGAGGACCAGGACGTAGGCCCATTGGGCATGACGGAGCGTCTCGCGGGTGTTCTGCTCGATGACGAGGACCGCCACGTTGGTCGCCCGGATCTCCTCGATGCGCTCCCAGATGAGGCCCTGGAAGCGAGGTGCCAATCCCGCACTTGGCTCGTCAAGGATCAGGACCGCCGGGTCGACCATGAGACCGCGAGCCAGCGCCAGCATCGTGCGCTGGCCGCCGCTGAGCGTGTTGGCCTGCCGGTGGGCGGATCCCCTCAGGTCGGGAAAGAGCTGAAAGAGTTGATCGATTCGGTCGCGCACACCGGCTTTTCGGCTATAGCCACCCATCTCCAGGTTCTCGCGAACGGTGAGGTCGGGGAAGACGTTGGCCACCTGGGGGACATAGGCCAATCCTTTGCGGACGAGTCTCTCGGCCGGCTGACCCGTGACGTCAGTACCGTCGACGAACACCCGCCCGGCGGTGGGGCGGATCAACCCCGCGATCGCCTTCAGCAGCGTCGACTTGCCGGCGCCG
>Ga0209220_1000443_pt1 | contig 14344 bp, 11 predicted proteins | sample BlaSpr_A8_OM3_M3_FD_187984 | JGI IMG/M metagenome (GOLD analysis project Ga0209220, IMG submission 187984) | Forest soil microbial communities from Thunder Bay, Ontario, Canada - Black Spruce, Ontario site 2_A8_OM3_M3 (SPAdes) (version 2) | ecosystem: Environmental > Terrestrial > Soil > Boreal... | reverse complement strand
CGCCTTCAACCAGACTTCGCTCGAAGGCAAGGAATACGCGGATTGGGTGGCGCGCGAGGAAGCCCGCCACATCTCGCTGATGAAGGCGGCCGGGTTTCTCCACCAGTAGCTTTGGGGGGAGGGGAATGGACGAGGGCCGCGACGCACGGCCTGCATTCCGACAGAAGAGCGCCGAGATGGCGGTCGCGGTGTTTATTTTTCTGCTCGGCGCGATCGTCATTTACGACAGCGTGCGGCTTGGCGCGCGCTGGGGGGATGACGGTCCGCAGGCGGGCTACTTTCCGTCCTACATCGGGCTCATTCTGTGCGTGGCGTCGGCCGTGAACCTGGGGCTCGCCCTGCTGAACAGGCGCGACCAGGACAGAACCTTCGTCGAGGTTGGCCAGCTGAAGCTGGTGCTGACGGTGCTCATCCCTTCCGCGATCTACGTCGGACTTATCGGCTGGACCGGCATCTACGTCGCCTCGGCCGTGTACGTCGCGTTCTTCATGCGCTGGCTCGGCAAGTATTCGTGGTGGAAGGTGGCGGCGGTCAGCGTCGGCAACAGCGTGGTGTTCTTCCTGATCTTCGAGATCTGGTTCAAGGTGCCCTTGCCGAAGGGGCCCGTTGAAGCGCTGCTGGGCCTGGACTGATGGACGAAGTCCAGTCCCTCATCCAGGGCTTCGTCGTCGCGCTGAGCTTCAAGAACCTGGCGCTGATGTTCGTCGGCATCGTGCTGGGGGTCATCATCGGCGTGCTGCCCGGCCTGGGCGGCGCAAACGGCGTCGCGATCCTGCTGCCGCTCACCTTCTCGATGGCGCAGACGCCCGGCGGCACCACTTCGGCGATCATCCTGCTGTCGTGCATCTACTGGGGCGCCCTCTTCGGCGGCGCCATCACCTCCATCCTGTTCAACATTCCCGGCGAGCCCTGGTCGGTGGCGACGACCTTCGACGGCTATCCGCTCGCGCAGCAGGGACGCGCCGGCAACGCGCTGACGGCGGCGTTCACCTCGTCGTTCGTCGGCGCGCTGATCGCGGTGATCGTGATCACCTTTCTGTCGCCGGTCGTGGCGCGCTTCGCGCTCGAATTCGGCCCGCCGGAGTTCTTCGCCGTGTACCTGCTCACGTTCTGCGCCTTCGTCGGCATGAGCAAGGAGCCGCCTTTCAAGACGCTCGCCTCGATGATGCTCGGCTTTGCCCTGGCGGCGGTGGGCACCGACCCCGTCACAGGCGCCCTGCGCCTCACGTTCGGCTCGACGGCGCTGCTGAGCGGCTTCGATTTCCTGGTGGCCGTGATCGGCCTGTTCGGCATCGGCGAGATCCTGCTCACGCTCGAGGAAGGGCTCGCCTTCAGGGGCGCCTCGGCGAAGATCAACCTGCGGGTCGTGCTCGACACCTGGAAGGAGCTGCCGCGCTACTGGCTGACTTCGCTGCGCTCCGCCGCGGTCGGCTGCTTCATGGGCATCGTGCCGGGCGGCGCGACGCCGGCCTCGTTCATGAGCTACGGCGTCGCGCGGCGCTTCTCGCCGAACGGCGACAAGTTCGGCACCGGCCAGGTCGAAGGCGTGGTGGCGCCGGAAACCGCGGCGCACGCGGCGGGTACTTCGGCCCTTCTGCCGATGCTCACGCTGGGCGTTCCCGGCTCGCCCACCGCGGCAGTGCTGCTGGGCGGTCTTCTTATCTGGGGCCTGCAGCCCGGGCCGCTGCTGTTCGTGGAGCAGAAAGATTTCGTCTGGGGCCTCATTGCCAGCATGTACCTCGGCAACATCGCCGGATTGATTGTCGTCCTCACCTGCGTGCCTTTGTTCGCCGCGATATTGAGGATTCCTTTCTCGGTCATTGCGCCGATTATCATCGTGATCTGCGCCATCGGCTCCTACACCGTGCACAACTCGCTGTTCGACGTATGGATGATGGTGGTGTTCGGAATCGCCGGCTACGTGTTCAAGAAGCTGAGCTATCCGCTCGCGCCACTAGTGCTTGCGATCGTGCTCGGCGATCGCGCCGAGGCTTCGTTCCGCCAGGCGATGCTGTATTCGCAGGGCGACATGAGCGTGTTCTTCTCCAATGCGCTGGTGGGTTCTCTGACGGGTCTCGCGCTGTTGCTCTTGTTCTGGCCGCTGCTGTCCTGGCTTATCTCGCGTGTGCGCGCGTCCACGTCGGGCGCCCGTAGGCTTCCCTAGAAATTCCCCCAGCAGTTCCTCGTTGTTCGGCGCAGCAAAGTTGTCGTTGCTGACATCCGGCTGACAACGGCAGCGTGCAATGAGATTTTGCGATAGCGCGACTTGACCGCAGTCAAGGCCACATCGCGGTCAGAAAAGCGACGATGCGCCAGTACTTACACGAGGAGGAAGGAATGAGTTCCATCGCGCAGCCCGCTCAACCCATAGCCATCAGAGAATCCTATCGTTGGCTGCAGCTATTGGTGGGAATCGTCTGCATGGCGATGATCGCCAACCTGCAATACGGATGGACGCTGTTCGTCAATCCGCTCGACGTGAAATATCACTGGGGACGCGCTTCGATTCAGGTCGCGTTCACCATATTTGTCCTGCTCGAAACATGGCTGGTCCCTATTGAAGGCTATCTTGTGGACCGCTACGGCCCGCGGCTGGTCGTTTTGGTAGGCGGCATTCTTTGCGGCATCGCGTGGGCAATGAATGCCTATGCCGATTCGCTCGCGTTCCTGTACACCGCCGCTGCGATCGGCGGCGTGGGCGCGGGGGCGGTCTACGGCACCTGCGTCGGGAATGCGCTCAAGTGGTTTCCTGATCGGCGCGGGCTGGCCGCGGGGCTTACGGCCGCCGGATTCGGCGCAGGCTCCGCGCTCACGATTATTCCGATCTCGACGATGATCAAGTCGAGCGGCTATGAACAGACATTCCTGTACTTCGGCGTCGGTCAGGGCATCATCGTCGTGGTGCTGTCCCTGCTGCTCGCCGCGCCCAAGCCCGGCCAAGTCCCGCCGTCTTCCAAGGTTCTGCAAACGCGGCGCCAGTTCCGACCGATGGAGGTGCTGAGGACCCCGGTGTTCTGGGTGATGTACCTGATGTTCGTCCTGGTCGGCGCGGGCGGGTTGATGGCCACGGCGCAGCTCGCGCCGATCGCGAAGGATTTCAAGATCGCCGAAATTCCGGTCAGCCTGGTTGGCATCACGCTGCCCGCCCTCACATTCGCACTCGCTATCGACCGCATCCTGAACGGCCTCACGCGGCCGTTCTTCGGCTGGGTCTCTGACAACATCGGCCGAGAGAAGACCATGCTCATCGCATTTGGGCTCGAGGCGGCAGGCATCTGGGCCCTGTCCATCTATGGCCGCGATCCCATCACTTTCGTCCTTCTGACGGGCCTGGTGTTCTTCGCATGGGGCGAAATCTACAGTCTGTTCCCGTCAACCTCAGCAGACACCTATGGCACGGAATACGCTACCGCCAACGCAGGCCTGCTGTACACCGCCAAGGGCACGGCATCACTGCTCGTTCCGCTCTCAAGCTTGCTCGTCGCGGCGACGGGCAGTTGGTATGCGGTGTTCGTGGTGGCCGCGCTGATGAACGCCGCGGCCGCGCTGATGGCGTGGTTCGTGCTAAAACCGATGCGCCAGAAGTTCCTGCAGAAACTGTCCTAGCGCGACCCGACGAAGCCGCAGGTGTCGACGAATGCGGCGACGAAGCTCAGGAGCGACGCATCGAAACCGCTTTGGCGCCCGCTTCGGGGCGTCATTGGCGGAACTTCTGCTTGAGGCGCGAGAGCGTCTCCGGGGTGAGGTTGAGGTACGCGGCGAGCTCCTTCTTCGGGATACGCCCGGCAAGCTCGGGATGCTTCCTCTGGAAGCGGGAGAGCCGTCCCGGCGCGTCGAGCAGGTGCAGCGTGATGGTGTGCGCCATCACCTCCGACATCAGCTTCATCACCTCGTGCTCGAAGCGCAGCTTGATTTCCGGGTGACGCTCGATGAACTCGGCCCACAGCGGCATCGGCAGCTCCGCGGTGCGCACCTTGGTCACCGCGACGATCGAGTAGGGTACCGGCGTGCGCAGGCGCCACGCCGCGTACGAGGTGTCCATCTCCCTCTCGGCGGCAAAGCGCACGATCATTTCGCGCCCCTGCGGGTTCGACACCACGCGCTTGAGCATGCCATCCAGAATGAAGAACTGCTCCATCTCCTCGTCCCCCTGCCGCACCAGCGGGTCGCCCTTGCGGTAGTCGGCCACGGCGAGCAGCGGCTCGAGCTCGGACCACTGCGCCGCGCTCATGCCCTGCAGGAGCAGGTTCTGCCGCAGCTGCAAGCGGATGCTGTTGCGCTCCGGATGGGTCGCGAGGCTCGTCATCGGAGGCGGCATTTTAGTCCCTTGACCTCAGTCAAGGCCGCCCAAGGGGCCGCGTTCATACCATATCGCTCCCTTCAGGAGGCAACTCATGGGCACCGCTGAACCCCAAGTCGCCAAGGCCAGCAAGACAACCGATGCACAATCACAAATGACCGACGGCTTTCACCTGGTCATCGATGCCCTCAAGCTCAACGGCATCGACACGATCTTCGGTCTGCCCGGTATCCCGATCACCGACTTCACCCGCATGGCACAGGCCGCAGGCATGCGCGTGATTTCGTTCCGCCATGAGCAGAGCGCCGGCAACGCCGCCGCCATCGCCGGCTTCATGACGCAAAAGCCGGGCATCTGCCTGACGGTGTCCGCCCCCGGCTTCCTCAACGGCCTGACCGCACTGGCCAACGCCACCACCAATTGCTTCCCGATGATCCTCATCAGCGGCTCCAGCGAGCGCGAGATCGTCGACCTCCAGCAGGGTGACTACGAAGAGATGGACCAGTTGGCCATCGCCAAGCCGCTGTGCAAGGCCGCCTTCCGCGTGCTGCACGCCGAGGACATCGGTGTGGGCATCGCGCGCGCCATCCGCGCCGCCGTCTCCGGCCGCCCGGGCGGTGTCTACCTCGACCTGCCGGCAAAGCTGTTCGCCCAGACCATGGACGCCAGCGCGGCTAGCAAGTCGCTGATCAAGGTAGTCGATCCGGCGCCGCGCCAGATCCCGGCCCAGGACGCCGTGCAGCGCGCCCTCGAACTGCTCAAGAGCGCCCAGCGTCCGCTCATCCTGCTGGGCAAGGGTGCCGCCTACGCCCAAGCGGACGCGGACATCCGCGCCCTGGTCGAGAAGACCGGCATCCCCTACCTGCCTATGTCCATGGCCAAGGGCCTGCTGCCCGACACGCACGAGCAGTCCGCTGCCGCCGCCCGCTCCTACGTGCTGCCCGAGGCCGACGTGGTGATGCTGGTCGGCGCTCGCCTGAACTGGCTGCTCTCGCATGGCAAGGGCAAGACCTGGGGCAGCAAGGACCACAAGGACTGGGGCGGCCAGAAGTTCATCCAGATCGACATCTCGCCGCAGGAGGCGGATAGCAACGTCCGCATCGACGCCCCGGTGGTCGGCGACATCGGTTCCTGCGTGTTAGCGCTGCTCGCCGGCATCGGCCCCAATTGGGCCAAGCCGCCGGCTGACTGGCTGGGCGCCATCGCCGAGCGCAAGAACAAGAACGTCGCCAAGTTGGCCGAGACCCTGGCCAAGAATCCGACGCCGATGAATTTCCACAGCGCGCTGAACGTGGTGCGCGACATCATCAAGGCCAATCCCGACGCCATCCTGGTCAACGAAGGCGCCAACGCGCTCGACTTCACCCGCAGCATCGTCGACATGTACAAGCCGCGCAAGCGCCTGGACGTCGGCACCTGGGGCATCATGGGCATCGGCATGGGCTTTTCAGTCGCGGCCGCCGTGGTCAGCGGCCAGCAGGTGATCGCGATCGAGGGCGACAGCGCCTTCGGCTTCTCCGGCATGGAAGTCGAGACCATCTGCCGCTACAACCTGCCGGTCTGCGTGGTCATCTTCAACAACAACGGCGTTTACCGCGGCACGGACGTCAATCCGACCGGCGGCCCCGATGTGGCACCCACCGTGTTCGTCAAGGGCGCACGCTATGACAAGCTGATGGAGGCCTTCGGTGGCGTGGGCGTGCACGCCACGACCCCGGCCGAGTTGCGCAAGGCAATGGAAGAAGCCATCCGCTCGCGCAAGCCCACGCTCATCAATGCCGTGATCGATGAAACCGCCGGCACCGAAAGCGGTCGCATCACGAGCCTGAATCCGACAAGCGGAAAGAAGAAATAATGGAAGCGCTCAAGGGAATCCGCATCCTCGACATGAGCCACGTGCAGGCAGGGCCGACCTGCTCGCAGCTCCTTGCCTGGATGGGCGCCGATGTCATCAAGTTCGAGAACCCTGCCGGCGACGCGACGCGCGGCCAGCTGCGCGACGTACCCAATGCCGACAGCCTGTATTTCACGATGCTCAACTGCAACAAGCGCTCGATCACGGTCAACATGAAGAGCGCCGAGGGCAAGCAGGTGTTCGTCGACCTCCTTAAGAAGTGCGACATCATCATGGAGAACTTCGGCCCGGGCGTGCTCGACCGGCTCGGCTTCACCTGGGAGAAGATCCACCAGCTCAACCCGCGCATCGTGATGGGCTCGATCAAGGGCTTCGGCTCGAGCGGCCCGTACGCCGATTTCAAGGCCTACGAAAACGTGGCGCAGGCGATGGGCGGCTCGATGAGCACGACCGGCGTGCCCGACGGCCCGCCGTTCGTGACCGGCGCGCAGATCGGCGACACCGGAACCGGCCTGCACCTCGCGATCGGGCTGCTCGCTGCGCTCCATCAGCGCGACCGGACCGGAGAGGGCCAGTACGTGGAAGTCGCGATGATGGATGGCGTGATGAACCTTTGCCGCGTCAAGTTCCGCGACCATCAGCGCCTCACGCGCGGACCGCTTACCGAGTACTCGGTGCCGACCTACCAGGGAATGGGCGAAGTACCTCGCGCCGGCAACGACTCGGGCGGCGGCCAGCTCGGCAACGCCATTCACTGCAAGCCGCACGGCCCGAACGATTGGCTGTATGTCGTGGTGCAGGAAGCGGTCTGGGAAGCCATTGCCAAACGCATAGGCGGCGAGGCTTTGGCCAGGGACCCGCGCTTTGCCAAGATCGGCGAGCGCAGGAAAAACCAGGCGCAGATGTGGAAGCTCATCACCGACTTCGCGAGGGACTATACCAAGCGCGAGTTCATGGCGATCCTCAATCCGCTCGATGTCCCCTGCGGCCCGATCATGAGCACCGAGGACCTCGCCAACGACGAGCACATGCGGGGGCGCGACATGTGGGTCGAGCTCGACCATCCGCAGCGCGGCAAGTGGTGGAACGTCGGTATGCCGATCAAGCTTTCGGCGTCGCCTGCGAAGATCGAGCGCTCGCCGACCCTCGGTGAGCACACCGAGGAAATCCTGAAACAGGTTCTGAATTACGACGAATCCAAGATTGCCGGCCTGAAGCAAGCGGGCGCGTTCTCGGCCCCGCCGAAGAAGGCCGCCTGATGCGGGTGGCGATCGTCGGTCAGCAGGATTTCGGAAGAGCGGTGCTGGAGGCGTTTCTCGCGCGCGGCGACCAGGTGGCCGGCGTGTTCTGCGCGCCCGAAAAGCCCGGCGCCAAAGCCGACGTTCTGAAAACCTTCGCCCAAGAAAAACAAATCAAGGTGTTTCAGTTTCCCTCGCTGAAGAGCGACGAAGCAAGAGCGGCGATGAAAGGGCTGAACGCCGAGATCGGCATCATGGCCTTCGTGCTGCAGTTCGCGCCGCAGGACTTCGTCCACATCCCAAGGCACGGCACGATCCAGTACCACCCGTCGCTGCTGCCGAAGTACCGCGGTCCATCTTCGATCAACTGGCCGATCATCCGCGGAGACACGAAGACCGGCCTGTCGATCTTCCGGCCGACCGATGGCCTCGATGAAGGGCCGCTGATCCTGCAGAAGGAGACGCCGATCGGTCCCGATGACACGCTCGGCAGCGTGTACTTCGATCGCCTGCTCCCGATGGGCGTCCAGGCCATGCTGGAAGCCGCGGACCTGGTAGTTGCAGGAAAGCACCGCGAGCGCGAGCAGGACGAGTCCCAGGCGAGCTACGAAGGCTGGTGCCGCAAGGCCGAGGCGCGCCTCAACTGGGCCAACCATGTCGACTTCATCTACAACGTAGTGCGGGGCTGCAACCCGGCGCCCGGAGCCTGGACCACGCTGGAAGGGAAAGAATTACAAATCTTCGACTCCCGCAAGCATCCGGTGCGCACCTTCAGTGCAGTCAAGGGCAAGATCGGCGAGATAGTCGAAGTGTCCGACCAGAGCTTCCAGGTGAGCGCGCAGGGCGGACGCATCGAGGTGCTGCGCGCCAAGCTCGGCGACGGCAAGAAGCTCGCCGCCGCGGAGCTCATTTCCTCGGGCGCGATCAAGCCCGGTGCGATCCTCGGCAACTGATTTCATTTCGCTTTCCAAATCCCGCGTAAATATTTGACGCAGCGTAGTTTTGGCTGCAACAATTCGCCCGAGGCTCCTGAACTAAAAAAGCGGAGAGGGCGGAGCATGAAAGCCGGTTTGCTGAAGACCGACTGGTTTCTGGGTACGGTCGTGGTGCTGATTGTGCTCGGGTTCAATCGATACAGCGATCTGATTCCAAGCCTGGAGCAGAAGGCCTACGACATCGGCGTGCAATCCACGTCGCGCTCAGCATCGGATAAGGTTGCGGTGATCGCGATCGACGACACGAGTATCGCGAACATCGGACGCTGGCCCTGGTCGCGCGAGATCCATGCCAGGATGACCGACATCCTCGCCGGCGCGAAGACCAAGGTCATCGCGAACACCATATTTTTCAGCGAGCCGCAGATCGACCCGGGGTACGTCTACATCACCAAGCTGATCGATCTTGCCGGGCCGACCCCGGAAATGACGCCATTCGTCGCGCTGTTGAAGGAAGCTGAGCAGGCGCTCAACACCGACCGCCGGCTCGCCGAGAGCTATGTCAAGGCGGGCAACGTCCTGCTGCCGGTATTCCTCGCCATCGGCACTCCGCGCGGCCGGCCCGACAAGCCGCTGCCCGATTACCTCGCGAAGAACGCGCTTCCCGCCAAGGGCGACTCCGGCGCATTGCCGGCCGCGGAATTGCAGGCGCCGATCGAGTTGATCGGGCGCAGCGCCGCTGCGCTGGGCCATCTCAGCGCGCGCCCTGACGTCGACGGCGGCATCCGCACTGAGCCGCTGGTGCTGCGCTACTTCGACCATTATTTCCCGTCGCTTTCGCTGATGATCGCGGCGAAGAGCCTGAACCTGGGAGCGGCCGACATCAAGCTGCAGCCCGACGGCGTGGCCTTGGGCGGCCTGCGCATCGGCACCGATCCGCAGTTCAAGATGTACACCTACTTCTACCACGACCTGGAAGGGCGGCCGGCGTTCCAGGTGGATTCGTTCTATGACGTCTACAGCGGCAAGATTCCGCCCAACAAGTACGCCGACAAGATCGTGCTGATTGGCGCCACCGCCGCCGGCGTCGGCACCTACCAGGTGACGCCGGTTTCGGCGGGAACTGCGCCGGTCGTTACGCTGGCGCACGCGGTCTCGTCGATCCTGCAGGAGCATTTCTTCGTCGTGCCGAGCTGGGCGTTCGCGGTCGAGCTGCTGGTGATCGCGCTCGTCGCCGCCTATCTCATCGCGCTGCTGCCGCGCCTCAGCGCAGGCCCGGCGCTCGCGATCTCGGGCGGCGTGTTCGTCGGGCTGCTGGTGCTGCACTTCGCGCTGATGATGTCCGCCGGGATCTGGATGCAGCTCATGCTGCCCGCCACGCTGCTCCTGGTAGGCCACGCTGCGCTGGTCTCCAAGCGCTTCATCGTCACCGAGCGCGCCAAGCTCAAATCCGATGAGACCTCTGCCGAGTCGAACCGCATGCTCGGCCTCGCCTACCAGGGCCAGGGCCAGCTCGACCTCGCCTGGGACAAGTTCCGGCAGGTGCCGCGCTCCGACGCTCTGCTCGACAACCTCTACAACCTGGCGCTCGATTTCGAGCGCAAACGCCAGTTCAACAAGGCCGAAGCGGTGTTCCGCTACATGCACGATTTCAATCCGGGGTTCCGCGATCTCGGTCAGAGACTCTCGCGCGCCAAGCAGCTGGCGGAAACGCTGATCCTCTCCGGTACGGGCAGCCATCCCGGAGGCTCGCTGCAGCTCGGCGGCGAAAAGCCGAAGTTCGGCCGCTTCGAGGTGCAGAAGGAGCTCGGCAAAGGAGCGATGGGCGTGGTCTACCTCGGCAAGGATCCCAAGATCGGGCGCGAGGTCGCCATCAAGACCATGGCCCTGGCGCAGGAGTTCGAGGCCGAGGAGCTGGTCGAGGTGAAAGAGCGCTTCTTCCGCGAGGCGGAGACGGCCGGGCGTCTCTCGCATCCGAACATCGTCACCATCTACGACACCGGCGAGGAGCACGACTTCTGCTACATCGCGATGGAGCTGCTCAAGGGCGGCGATCTGGTGCCTTACACGAAAGCCGGCAACCTGCTGCCGCCCGACAAGGTGGTGTCGATCGTCGCGCGCGTCGCCGACGCGCTCGGCTTTGCGCACCGCCAGGGCGTCGTGCACCGGGACATCAAGCCGGCGAACATGATGTACCACCTGGAAAGCGACACGCTGAAGGTCACCGACTTCGGCATCGCGCGCCTCACCGGCAGCTCCAAGACCAAGACCGGCATGGTGCTCGGCACCCCGTCCTACATGTCGCCCGAGCAGCTCGCCGGGAAGAGGATCGAGGGGCGCTCGGACCTGTTCTCGCTCGGCGTGACCCTGTATCAACTGCTGTGCGGCAGGCTGCCGTTCGAGGGCGAGTCGATGGCGCAGCTGATGTTCAAGATCGCCAACGAGCCGCCGACGGACATCCGCACCATCAACCCGTCGCTCTCCCCGTTGCTGGTGGCTTTCCTCGAGCGCGCGCTGGCGAAGAACCCGGACGAGCGTTTCCAGACCGGCGAGGAGTTTGGCGGCGCACTGCGCGCGTCGCTGTCCGCGACGGCAACCGGCGAGGTCGACATCCGGCTCTGAGCGCGCATGGATCTCACACAGACCCTGGAAATCACGAGCTGCACCGATCCCGGCATGGTGCGCTCGCACAACGAGGATTCGGTGGCCGCGGACGCGGCGCGCGGGCTGGTGGTGCTCGCCGACGGCATGGGAGGCTACAACGCCGGCGAGGTCGCGAGCGGCATGGCGACCACCGTCATTGTCACCGAGATGCAGCAGGTCCTCGCCAATGCGCGCCCCTACGACGTGGACCCGCGCACCAGCCAGGAGATCGCCGCGCGGCTGCTGCGCGAGCAGGTGCTGAAGGCAAATACCTCGATCTACCAGGCCGCCCAAAGCCAGCCGCAGTACGCGGGCATGGGCACCACGCTGGTGGTGTGCCTGTTCTACGACAACCGCGTGCTGGTGGCGCACCTCGGCGATTCGCGGCTTTACGTGCTGCGCGAGGGCAAGTTGAAGCAGGTGACGCGCGACCACTCGCTGCTGCAGGAGCAGATCGACTCGGGCCTGATCACGCCCGACCAGGCGAAGAACGCGCAGCACAAGAACCTCGTCACCCGCGCTCTGGGCATCGATCCCAGCGTCGAGCCGGAAATGCACGAATACCGCACCAAGCCGGGCGACATCTACCTGCTGTGCTCCGACGGCCTGTGCGACATGGTCGACGACGACGACATCGGCATGGCGCTGCAGGCGCTCGGCGGCAACCTCAAGCTCGCCGCGCAGCAGCTGGTGCAGATGGCCAACGACAACGGGGGGCGCGACAACGTTTCAGTTATACTCGTCCGCGTCCTCCGGGAATACCCGGCCGCGCGCGGCGTGATGGCCAAGGTGTTCGCGTGGTTAAAATAACCTCCCCCAGGGGTCAGCTATGGCGAAACTGATACTCAGCATGGATGGACTGGTGCTCAAGGAGATCTCCTTGACGAAAGAGCGCACCACCATCGGCCGCAAGCCCCATAACGACATCCAGATCGACAACCTGGCGGTGAGCGGCGAGCACGCGGTGATCGTCACCATCCTGAACGACTCGTTCCTCGAGGACCTCGGCAGCACCAACGGCACCGTGGTCAACGGCAACCCGATCAAGAAGCACTTCCTGCAGAACAACGACGTCATCGAGCTCGGCAAGTACAAGCTGAAGTTCGTCGGCGAGCCCGCCCCCGTGGCGGGGGCCGAGAAGGCGGATTTCGAGAAGACCATGGTGCTGCGGCCGGCGGCGATGAAAGCCGCCGCCGAGCAGGCCAGGGCGATGTCGGGCGGCAGTGCCCCCCAGGTGGCGGGCGCCGCGCGCGCCACCGCCTCGCAGCAAGCCGCCGCCAGCGCCACCGCCGCCGGGATCGCCGATAAGGATGCGAAGCCCGCCGCGCCGCCCGCCGCCAAGCCGGCGCAGCCGCTCGGCTCGATCCAGTTGCTCTCCGGCTCCAACGCCGGCAAGGAGCTCGAGCTCTCCAAGCCGCTCACCACGCTCGGCAAGCCCGGGGTCGGGGTGGCAGTGCTGACCCGCCGGCCGCAGGGCTACTTCATCACCCACGTGGAAGGCGCCAACCGGCCCACGGTCAACGGTCAGCAGATCGGCGCGGCCCCGCACGCGCTCAAGGATCACGATGTAATCGAGCTTGCCGGCGTGAAGATGGAATTCTTCCTGAAGGCATAGCGCCAAAACGGCAGGCCATCTGAAACAGCACATCGTAAGGATCGCTCTCGGCCTCGCGATCACGCTGTTCTTCATCGGGCACGCCGCCGGGCTCTACCAGTTCGGCTTCATCACCCAGCTCGACAACATCATCTACGACACCCGGCTGCGCCTCACCATGCCGCGCGGGATCGACCCTCGCATCGTGATCCTCGACATCGACGAGAAGAGTCTGGGCGAGCTGGGCCGCTGGCCGTGGAGCCGCAGGCTGATGGCCGAGCTGATCGACAAGCTGTTCGACAAGTATGGCGTCGGGATCCTCGGCTTCGACGTGATCTGGGCGGAGCGCGACACGAGCTCGGGCATCGACGTGCTCGACGCGCTGGCACAGAAGGACCTCAAGGAGGTGGCGGCCTTTCAGCAGATCTACCGCGAGCTGCGCGGCAAGCTCGACAACGACGGCTTGTTTGCGGCGTCGATCAGGGACCGTCCGGTGGTCCTCGGCTACTACTTCAATGCCGATGACAATGCCGTCAGGGCGAACGCCATCCCCGACCCGGTGATTCCGAAGGGAACGTTTGCCGGGCGCAACATCGGCTTTTTGCGGTGGAAGGGCTACACCGGCAACCTGCCGATCTACCAGAAGCACGCCGCCGCCGCCGGTCATTTCAACCCTAAGGTGGACGACGACGGCGTGTCGCGGCGCGTGCCGATGCTGCTCGAGTTCGAGGGCGCGTACTACGAGCCGCTGTCGCTGGCGATGGTGCGCACGTATCTGGCGCTCACCACGGGTAAGTTTCCCGAAGTCGAACCCGGGTTTGCGCCGGAGCGCTTCGTATCGAAGGGCTACGGCGGACTGGAATGGCTCAAGGTCGGTCCGCTGACCATCCCGGTGGACGAGACCGCGAGCGCGCTGATTCCATATCGCGGGCACAAGTTCAGCTTTCCCTATGTCTCGCTCGTCGATGTGATCAAGGAGCGCACCAGGCCCGATGCGTTGAAGGGCAAGATCGCCCTGGTGGGTACTACGGCGCCGGGCCTGCAGGACCTGCGCTCGACGCCGGTCGACGCCGTTTTCCCGGGCGTCGAAATCCACGCCAATCTGATCGCCGGGATGCTCGACCGCGATATGAAGCAGATGCCGCCGTACATGGTCGGCGCCGAAGTGCTGCTGCTGATCATCGGCGGGGTGGTGCTCGCGGTGCTCATCCCGATGCTGTCCGCTCTCTGGGCCACCGTCGCCTCGATCGTCGGCTTCGCGCTCATCGTGGCATTGGACCTCGTGGTCTGGAAGTACGGCGGCATGGTGTTGCCGCTCGCCGCAGCGATCCTCATGACGGCGGCGCTCTACACCATGAACATGGCTTACGGCTATTTCGTGGAGTCGCGCTCCAAGCGCCAGTTCACCGAGCTGTTCGGCCAGTACGTGCCTCCCGAGCTGGTGGACAGGATGGCCGCCGACCCGCGCAAGTACAACATGGCGCCGCGCAGCGCCGATCTGACGATCCTGTTTTCCGACGTGCGCGGCTTTACCGGCATCTCCGAGGCGCTCAAGCCCGAGGAGCTGCGCGAGTACATCAACGAGTACCTCACCGACATGAGCTCCATCATCCGCAGCAAGTACCGGGGCACGCTCGACAAGTACATCGGCGACGCGATCATGGCGTTCTGGGGCGCGCCGGTGGATGATGCGCAGCACGCGCGCAACGGCGTGCTCGCCGGCATCGAAATGCAGCGCGAATGCGAGCGTCTGAACGCCAAGTTCGCGGCGCGTGGCTG